>Ga0207421_10000125_pt1 | contig 86749 bp, 84 predicted proteins | sample SodLakKL_010_SED_4_FD_187542 | JGI IMG/M metagenome (GOLD analysis project Ga0207421, IMG submission 187542) | Alkaline sediment microbial communities from Lake Tanatar, Kulunda Steppe, Russia - 8KL_010_SED (SPAdes) (version 2) | ecosystem: Environmental > Aquatic > Non-marine Saline and... | reverse complement strand
CAGAAGCGGGCAAGGGTGAGGTTGTTCGCCTATTAAAGGAGGTCGTGAGCTGGGTTTAGACCGTCGTGAGACAGGTCGGCTGCTATCTATTGGGGGTGTCATGGAATTTGACGAGAACGTTCGTATAGTACGAGAGGAACTACGAATGGGTGCCACTCGTGTACCGGTTGTTCGAGAGAGCACGTGCCGGGCAGCGACGCACCACGGGGTAAGAGCTGAACGCATCTAAGCTCGAAACCCACTTGAAAAAGAAATTCCACCGAGGTCACTCGTAGAAGACGAGTTCGATAGACTCGGGGTGTACGCGCCGAGGCAACGAGGCGTTGAGCCCGCGAGCACTAACAGACCGAGCCACCATTCATCACTGAATACGGATCTGCACTGGACCCGCGAACGGGTCCAGACGCAAACTGGACTACACGCATACATACGGAAACCGATACATGGTTTGTCCACCCTTTGGCGGGTGGGCAAAAGACGGTTCGAGTCCGTCGATCGGCGTTACGGCGGCCAGAGCGGTGGGGGACCTCCCGTACCCATTCCGAACACGGCAGATAAGCCCACCTGCGTTCCGGCCAGTACTGGCGTGGGAGACCCGCTGGGAACGCTGGTTCGCCGCCGACCACTCATACACGCATATACGCGAACCACGAAACGCGAACGACCGAGGTACGGACGACAGGCGGTTCGATTCCGCCACTCGGCTTTCGAGCGGCCACAGCGGTGGGGTCACTCCCGTACCCATTCCGAACACGGCAGATAAGCCCACCTGCGTTCCGGCCAGTACTGGCGTGGGAGACCCGCTGGAAACCCCGGTACGCCGCTCCCATTCATACCCGATTTTTCATCTGGAGAGCGACCGCGCTGGTCGCTCAACAAGGATCTGATACTCGAGGGGGGCGACCGGAGGGGCTTTACGGGGCAATCCCATGGAAGGGGGTATGGGTTTTGGTAGCTACGACGAGTCCGAACAAAAGCAGCAGACGCAGGACACAGACGAGGACGAGGAGGCCGCGGTCAACGTCCACGAGAACACCCACGAGGGGACGATGACCACGGAAACGGGTGCGTCGACTGATGACCTGCTGGGCCAGTTACAGGACATCAAGGACGCGAAGGACGACGACAGCGACGACTAAGGGCTCTCGAGGCGCACAGGATCTGGAGTGTTCACGCCCCGGTCCATCCCGATGGACACCGCAATCGCAGACGCGTCGAAAGAGGTGGCTCAGGGCACATCGACGGACGGGAAAACCCTCCCGGGAACGGTCGTCGGGATGGCCACCGACGAGAGCGGAGGGATCCGATTGGCGGATTAACAAAAGCAACCAGCAGTGCCACTGAGGAACCTGCGAACTTACACGACACCCATCACAACCCCACCAACGAGGATACCGACACCGAACAGGGTTAGCGCGAGCCCGGGAATGCTGGACCCCATCGCAGCAAGTGTCGACCGTAACGCGAGCGTTCGTCTCGAGCGTGGCGTCACCGTGAACATGTTGTGGGCCCCTGCACTGTCGACCGTCGCCACGTACTCCCCGCTCCCCGCCGAAGCGTCGAGGTCACCGATAACTAACACGTCGTCGCCGGGTTCGAAGTACCGCTCGTCCGTTCGCTGATTCACACCGCCGACACGCCCGAGAGTCACCACTGAAAGGACGTTCGACAGCATGCGTTTTGGCAACGACGGTATATCCGTCTCCCGCAGTGGCATCTTGAGCGAGGCCTTCTCGGGATCGACACGGACGGGTCCGTGCGTCGTCTCGAGGATGAACGGAACGGACTCGCCCCTCGCATCCTCCGTACTCCACGTGCTGGCTTTCTTGTTGACATCGTCATCGTCCAGCGTGGGGCTTGCCTCTCTGTGCCGGCGTTCCTCCCGGTCGTATTTATGATCCCGTTCTCGGACCTGCTCCCTGGTCAGGTAGGCAACCGATTCCGTCTCCGTTAACGGGGCCGTGAGTATCTCTTCTGCGTCTTTGATCGTCCCGTGGATACTGACCAGTCGATTAGTATCGGTGGCTGTCTGCGGGTCGAACGTCTTCATTCCGAGATACATGCGTGCGTTCTGGAATTTTTCTTTGGCGTCATGACGCAGCATGACAAGCCCCGCAACCGTGAATACGGCAAACATGAGGAAAACGGCTTGCCGGTTCGAGAGGGACCCCTCGTTCGATTGAATCGGCTGGACGGTCCCCGCAACCTCAGACAGCGAGAGGATAAGCGATCCGGGACTCATACGTCCGGTTCACACCTCGATTGGTTCCGCGATCGATGCCCCTCTCGTTCGTGGATGGCAGTGAGGGTTGTCCTGAATCGATTGCCCTGCAGGAGCGGTCGTCGACTGTCGACACCGAACTCCGAGGGGCCGCGTTCAGCCCTCGATCGTCGACAGCTCTTTACTATCAATTGTATCGACATACCACAAGAAAATTCTAAAATAGTATAACATTTACTATGATAAATTTGATACGTGTGTCGTTTCCCTTCCCGGGAAGGCGCTCGCAGTGTGTTTTCGAGATCCATCGGAGGCAGTACTCGTCGCCCAAGGGATCAACGTCGTCGCAGTCGGTTCCACTGGTGCAGCTGACGGTGACTAGAAATGACGATGTATCGAGAACGCAGAAGAGAGAGCCGTGCTATAGTAACAATTGAAACGATGTACACACCCTCACGGCGAGTCGGCTCAGAACCGGTTTGTCACCGGTTCTGAGCCATGGTATCGTGACGGTGTGTGCAGTGACTTTCAGCGGCTACTATAGTACCACACGCCTCAGTCATTCCCTGTGAGCGCCGAAATCTGCGGTTCGTGTCGCTCTGCAACCGCCGCTGGTGCACCCGACAACAGACGCCGTGCAGACTCGGTATACTCGTATTCAGCCCCCTCTCCGACGCTGGGGAGTTCGAGCAGGAACTCCAGCGTCACGAGACCGTCGTGCGCCGAATCGAGTGAGTCGAAGCAATCGAATGCCTCGAGGTAGTGTTCCCGTGCTGTTTCGATGTCGCCGTTTGCGGCAGCGATTCGACCGAGCAGTCGCTTGCTCCGGGCAAGCCAGTAGTTCGCACCCACCGACTCGAGTTTTCCGGCGAGTTCGCTCGCTGTGGCCCGAGCCAGGTCGGTGTCCCCTCGAGCGAGGGCGAGACGAGCGTCAGTGAGACGGATTCTGAGTTCGAGCAGTTGGTCATCGCCCCCGACGGAGTTAACAGCGCGGTCGATGTACTCGCCAGCACTCTCGAGCGATCCTGATTCGAGTGCCAGTGCACCCAATCCCCGAAGACTCCTCGCCCGTTGGTCCGGGTCCTCGATACGGGTCGCCGTCTCGAGCGCTTGCTCGAAGTATTCCGTGGCCCGTTCCTCGTTCCCAAGGTGGGTCGCGACTGTCCCCAGGTTATTGAGTGAGGAGGCCACTGCAGAGTGCTCTTCGATTTCCCGTTTGATAGCCAGACTCCGATCATAGAGCTCGCGGGCCCGTCGAAAGTTCCCTCGACGGAGTTCGATCTGACCGAAGTTGTTGAATACTTTGGCTTCGCTATCACGGGCACCAGCCTCTATATCGAGTTCGAGAGACTCATCGAAGAACGTTGCTGCTCTGTCGTAGTTTCCCCGAATTCCTTCTATCAACCCGAGATTGTTGAGAGACAGAGCCATCCCGTGTTTGTCACCGATCTCCCGTTTGATATCGAGGCTTTGCTCGTACAACTCGACTGCTCGACCGAGCTCGCCCTGCCGTCTCGTGGCTTCTGCAAGGCCGTGTAGTGTGCTCGACTCACCGTCACGGTCGTCGATATCGCGATACCGTTCAAGGCTTCGCTCGTAGAAGTCGGCCGCACGACTGTAGTCGGTTTCTTTGGCGGCAACGTTCCCGAGACTGTGCAGTGACCGGGCTACACCCTTCCGGTCACCGCGAAGTTGACTGATTTCCAGACTCCGTTCGCAACGCTCGTGAGCGCAGTCGTATCGACCCTGCTTCCAGGCGATGTCCCCGAGATGATTGAGCGTCGCTGCCTCGCCGCTCCAGTCACTGAGTTCCTGTCGAATCTCGAGACTGGACTCGCAAAATTCACGTGCCTGCGCTAACTCCCCTCGTTCGAGGGCAACACGCCCGAGTCGGTGCAACGTCTTTGCCGTCAGGTGCCGATACTCGCCAGCACGGCATTCGCTCAGCGCTGTCTGGTAGTGGTCTCTCGCCTGGTCAAACGCACCCCGATCGAACAGCGCTTCCCCGAACTGCAAGCGGGCGCGTATGCGTGTCATGTCCACGTCATCGCTCAGACCTTGCGCTTCGAGCAGTGCCAGACACTCCTGACAGGAGTCGATTGCGCTATCGTACGCTCCCCGATTAATCGAGATGCGCGCCAGACCAAGTAATCGCTCAGTTGCTTCCGCTGCCTCGTCTCGTGACAACCGTTCGAATGCCCGTTCGGCACAGTCGTAGTACCCGCCAGCGAGGAACGCCTCTCCAAGCCAGCTCGGTCGGTTTTCGAGCACACTCGCCGAACACGCGTCCGGGAGCCGGATGCTGTCGCTCGACCCATCGCCGAACAGCGGTGCGAGTTTCGGTCGCTGCTGACCCACGAGATAGATGGCCCTGACGATCCGGTCGGCCCACGAGGCGGGGTCGTCGAGGACAGCCCGGAGCGCGAGGTGGTTTCCAGTGTGGTTCGTGATCCGCTGACAGGTGTCCGTATCGTCTGCGAGCGCCAGAAGTGAGCTCACGCTGTCCCCGAACAGGCGTGTCGCTGTTTCCTCACCCTCCCGTTCGAGGAGGTGCGCGAGAAACGCGACCGACCACTCTTCGTGGACGGTTCGGTACCCTTCTTTCTCAGCGAACAGCACGCGTCCTTCGAGACGGTCGATAGCGGCATCGACGTCACTGAGCGCCCCACCATCGTCAGCGTCGTGAACCGTGTTGGCTGCGTAAAGGAGTTCCCGATCGACACCGAGACCCGCTGCGTTGAGCGTGTTGACGAGGATTCCGACAGTGAGCGCAATGTCATCGGTTGATACGTCTTCGTAGACGGCTGCCACCGCGTCTTCCAGCGCGGTCGGCTCGTTAGCCAGCGGGTCCGCGTAGGTTGCCAGTCGATGGATCAGCCGTAACATCTCGTATGTTTCACTGTCACCCGTGGCGTCCTCGTCACGAATTGCTTCCCACAGCGTTTCAGTTGGGATGTCGACTGCGGTTCCGGAGGTTCGTTCGAAGTGGTCGACGAGCCGCTCACAGCTCGCCCGGGTCATCGGGGGTACAGATCGCACGTCGAGAGAGGGTGACTCCTCCCTTCGCCTGACGTGTTCGCGCCATTCGCTCTCGCGAGCGTCAAGCAACACGCTGACGTCGTCGTGCGCGTCGAATCGGTCGAACGTTTCGAAAATCGTACTGGTAGCTGGACGAACGGCATCCTCGACGACGACGAGCACGTGTCCCTCAGTTGCGGTTGCAGCGGCGACGAGATCGTCGACGGATTCGAGCGGTTGCCCGCGATTACTCTCTCGGTAGAATACCGGTCCGAAGCCGCCGTCGTACCAGTCACAGGCAACCTGTTTACAGACGGTACTCTTTCCGGATCCGGGCGGCCCGATAACGAGGGCATCGTCCCCGTCGGTCAGCATGCTCAGTAGGATCGATGGCAGGTCCGTCTCTTTCGGCTGGTCCACAACCGCGTCGTCCGTTCGCTCGATGGCGTACCCGGTGCGGACCTCCGCGAGTGAAAGGCCGGCACGCCACGCGGTTGCGGGGTCGGCAACGGGTTCGTCCCGAAAGTAGGAACGGTCGACGTTGACGAACCCCTCCCGCTCGAGTGCGACAGGAAGCGGCTGATCGAACGGTGTGACGGTTTCCTCGTCGAGCGTGTCGACGCCACCGTCGGTATCTACAATCAGTTCGTCGGTCCGGTCGACTCCCTGTTCTCGAGCACGGAGGAACTGCTCGCTGGCCCACGCGACGGCGTCGTCGCTGTCGTTAACGAGGAGACCGTGGACACTACCGCTCTCGTTGGGGACGACCACGTGGGCGGTGGTCGCTGGTTCGCTCCCACGAGACCCGGATTCACACAGCCCAAGCCCGAATGCCGGGAGGGAACCGACAAACACCGAAAAATCGTCTGACTCGGCCATGACCGCCGTCTGTCGGGGGAACTCCTCGCGAAGCGTTTCGAAGACGGCCGGCGTCACGACGAGTTCCGCCGGGTTCCCCTGCGTGAGGACGTGTTCGTAGAGGAGGCGGACGTATCGGGAGTCGCTGATCACCGGAACCAGCGCCCGGTACCCCTCGGCAGCCCCAAGCGCATCGTGGACGCGCTCGAGCGGCTGGTACGGAGCGGGACCGGTCGCCAGTATCGGTTCGCTACCAGCGACGAACTCGGTGCTGACGAGGGTTTCTGACGGCAGGTGGTCGAGCACGCGCTCGGCGGCGAAGATATCGTCGAGTTCGCCGAAAAACGTCCGCAATCGGTCGGCGGCGAGGCGGCCAGCCGTCGTCGCCTCGATACCCCGATCCCCGCGCTCGACGAAGCCTAATTCCTCCAGTTCTGTTAGTGCACGGTTGATCGTCGACCGGGAGTGGTCCATCTCCTCGACGAGGTCGCGGACGTGTGCTGGGGACCGACAGAGCCGCTCGAGAATGTCGTGACGCTTGAGCAGTACCTCAGTTTCCTCGGTCCGGTCCCCCAATCGCATAACTGTTCAACAAATTGCCAGCATCTTATATCTTCCGAGGTAAACGAGTATTGCGAATTATCGTCCGAACTGGGTGCTATAGCCCCGAATCATGAGTTCTGTGTCACTATCTGAAACAGTGTGCCAGTCGAAGAGAAAACGTGACCTCCGTCTAAACGTCGCTGGCAATGGAAGCGAGTATACGATCGCTTGACAGTATCGGTGGGTCAAAGAGGTATCGACCACACAAAATGTTCCTGCGAAGTGGGAGAGATCGATGAAGCGCTACACGGACACGAACAAGCCACGGATGGCCGTACGGTCGGCAGTCACCACGTTATGTGACGATGGGCAGATGGGAAGAGGGTCGACTGCGACGGCCGTGGCGAACCGGGAGGGTGACACCGACAGGGAGGGCTCGAAAATACTAACCGACGGCGGAAAAGACGTGACTGTCGCCGTTTACCACGAAAAAGACGAGTACGTGTTCAGCCTCGAACGTCTCGAAGCGGGCTTCGTCGCCTTACTGATAACATCGTCCGCGAACCGTATCGATTCACCCAACATCGACGAAGACCGTATAGACGCGATGTACGAGGCATTCATGTCGGCTTACACGAAACGGAACGACGACCGAATCCGGTCGGACGGCGAGAACCCACCGCGTGAAGAGTATCATCGGGGTCAAGGTGATGACCGAGAGCTGTGACCGAAACATACGATCGGTTCGCTGTAGTAAGCCTTGGAGCGATGGACATATCCTCACTGTGAAACGGATCGGAAACGGAGACGAAACGATGCTGAGCTGTGGTTTCGTGATTGGATGTACAATGAATTCCAGTGGCCACAACGGTTGTGCACTCATTGGTCGGGTTGACGACCGTCTGCGTGTCCGGTGCACCCGCAACACCGACAAATTCAACATGCCAGTTTGATCGAGACGAGGTCGAGGAGGTTGACGTTTTGAGACAGACGCGACTTCATGTGACGGCACCGGTGGCAATCGTACATCAATCGCGTCCAGTGGCCCAATAGCGGGCGGTGATGGCGGTGGTATTTTATCGCCACGAGTTTCGTCAATTCCCGATCCGACGACGCAGTGCGACGTGACCACCACCCAGAGCAATCCCCGGTGATGGAGCTCTCTGTGGGTGACAGGCTCGAGAGCTGGCGTCGCTTTTCGATCAAGGGCCCCATCCAGCCGCAAGGGGCCCGACGGACTTTTAAGTTGCCAGGTTGCGTAGGTCGAGACGGTGTACTGAATAATGGTCTTCAAGAAGATCACCTTGATCGGGACGAGTCCGGAGAGTTTCGACGCCGCCGCGGACGATGCGATCGACCGCGCAGAGGCAACACTCGAGAACGTCTACTGGGTCGAAGTCGACGAGTTGGGCGTAGAGCTCGCGTCGGCTGAGAACCGGGAGTACCAGGCGGAGGTCACGGTGGCGTTCGAACTCGAGGACTAGAGACGACGAACAGGACGGCCAGGAATTACGAAACGTGAACGGACACGACGATCGCAGCAAGTCGTCGTCAGTCAGGTGCGGAACGACTCGCCACAGCCACACTCGCTCACGACGTTCGGATTCTCGACGTGGAACCCCTCAGCCTGGAGTCCGCTCTCGAAGTCGAGGACGCTTCCCTCGATGTACTTGAGACTCGCGGGATCGACGAACACGCGGAGGTCGTGGTGAGTGTAGATGGCGTCGTCTTCTTCCGGGGCCGCGTCGAACCGCATCCCGTAGGAGAGTCCGGCACAGCCGCCCTGCTGGACGAACAGTCGCAGACCGGCTTCGGTGACGTCGTAGTCCTCGCCCTCGAGAAGCTGGAGGGCGCGTTCGGCGGCTATTTCGGTGACCTCGATCCGTGGCCGGGCAGGGTTGCCGTCGGCGCTCTCTGTACTCATGGTACCCTCTATACTCGGGAGGATGTTAACTGTGACGCCCTGGCACGGAGTGTGCGGTGACAACCGATACGTTGTGTTCGCCTTCGCTTCCAGGTCGTGTTCGAGTGTTCAGGTGTTCGAGTGTTCAGGTGTTCGAGTGTTCAGGTGTTCGAGTGGTCGAGTGTTCGACCGTTCGGACCAGTTTTCACTCTCACTCGCTCCCACGCTCACCCGCATCATCGAGACGCACCCGGACGCTCTCGGCGTGGGCCTCGAGCCCTTCGGCCTCGGCGAGGGTGGTGATCGCGGGGCCGAGATCGGCGAGGCCACCGTCGGAGAGTCGCTGGACGGTCGTCGCCCGGAGGAAGTGATCGACGGAGAGGCCGCCGGTGACCTTTGCGCCGCCGTTGGTCGGCAGAACGTGGTTCGTTCCACTGGCGTAATCACCAGCGGCGACGGGGGTGTGCGGGCCGAGGAAGACGCTACCTGCGCTGTCGATGCGCTCGAGGATGGCCTCGTCGTCCCCGTCGTCGGCGATGATCGTGAGGTGTTCCGGGGCGTACTCCTCGGTGAAGAGGATGGCCTCGCTCATCGAGCGGGCGTGGAGGATCGCGCTCGCGTCACTCGAGAGCGCCTCGCGGATGGTCTCTTCGCGGGCGCGCTCGCTGACCTGGTCGTCGACGGCCGCGGCGATGGCGTCGGCGAGGTCGGCGTCGTCGGTGACGGCGACCACCGAGGCGTTGGGGTCGTGTTCGGCCTGGGCGAGGAGTTCGGCGGCGACGTGAGCAGGGTTGGCGGTGCCGTCGGCGATCACCACGACCTCGCTGGGTCCCGCCAGGAGGTCGATTTCGACGGCCTCTCGGACCTCGGCCTTCGCTGCGGTGACCCAGCGGTTGCCGGGCCCGACGATCTTCTGGACCGGGGTTACGGTTTCGGTGCCGTAGGCCAGGGCCGCGATTCCCTGGGCCCCGCCGACGCTGTAGACGGCGTCGGCACCCGCGAGGTGGATGGCGGCGAGGGTGACGGGGTTGATGCGTTCAGCAGGCGGGGTCACGGCCACGACGTGATCGACACCGGCGACGACCGCGGGCACGACGCCCATGATCGCACTCGAAGGGTAGGCGGCGATCCCGCCGGGGACGTAGACGCCGACGCGCTCGATGGGGCGAAAGCGGCGGCCGAGTTCGCGCCCGTCGTCGAACTCGCGTCGCCAGTCATCGGGGAGCTGGGCCTCGTGGAACTCGCGAACGTTGGCGATGGCGGTGTCGATGGCGGCGCGGACGTCGTCGTCGATGTTTTCGACGGCGCGTTCGCAGTCGTCGGTGATCTCGAGATTGCCGACGGCCACATCGTCGAACTCGCGGGTGAACTCGCGAACGGCGACGTCGCCTTCCTCCCGGACGCGCTCGACGATCTCGCGGGCGTCGGCGCGAGCGGCGTCGATGCCGGCGTCGCGATCGAACAGCGCACCACGGGCCTCGAGGCCGAGGTCGGCAACGGCGGTAACGGTGATGGTCATGGAAGAGGGTTGGAGTGTGTACTGAAAAACGGTTGTGTTCGCGGTATGGGGGTGCCCTGTGGAGTTTGGCAGGCAGTTCGTCGGTGAGACGCGTCTACAGTGTTCTGACGCTGTGTGGTTCCTTTATTAGCAATTGATACGATTTAAATCCTCACGATACCATCGCTCAGAACCAGTGAAAACCGGTTCTGAGCCGACTCGTTGTGCGGATGTGTGCTGTGACGTTCAGTGGCTCCCATAGTTGGGGTGTATGAAGGTCTGCTCGAGTGGGACAAGACGGAGCGGACTCGCTGTCACCCTCGTCGAGGAATGGTCTCAGGAGTCGTCGGGAGGCGTCTCGATTGGGGCCAGGCCAACGAACGCCGCAGTCGCCCGGAGGAAACAGAAGATGGCGAGGACGAAGCCGGCGATCCCGATTGGGGCGGCGAGATACTGGGCAATTCGGAGCGGGACCAGGAGCTGGCTGGTCCCGAGGACGATGAAACTCAGGAAGACGAGCCCGAAGGCGAGCAGCGCGAGGCGCACGAACCCGTGTTCATCCATGTGGGTTCCTTATCGAGGAGGAGCTAAGGCGTGTCGAAAGGCGTCGGGGTGACCCACAGAGGTCAGCAGCTGTCGACGACCAATTCGTGCCACGGAGGGCCGTCCTTGCCACCGTCGAATCTCGCACGTGCCCTGCGATGTCGACGCCTCGATTGTCCCGCCCCCGCTGATGACGAGCGCGCCACTGCCCGACCCCGTCGAGAGCTCCAGGCGCGAGGGGCGCCTCCGCAGCGAACCCTCACAATTAAAGGTGGCATCCCGAGAAATCGCGGCTATGCCGTACAGTTACGAGCCACATTACTTCGAGGACTTCGAAGTGGGCCAGGAATTCGAGAGCGTCGGGCGGACGGTCACGGAAACGGACTTCGTCGTCCACTCGATGGTCTCGGGCGACTGGACGGAGTTGCACACGAACCGCCACTACGCCGAGGAAGCGTACTTCGGCGAGCGGGTGGCCCACGGGCCGATGACGTTCATCCTCGCGACGGGGTTCGTCTACCGCTGTGGCTTCCTCGAGCGGACGGTGCTCGCGTTCCTCGGTATGAATTACATGGACATCCCTGCGCCAGTAAAAATGGGCGACTCGATCGCCCTCGACATGGAGGTCGCCGAGACGAAGGAACTCTCGAGTCGCGACGACTCGGGACTGGTCGTGATCGACACGACGATGTCCAACCAGGACGACGAGGTGGTCTTCGAGGGCGATATGAAGTTCCTCATCAAGCGCCGCGAGTAGACCCCTGGAATCGGTAAGCATCCGTTATCGGGACCAACGAGGTGGAAACGGACGCGACACTTTAGCATATGCTCACCGAAGGTCGCACATGACGCGGGTTGCGGACCTGACGGCGACCTTGCGTGGGTGTCCGTCGTTACTCATCGTTTGCCACGACAACCCCGACCCGGACACGCTGGCGAGTGCCCTCGCCCTCGAGCGCATCGCCGTTCACTGTGACCTCGAGCGGATACACGTTGTCTACGGTGGTGAGATCTCTCACCAGCAAAACCGGGCGTTCGTCTCGATGTTCGGCCTCGAGCTGATGCCACTTGCGGACGTCGATCCCGAGGACTGGGCGTGTATCGCGTTCGTGGATCACGCCCAACCGGGAGCCAACACGAGCCTACCGGCCGAGTTCGAACCAGACGTGGTGATCGATCATCACCCACACGAGTCGGTGCCGGGGACGTTCGTTGACGTCCGACCCGAGTACGGGGCGACCGCGACGATACTCGTCGAGTACCTGCAGGCACTCGATCTCGAGTGCTCGGCGCGGCTGGCGTCGGCGCTGTTGTTCGCCATCCACCGCGAGCGCCTCGACTTCGTCCGAAGCCCCAGCAAACGGGAGTACGAGGCTGCCCTGACGCTGTACGAGGCAGCCGATCTGGACGCGATCGATCGACTGTACGGCAGTGCGTTCTCGTCGGCCACGATCGATGCGATTGGCCGTGCGGTCCAATCTCGAGAGCAACGGGGAGGAACCGTGGTTGCCGCGGTCGGTCCGACGACCGAAACCGATGCGATGCCACAGGCGGCCGATTACCTGTTGAACGTCGAGGGCGTCGATACCGTCCTCACCTACGGCGTAGTCGGCCGTGCGGTCCGGTTGAGCGCTCGGTCGCTCGATCCCGGTGTGGACATCGGTGCCTCGCTCTCGACGGCCTTCGACGACGTCGGTTCAGCAGGCGGTCACCTGGACATGGCGGGCGGCCACGTGGACCTCGCGGCGCTGCCGTCGCTGTCGGTGGAGGGCGTGGACGACGATGGTAACTCACTCGACGCGAGGACGCTGAGCGAGGACGCCCTCGAACGTATCGACCGACAGGTGAAAGCCCGATTCTTCCGGGCCCTGGATCTCGAGGACACCGAACCTGGCGTGGCGGATGAATCGAGTCAACTCGCCAGTGAGCCGCCAGAGGACGACGTGCTCGGGAGGATCGAGGAGGACGCCTGAGACGGTTTACTGTAGTCTCTTACCGGTGATTGCCCATACCGGGTCGGCAGTCACCGGTAAAAAGTTACAGCAATCCGCATGAGAGGGGCTCGAAGAGGTTTCATCCGATCATTCGAGATCTCTGTGGTGTTCTGTCGGTGGCTTTCGTTTCTCGAGGGTGATGGACAGGACGCCGGTATCGACGGTCGCGTCGGCACGTTCGACGACGACCGGTTCCGGGAGATCGATCCACCGGTCGTACCGTCTCTCCGGGGAGATGACTCCGCGGATAACGGAGTCGTCGGTCTCCCCCAGCCGTCGACCGCGGACGCGGACGCTCGACGCGGAGACGTAAACCGAGATGTCCACGACATCGTCTGGCAGGTCCACCGTGACGAGGAACCGATCGTCGAGTGCCGCGACGTCGATGGCGGTGGTGCGGTCGTGGATCGACCAGCCCAGTCGACCGTCGGTGTTCCACCCGAATCCAGCCCGCGGGGTCCGGACGTCGCCGGCCTCGAGGGCCTCGATGAACACCTCGAGGTCCCGGCGTACTCGTGTGATTGACTCGCGAATGCGCTCGAGACGACCGTCGACGGCAGCGGTGATCGTGAGCGTGAGTCGTTCGATCGGGACCGAAGCCATGGGGTGAACACGGGCGTATGGACCAAAAACCGCACCCGTGGTTGTCGTGACTGTCGGGAAGCGTCGTGCAGGAATCGCTGACACGAGCGCCAGGGGCCACTACACGTCAGGTCCTGGCCGATCCCCAGGCGTGTCGGCGTTCATCGGGACACGAATCCAACAGTGGGTCGGGGTGGCTCGAACGACCGCAGAACCTGGCGAGCGGAATCAGGCCCTTTTTACGCGCCGACGGGGACATTCGGGTATGAGCTTCGAGGAAGACGACCACGTCGTGCTACACGACAAACACAGCGAGTTCGACGGGGAGACGGGCACCATCACCCAGACGATGGAGTCGATGTTCGGCGACACCACCTACACGATCAGCTTCGAGGACGGCCAGGAGGCGGGCGTTCCCGAGGACGCCCTCGAGGCGGCCGACGAGGCCGACACCGATGAGGGCGCGGACGTCGAGGACGCAGACGCCGCGGACGAGGCCTGATGGACCACCGGTGGCTACGGAACCACCCGTTCCCGTCCCGGCGGAGTGAACGCCCGAGTCAGCGATCATACCGACACCCACCCTCACACCGACGTTGACGCCGATGCCACAGATTCCCCTACACTACGTCGACTTGCGAACGTTCTGCTACGCCACGGAGGATGACAAACGTGTCGAGGCAGCCCTTCGGCGGTTGCTCCCCGCGGAATTCGAGATCGAGCGCGTCGAGACGGAGGGCCACTACGGCGATCGAATACTGGTCAACTCCGCCCGCGTCGAAAACGCCGACGACGTCCGTCACGTCCTCGCCCAACTCACTGACCTCGAGGATTTCAACACGCTGCTCGCCGAACTCGACGAACGAGTGACCGAGAACTGCGAACTCTTTCTCCGCCTGGACAAACAGGCCGCCTTCAATGGCGAGGTCGCCATCGGCGAGGGAATCACGTTCCGAGCGAAGGTCGAGGCCTATCCCGCCAAGAAACCCAAGGCGGTGGCCAACGCCGAAGACGTCCTCGAGGATCTCGCGGCCGCGGCCGATACGGACCCCGAAACTGAGCGGGTGGAGTGAGGGCCCTGACTGACAGGTCGGCGGGGCAGGACTCATACGGATTGCTGTAACTTTTTACCGGTGATTGCCCATACCGGGTCGGCAATCACCGGTAAGAGACTACAGTAAACCGTATCAGGACCCGTCGCCGGCTGTGGCGTCGTCGCCTGACTCGACACTCCCGTCGGCATCTGTCACCAGATCGGCGATCGTATTCTCGGGAGCCTCCCCCTCCGGCAGTCGAACCGAGAGAACGGGGACCTCAGAGAGGCGGACGACCTTTTCGGTGACGCTCCCGACCAGAAATCGGTTGAGTCCCGTCCGTCCGTGGGTCCCCATCACGACGAGGTCGATCGCCTCCTCGTCGGCATACTCGAGGATCGTCTCGTGTGCGCTGCCCCGCGCGAGGTGGGTGACGACCGGGTCGACCCCGGCCTCGGCGGCCCGACTGGAGACGACCTCGAGCACCCGGTCGCCGACGATCTCGATCTGCTCGCGAACCGGACCAGTTTCGACGTCGCTGGCGAAGATGGCCTTGTCCATCACGTACAGGACGTGCACCGCCGCGTCGTAGGTGACCGCGATGTCGGTGGCGTGCTCCAGCGCCCGAGCGGTCGTTTCACCGCCGTCAGTCGGCAACAGGATGCGATCGTACATGCGTGAATCTTCACTCCCCGGGGTCAAATAGGGTGTGTCCGGACATCACTGGGTGCAGCCGTGGCGTGCACCGACGGATCGAGTAGAGCCCTGACCGCCACGCAGAGACGGCAACGACCCCCCAAAGTATCGCCGTCGTCACGTACTCACGAGGGCCACACCCAAGGCGGGTGGTCGCCGGTACACGAGGGGGCAGTCCCGCTGAGGCGGATTTCGGCCGTCGCTGACCCTGGCCGACGATCACCCCAAAGCGTTGTGACAGATCGGCTCAGACGCCCTCGCGAATCCGCCGCTCCGCAGCCTCGAGGGCCCGCTCGGCGTCGAACTCGGCGACGATCGACTCGAGTTCGGCGGTCGTCAGTCCCGCCTCGAGAAGGTCCTCGGCGTGGGCGGTCACGTTGGGTATTGCCCGGACGATGTTGTCGACGATCGGGACGTCCGCGACCTGTGGCGATCGCGACAGTGGGTTCAGATCGATGACGATCTCGGTTTTGCCCATCGCCGCGAGGGCCTCGGCCCGGTCGCCATCCTCGAGTGGCACGAGGACGACGTCGGCGGCGTAGATACCGTCCGCGTCGACCTTGGCCCGCTGGTGCTCGAGGGCGGGAATGCGGGCGTCGGCCTCCAAGCCCTTGATCTCCGTCGCGCCGTGTGCACGGAGATGGTCGGCGATGGCCTCGATCCGCGCTGGCGTCCGGTTGAACAGGTTGACCTCGAGGTCGGCGTCGACGGCGGCCGCGAGTTCGACCATCTCACGGGGGACCAACGCGGCCACGTTGCCGTTGATCGAGAGGACGGGGCGCTCGGCGAGCAGCAACTGGGCGGCGGCGGCACGCTCGGCGTCGTCGGCGCTCTCGATGGTTTCCTCGCCCAGCAGGTAATCGAAGGCACTGCCTCGCCCCTCGGCGTGCATCCCCTGGAGGTGGGTGATCCCGGCCTCGACGCCCCGCTCGATCCGGTGACGGGTCACCAGATCCGTATACCGCGGGTGGTCGGTCGGGATCTCCTCCTCGTCGTCCACCTCGGCCGGGACCGTCTCGTAGTCGCTCACGGTCGATGCTGTGCGTTCGGCCGGCAAAAACAACGCGATTTGCGGCCTCGACCTCGAGGTTGGTCACACTACAGAAATTGTACCAGTTGTGTTCGAACGTTATAGCTATACACTTCGGATAGTGTATTTTTGGATGCTACAGGAACGCTGGCCCCTCGAGGTCGGCGAGTTCGCTCTCCTCCCAGGTGTGCTCGGCCGTCCATCCAAGCGCGCTTTCGGCCTTCGCCGTCGAAAAGACGGACTGATCACCCTCGAGGGTGCAGTCCTCGGGAAGCTCCCCGAACACGGTCTCGAGGACGTCCGCCGTGGGCCGATCGAGGTACGTGTTGGGGGCCGCCGCGTGATAGGCCTCGTGACCGTCGCCCGTCGACCGGTGCTCGAGCGCTAGTCGGACCATCGAGACGACGTCCCGGACGTCGACGTAGGCCCAGCAATTCCCCGTCGGGTCGGCACACTCCGGGTCGAAGGTCTCACGGGAGTGAGCGGTCCGCTGACTCCCGGGGTAGGTGATCCAGACCGGACGAATCGAGGTGACGCTGATGCCGTGTTTGCGGGCTGCCATCGCCCCGAGTTCCTCCCCCACGAGTTTCGAGGTCCCGTACGGGTCCTCCGGACGGGTTGGGTGGCTCTCGTCGACGGGGAGAGAGTCGTAGAGCCACGGTTCCTCGGCGAATGCCGAGCCGTAGACGCAGTTGCTCGAGGCCCAGACGACGTCCGCGCCGACCGAGCCGGCAGCGTCGAAGACGTGGTAACTGCTCTCGACGTTGGTGGTGAACGTGCGTGTTCCGGTGGTGAGTTCGACCCTGGGTATCGCCGCGAAGTGAACGACTGCGTCGGGTTCGTAGGTGTGAACGAGCTCCCAGGTCTGACCCTGGTCGGTCAGGTCGACCTCGAGGAAGGTAACGCCGTCGCGGTCGCGGGGTGGACGCTCGAGGTCGGCGCCGACGACGTCGATCCCGCGACGTGCGAGATCGTCGACGATCCAGGAGCCTGCCCCGCCGGTTGCACCGGTGACGATGACGGTCATACGCCCCGTTTCGGGGGCTGACCCAAAACGGTGTCAGTTGCGGCGCGTGTCGAGGGTTGCGAACACGGCCCGGGCCTGCGAGCGACGTAGAGTCGCCGTCAGTCAGTCAGTCGTCCGCAGGAACGCGAGCCCGCAGTTCCACGGGGTCTGCATCGATCTCGAGTTCCTCGAGGGCGACCTGGGCGGCGCGTTTGCCCGAGACGAGCATCGCACCGAAGGTCGGGCCCATGCGTGGCAGCCCGTAGGCCGTGGCGGTGGCCATTCCCGTGGCAATCAGGCCGTCGTGCTACAGGCCAGTCTGCTCGACGACGGCGTCCTCGGATCGACCGACCCACATCGAGTCGTGACCCGGCGAGTCGTGGCCGGGCGCACCGTAGGTGTCATCGTCCGTCCGATCCATCACCGTGCCACGCTCGCGGGCATCCTGGATCCCCGGAACCTCGAGTACGCCGCGCTCGTCGAGTTTCGTGACCGCCATAGCGTCGTGACCCGTCGCGTCGATCACCAGATCTGCCTCGACGGCGATCGGGTCGACGCAGGTAATCTCCCGCGGGAGAGCGTGGACCGGCGTCCAGTTCATGACGATCCCGGCGACGCGGTGATCCTCCCGGATGACGATGTCCGTGAACTCGGTCATGTTCTGCATCTTCGCCCCGGTGTCACAGGCCGCTTTGATCAGGGCGGAACAGGCGTGTGGTCCGTTCGCGACGTAGAGTCCCTCGGTGTCCTGGGCCCGCTTGTACTCGACCTCGAGCTCCTCGAGGACCTCCTGGGCCGGGGAGCGAACGGTGACCTTGTTCATCAGGAATCCCCCGAGCCAGAAGCCCCCACCGAGGTAGTTGTTCTTCTCGACTACCATTACCTTCACGTCGCGGTCTGCGAGTTCTTTGGCCGCCATCAATCCAGATGGGCCACCCCCGACGATGATGACGTCGGCGTCCGAGAAGTCCATGAACTCCTCGGTCCACTCTTGGCCGATCGCTCGCGTCACGTCCGCTTCAGCGACCTCGCTGAACCCCTGGAATTCGGGCATATTAACTAGTAGTATGACCAAGTAGTAATATGTGTCGGAACGCCTTCACCGACACCTGGTACTCCCGAAGGCTGAAGAGTCGGCCACACCAACTGGAGTCACCGCATGAACCGTCGCACGCTCCTCGCACTCGCTGCCAGCGGCTCGATGGCCCTCTCGGGCTGTCTCGAGCTGTTGACCGAGGACGGGGAGGAGATTCTCGAGCCGACCTCACTCGTCGTGGTCTGGTCCGATCTCATCAGGCAACACCCGGGGACGGACGATGAGGGGGTGTCCGTCTGGGGCGTCCTCAGAAACGAAGGCGAACGCGAGCCCAGTTACGTCGAGGTGCGGGCGACCTTTCTCGACGAGGAGGGCGAGGAGTTGACGACGGTGATCGAACACATCGAGGACACACCAGCGGACGAGGACTGGCCGTTCGAAATCGAGTTTCCAAACTTTGGGGAGGCGGCCCGCGAGGTAGTCGGCTACGAACTCGAACCGGCGACGAGCGTCTGAACTGGACGGCCACGCGGTGCAGTCGCGGTCACCGATCGAGGACAGCACACCCCGTGAACCGCAGGAGACCAATCAGCTATCGACATGACCGAACACGACGAAGGCGTCTCGACCCTCGCCAAACAGGGCAGCATCACGTTCGCCGGAAACGTGATCAACGGCCTGCTTGCCTACGTGATCGTCATGGTCATCACCCGATTCGTCAGCCCCGGCGTCTACGGGCTGTGGGTCCTGGCCACGTCAGTCATCCTCTTCATGCAGGTGTTCGCGAACCTCGGGCTTCCGCTGGCGATCGACTACTTCGTGCCCCAGTATCTCGACGAGGACGAGCCCGGAAAGGCAAAGGGCGTCATCGTCCAGGTTACCGCCACCGTCCTCATCACCTCCTCGCTCGTCGCGGCAGCCGTCGCCTACACGGCCGCCGACATTGCCGCCTTCTTTCAGGAACCCGCACTCGAAATCGGGCTCCTGTTGCTCGCGATCACCATCCCGATGCTGGCGATCTATCGCGTCCTCCTGACGTCGTTTTACAGCATCAAGAAACTCCAGTATCGCGTCATCATGCGCGATATCACTCGTCCAATCGTTCGGTTTGCCATCACGGCCGGTCTCCTGCTGGCCGGCTTCGGCCTCCTCGGACTCGTCGTCGGCTACGTTGTGGGTCTGTTCATCGCCATCACTATCGGTTTGGTGCTGTTCACCTACAAGGCCTGGCACCTCGTCTCCGCGACCCTCGAACCGGTGGCCAACCGGCCCCTTTTTACGTACTCCGTTCCCCTGGCAATGACGAGTGTCGTGTTCGTGCTGATGGGCCACGTCGATTACTTCGTCCTCGGCTTCTTCCTCGACTCGAGCGACGTCGGGGTTTATCGCGTGGGGTACATGCTCGGTTCGGGACTCATGATCATCTTCAACTCGCTGTCCCCCGTGTTCAAACCCCTCATCGCCGAAACACGTGAAGACACCGCCCTCGTCGAGGAGCGCTTTCGCGTCGCCGCGCGGTGGATCGCCGGCATCACGTTCCCCCTCGCCATCGTGCTCACTCTCGGGGCCAGTTCGTTCCTCGCCGTCCTCTATACACCACAGTACACCGAGGCGAGTCTCGTCGTCGGCCTCCTGGCCTTTGCGTTCCTGTTCAACGTCACCTTCGGCGGGCCCGACGGGAGCTTGCTCCAGGGAATGGGGTACGCTCGCGTCGTCTTCGTCAACACGGCAGTCCTCTTTGGGGTGAATTTCGGCGTCTCGTTCCTGCTCGTCCCGGTGTACGGGATCGAGGGAGCGGCAATCGGCTCCGCGACGGCACTCTTTCTCGTCGGCGGGCTCACCCTCATGGAGCTCTACTACCTCGACGGGATTCACCCGTTCACGCGAGATTTCGGGAAGATCGTGTTCGCGGGCCTGCCGGCCACCATCGCCGGGATCCCCATCGTGGTGTTGGTCCCCTCGGACCTGGCCGTCGTCGTCGCCTTGCCCATCGTGGTCATCGGCGTCTACGTCGCCACGCTGGTCACGACCGACTCGTTCACCGACCAAGACGCCCAGCTCGCCGAAGAGTTCGGCCCCGGCGTGCGGCGATGGTTGCCAGTGGGCCGCTTCGGTCGATGAGCGAGGGTGGTGTTCTCACGGAGGGCGGTTGGCCCGATCAGTGTCAGTGGATGAGTGCAGAGGTGCGCCGAGCGCCGACGAGATGATGGACACACCTGGCTGGAAACGACGCTCGGACCAACCGGAGGCCGAGACCGAGTCGGACCCGACCCAGCGCGAGGAACGTCGTGAGTCGACCGAATCACCTGGGAGAAGTCTCGAGCGTCGTCGTGAGGCCGTTCGGCGTCTTCAGTGCGGGGCGTCCTCAGTCACCGAGAACAGAGCCACCCCACGCTCGAGGGCCAGTGAGCCGTCTAGAGGCGATGCCGGAAAGAAGTCCCACGTGAACGGACTGCTGAAGTGGCCTGCCGCCGGACATCCACCAGTGGGCCGGCGCTGGCAGGATGTGCCAAACCGCTTTCTGGTCAGGCGTAGTGAGCTCGAGCACGCCGGCCGGCCGGGATGATAACCCAGAACGTCAGCGCACCGAGCAACGCGAAGTAGAGGGCAGCGTCTTTGACGATCAGTGCCAATGCGGTGAACGTACCGGGATCTTCGGGGTTCGGCGCCACGAGCTGGGTATCGTAGAACGACTCCGTGTTGTACCAGCCAGCGAACGTCATCCACACCAGTATCCCTACTGAGAGGATGGCGAACCCCTTCATGAACTCATCAGCCATTGTCTGACTCTTCGTCGGCGTCGTCTTTAGCGTTTCCCATTCCATCAGTCTGAAAGCGTGTCGAGAAGGCGTACGTGGCCGACCCACCTGCGATCATCGCCACGCCGAGGATTGCCAGCCCGATACTCACGTCCGAGGCTGCGGCCTGGGTTCGATCGGTCGCCACGTCCAGCAAAATAAACCCGCCGAGGACGCCGGCGATGGCGAGAATCGTCGAAAAGACGGTGATCGTCTTGTACAATCGCATCGGCACGACGACCTCGCGACTGCCCGAGGTGCCAACACGAGGTCCGTCCGCCGGTTCCGCTGTCGACCCCTCGTCGCTGACACGCTCCGATCCGGAGGATTCACCCATACATCCCCTTGGACGTCACGGAAAATGAGTACTGTGATCGGCCCGCCAAGAGACGTTGTCGGTGTGATAGATGGCTCACTCGTGGTGACACGCCGTTCACTCGAGTGCTGAGACTGGCAACCCGGCCCCTCGAGTACCCGGCGCCGCCGGTTGTCGATGGACAGGAAGCGGTCGGCGAAAAACGAGTCGAAACCGAACTGCGAGGTCGCTATTTCGGCGGTCGCAACCGATAGTACCGCCGGTTCAGGTCGTACATGTACCCCTCACGCATCGTCTTCAACACGGCGTACGTGATCGCCGCGGCCACGAGGGGCAGGAAGAACGCCAGGTCGAACGTGATGGCGACCGCCCAGGGGAACATGTCCTGGATGGGCAGGATGCTCATCGTGAACGCGAAGACCACGCCACCGACGCCGACGGCCGCCCAGAAAGGCTCCTCGACGGGTCGGCGGGCACTCCCCTTGTTCAGGAAGGGAACGATCGCGATCGCCCCGACGGTGACGACGTTCGCGAGCACGCCGTACAGTTCGTCGGACATGATCTTCTCCCCGCCGACGATGGCCAACTCGGGGTTAATTGGATCGAGGTGCAACAGGCCGAACGACCAGTAGAGATACCAGTCGGGGAGGATCACCGACGGCGTCTCTGCCGGATTCGCCGGATCGCCGAGGTGTGGCGGCAACATCGCCGCCAGGAACAACAGCATCCCGGTGAAGAAGCTCGCCAGCGCGAGGTTCCGAATCGTCTCGTGTGGCCAGGCCGGGAAGCCGAGGACGTCACGCTCGACGTAACTCGACTCCTGGCGGAGGTCCTGGTCCTCCCGTCGCGCGCGCTCGAAGTACTCGTAGGTGAGCCTCGAGAGTCCCGTGGTTCGTTCTTTGCGCTCTCGCCAGGTCGGCACCTCGTCGTCGGGGGCGACGATTCCTGGGCCGCTTCCGTCCGTTCTGGGTTCGTTGGTGTCTGAGTCACTCATGGCTATCGAACTAGTGTGGTTCCGCGATTCCCTGCATCCAGACGATACCGATGTGTAACGCGATCAGTGCCGTCACCACGAACGGCAGGACGAACACGTGCAAGATGTACATTCGAATGAGGGTGGGCTGACCGAGGCTGAAGCCACCGAACAGGAGCTGGGCGGTCCACTCGCCCACGATGGGGACGGCCAGGGACATCTCGACGCCGATCTGGCCGGCCCAGAACGCCAGCTGGTTCCACGGGAGCAGGTAGCCGGTGTACCCGAACAGCATCGTCAGGCTGAGCAGGATGACCCCGATGATCCAGTTGATCTCGCGGGGCTCCTTGTACGCACCCGTGAAGTAGACGCGAAGCATGTGCAGGAACACCGCTGCCGTCATGACCTGTGCGGACCAGCGGTGGATACTCCGGAGCATGAACCCGAAGTTGAGATCCTTCATGATCGCGACGATCGCTTCGTAGGCCTCGGGCGTCTCACCGGCCGTCGACGGCGCGTAGTAGAATCCCAGGAGCGCCCCACTCACCGCCGCGACGATGTAGGCGATCACCGAGAACGAACCCAGTGCGTACAGCGGATACCAGTACCAGAACTTGTTGTCCAGGTTGTACTGTTCGGTGTGGCTCTTTGGCATCTGGAGGTTGATCTTGTAGTACATGTCCTCCAGCAACTCGAGGTAGTCGACAATGCGCAGTCGCTTGTCCAGCCAGATGAGGGTCATCAGGTAGGTCTTCTCGATGATCGAGAGATCCTTCTCCGCGAGCCACGCGCCGTGATCGTATTCGTCTTTCCGTTCGAGACTCATCAGTCGTCCTCCGGTCGCGGAAGCGACACGAATTGTTCCTCGACGATGTCGAAGGGGTCGTACACCGAGTTGTGGCAGTTGCAGTAGATCTTGTTGTCCGCCCCGAAGTCGGGTGCGCCATCGAGACTCCGGTAGCCAGGGACACAGCAAAAGTGGGTACACTTGCTGACGAAGGCGATGTAACGCCCACCGTCGTCGTCTTCGGGACAGGCGGCCTCGATCCACTCGGCAGTTCGCTCGTCGTCGATCTCGTCCGGCTCGAGGTGATCGGATTTGATGACCAGGATCGGAATGGTCTGTTCGGCAGGAACGTCCTGTGACCGCCAGGTTCCGGTGGCGGGTTTCCCCTGTCCTGGGTCACCGATTCGGGTGTCGAACTCGTCGTAATCCTCGAAGTGGTCGACGTGCATGACCTCGTCCTGGTCGACCTCATCCATCCAGTCGTAGACGCCCGCGTCGTATCGGAAGAGGATGTCCTCGTCTTCGTCAGGAACGATGCCCTCGAACGTCTGGAGACCACAGTACTGGAACCACTCGGTGGTGTACTCGACTCCACCGATTTCTTCGGCGGATTCGACGAATTCGGTCCCGTCGTCGAGCGTCTCGGTTTCCGGGTCCGGCCAGATGCCAGCCAGTTCGCCGTCGTCGGTGATCTCCATCGGTATCTGTGGCAGGCTTCGTGGAGCCGGCCCCAGGGTTCGATTCGCCCCGAAGTAGTTCATGATCCCGCCGCCGCCACCAGCCGGGGTGGTGGCGCTGGTGACGGTGACCGCACCGGTCGCCATGACGCCGGAGAGGGCGGCACCGCCGACGACGCCTTTCACGAAGCGGCGACGGTCTGATTCGACTGGGTACTTGTCGTCGTTAGCCATAGTTATCGTTTGTAGTAGGGATAGATCGCGCGTTTCACGGTGTCCCACGCACCGGTGCTGTCAACGAGTGTCGTGCCATCGGCGTCCTCCTCTCGGATGTAGAGGTCTTCCCACTTCCGGCGGCGCTTCTTGACGATCATCACGTCGGGCAGGAACTCCTTGCGGTACAGCATGAGGATGAACCCGAGGTTGACGAAAATGGCCGTCAGCAGGAATCCGAGCAACATGTTGCCGTCACCGCCATCGAGGGCTGCAATGCCCCAGTTTGCCGCGAGGCCGTAGACGAACATCGAGACGAAGACGATCTGCACGAACGTCAGCAGGACGATCGCGATTGCGGCCGCGGTGCTCTCTCTGGGGGGTTCGTATCGGTGAATATCGCCGTAGGTGCTTCCTGAAGATGACATGATCAGTCCCTCCCTGGGCTACTGGTGTGTGCTGATTCGCCATACTTCAGGAGGTAGAAGGTAAAGACGAACGAGACGAAGATCGCGAGGAACGACGCGATGCCGACGAAGTGTTTCTGGATCGGGATCCCGAGTTCGTCGATGTCGACGTCGGCCACCGCTGCCTGTTCGTCTGCATCTTCGGTCACCTCGATCGTGCCGACCATCCCCACGCCGATGTGCGGATCACAGACGTAGTCGTAGGTTCCTTCGACCTCGAAGGTGTGTTCGTACTCGCCATCCGTGATCAGTTCGGGGTGACCCTCCCAATCGGCACCTTCCGGCTGATCGTCGTCCGGGTTGACGTTGTGTTCGGCCTCACCGACCCACTCCCAGACCACAGTCGTCCCGGGTTCGATGGTGAGCTCTTCGGGCTCGAAGAAGTTGTCATCGACGAGGACGGTCTCGGTCCCGCCACCGCCGTTTCCGTTGGCGGCCCCGTTGCCGTTGCCGTTCTCGTCGTCACCGTTCTCTTCGTCCCCGTTTACGTCGTCGCCGTTCCCGTTTTCGCCATCGTCGTTCGTCTCGGTGTCGTCACCGTTCTCATCCTCCTGGGCTACGACGGGTGTCGCAGCAGTTGCGGCTACGGCACCCCCAGAAACGCCGCTGGCCGCTACCATAAACTCCCGCCTCTTCATACATCCAGGTCTCAGGATTGTGCTTGCTTAAACCCACCGATGCCCCATCCCCAATACGTCGCTCAAACACACACCGTGGAGACCCACGAGGCTGTGAAAGTCACGCACGGACGGGGAACGGTCCACATCTCGAGCCGACCCCATGGGGTGAAGACTGACCGTTCGTCGGCTCACCGGATCGATCACTCCTCGAGAGAGGGTCGACTCGCTTCTTCACCGGCCTCGAGACTGCCCTCTTCGAAGGCATCGTCCTCGATGGGGAGAAACGACGGGCGTTCGCCCGAGCCGATGGTCCGCAGCCGTTGCTCGTATTCCTCCATGCGGAAGCGGTCGGAAAGGCGGGCGTTCGCCACCATCAAAAACAGGATGAGGGCGATGATCACCAGGAAGATGCCGACCACGCCGAGAATCAACTGGGATTCGAGCCCCAGCCAGAGCCACAGGCCGATGGCGACGAGACCGATAATCAGCTGTGCGAACGCCAGCAACTGTAACATCCAGTTGCCCAGTTCACTCCGTTCCCCGGAGAGGTTCTCGGGTTCGGGCAGGTGCCAGTCCTCGGGCGGGTCCGCGACCTCGTAACTGTCCATCGAACAGAGTGCGACGGTCGGTTTGACGTCCCGCACCACGGTCCCCTGGCCCTCGACGGAGCCGTCCGGAAAGATCACGGCGTAATCGGTGTCCGAGTAGGCCACCAGACACCGGTGCCCGTCGATTCGTGCGTACTCGAGCGTCGCGAACACTTCGCGGTCGGCGATTCGGGACTTCAGTTCAGCTTCGACGCGTTCGAGCAACGCGTCACCGGTAATCCAGGTGTCGGGGTCGAACGCCACGTCCCACTCCTCCGGGGTCATCTCGGCCATATCCGACGGCCCGAAGTCGTCGAAGTCGTACTTTTCCTCGACGCGCTGACGAAGGGCCTCCAGGTCGCCTTCGGTATCGGCTGGGCGCCCCGTCTCGTCCTCGGACCCACCCTCGAGTGTGCTCGGGTCCGGTTGATCGCCATCCCCGGTTGCGGTTACAGGGGTCTGGTCGGACTGGACAGCATCGCGCTCCGTGGCTGGCCCATCGACTGACCGCCGGTCACGATCACCGGCGTCCGGCGACCGCTCGTCGGGGGGATCGCTCATTGGGCGACGCTACGGGTTCCGTGTCCCTTAGCGTGACGGTTGCGGTCGGCCGCCGCTTTCGGTTCGTTTATTCCCCGTTACCCCCGAGTTCCGGGTATGCTCTCGGAGCTGGCGGTCGCAACGATTGCGCTCGCCCTGGTTACGGCCAGCTTTCCGTTCTACTGTTATGGCGCCTGGATTATGATCGACGCCGACGTGGTGACCTGGGAAGTGCTCACCTTCCACCTCAAGATAATCCTGATTGGATTGACGCTAAACACGATTCCCGTCGTGACCTGGATGGTGCCACGCGTTGCCGACCAGATTGGGGGGCACGTCGCCGTACACGCCTTCTTCGGCCTCCAGGCGTACGCCATGTTGTTCGTGGGCCTGACCGCCATCGTTCGCATCTTCCAGGTGAAACTGGCTCACGACCTCTACGGGAACCCCGACCCAGACATGGATATCGGCGACCTCCACGAGAACATGCCGGCCTGGCGACGCCGGCTCCGGGTTGGCGTCTTCGGGTACGTCTTCTTCTGGATCCTGGCTTACCTCCTCGGCGTGGTCCGGTACGCCCTTCGCTATCCGGTAATCGCCTCCTGAGCGGGGCATTCCCGTCTCGGGTCGTGGGTCCTCGTGGCCAACGGAGATTCGAGACCAGGCGTTGGGCCCTGATTCCCGGTTGTTCAGCGGCCACGAGCCACGCTGAGGGGACTCCGTCTCGGCCGTCCCCCGGCCGACGCTGAACCGACCCACACTCCCCACATCGCCGGACGGATGCCTGCCGATGACGCACCTTTTTTACGAGGCCTTGCGAACGAGTCGCCATGAGAAACGCGAAGATCGTCTGTACGTTGGGCCCAGCGACGAACACCGAGTCGGCCATCCGCAACCTCGCCGACGCCGGCATGTCCGTTGCACGGCTGAACGCCAGTCACGGCACCCTCGAGGATCGGCGCACGCTCATCGAACGAGTTCGAACCGTCGACGAGAGCACCACCAGCCCGGTGGCGGTGATGCTCGACACGAAGGGACCGGAGATCCGAACCGCGCCCCTCCCGACGGGCGAGACCGTCACGCTCGAGTCCGACGGCGAGGTGCTGTTCGTCGAGGGAGAGGAGGCACGTCCCGATCGCGTGGGCCTCTCGATGGCCATCAACGGTGTCGAATCGGGCGATTACATCTTGCTTGACGATGGCCTGATCGAGACGCGAGTCACTGAGGTCGACGACAACGGGATCCACGCCACCGTGGAAACCGGCGGGGTGCTCGGGGGTCGGAAAGGCGTCAACGTCCCCGGTGTGGATCTCGACCTGGATATCGTGACCGAGGCGGACCGCCGGGATCTCGAACTCGCCGCCGAAACCGGGGTCGATTTCGTCGCCGCGAGTTTCGTCCGCGATGCCGATGACGTCTACGAAGTGAGCGAGACCCTCGAGTCCTTCGGTGCGGACATTCCAATCATTTCCAAGATTGAGCGGGCGGGCGCGGTGGCAAACCTCGAATCGATCATCGACGCCTCCGATGGTGTCATGGTTGCGCGCGGGGATCTCGGTGTCGAGTGCCCCATGGAGGACGTGCCGATGATCCAGAAGCGGATCATCCGAAAATCGAGGGAGGCCGGCCGACCGGTGATCACCGCGACGGAAATGCTCGATTCGATGGTGACGTCTCGGCGACCGACACGGGCCGAGGCCTCCGACGTGGCGAACGCCGTCCTCGACGGTACCGACGCCGTCATGCTCTCGGCGGAGACCGCCGTCGGCGATCACCCCACAGTCGTCGTCGAAACCATGAACAGCATCATCCGACAGGTCGAAGGCTCGGATGAGTACGCCACACTCCTCGAGCAACGGGTGCCGGAGGCCGGTGACGCCAGAACGGATGCGCTGGCTCGTTCGGCCCGTTACCTGGCCCGCGACATCGGAGCGGATGCCATCGTCGCCGCCACGGAGTCCGGCTTCACCGCCCGCAAGACGGCGAAGTATCGACCTGGCGTCCCCGTCGTTGCCTCGACACAGAGCCACACCGTACGTCGCCAACTCGCGCTTTCCTGGGGCGTCCAGCCGCTCTTTGCACAGGTCTCGGACCAGGGAGCAGATGCGGTGGTCTCAAGAGCCGTCCAGTCAGCGCTCGATGCGGGGGTTGCCGAAAGTGGCGACACCGTCGTCGTGCTCTGTGGAATGATGACCGAACTCGAGGGGGCGAGTACCACCAACATGCTCAAGGTTCACGTCGCCGCGGAGGTCGTTGCGACTGGCCGGGTCGTCGTGGACGGACGGGCGACCGGGCCCCTCGTTCACGTTCGAGATGGCGACCTCACGACCGTCCCGGAAGGGGCCATCATCGCACTCGCCGAGGACTTCGACGCCGAGTTCGTCGGTGACGTCGGCAAGATCGCCGGCATCATCGACGCTCGGCCCGGAATGACCGGCTATCCCGCGCTCGTGGCACGCGAGACGAACGTCCCGATGGTCAGTGACGCGGACGTGGGCGATCTGTCGGCCGATCAGACGGTGACCATCGACGGCGAACGCGGCGTCGTCTACGAGGGGAACGTCGACGATCGCCGATCTCGCGAGTGAAGAACGGACCGTCGGTGGCCGAATCGAACCTCGGACTTTTGCCGGCCGATCCCCAACGAGGCGCATGGACGAGCACGAGACCGACCGCGAGTGGGTCGTTACCGACGACGGCGGATCCACCAGCGACCCGGACCCCTCCAAATCGGAGGGGGCGGCGGGCGGTCGACCCAGTGAGGCGGCTGGAGAGGACGACCGAATTCCGGTCGCGAGCCCAGAGCATCGCGAAGCCAGCGTCGCCGCCTCGAGTGCACTGGAGGATGGAGCGGATACGGAGGGCCCGGACGAAGCGGAATACCTCGGACCCGAGCCGAGCGACCGGATCATCGAACCCGGGTCCCCCTCGCTCGAGAACGCGATATTCGTCGTCATCGGGGCGATCGCGATGTTGCTCATCATGTTTCGATTGGGCTCGATACTCGTCATTTGAGCGGCGTCCCTGTCCCGGACAGTCACGGCCAGAGAACGAATCGCCAGTGAAATGCAGCGGGTTGCTCACTCGCCCGCGCGGTAAACATTTAATCGGGCCCAACCCCAACGGTCACCTATGCTCGAACTCCTCGCCAGTAATCTTCCTTTCGCGCTCCTGGCTGCGGGACTTGGATTGATGGCACTCGAGGCCATCTCCCCTGGCGCACATCTCATCGTCATCGGCGTGGCACTGGTGGGTGCAGGACTCATCGGCGTGCTCTTTCCGCCAATCGCAACTCCGCTGATACTCGCCGCCGTGACGCTCTTGATCGGCGGGGCAGCCACGTGGGTCTATCGGGAGTTCGACTTCTACGGCGGGAAAGGCACCGCCCAGACCAAAGACTCCGACTCGCTGTCCGGCACCACCGGCTACGTCACCGAGACCGTCACCAACCGCTCCGGTGAAGTCAAGCTGGACGAGGGCGGCTTCGCTCCACACTACTCCGCTCGCGCGTACGAGGGCACCATCGAGGAGGGGGAGGAGATCATCGTCCTCGACCCGGGGGGCGGCAACGTGCTCACCGTTGCGTCACTCGGTGACCTCGAGACCGACAGCATCGATCGTGAACTCGCTCGTGGACGGGCAGCCGAGAAATCCCAGTCCGAGGAGCCAGAGGAGGCGGCCTCGAGTGGGCGCAGTGAGGGGAGAGAACGCATCGAAACCGACGACGAGAGCGAAGAGCTGACCGAGACGGAGTGACCCCTGGGCCCGGCACGGATGAGGGCGCACATGTTGTTCATATAAGGGAACGTTTTTACCGCCGCCGCCGTAAGAATTAGTTATGGTTCCGGACCTCATACTCGCACAATCAGCGGAGTTCGGGCTGTTTATCGGTGCCCTCGTACTCGTCGTAGTGCTCGCTGCCCTCCTGAGTGCCATCGAAATCGTCAACGCGTACGAAAAACGCGCACTGACGGTCTTCGGTGAGTACCGCAAACTCCTCGAGCCAGGTATCAACGTGATCCCGCCGTTCGTCTCCCGCACGTACACCTTCGACATGCGGACCCAGACGATCGACGTTCCCCGACAGGAAGCGATCACGCGGGACAACTCCCCGGTGACCGCCGACGCCGTCGTCTACATCCGCGTGATGGATGCCAAGAAGGCGTTCCTCGAGGTGGATGACTATAAGACGGCCGTCTCCAATCTGGCCCAGACCACCCTGCGTGCGGTCCTGGGTGACATGGAACTCGACGATACGCTCAACAAACGCCAGGAGATCAACGCGCGCATCCGCACGGAACTCGACGAACCCACCGACGAGTGGGGAATTCGTGTCGAGAGCGTCGAAGTCCGCGAGGTCAACCCCTCGAAGGACGTCCAGCGCGCGATGGAGCAACAGACTTCCGCCGAGCGGAAACGCCGTGCCATGATCCTCGAGGCACAGGGTGAACGCCGCAGTGCCGTCGAGAAGGCAGAAGGTGACAAACAGAGTCAGATCATCCGTGCCCAGGGTGAAAAGCAGAGCCAGATTCTCGAGGCACAGGGTGACGCGATTTCGACGGTCCTGCGCGCACGCTCTGCCGAATCGATGGGCGAACGGGCGATCATCGACCGCGGCATGGACACCCTCGCCGAAATCGGTCAGGGCGAGTCGACGACGTTCGTGCTGCCACAGGAACTGTCCTCGATGATCGGCCGCTACGGCAAGCACCTCTCGGGCAGCGACGTCAGCGAAGACGGGGCGGAACTCGAGAGCCTCGAGTTCGACGACGAGACCCGCGAACTGATCGGCCTCGACGACATCGCCGAGATCATCGGTGAAATCGACGAGGAAGCGGAGATGGACCTCGAGGCGATGGAGCAGGAGGCCCAGGCGATCAAGGAGGGCAAAGACGCCGTTATCGACAACATGGATCAGGAGTTCGAGGAGGCCCCCGAGGAAGCCGCCCTCCCCGACGACACGACGTCCAACTGAGAGGCGTTTCGACGCCGAATCGATCACAATCACTAGCCGAACGACAGCGAAACGCGTTTTACCCTCCACCGCGTTTCGAAATATAAGAAGCAATGACAGGCTCCGACAGGGTCGACGAGGAGAAACGGGCGACCCTGCGTCGGTTCGCCGCCGTCGGGGCGGTGTCGCCGATCGCGACGTTTTCCGACACCGCCAGCGCAGACACCGGCGAGAGTGACGCCCGTGACGCCATCGCGGGCTACCTGTCGACGACCCCAGGAGCCCACTTCTCGAAGATCAGGGACGACCTCCAGTTGGGGACGGGTGAAACCCAGCACCACCTCCGTCGGCTCGAGGAACTGGGAGCCGTCGAGTCCTACGCCGATGGTGAGTACAAGCGGTTCGTCCCGACTGGACGGTTCGACGAGTTCGAAAAGAACGCCCTCGGATACCTCCGACGGGGGACCCCACGGGGCATGCTGGTCGAATTGCTCGCGAACCCCGACGCAAGCGCGAGTGACCTCGCCGAGGCTCTCGAGGTATCCCCGCCCACCGTGAGCAAGTACGCGGGGAAACTCGAGGAGGCGGGCTTGCTCTCGCGCGAGGACGGCTATGCGGTCGAACGACCAGAAACCCTGCTGTTGTTGTTGGTTCGCTATGCGGACTCATTCGGTGAGCGGACCACGTCGTTGGCTCGTGAGGCGGACGACCTGATTCGCTACGATCGGAACTGACGGTACGGCGGACCGGTTTCTCGGTGGTCAATCACACCCGTACAGGGATCTCTATATGAGTCTTAGCAACGTTCTTGACCGTCACCGCCGCTGATTTACGTGAGGGGACACGAGCGATGGCCCACCGCGAAGCACGGATCAGCCGACGGTCAGCTCGGAGCCAACTCGCATCCAACCCCAGATTGAGAGCCATGCAATCAAACCACACCTTTCCGGCGACCACCGGTCGATCGCCAGACCGCGTACTGCTTTTCGACATGGACGGCGTGATTCTGGAGGGGCCCGGCCTGGATCCCGCGACGACGGCGCGCGCACTCGAATCGGCCCTCGAGACGTTCGACGTCGATCCGTCCCGATTCCCGGATTCGGTGAAGCGATCGACGGCCTACAGCGAGGCGTTTCGTGAGGCCTGTTCGGCCGCTGGGATCGATCCCGTCACGTGTTACGCGAGGCGAGAACGGGCGTGTGCAACGGCGGAGATCGAACGGATTCGCTCGGGTGAGCGCTCGATATTTCCGGACACAAGGGTGCTCTCGGATCTCGCCGGCGAATACGATCTCGGACTCGTGAGTAACAACTACGACCCACTCGTCTCCGCCGTCGTCGAAGCGTTCCAGTTAGACGCGTTTGCCTACACCCGTGGACGGGACCTCGGCGTCGACGGATACTGTCGGCGAAAGCCCGACCCACACTACCTCGAGGAGGCCCTCGACGCCCTCGAGCGCACCCATGGCATTTACGTCGGCGATCGCGAGACCGACATCGTGGCTGCCGAACGCGCCGGGCTCGAACCGGTGTTCATCAGACGCCCGGAAAACGAGACGGCGTCGCTCGACCTCGATATCGAAACGGCCCACGAGATCGATTCGCTCGAGGCGCTTCCGGACGTGCTGTAGGCGACGGGACTCCGGTGGGAACGACCTCTTCGACCCGATCGATGGGGGCCCTCCCGCAATCACCAGTCAGTCGATTGATTTCCCTCTCAAATTCCCCTCCTGTGAGAGGGTGGACACAGACTGACTGTCGACTAGCGGTCGACGCGGACCGACTGGTCACTACCCAATACGCAGAACGGCAATCCCGCTCAGCGGACGACTTTCCAGGTCGTACTCGAGGAGTATCCCCACTTTTCGATATCGACGTCGTAGTCACCACCCTGGAGGGCCGTGATGTTCGCGCCGACTTCCTTCGCGGTCATCCCGAGTTCCTCACCGATGAGCCGCGATTTAAAGTAGGTCTTCGTGGTGGCACGATCGCGGAGGTACTGGAGGATTTGTCGCTGTTTGCCTGTCAGGTCAGGTGGCGATGCGGTGCTCATACCTCGAGGGTGGGCAGAGAGGGACTTAGCGGGTTTGGTACAGGAGGCTAACCCGTCGTCGGATAGCGGTTCGGTGGATTCAATCGGGGCCAGGTAAGTGGTGTCCTGGGGGCGTTGGTACGCCCAGTTAATTGGTTCTTTGGTGAGACGTTCCGTCGAAATTGAACATTTTGCTCGCCACAGGCCCGCCGTCTCCCGTGGCCGTGACTGGTAACCAGTGGCTACTGGACCTCGCGTCGCCGTCGACTGCAGTAATCATCGATTAGTAATCGACTAGAGATCGTAGTGCGGGGTGAGAAACGGGCCGAAGGCACAGGCCGTCGCGAGTTCCAGGGCGCGCTCACGGTCGGTCAACCCGTCGGTGAGAACGCCAGTCGCCCCCGAGGTCTCGGCAACGTCACATCGCCCGACCAGGTCGTTCATCACGGACCCGAGTTCCGCCCCGTCCGCGAGGCGCTCGGTGACACTCGCGGGCAGTTCGATCGTGGGGCCACCCGCCAGCCGAACCCGTGTGCCGTCCGTCACTGCCACCCACATGATCAGTGAACGTGTCGCGGTGTCGTCGAACAGGGCAACCCCGCCCTCGAGTCCAACCCCGTAGTCGGCCGCCGCGATGGCCTCGTGGGCACGGCGGGCTCGCGTTCGGGCTCCACGTCGCGTCTCCTGGATACCACGTGGCTGGTCGCTGACCCCCGAGTCGACCGGAACCGACTGGACCACTGGATCGTATCGCTCGAGACAACTGACGACGGCATCCCGTTTGACCGGATTGCCACTGCCCACGACGACGTGCATGGCGGCAGTCCCGGCGCGGAGGGAATAACGACCTCGCTTCGTCTCGAGTGTCCACTCGTCGGTGGGGCTGATCGTGTGACGCCGACACACGGAGATATTTGAATGTTTGGATTGTTCATGCCATTCCGGACGAATAACCAGGTTTCAGGCACTCTCGGGAGAATTTTTCGGAACCTTTATTAATCGGGTGTCTGAAGACAGGAAGTAACGACTCCGTCCGAGCGTCTCCGTTGTTGCTCGGCCGAGCGGATTTCGTATCCATGACGAACACACGACTATCCACCAGAGCCCGACGTGACGAGGTCACCGAGGACGAACGAGAAGGCGAATCGAACGATCTCAGCTGCCCGGAGTGTACCGGCCAACTCGTCGTCGACGACGAACACGGCGAGACCATCTGCGAGGATTGTGGGCTCGTCGTCGAGGAGGACTCGGTCGACCGCGGCCCCGAATGGCGCGCGTTCGACTCCGCCGAGAAGAACAAGAAGTCCCGTGTCGGCGCGCCGACGACGAACACCATGCACGACAAGGGGCTGTCGACCAACATCGACTGGCGAAACAAGGACGCCTACGGCAACTCCCTGGGCAGTCGTCAGCGCGAGAAGATGCAGCGCCTGCGCAAGTGGAACGAGCGCTTTCGCACTCGTGACAGCAAGGAGCGCAACCTGAAACAGGCCCTGGGCGAAATCGACCGCATGTCGAGCGCCCTCGGACTCCCGAACAACGTTCGCGAGACTGCGAGCGTCATCTACCGCCGCGCACTCAACGAGGACCTGCTCCCTGGACGCTCGATCGAAGGTGTCTCCACCTCGTGTGTCTACGCCGCTGCCCGCCAGGCTGGCGTCCCGCGCAGCCTCGACGAGATTGCCGACGTCAGCCGCGTCGAGAAAAACGAGATCGCCCGCACGTACCGCTACGTGGTCCGTGAACTGGGCCTCGAGGTCCAACCCGCCGATCCGGAAAGTTACGTTCCCCGGTTCGCTTCGGGACTCGAGCTCTCCGACGAAGCCGAACACCGTGCCCGCGGCCTGCTCCGCAACGCCAAGGAGAAGGGCGTCCACAGCGGCAAGTCGCCCGTGGGCCTCGCCGCCGCCGCAGTGTACGCCGCTGCACTGTTGACCAACGAGAAGACCACCCAGGCCGCCGTCAGTGACGTCGCCGACATCTCCGAGGTCACCATCCGCAACCGCTACCACGAGTTGCTCGAGGCCGAAGAGACCATTGGCATGGCCTGAGCCGGTCGATCACCTTCCTGCGGTTGTTCGCTCCCCAGGCGCACCGATTGTGTCGACCGCCACGACGAAAACAGCCGCTGGCGAGGCACTTTTCTCGAGCCAGGCGCATTCCCCATCATGGACTTCGATTCGTTTACCCTCGCAGCCTCGACGGCCGACCTCGGCGAGGAACCGCAGGCTCGCGCTCACGCCGACTGCCTCGAGTTTCGGATTGATCTCGCCGACGATCCGATGGCGGCGCTCGAGGCCTACGACGGCGAATTGCCGATCCTGGCCACCAATCGGGCCGACTGGGAGGGTGGGGAGGCAGAAGACGAGGGGCGGCTGGGTGCGCTCTCGAGCGCGCTCGCGTACGATGTCGTCGAAGCCATCGACGTCGAACTGGCCTCGATTCTCGAGGGCGATGCCGACGGGGTCCTCGGGGCCGCCGCGGAGGCTGACGTCTCGGTAGTCGTCTCGAGTCACGATTTCGACGCAACCCCACCGCGACCGGAACTCATTCGAACACTGACCGAAGCGGGAAAGTACGGCGACGTGGCGAAACTCGCGGTGACGGCCACGTCGAAAGCCGATACCATCGCGTTGCTTTCGGCGACCGAACAGTTGACCGCCCACGGCGATTGCGTGGCGACGATGGCGATGGGCGAGATTGGGCGACACACGCGGGCCGTCGCTCCGGTGTACGGGTCGAAAATCGGCTACGCACCGGTGGATCCCGAACAGGCGACCGCGCCGGGACAGTACAGCCTCGAGACGTTGGCTGGGCTGGTCGGGAGCCTCGGTTAGGACCTCCGCACGGGTATTCCGCCAGGTTCGACAGCTTGTTTTCCCGGAAATGACGGCTTTCGTGACGGTAATTATTCTATACCAATGGGTGCCTTCGACGTGAGCGTTCGTATGCAGACGACAGTAACAAATCTGCTCAAATTGATCCGACAACCCGAATACACGGGTGAGAACCGCTGTTTCCCCTGTACCACCGTGAACGCACTCATCGCTATTGTCCTATCGGGACTGCTCTTTGCTTTCACGACCCCGATAGTCGGAGGTATTGCCTTCGCCGTCTTCATAACAACAATCTACCTCCGTGGCTACTTGGTCCCGGGCACGCCCGAACTTACGAAGCGATACCTTCCCAACCGTATCCACCGACTGTTCGGAAGCCACGTGGAGGGTATCGAGGCCGACGGGGACATCGACGGCGAGGGGGCGAGTGAAGGAGTTGAATCCCTGCTTCGGTCGACCGGCGTCGTGGTCGACTGCGCCGAGGAGGAGGACCTCTGCCTCGAGTTGACGTTCCGGACCGCCTGGCGTGAACGAATTGCCACGCTGGAAGACGAAGACGCCCGACTCGCAGCCCTGGCTGGGCGTCTCGGCCTCGAGGAAGAAGAACTGGCCCTCGAGGAATCGACTGGAGGCTACGTCGCCCGGTACGAGGGCGATCGGATCGGTATCTGGCCCGCAGAGGCCGCGTTTCTCGCAGACCTCGCTGCCACACCAGCCCTGGACGAACACGGCTCTGGCTGGCAAGAACTGACGGGCGAGGAACAGGGAGTCGTGTTGACTGGCCTCCGAGCCTTCCTCGAAGAGTGTCCGACCTGTGGGGGCGAGATCGGCGGCAAGGAAGAGACTGTTGAATCGTGTTGTTCGACGGTGAGGAAGATGGCGGTCGAGTGTGGAGATTGTGGTGCCCGACTGCTTCGTGGCACCGCGTAATCTTACTCTTCGGTGGTGACGTCTGCGTGGATGGCGATTACCTCGAGTTCTCCATCGATTCTATCGTCGTCTAGATCGATCTCGTAGCTTGCGGCGTCGAACTCGTCGTTACTCTTGAACGGGAACTGTCCGGGTGCTGCACGAGTGTCTTCTAACCCCCCGAGTGAACCGGCAAACACCTCGCTGTTGTCCAAGGTCCACTCTTCGTCCATCTCGATGTCGATGGAGAGCGTCTCGCCGTCGTCGTCGATTGTCACGTCTGCGACGTTGTCGCCCGCATCCGGGGCGTTGTTCCCTGCACCAGCGATGAGGTCGGCTTCGACTTGCCCGTCACTTTCCTCGTACGGTATGTACCATCCCCACCGACTGATGTTCTGTAGGCTGTTTAGCCTGTTCTCGGTTCGCTCCGTGGTGCGTTTCAACGCCCATGCGGTTTCGCCTCTCGCTTCTCGGTTGTCGTTTTCGGGACAGTCCACATCGGCGTGGATCACGATTTCGTCATCGAACACGTCGAGGAGCTGGTCGCCCGCTTCGAGTCCTTTCGTGTTCGTCTTGATCCCAATGCAGACACACTCCCCGACGGCGATCGGGTATGCGTTTTCAGCCCCGACGATAGATCGGTCATCGTTGTCGCCGATGTAGAAATCGACCCGTCGATCTCCATCGTACTCGGCGTAATCTTCTTCGTCAAATTCGTCATCGTCTACACGAGGCCAGTCCTCGTCATCACCGATCCAGACACAAATCTCGTCTTTCCCCTGGTTACAGATCTGAAAGACGTTATCGAACCATGTTCTGGAATCGGAATTGACGCCCTCTCCGAGGTCGTTATCCGCATTTTCGTTCTCGGGCGACATCTCGACGGCAAGATGCCCCGAGTCGTCGATTTCGGTGTAACTCGAGTTCGGACTGTCCGGACAGCCATCCAGACCCAGATACGCATCCGGGTCCTCCGCCACTTCGATCTTGACACGTCGTTGTGATTCGATTCGACTGAACGCACCGGAGCCGATGAGTGTGCTGCCGCCGATGGCAGTACCCCCGACCCCGAGCAGGAATTTTCGTCGTTCCATGGGTATCTAGCAGTCGCCCGCGTAGGCGGGTGACCGCTCGAGCGGAGCGATGTGATTGTGGGGTTTTTATATAGAGTTCATGTAATCTCAACAGGCTCTCTAAGACGATTTTCAGCGAGTCCATACCGATGGATAAATCGGAAGGTCACTTTTCGAAAGTTTGCGGGCGGGGAAGGCCGAGTACTCCGTCACGGGTCGAAGTATGAGCGAACCGGACAACCGCTATCGATTTGGGCCACACGTTCAGGCGTGACGAAGCACTGATTGCCTCGGGGTCGTTTGAAACGCATGCGGGATTTCGAAAGTTTCAAACCACTTTCCTTTTGGACCTCGCGGAGGTTCGCTTCGGACATTGACGAGAATACCAGTATTTCGAACCCTTTGACCCGAGGTATGGCACCAGCGCCACGTCTTGTGGGTTGGTGCCTCTTCAAAAGCCGCCAGTGGTTCGCAATGGATTTTGGTCAGTCCTGGAAACAATCATCTTGTCCAGGGTCCCACTCGAACGCTTCACCGTCCCAATCAAACTTGACACTACAGAAGTCGTCATCGAACCCACACGGTGTCGGGGGCCGCTGGTCGTTACCCTCTTCTCCGTCTCCACGGTCACCGACGATGTTTGTTCCAGACGTGCTCCCCGAAACGTCGAAATTGAAGAATTCGGGTCCGGTCTTTAGAACAACGGTCTGGACGGGGACCCCGTCAGAATCCCACTCGATCCCAACGAGATCATCATTTTCGAATTCGTCGGTTTCGACTGAGAAATTTTCGTGACTATGCCCCGCCTCGAGGTCTTCATTTGCGATACAGAACGCGACGAAGCTAATTTCTCGACGATCAATATCTTCACCATCTACCTCGAGTTTCACGCGTCGCTGTGACCTGATCGTGCTGTAACCGCTGGTGCCGACGAGCGCACCGGCACCGACGCTCCCGGCACCGATCGCGCGGACGAACGTTCGTCGCTTCATCGTTCCACCTCGAGGGGAATCCAGTGACCGAGCCAATCGCCTGTCATGTGTGCGAAGACAGTCGACCGTGACATTGCTATACGGCCCCTGTCCGAGCGGTAGGTTCCCGTGAACGTTCGACTGGGATCGGTTGTCGTCACTGCTGTCTGTGTATACACAAGGGTGGGAGTGTGGACGCCTCGAGTGACGCGTCCGATCGCCACCTGTGGGATGTCCCACGATAGGGTGGGGAGTCGGGCGCGAGCAAGTGATACCCATGGAACGACGAAAATTCCTGCTCGGGGTCGGCGGTTCCGCCATCGGTGGCGGCGCCCTGCTGGGCTCGGGCGCGTTTACCCGCATTCAGTCGCAACGGCGCGTCAAGATCGAAGTCGCGGAGGATCCGGATGCGTATCTGGGTCTGGATGCTTGTCCGGACAGTCCGAACTCGAGTTACACCAATATCGACGAGTCGGGACATCTTGAGATCGATATGTCACCCGAAAACCCCAATATCGGTGACGCAGATGATGAAGATGCACGAGGACTGGGGGTCAACTCCGACTCGTTTACTTACTTCGATAATCTGTTCCAGATCTGTAACCAGGGGAAACAAGCCGTGGGGGTTTGGATCCAGGCCGACGACAATTCAGAACTGGATGGGCCCGGGAATGATTACGAAGATGATCTTCCACGTGTCCAGTTCTACAACACTGACGATCCCGATGTTCGTATCGACAGTCAAAAAAATGCGTACGTCCTTGATGTCGGCGAGTGCAAGTGTGTGGGCATGCGCGTGATGACCAAAGGGCTCGAGGAGGGCGATCAACTCCTTGAAGACGACGAGATCGTCATCCACGCCGACGCAGATGTCTCGGGAACCCCTGCAGTTCCAGCAGAGGACTTTGTCACCATCGGCCGGATGCGCGGCGGTGATGGTGGTGGAGCTGCCACGTGGGAGACTGCGATCGCGAGCCCGACTTCTGCTGGTGTCGGAACTGGCGAAGAGGCCGCAACAGGAGACGCCGACTGGACCGTCGGTGAAACGAATTCCTTCGAGTTCAGTTTCGATGGAGATGACACCTACAGTCTGACAGTCACGGACGATGGCGACCAACTTTCAAGTATCGAAGCATCAGATCTCGACGCACCTGCGGAGAACAGCCAGTTCCGTCTACAGCTCCGAGGCAACGCAGACGGTGCAGTCGAATTCAAAGGTGGTGAACTGAACGGTGCAGCTCTGGACGGAATGCGAGACGACGACGAGAGCTTCCCCAACGTGACGATCGCAACAGTCGACCTCACAGAGGAATTCACCGCCAGTGGTGACTTCGTCTTCGAGGGTATCGATTCAGACGAGCGGCCTGCCATCGACGTCCAGGTCGAAGAACCAGAGTAATTCTCAACCAAAGCCCTCTCCGAACCGGTTTTTTGCGAGATTCAGATCGGGTGTCTGTCCAGTAGCTCGCCGGAGTTTTCGTTCTCGAGATCAAAACATGGAAATGGAGTAACGCCAGGCCAGTCAACCGCGGTGGATCGAATTATAGACTGACAACCAATCATTCTGTGTAAATAATCGGGCAGAGAGTGAAGCAAGCGGGTCGATTATGTAATCTGCGAGGAGAGTTTGTTAAACAGTAGACTAGCTTGACAGCAAGTACATCGGACTCCTCCAGTGGAGACAGTCAATTCCAAAATCCACTCTAATCCGACTCAGTCATTCTCGGCTGACGTTTCCTCCGTTCCCTCCGGTACATCGGTCTTGAGTGTATTCTCACCGATTGACTCTGTAGACTCCGCTTCGGATGTGTCCTGGTCAACAGCTTCCAACAGCGACTCAACGGGCTCGTACACGTACAGTAGCCTATCGTCGAGGACCCAGTACGATGGACCGCCTTCTGTCTGCTCTTCGATCACTCGCTTGTCACAGTCGATCGCCACGTCGACCAGCCCTTCGAGTGAATCGACAGAGACACGGGGCTGATTCAACACGTCGTCAGGAAGTACGCCGCGAGTGATCCACTCGTCGAACCGCTCGCGCTCCGTGTGTGCGGCCACGCGAGCGACGTCGGCCTCGGTCGGTTCCAGCGTTCCCCGGTGTTTGGCCACCGTGAGCCCACCCAGCGCCGCACTCGAGGCGAGCAACAGTACAATGCCACCAGCCATATCCGAGAGGCCAGCGGCGGCCTCATCGGACTCGGTCGTCACCGTCCGCTCCTCCGTGTGGCGCTCGTTGCGGGGCGCATCCACGCTATAGGTGTCGCCGTCGGGCTCGAGGACCAGTTCGTGGGCCTCGGTGTGGCGAACCTCCTCGCCGTCGATCGTCCCCTCCATCGTCACCGAGGCGACGACGACCGTTTCCATGTCGCCGGGCGTATCGCCGAAACTCGAGTCGATCATCTCGGTCTCGTTCACCAGCTCGGGCACCGAGAGCGTGACTGCCGTCGACTGGCCCTCACCGGGCTCGACGCTCGACGCCTGGGTGGCGTTCAGCGGTTCGCTCGTCGACCAGTACTCCCCGCCGTCGCCATCCACCGAGCGGATGACCTGCTCGAGGTCGATCGTCACGTCGACGTCACCCTCGGCCCCGTCGTATCGGTGGTGGAACGCCGCCTCGAGCTCCGGGGCCAGTCTCGTGTAGTAGATCGGCCGATCCTCGAGCGTCTCACCCGCCTCGAAGACCGGGTTACCGACCTGGACCTCGGCGCTGTGCTGGTAGCCCGCCGTGGTCGACCAGACCTCGACCGTCTGCTGGCCGGGTTCGGGTTCCGCGGCGTGCGCTGAATAGGCCATCCACCCGCCGAAGGCGGCCACCGCGAGCAACACGACGACCACCAAGACGAACCACTGGTCGAGCGTCGCTCGCGTCCTGAGTGCGAGCTGGTCGCGATTCATCGTCGATACCCCCCGTCGCCTGTGCGCGCAGCCGGAAGCTGCACGCTCGAGTGTGTCTGTCTCATCGAAATCACCGTAACAGTTGTCGCCAGCCCCCCTGTCGTCCCGTTCGCCGTCGTTCGCGCGTCCGGATCGTCCCGCTGCCGAGGACGAACGCGAACGGCAGCGTGAACAGCCCCGTAATCACCGCCGTCACCGCCCCCATCGCCACCCAGGGATGGATGGCGTGCAGGGTCGAAAGCACCGGCGTCGGCAGGACGGCGAAGTACCGGTACTCCGTGAACGACCGCACGTAGTATCCCGTCTCGTCGGGCGCGTGGACGCCGACCGTCGCGTTGACGGCCTGGCCGCGCTCGAGCCGGTGGGGCGGTTCGTCGACGTCGACGCCGCTGCTCGAGGCCTCGGCTATCGTCACGACCGGCACCGGGCCGCCGTGGGCCAGTTCGAACGTCTGGTTGTCCGACCCACCAGCCGGGATGACGTGGGCGGCCCCCGAATCGTGTTCACTGCTGACGACGCCGATTTCGGTGGAACCGGACATGGCGATCATGGTGCCGGCGGTAACCAGACAGATCACCAGTGCCATGGCCAGTACGACCGTCCGGGCGTCGAAGGCCTCCCGCCGCGAGCGAGATCGGGAGCGACGCCGCTTGCGGTCGCCGCCGCGATCGGCGATCATCGTGAATCCGAGCACCCCGAGGCCGAACAGCAACAGGAGGAGTGACAGACTCGAGCCGCCGAGAAACGATCCGATGCCGAGTGCGCTCCCGAGAGACAGTTGCAGCCGATCGAGGCCGTCGTGCATCCCCATCACGGCCGTCCCGAGATGGGGGATCGTGACCACGTTGCCGTTGACCTGCCAGGCCGTCGCGACCACCTGGCCGTCGGTGACGTGTGGCTCCCCACCGTCCTGATCGGTGACGACGTTCGCGTCCCCGCGAGTGACGTAGCCGTGTTCGGTCGCCTCGACGACACGATGGGTCGTGAGTCCGCCACCGTCGGTCTCTCGAGCGTCGTAGACGACGACGTCACCTGCGTCGGGCGAGCCGGTGATGGCGGTCGGCACCGCAACGAACCCGTCGCCGGCGTCGATCGCCGGCTCCATGCTCCCCGTTTCGACATACGAGAGGAGGACGGGCTGGCCAAGGATTGCCCCCACGACCAGCAACCCGACGACGACCACCAGAACCACGGTCGCGACTGTCGCCAGGGGACTCTCGCCGCGAGTCGTCATCGTCGACGGTCACCTCGAGCGGGGCCGACCCCATGAACGCTGTTCGCTCCCTCTCGGTCGCTACCCGCTGCGGGGATAGCCGTCAGCAGTTCCGCACCCGCCACTCCAGCCCGAACACGAGTCTGCGGGAGTCCCGTCGTCGCGGTGGCTTCAGCCGAGGTCACACCCCGACAGGGTTCACCTGTCGACCTTAGTAATGAGTGACTGTCAGGCAGTAACGATGGTCTTCGAGCGAGGATGGTTCAGCGTGGGTGTCAGTCGTGGTCGAATTGGAATACCTGGATTCCCAACGTCAATGAATGGCTCGGCGGCCGGGAGTCGAAAACGAACAAGCGGGCCTCAGCAGGCGTGAAACGACGCGGCGACGGGTCGTGGGTCAGCGCGGTCGAGGTCGAGCGAACCCTTCAAGGGGTACGATCCGTTCTGACGGAGACGGTCTCGAGGAGTCTGGTCTCCGCCGCGACCCCGAATGTCCTGGTCAGCAGCCCAATCCGTAAACAGGTGTCCGGTTCGAGGGTGACTGCCCGCTTCGGATCGTCGACGTAGGCACTCAGATCACCATCCCGATAGAACCGAATAGCTGGTTCGCCGCGGTCGTTCTCGATGGCATCGGCGTCGATCCAGACGTCGGCTTCGCGCGTGCCACGATTGCAGACCTGGAACGCGTCGTGGTCGAACGAGACCGAATTCGAATTGAACCGCTCGCCGTCTTTTTTCGGCATCTCGAGGCTGATCTCGTGGGATTTGTCCTCGGGTTCGGGTGGCTCCGGTGGGCCGTCCCCACGCTGGGCGTCGTGGACGGTCGTCTCGTCGTCGTCGGTCCTGACGGCCGGTTCGTCGGTACGGGGCCAATAGGTGGCACTCCCGAGGACGGCAGCCCCGATCCCGACGCCGCCCAAACCCGCGAGTACCTGCCGGCGCGTGATCGAATCGGGATCAATCATCCGTGTTGTGGACCCACTCGCGGTCGTCTTTATCCGTCATGTCGACGGTCTCGAGGATGTGCTCCGGTTTCATGTCCTTGGTGTGGGCGCTCTCGGCGATGGCGACGATGAGCACCTCACGGAGCAACTGGGTGTGGGCGGTAATGCTCTTCGTGTAGGTGAAGAGGCCGACCTCGAGGCACTCGCTTACGTCGAGTTGCTGCCCACCGAGGATCTCGTAGCCGCCGTCGAAGTCGCCGTGATAGAACGTCACCCGGTCTGGCTCGTCACCCGACTTGAGGACGTATACCGTGGCCGGCTCTTTGCCCTGGTTACAGATGTGAAAGAGGTTGTCGAACCACGATACCGAGTCGGAGTTGACACCCTGCCCACCTCCCTCCGTGGGGTTCTTTTTGTCCATCCGGATCCGGAGGTGGCCCTTCTTGTCGTAATCGACGTAGCTCCGGTTCGGCCCCTCGCTGCGGAGCAGGCCAAGGTAAGCGTCCTCGTCGTGAGCCACGCTGATTTTCGTCTTTCGCTGCGATACCACTCCGGAGAACGCACCGGTGCCGATGAGGGTGGTCCCACCGACTCCGGCCGCCCCGACGCCGAGGAGGAACTGTCTTCGTTGCATGGTTGGTCGGCGACCACGCGTGGTCCACCAGGGACCGCTCGTGGATTCGCTCGAGTGCGCCCTCAATTTCCTGGGGTTTGTGTATGCACAGCAAGGAGTGATTCCAGTCCGTGCATAAACGTCGCCGCCGTCGGCTCCAGTTTTCACAGGCACCGGTTACGACCACACGCTGGCCAGTCACCGATAGCGATAGTTGTCAAACTACAGTACCAATTGGAACGATTTACAACCCTCACAGCGAGTCGGCTCAGAGCCGGTTTGTGACCGGTTCTGAGCCATGGTGTCGTGAGGGAGTGTGCAATGACGTTCAGTGGCTACTATCGTCGTGGGTACTGGCCCGTGGCCGATCCGATCGAGACTGGTATCCTCGGGTGAAGCCGACCACCCGCTCCGCGTCGGCGGTTGGCAATCCAGTGGTCTCACAGACCGTGTGAGCCACTCGAGAGAAGCCAATACCGCTCGAGTGCTTCAATGGCTCCACGGACCACTGCGTGTTCCGCGACCGTCGGTATCGAAACTCGTCCAAGTCACCGAGTTGGCAACCACCCGTTTCGACCGTCGGGCGGTATGGATCGCCTGCGCTGGCACAGCCAGCAGTTGTGCGGTGACACGCGACGATTACTTAATGGACACTGTCATGTCCCCTCGAACCGATGCCCGTGTGGGCAGGGGGACGTGACGTGAACGCCATCACCGAGACTATCGACGACACCGGGGGTACCGACCAAACCGACAGCGGGCCGAGCAGGGACGAAGTCTTCACCGTGTTGAGCAACCAGCGACGTCGCTGGGTGCTCCACTATCTGAAGGGCCACGACGAGGGCGCAGTCCAGCTTCGCACCCTGGTCGACGTGCTCTCGGAGTGGGAGTACGAGCAACCAGTCGAGGGACTCTCCTGGAAGCAACGAAAGCGAGTCTACACCGCACTTCGACAGTCTCACCTGCCCAAACTCGACGAGGCTGGCGTCATCGACTACGACCGATCGCGTGGCACCGTTACACTCACCGAGGGAGCACGCGAGGTCCAGATGTATCTCGAGTACGTCCCCGCCCACGACATCCCATGGAGTCAGTTCTATCTCGGACTGGTCGGCGTGGGCGCGGTCCTGCTCGGGCTTGCCTGGACGGCGCGCTATCCGTTCGATGGACTCTCCGGGTCGGTCGTGGCCACGATCGTGCTCGTGATGTTCGGGGTCTCGGCGCTCGTCCACCACTGGCACCTCCGGCAAGGCCGCCTGGGGGCCGGAAATGACCCGCCTACGGTCGACACGTCACCCGATATAAACGACCCCCATCCCTGACTGGAAACGGTGTCACGACGGAGCGGCGCCCCCCGATACGGTAGTGGCGAGCGCCGGGACGTGATTACAGCGAGCCTCGCTCGAGAAATAGCCAGTCGGTTGAACAGTTCACGCAGAAATCGCAACGTTAAGGGACCCGGTCACCAAGTGATGGCCACAGCATGACGCTGGCTCGTGCACTCATCGCCGCCTCGCTGTCGCTTCTATTCCCTGGCATCGGCCACGCAGTTATCCGCGACTGGGTTCGGGCGATGTTCTTTTCGGGACTGTTCGTCATGGCTATCGCGCTCGCGTTCTCGACGGATCAGTTGAGTGCGATGACCTCCATCGACGGCATCTGGACGGCGCTGACACAGGAAACGAGCCAGCTGGATCGATTCATGTTCGGCTTCCTCGTGCTTTTTGCGGCGACGGACGCGCTCTTCCGGGGCCTCGGGACAATCGGCTCGAACGACGTTGAGGGACCGACGTGCCCACACTGTAACCGCGAACTCGACACCGACCTCGAGTTCTGCCACTGGTGTACGGCGCGTCTCGAGCCACCGGCCGAGAGCGAAGAGCACGCCTGAGCGAGGGCGTACGCGTGGCTGTAGCCCTCGCGAGTGGATGTGAGTGACGCGTTTTGATTGTAGACGACGTGTCTGGTACCGATCGAGGGGTGCCCCTCGACTCGCCCACCCCATCGCCGTCGGCTCGGTCACTTCTCGATGATGCTCTCGTCGACCGCCTCGCCGAAGTGGCGGGCGGTATCCTCGTAGTAGAGCGCGAGTTCGTCACCTGGCGAGAGGTCCGTGACCGCCCGACGGCCGTCTTTCGTGGCGACCTTGATCGTCTCGGCGTTCTGCAACAGCGTTTCGATGCGGTCCCCGGCTGCGGTCTCGAGGGCGACGCGGAACATCGGTCGCTTCTCGATTTTGACCCGGCCCACGATTGCCTCACGGGTGTGCCCCTCGGTGTCGACGACCTGTACCTCGTCGCCGCTTTTGAGTTCCGAGAGGTACTTCGTGCCGCCCTCGGGCGTGCGGACGTAAGCGTGGACCGCACCAGCGTTGACCCGGAACGGCCGGGAGGCGACGTACGGCGAGTCCGCGGTTTCGGCGTGGACGAAGACCAGCCCACGGGACATCGAGCCGATGAGCATCCCCTCGTCGTGTTCGAACAGGTTGCCAGTGTCGACACAGACCCGATCGGCCGAGCCAACGGGTTCGACCTCGACGACGGTTCCCCATTCGAGGTCGAGCGTTTCCCGTTCGGCCGCCTCCCGAACCTCGACCGTGCGCCGGATCTCGTCGGGATCGCCGCTGTCGAGCAAGACCCCATCGGCTCCGATCTCGAGCGTTTCGAAGGCCGTTTGTGCCTCCGCAGCCGTCGTGACGCCAGCGATGAGGTTCGTCTCCTCGCCGATTCGGGCGATGAGGTTCTCGAGGGGGATGATCGTCCAGTCCTCGCCGATGACGATGGTGTGTGCTGTGGCTTCGGCGGCAGCCTCCGCGAATTCCTCGTAGTCCTTGCCCAAAATGCGAACGTACGCCCCGCTTTCGACCTGACTCTCGCGACGCAGTGTCGAGAGGTCGGCGGACCCCGAGAAATCGGTCGGCAGTTCGATCGTCCCGTCACCCTCGCCGTCTTTGCCGATCACGTACGCATCGGGTTTGGCGCTCGATGCTTCGGGTTCGGCATCGTCGATCAAACTCACGTCGCCGTCGGTTCGGAACGCGGCGACCGATATCTCCCCGAGCTCGCGAACTCGAGCGACGTCAGCCTCGTCGACCAGTACCCAGTCGGCCCCGGCCTCGAGGGCAGTCGTGATGCGCTCGCGACGGGCGTCCCAGTCACCGACAGTGTCGTCGGCTTTGACCCAGACCGTGCGTGTCATACTGTGGCCGTCGAACGGAGGTGGCTTGAACGTGGCGACTTCGTCAGGGTTTTCCCGTCCGCTCGAGGTCACCCTCGGCTGTGCCCGCTCGAGTGGGGAGCTGTCTAGACAGCTAGGGCGAATTCGCGCCGAGGAAGCGTCGTCGGAGGTGGGGACAGAGTATAGTAACAACTGTAACGATTCACACACTGATCGCCGATACGTCTGGCGATCAGGTGTGCAATGACTTGCAGTGGCTACGATAGCTGAGGGGGAACGCTGTCGCGGTCCCCACCGGTGGCCGGCCGCGTCCTCACCGCGAGGGGTCGCCGTGGGACACTCCCTCGCGGGCATCGGCTTTCATGCGCCTGAGCGTCGCCCGTGCGTTGCTCGCCTCGTAGCCGAAGTAGACGTCGTTCGCGTAGGCGCTGGCAACCTCCGTGGCCTTCCGGAGGTTCTCGAGTTCGATGTCGATCGCGTAGAGCTCGATGCTAAACGGGATGTCGAGCTGGCTCTGGAACCCCTTCGCGATTACCTCCAGCCAGTAGGTCGTTTCGTAGGCCATGTCGTACAGCGGAACGACGAACTCGTCGACGTGGGCTTCGAGGGCCTCGAGATCGAGGCCGGCGCGTTCGTAGAGGTGGCCTGGATAGGGGTCGGGGTAACAGGTCAGATAGGTCTTGCCGGGGATGTGTGCAGTTGCGTCGGCAACGAAGTCAGTTATTACGGCCGCCCGCCAGGCGAAGCGGTCGTCGTACTCGCTCTCGGCGAAGGCCGCCTCACAGACGTCACATCGACAGTACTCCGGGCGAGGAAAGCCGACGTCGTCGAGTCGAACGTCCTCGTTGACCGCCACACAGTCGTCGATGATCTCGAGCAGCCCCTCACGATACTCCTCGCGAGTGGGGCAGATGTACGCCCAGTCGAAGTACGTTCGCTCGCGGGTGGCTGGCCGACCCTGGTCGTCGACGGGCACCAGCGACGGTTCTGCGTCGGCCGCCGCGTTGTCCCCGAAACAGGAGACCATGTTCACCGCATCCGGGAGTGGTTCGGCTGACCGACCGGTCACGTCCTTGACCTCGTAGAATGCCCGGTCGAAGTCGTCCCACGCGACTTCGTCGGGATTTCGCGTCACGACGCCATACATACCGGGATGTAGGGCCTCGAGACGGTAAGCGGTTCTGGTGTGGCGGTCGTGTCCGTTCGGGTGGAGCCCTGACGGCGGGCAGCTCGATCCGTCTGCCGGCGGCGAGCGCTGGGGCCAGGGACTCCCCCGTTAGCCAGCGACGATCACTCGATTGGATCGTACTCGACGTCGACTTCGGAGGTGCTGAACACGACCTTCCAGAGCACGACGACCACCACGAGCACGAGCAGCACTTTAAGCATTCGCGACATGTCCACATCCACGTTGGCACGGTACCCACTTAGCGATTCTGGACGTTCTCGAACTGCTGATCATCCGTGGGGTGGCCTTCATCGTGAAGATGGACCGCGAGCGAACTACCGTGAGCCGATCAGGTCGGCGATGCCATCGCGGACAATGGTGCCACAGTACGCACACCGGACACCGTCGTCGAGGACCTCGAAGCGGGAGGTCACAGGTTCGTCCTCGGTCGTGATGCAGGTGGTGTTCGGGCAGGTCAACACGCCCTCGACCTGACGCGGGCGCTCGACGCGGTGTTTGCTGGTCACGTCGTAGTCACGCACGATGTTGATCGTGGCGTCGGGTGCGATCAGTGAGATGACGTCGACTTCCTCCTGGCTCAACTCCCGATCTTCGACCTTCACGATATCCTTGCGGGCGAGGCGGTCGGAAGGGACGTTCATCCCGATGGAGACCTGCTCGTTCTGGGTGCCATCGATCCCGAGGATGGCCAACACGTTCAGCGCCTGGCCGCCACGGACGTGATCGATGACCGTCCCGTTTCGAATCTTGCTGACTCGGAGTTCGTGATCGTCGCTGCTCATGCTGACCCCCCCAGAAATTGATCGAGGAGAGCCATCCGCACGGGCACGCCGTTGTGTGCCTGCTCGAAGTAGGCCGCGTGATCGGTGTCGTCGATCGCCGGGTCGATCTCGTCCACCCGCGGCAGCGGATGCATGATCGTCAACTCGGGTGTGGCATCCTCCAGCGTCGCCATGTCGATCTGGTACTCGCCCGCAATTTTCTGATACTCGTTTTCGTCCGGGAACCGTTCGCGCTGGATGCGAGTCACGTAGAGGACATCGAGCGTCTCGAGGACGGCGTCGAGATGCTCGTGTTCGCGGACGGATGCCCCCTGCTGGTGAAGGTCGTACACCACCTCGCGGGGGAGTTGCAGGCTCTCCGGGCTGATGAAGTGTTGCTGGACATCGAAGTTCGAGAGGGCGTACGCCAGCGAGTGGACCGTCCGCCCGTACTTCAGGTCGCCCATGATGCCGACCGAGAGGTCGTCCAGCCCAGCGGCCTCCCGCATGGTGTAGAGGTCGAGCAACGTCTGGGTTGGATGGTGACCGGCGCCATCACCGGCGTTGATCAACGGCACGTCGACGAACTCACTGGCCATCTTCGCGGCCCCCTGACGCGGGTGACGAACGACGAGAGCGTCGGCGTACCCCTCGATGACCCTGACGGTGTCCGCGAGGGTCTCCCCCTTCTTGACGCTCGAGGATTCGACCGATCCCATGTCGACGACGTCACCGCCGAGTCGTTTCATCGCGGTCTCGAAGCTCATCTTCGTCCGGGTGCTGGGCTCGAAAAAAAGGAGTCCAAGGAGGCTCCCGTCGTGCTTGCCGGCGAGCGCCCCGGGATCGGCGTCGATCTCGGCCGCCCGATCGAGGATGCCCTCGATGTCCGCCCGTGTGAGGTGTTTGCTCGTGAGCAGGTGATCGTCACGCATTTCGTTCGTCAAGGCACGCGCTGGCCCCTTGAATCTCTCTATCGCTCCCGAGGGGGTGAACGCTCAGGACGTGGACGGACGGACCACAAAGAAGTGTGGCGGGGCCGACGTTCGGACCCCAGGTCGGCCGCCGCCGCAACACGACTGACGGCACCCGATGGAAATGGCCGAGGACCGCCGGTTAAAACGTCCGTCGCCCCTCGTCAGTGATCGCACTCTCGAGCAGCGACACCGGCGTTGCATCGTAGGCCGGGTTTTCGATGGCGAACCCTTCGGCCGGTTCCGCCATCACCTCCACGGGCGTCCGATACTCGTTCTCGAAGGCGAACCCCTCGGTGACGATCTTGGCCGCCGAGCCGAGCACCGTGACCGGGACGTCGAGCTGGGCCGCCGTCGAGGCGATTGGGAAGGTGCCGACCCGGTTGTAGAGGAACCCGTCGACGATACAGTCCATCCCAAGTAGGACGCGAGTACAGCCCTCGAGAAAGTGACCGTGTGCGCTATCGGTGATGAGGGTGACCTCGACGCCGTCGAGGGTCGCGAGTCGACGGGCGGTCTTCCGGCCGATGTAACGTGGTCGAGCCTCAGTGGCGTAGACGTCGAAGGTCATCCCTCGTGCAGTCGCTTGCTCGAGTGCCTCGATCACCGTCGAGGAATAGTCGTGTGTCAGAATAGTCTCGCCGTCGGAGAGGTACTCGAGGGCGTTCTCGGCGGCTCTCGTTTTGCCAGCCTCCACACGGGCGACGACGTCCTGGATGGCGGTCTCGGTCAGCGTCTTCGCCGCCTCGACCGTCTCGGGGTCGTCGGCCTCGACCTGGTGGACGACCTCCCGGACGGCGTTCTGGAGGGACGCGTGGGATGGGTTTGCTCGACGCAACACCGCCGCGTTGCGCTCGAGGGCACGCGTGTACTCCTCGACCGTCGCGAACTCCCGCTCCGTCAGTTCGGTGAGTGCTCGCGTGGCCTTCACCGCCACCACCGAGGAACTGTGTGTCTGCATCTCCCTGATCTCCTCGGCCGTCTCGTCGATCATACTCGAGGTGACTGCCGTCAGGACAAAAGGTGTTCCGGGTGGCTTCGGTCCCTGGGTCGTGACGGATCGTGCGAAGGCTGAACCTGGAACTGACCACCACGCCGAGTCCGAGCAACGATCCCCCTCGAAGCGCCACGTCGGTCAGGACAGCCGTGCCGCCAGGTCCGCCTCGGTGATGATTCCGACCGTCTGCCCGGCTTCCGTGATCATCACTGCCTTGTAGTGATCCAGGAGGTTGCTGATCTCGTCGAGGGTCGCGTCTTTCGACACCGTCGGGAAGCTCTCGGCCATGTGTTCGGCGACGGGTTCGTTCCGGGCGTCCTCGTCGAGATGGACCAGTTCGCTCTGGCTGATCGAGCCCACGGGAATCCCGTTCTGGATCACTGCCAGTTGCGAGTAGGCCTCCTGTTCCATCAGGTGGGCGGCCTCACGCACGGAGTCGTCCGGTGCAACGCTGACGACGTGTTCGTGCATGAGGTCCGCTGCTCTGATGACGTCGCTCTCTGCCTCCTCCAGCGCGTTGACGATGCGGCGCAACGTGGACAGCCGGGGATCGACGTCCCCGCCCTCAATGCGGGCGATCAGGGGCTGTGACACGTCGGCCCGGTCGGCCAGTTCGCTCTGGGTCAACTCGAGGTCGTGGCGGCGCTGTTTGAGGTCCGTCGGCGTGGGGAGTTCCATACCTGCAAATAACCACAGGTAATAGAAAGGTGTTGGGGTGGGCGTCCTACTCGTCGTCCTCGAGTTCGAAGATTTCCACGACCGACAGGGGGACGTCGCGCAGGGCTCCGCCGACCTCGCTCTTGGCGATGCGGGAGGCGTGTTCCTCGCTGTCAGCATTGAACACGTCCATCTCCAGTGCAAGCCCCACGAGGGCTGTTTCGGCCGCAATGAACGCCGAATCGAAGGGTTCTCCGCAGGCGGGACACCCCGTCGCACCGACCTCGACCTCGACGTACTCCATGTTCGCGCTGTTGAGTCGTTTTCCGGCTTCGCTCACGGCGACACCGATGGCGTCGTCGATTTTGTCGACGTCACGGACGAGCCACGCGGCTTCCATCGCGACGAGATAGTTGCTCATAGTTCAACGTCGGGCCGGGGGGTTTCCTGCTTTGCGGTTTCACGCTGGCGCTCGAGTGGGGACAGGTGGCCTCGAGCGCCGCTTTGGGAGCGCCCCAATCTGATCCGTCGATCTGGTGTCGACGGCGATCTCCTGTACGACCGCGTCGACCACAAAGATTTCAACCCACTCGCGCCCTGTAGCGGTAAGTCTCGATTACCGAATGGGTACACTCACCGACAGCCGACAGCGATCCGTTATCGAGCGGGTGAGACGCATCCTGTGGCAGGCGCCGGTCGAAACGACGTTGGTCGTGGTTGCTCCGCTCGGTCTCGCCGCGTCCCAACTCCTGATTGCCCTGGTCGGTGGTGGGTCACGCCTCGCCATGATCGCCTTCGCGATCGTCATGGTCGCCTTCGCCTGGACCGCACTCGGCTACCTCGAGGCCGGCTGTCGCCGACGCCGTTTGATCGATGGTGGATAGGAGTCGGTCTATCGGCGGAATGTCGTCAGTGGCCGTCTCGAGGTCGAACCGTCGGGACTGTCCGGTTTATTAACGAAAGACGAGACACTCCAGCGAGGACCCCGCTCAGTGCGAACGGTCCCGATCGGTGACAACCCTGCGTACTCCGCGTGCTCGATAGGTCGCGTAGCCGGCAAGGAGGGTCACCGTCGCGCCAGTGGACAGCGTGCTCCACCAGATCGTGCCGGTCATCGAGAATATGGAGGGACTGACCAGTAACCAGCATCCCAGTATGGCGACCAGCGAGCCGGCAGCGGGACTCGAGGGGACGTCATTGTGAAGACGGTACGCGTCGTACCCCCCACCGGCCGCGATAACCAGCCCGACGAGGACGTTGTTGAGGGCACCGTTCCAGGGGGCAGCCTCGAGGACGAGCGGTGAAATGACTGTCCAGACGCCGAGGGCGGCGATCACCACGGCGATCACCGGTGTATTGCCGTGACGATCGGCATCGTCGAGGCTGGGAGATCGATCCGGTGGTCCGTGATCCGGTGTCGAGTGATCCCCGTCGGTCCCCGAGGCCTGTACCGATCGCTCACCGAGGGTCTGGAACCATCGACGTCTTGTCACTGTCCGTCGCCAGCGACGAAATCCCCCGAACACGTGCGGACCCTCGCGTCATCTCTCCAAAAGGGACGCCCACCGTTACACCGTTCTGTCGCCGACTACCGCCGAAACGACCGATTGCGGGACTGAAACCGACTCGACGGCCGGCGTGTGATTCCCCCAGGAGAGCAAATAGCGCCCCGTCGCCCACCAAACCCGTCCGACCACTCTGATACAGTCGACGACCGGCGACAACGGGCACGTTTTTGCCCGCCGAGTTCCTCACGACGGTCGTGAACGTACGCGGAACCGTCGCCGACGAGGTCACGACCAGAACGGTCTCGACGAGTTACGGATCCAGTGACCTCGCGGAGGTGCCCTTGCGCCTCGAGTCGGTGGAACACGCCCCGAGAGCAGCGACCGAATCCACCGAGGTCGGCGAGGACGGTCCGGCTACCGCCCCCGAAGCGCTGGCAACCGCGGTGGGTGAGAGGGACACCCCACCCGCCGAACGCCCCACCGTCACCTGTACCTGCTGGGGCAAGTGGACCGAATCGGCGGCCCTGATCGAGCCGGGCATGGAACTGCTGGTGACCAACGTCGAGTACGACGAGTACAAAGGACGCCCACAGCTGTCGACCACCGGCGACTCCTACGTCGTCGTCGAACCCGCCTTCCTCGTCAACGTTACCGCGATCAGAAACTGGGTCGAGTGCCCCCGACTCTACTACCTCAACAAGCTCTCGGGGGTCCCGCTGAACTACCCCGTTGTCAAGGGGACCATCGTTCACGAGGTCTTCGGCGATTTGTTGCGTGGTCGGGAGCTCGAGGCGGCGATCGACGCACGGATCGAAGAACGAGGGCTCGAGCTCGGGCTGCTCGGAGAGTCACCCGAGAGCGTGGCCGAAGACGTCCGCAAGAACGCCGCCGCAATCGAGGGCTGGCTTGAGCAGGGCCGCCTGACCGAGGACGACGAGTGGCGCTCCGAGCAGTTGCTGATCAGCGAAACCTTCGGCATTCGGGGCCGTGCCGACGCCGTTCGCCGCGGTGCACCGGTCGAGCTCAAGACGGGAAAGAACCTCCGGAAGGACCCCCGGTTCAAGGACAAGGTCCAGGCCGCCTGCTACGCCCTATTGCTCGAGGAGAACGGGGGCGATATCGATACGGGCACCCTGCTGTACACGAAAAACTCCGCCCTGGATCGCAACGAGGAGACCGGCGACCTGACCCCAGCGAAGGACTTTTCGATGGGCGATGGCCTGTTGAAGTACGTCGTCAGACTCCGAAACGAGATCGCAGCAATGGAGGGCTCTGGGGGAATTCCCACTGGCTACGAGGCCGATGCGAAGTGTGAGTATTGCTTCGAGCGGGATACCTGCATGGTCGTCTCCGGGCGACTCGATCAGGATTCCAAAGCGGGCAAGTTGGCCCAGCCCCTTCCCGCCGAAGAGCGCGAGCACTTCGACCGTTTTTATCGGGCCATCGAGGAGGAGCGCCGCGAGGTCCACCGCGAATACGCCAAGCTCTGGGAGCAGACGGCCACGGAGCGCGCCGACGACGATCGAGCCATCGTAGATCTCGAGTTCATCGAGAAGCGCGAACTCGAGGGCGGTCGCTGGGAGTTACGGGCACGCCAACGCGGCGCGGCCACCTCGAAAATTCGGGAGGGAGACCTCGTGCTCGCGAGCGACGGCCACCCCGTCAGGGGCGAGGCCGAACTGGCCAGGATCGAACGCCTGGACGCCGAGATCGTCCTGACCGCCGACGAACCGGTCGAGGTCACGAGGCTTGACGTCTACCCCTCCGAACTGACGACAGATCGCCTGCTGACGGCGCTCCACGACGCGATGCTCAAGGGTGAACCGCGTCGGAAGGATATCCTGTTCGGACGCACCGAACCCGAGTTCGAGCCCCTGGGGGCGACGTTCATCGACAACAACGACGCCCAGGACGAGGCCGTTCGCAAGGCCGTCGGGGCTCGAGACTGTGCGCTGATCCACGGGCCACCGGGCACGGGGAAGACCTACACCATCGCCAGAGCCATCTGCGAAATGGTCGACCGTGGCGAGCGTGTCCTGCTCTCGGCGTTCACCAACCGGGCCGTCGACAACGCCCTCGAGGCCCTGCTCGAGGAGGGGATCGATCCCGAGGTCGTCGTGCGAGTCGGGAGCGAGAGCGGCGTTCGTCCGGACATGCAGTCCCTCCGCCTCGAACGTTCGGGCGACCCCGAGACGGTGGTCGACGCGCTGGAGTCCGCGCGCGTCGTGGCGGCGACGACGGCGACCTGTGGATCGCGGGTAATGGCCGAACAGGCCTTCGACGTCGCGCTGGTCGACGAGGCTGCCCAGTTGACCGAACCGGGGACGTACGCGGCCATCGAACTCGCCGAACGGTTCGTCCTCGTGGGTGACCACGAGCAACTCCCACCCGTAGTGCGTGCGGAAAACGACCTCTCGACGTCACTGTTCGAACGGCTCGTGGATCGATACCCCGAAGCGGGCGTGATGCTCGACCGGCAGTACCGCATGAACCAGCGCATTCAGGCCTTCGCCTCACGGGAGTTCTACGACGGGGCGCTCCGTCCCGCGACTGGTGAGGTCGCCGGACGGACGCTCGATGACCTCCCTGGCGTCTCGCGTGGGGTCCTCCCCGCAGCGCGCAGGGATCCAGTCTCGTTCGTCCACGTCGATGGCGACGACGAGCGCTACACCGACGCCCGAGAAGCCGATCGGATTCGTGACCTGATCGACACCTACGAGCGTGCAGGGGTCGCCCGCGAGGATATCGGCGTCATCGCGCCCTTCCGCGCCCAGGTGTCGGCCATCTCGAACGCCGTTCCCGACGGGGTCGCGGTGGACACCGTCGACCGATTTCAGGGCTCGAGCAAGGAGATCATCGTCATTTCGTTCACCGCGACGGGCAGCCTCGAGGGCCCCATCTTCGAGGACTATCGCCGAATCAACGTGGCACTGACCCGCCCGAAGCGGGCGCTCGTGCTGGTCGGCGACCGCGAGGCGCTCGAGTCGGATCCCGTGTACGAGCGCATGCTCGCGTGGGCCGACCGGTAGCGGCGATTCCAGGAAGTCCCCCACACCAGCGGCGATCACAGGAATCCAGAAACGCCCGTTCGACGGCACCACGCTCCGGAATCCTTAATGGACTGTCCGGCAAAAATCACGTACATGTACGACGATGAGGATCTCGAGGCGATCCGCGAGGCCGAATCCGACTGGGAATCGGAGACGCTCGAGCCAGTGCTGGATCGGTTTGGCGAGCGAAAGGATCGGTTCGCCACGATATCGAATCTCGAGGTCGATCGACTCTACACACCCGACGACATCGCTGATCTCGAGTATCTCGAGGACCTCGGGTTTCCCGGCGAGGAACCCTACACCCGCGGACCCTACCCGACGATGTACCGGGGTCGCACGTGGACGATGCGCCAGTTCGCCGGCTTCGGCACCGCAGAGGAGACCAACGAGCGATTTCACTACCTGATCGAGCAGGGCCAGACCGGGCTCTCGACGGCGTTCGACATGCCGACGCTGATGGGACTCGACTCCGACGACCCGATGAGCGACGGCGAAGTGGGCAGGGAAGGCGTCGCCGTCGACACCCTCCGGGACATGGAGATCCTGTTCGACGGCATCGACGTCGACGACGTCTCCACGAGTTTCACGATCAACCCCTCCGCACCGGTCATCTACGCGATGTACGTCGCCCTTGCCGACCAGCAAGGCGTCCCCCGCGAGGAGATCCGGGGTACCCTGCAGAACGACATGTTCAAGGAGTTCATCGCCCAGAAGGAGTGGGTCGTGCCCCCGGAGCCCGCCCTCAAACTCGTCACCGACGTCGTCGAGTTCAGCACCGAAGAGACGCCGAAGTTCCACCCCATCTCAGTGTCGGGCTATCACATCCGCGAGGCCGGCTCGACCGCGGTTCAGGAGCTCGCCTTCACCCTCGCCGACGGCTTCGGCTACGTCGAAGATGCGATGGATCGCGGGCTCGAGGTCGACGAGTTCGCGCCTCGACTCTCGTTTTTCTTCAACTGCCACAACTCCTTTTTCGAGGAGATCGCCAAGTTCCGGGCCGCCCGACGCATCTACGCTCGCGTGATGGACGAGTGGTACGACGCCGAACGCGCCGAATCGAAGCGCCTCAAGTTCCACACCCAAACCGCCGGCCAGTCGCTGACGGCCCAACAGCCCATCAACAACGTCGCTCGCGTGACGATGCAGGCACTGGCGGGGGTTCTCGGTGGCACCCAGAGCCTCCACACGAACAGCTTCGACGAGGCACTGGCGCTCCCGAGCGAGAAGGCCGTTCGCGTCGCGCTCCGGACCCAGCAGATCATCGCCGAAGAGTCGGGTGCAGCAGACATCGTCGACCCCCTTGGCGGGAGTTTCGCCGTCGAAAGCCTCACGAACGAGGTCGAGGCGCAGGCGATGGCCTACATCGAGGCGATCCGCGAGAAGGGCGATGGGTCGGTCCGTGACGGCATCCTCCAGGGCATCGACGACGGTTACTTCCTCCGGGAGATCCAGGAGGCCTCCTACGAGTACCAGGAACGGGTCGAGCGCGAGGAGGAGATCGTCGTCGGCGTCAACAAGTTCACGATCGAGGAGGACACCAGCCCGGAGATTCTCCACGTCGACGAGGCCGCCCAGGAGACCCAGCTCGAGCGCCTCGAGCGGACGAAGGCCGAGCGCGATGACGCGGCCGTCGAGGCGGCACTCGAGGCACTTCGGGGGGCGATCGATCGCGACGAGAATACGATCCCGTACGTCGTCGACGCCGTCAAGGCGTACGCGACGATGGGCGAGATCATGCAGGTGTTCGAGGCCGAGTATGGGGCCTACACCGAACAGATCGGGCTCGCCTGACCGAGACGAGCGAGCGTCGTCGACGCGATTTACCGTGACAGGTTCCGCAGCGTCACAGAACCAATCCCCCTGGCTTCGACCTGCCGTCAGTCCAGCGTGGGCGTGAGTGGATACTCGAGACAGGCAGTCCCCCCATCGTCACCGTCTTCGATTGGCCGCTGACCCACGAACCGAACCCGTCGTTCGCCGTCTCGCTCCCGTTGGAACTCGAGGTAGTATCGGACCTCCAGGTTCGCACATCGTTGGAGCAATTCGTTCGATTCGAACCGATAGCGCGAACGCTGTCCGCCGGGATCCCCCGCTGGTTGCAGGTAGTGATCGTAGATCAGGACGCCGCCAGGAACGAGCGCCTCGATGATCGCCGGCACTCGATGGCGGGCGTCGAAGTTGCAGATAGTGACGAGGTCGTAGGTTCCGCTTGCAAAGCCGTACCGATCGACGTCGGCCAGTATCCACTCGATCCGCAGGCCATCATCGAGGCCACGGCGCTGGGCCCGCTCGAGGACTGCTCTGGAGATGTCGATGGCGTGGACCGTCCATCCCGCGGCTGCCAGGGCTCGAGCGTCCCGTCCGGAACCTGTCGCGATGTCGAGAGCGCGGCCGGCCCTGCACTCGGCCAGCATGCGCTCGAGCGTGGGGTTTGGGTCCTCGGGAGATCGATCGGGCCTCGCGGTCCGGCGGTATCTGACGTCCGCCCGGTGACGTTCCCCGCCTGTCATGGCTCACATTCGCCGGGTGAGCCCAAGAAGGTGCCTCTCGCCTCGAACGGGTCAGTCCTGGAACTCGACGATCGTCGGGCGCGCGTGATCGCCCGGGAAGGCATCGACTGGAACCTGGACCTCGTCGCCCGAGGCCATGTCCTTGACCGTGATCTCGTCGTTCTCGAGGTCGCGCTCGCCGACGATCACGGTGGTCTCGGCGTTGATCGAATCGGCGTATCCCAGTTGCGCACCGAAGGAGCGGCCGGCAACGTCCGCTTCGACGACGTGACCGTCGTCCCGAAGCTCGCGGGCGATTTCGGCGGCGACGGAACGGGTGTCACCGACACTGAGAACGTAGTAATCCGTGGCTACGGACTCCTCGGGCCACACGCCCGCACGCTGGCAGAGCAGTGAGAGGGTCGCGTGACCGGGCGCGACGCCGACGGCGGGCGTCGGCTGGCCGCCGAAGGACTCGAGCAACTCGTCGTATCGGCCGCCGCCGAAGATGGATCGAGAGACCTCACCCGCGGAGTCGAAGCACTCGAAGACCACACCCGTGTAGTAATCCAGGCCGCGAGCGGTCTCGAGCGAGATCGTACAGTACTCGCGGGCACCGTAGTCCTCGGCGGCGGCGAGGACAGCCTCGAGGTTCTCGACCGCCTCGGTCACGCGTTCGGTATCGGCCGTAGCCTCGACCGCCTCGAGGTCGCCGGTCGCGATCAGGTCGGCAAACTCCTCGGCGTCGCCGGGAGAGAGCCCCGCGTCGACGAGCAGGCCGTGGTACTCGCCCGTCTCGATCTTGTCGGATTTGTCGACCGCGCGGATCGCCGCCTCGGTGTCGACATCGTCGGCGTAGGCCTCGAGAACGCCGCCGAGGATGTCCCGGTGGGAGATTCGAAATTCGAAGTGCTCGCCGGAGAGACCGAGGCCGGTGAGGGCGTCGGCCGCCCACGCCAGGATCTCCGCATCGGCTTCGGGTTCGCTCGAGCCGAAGATGTCGACGTTGGTCTGGTAGAACTCCCGTTGACGACCCTGTTGCACCTGCTCGTAGCGCCAGAACGGTCGCGTCGAGAACCACTTGATCGGCTTCGAGAGCGCCTGCTGTTTGGCGACGACCATCCGGGCGACGGTCGGCGTCAGTTCCGGGGTGAGCGCGACGTGGCGACCGCCCTGATCCTCGAACGCATAGAGTTCCTCGACGATGTCGTCACCGCTCTTGTCGGTCCAGAGTTCGGCCCGCTCGAGCGCTGGCGTCCCGATCTCGCGAAAGCCGTAGGATCGGGCCGTGTCCTCGAGGGTGTCGATGGCCTCGCGTCGCGCGGCCATCTCGCCGGGGTAGAAGTCCCGAAAGCCCTTGATTCGGTCGTACATGTTCGGGGCTTCGGGGGTGGCACACTTCTAAGTGTCCGTTCGTGGTCGGCCCGTGAACGGGATTGAAAATCAGCGGTTCGGCGTCCACTCCTCGCAAGCGTCCATGTCGTCCATCTGCTCGTCGAACCGGCCACAGTAGGGCGTGATTCCGCCAGAGCTCCGGACGTACTCGAAGTGTCGGCAGTTGCCGCAGTACTGGTCGGCGGTTTCGGGGTTCTCGGGGCCATCGACGATCATGCCGTCCCGTCCGTCACCAGACGAACCGTCCTCGAGTGGCGACTGAATATCGTTCGAGACGGCCCCACCGTCGCTCGCGGGGGCCGAACGACCGAGGGTGGTCTGATTGTTCGTCGTCTCCGTCTCGACATCGAAGTCGTCGTCTGCAGACTCGTTCGTCTGGGTCTCCACGTCGCCATCGGGCGTCGATCCGAGGAAACCGACCCCACCGAGGCCCTTCCGATCACCCTCGACCTCGACGACTTTCGTCTGGTTGCGCCGCGTGACGTTCATCTCGAGCATGCCGCCGGGATCGTTCCGCGTTTTGAAGTTGACGACCCCGGTGAACAGACACCACATGGCGGTAAACAGGCCGAGCAGGTACACACCAGAGACGTGGAGCGTGTAGTTGTTGCCGTGACCGCGCCAGTGGGCGGGATACGCCTGCCAGAACAGGACCACCCCGAGCAAACAGATGCTCGTCCCGATGACGGCCGCGGCCTGCACGTTTCGGCTCGCGGGCAGGACCGTGAAGACGCCCAGCAGGGCGAGCGGTACTCCCGTCCCCGCAAGCACTCCCGCCCAGAGTACCGGCGCGTACTGATCGCTGAACGCCCCCGCAAACACCGACGTCGTCGAGATCAGAACCGCGATGAGTGCGAGGAGTGCCCCCACTACAACCAGCACCGTCCCGGCGTACAGCCGCCGGAGGTTCGTCCCCCCCGTTCCACCGTTGTAGACCTCCGTCAGGCTTGTCATGCGTGGGTAATGAACCGCCTCCACCAAAACAATACGTCAGACACATTTCATTGAACAGAGAGGAATACGCGCCACGACCGGTGGCCCAGGAAACGAAAGCTTGAATCGACGTGCTTGCAAATCCCCGGTCATGAGCGACGAGGAAGACGAGCCAGAACCCGCCGTCGAACTCGGCGAGGCCACCCCGGTCGAGGGTGCGCCACTCGCCAGGGTCACGTCCCGACTCCACTGGCCGATCCAGCGGAGCGAAATCGATCGCAAGGAAGGCGAGGCGACGATCCGGACGCCCGACGGGCCAATGACGATCAGCGAAATTCTCGAGGACGTCGAGGAAACGTACTTCGAGCGACGCCAGGAGTTCCAGACCCACGTCACCGACGTGATCGGCACCGGGCCGGTCGCGACGGCTGCCGACGGCGGTAGTGTGCCAGTCGAGGCCGAGGACTCGAGTGAGGACCAGGAGGCGGACGACGCCGATACCGACGCCGAGGGAGGGGAGACGACCGCCGACGAAACAACCGGTGAGGACGAGGCAGCCGACGAATCGAGCGCTGCGGGCTCGACTGACGACGAGTAACGACCGTGGCGGACTCCGAGAGCGTCACCGCGCGACGGTGGCTACTGGGGCAGTTCGACCGCCTCTCCTGGTTCCAGAAGTCCCTACTCACCGGGGCCGTGCTCACGGTCGTCTGGATGTGGTGGTCGCCGAGTGAACTCGGTCGGCGAACGGTGTTCGACGCGGTAGTGCTGATCGGCGGCCCCCTCGCTCTCGGGCTGACCCACGGTCGTCACGTCGGCTGGAACATCAACCGAGTGGCCGTGCGCAACGCCGTCTTGCTCTCCGTGTTCGTCTTGCCGTTTTACCTGATCGGCTCGACGTTGCCGACCATTCGGGCCTATTACCCGATGTGGCAGACGACCCTCGCCCCCGCGAGCTTCGTCCCACACGCGATACAGCTATTCATCCTCGCGCTGGCCGCCGAGACCTACTACCGAGGGCTGCTCTGTGTCGGCGTGAAGGAGATCGGCTTCAAGGCCGTCTTCATCAGCCCGATCGTGTACATGATCCACCACCTGTCCAAACCCCCGATCGAGTTCCTGCTCTCGGGTCCAACCGACGTACTGTTCGGGGCCGTCGACTACCACTCGAACTCGATCCTGCCCTCGGTGGTCGCTCACGGAGCCGGCCTCGTTCTCCTCGATTGGCTGGTCCTCAGGGAGCCGCTGTTCGATCCAGCCCCCGCACTGGAGTTCCTCGAGTGGTTTCCGGTCGCGTTGTGATGGGGTTTGCTGTGACGGTTTACCGGTAAACGCCGACTCGGTATGGGCAATCACCGGGAAGAGACGACAGTAAATTGGATGAGAAGGTCAGGTTCGAAAACAATTACAACGGAGGCAGTATGAGTGTACGCATGAACTGTACCGACGGTGATCGGGCTAATCGTCGAACGGTGCTACAGGTTCTCGGTGCTGGAGGTCTTCTCACGCTCGCTGGCTGTACGGACTCGGCCAGCGACGATGCTATTCAGTTGGACGACGAGGGCGGGGACACCGACGACGATGGATCAACTGACGACGATACCGACGCCGGTGGCGATGACGACGAGGAGGTCGACGCCGAAGACGACGCGTCGACGGACGAGGTGGACACAGAGCCAGCGGATGAAGCCGAGACGGTCGCCGAAGACGATGAAGACGGCATTGACGACGAGAGCGACGATGAAGACGGCATTGACGACGAGAGCGACGATGAAGACGACGTTGGCCGCCAGGACACCGTCCAAATGGGTATCGTCGAGAGAGACGGCAACGAGATCGCCGCCTACGAGTCGTGGGTGTCACACCTCGAGGCCGAAACGGACACCCAGATCGAACCCGTCTCACTCGCTTCGCCAGCAGCGGGTGAGGCGCTGCTCGCCGATGGCGATCTCGACATCCTCGAAACTGACATGTTCACCCCCTCGATGTACCCCGATCTGGTCGACGTCATTGGCGTCCGCGTGGCCTTTGGCTCCGCGTACTACTTTAGTACGATCACCACAACGCCGGAGACAGGCGTCACAGAACTCGGGCAACTCGAAGGAGAGACAATCAGTCTCGCAGCGCCCCAATCGGTGTCCGGCTCACTGGTCCCCCTCTGGTTGCTCCTCGATTTCGGCCTCGACGTCGGTGCCGCCCCTGCGGGGTCCGCGGTTGATTTCGAAGTGCAGTACAGCGATCATCTGACGGCCCTGGAGATGCTAAGCCAGGACTCCCGCATTGTCGCGGCCGGAACCGGTGCATTTGCTGCCGCTCCGAGTGTTCCCCAGGCGGCCTTCGAGGAGTATTCCGACTTCGTCGAACACTCGGCCGAGTACGACGACGCAGGGAGCGCGCTCGCCGATGGTGGGGACGAACTGGAACTCCTCGCGGTCTCCGATCCGATCCCGCGTGCACCGATCGTCGCCCGTGCCGACTGGGATGACCCGGCGCGAACGGCAATCGAGGACGCCATGGTCGACTCGAGCCAGGGGGCCATCCAGGCCGATTCTGGGGAAGAACTCTGGTTCGACGGCCTCGAACCAGCAACCCGTGCCGACTACGAACCGATACTGTCCGTGATCGAGGATCTCGAGATCGATCCCGAGGACCTTCGTTGATCCCAGTTGGGGGCGGCCGCTCGGGCAACCACGGTGGTTTTTAGCGCCGACGACCAACGCCAGATGTGACGCTCCCTATCGACCCCGCGACGATCGACCCTGAGGACATCGGTGAACACGAGACCACCCTCGAGATGAGCCACGAGGACGCCATCGAGCACGTACGAGAGGCCTGTCTCGACATCGGCTTCGGCATCCCCGTCGAATTCTCCCCGTCGGCGCTCCTCAACGAGAAGGTCGACGCCGATCGGGACCCGTACTACGTGCTCGGGGCCTGTAATCCGATGATCGCGGATCGGGCCCTGGATGAAACGAACCGGATCGGTGGCCTCTTCCCCTGCAACGTGATCGTCTGGGAGGTCGAACCCGGGGTCCAGCGAGTCTACCACCTCTCGATAATGAAGCTGGCCCGCCTGGTCGGGGTCGCCCCACATACCGAGGCGTGGGCCGAGATCGTCGACGAGACGGGCGATCTCGTGGCGGCACTGTTCGACGAACTCGAGGCAACGACCCCCTGAGGCGGTTTCCTGAGTGACGTCCCGGTGACCGTCCGGACCGGATCGGCAACGATCTGATAAAACGATTCACAGATCGTCGGTGACCGGTCTTGGCCACGGAGCCCCGATCGTCGCCCTGGCTAGCGATCGCCGCTGGTTCTGCCACCGTTCCCGACGAGCAGCCACAGCGCGAGCCGGTGCAATCGGCGACCCACTGTCACCTGGGTCGTCCGCGAGATACTCCGTGGCTGACCGCCGTCCGACCGGACTCGAGAACGGGTCGATCGAACGGAAGTGTCAACACTTATAATGACAACCCGACACGTCACGTCATGGACGTTCGTACGGCCTTTTTCGGGCTCTTGCTCGCAATCCTGGGGTACATCGGTGTCCTGATGGTGTTTCCCCTCCTGCCGTACGTCATCGCGGCTGCCCTCCTCGCGTTCGTGCTGTATCCATCTCAGCGACGACTCGAGGCCCGACTCGAGTCGACCCACCTGGAGGGGCGGCTGGGAACCAAACTCGTCGCCCTCGGGCTGACGGGGTTTGCCCTCGTGGGGGCGATCGTCCCAATCGCGATCTTTTCGGTAATCCTCTTTCGAACGGTGGTCGGCTTCCTCACGAACGTCGACGGGCCAACCGCATTCGACCAGTTCGAGTCGTTCCTGATCGATGTGGGGATCGATCCCACCTACATCGGTGATCTCGAGGCTGAACTCGGCGAGGAGTTCCAGGAGGAGTTGCTCACGGACGGTATCGACCTGCTGACCGGTGAACTCCTGCGACTGGTGAACACGAGCATCGAGATGGGGCTTGGGTTGCTCGTCCTCGTCTTCTTGCTCTATTACCTGCTGGTGGATGGCGACCGGTTCGTGGCGTGGCTCGGGGCCATCGCCCCGCTCGAGGATCACGTTCGAGTCCGGCTGTTCGACGAGGTCAACGTGGTGACCTGGGCCGTCATCAAGAGTCACGTCCTGGTGGCCCTCGTCGAGGGGGTGCTTGCCGGTATCGGGCTCTGGGTCGTCGGCATTCCGAACGTCGCGTTCTGGACGATGGTGATGGTGGTCGTGGCGTTCCTGCCCGCTATCGGCGTCTGGCTCGTCTGGGGACCGGCCGTGGGCTATCTGTTTCTGATAGGGGAGCCCCTGCTCGGCGGGTTGCTCCTGGTCTACGGGATCACCGTGCTCTCGGTCGTCGACAACTACCTGCGAGCCGTGTTCGTCGACATGGGTTCCGGCCTCCATCCAGCGGTCGTCCTCGTCGGTGTGATCGGCGGCATCTATCTCTTCGGCATCATGGGGCTGTTCATCGGACCGGTCATCCTGGGCGTGTTCAAGGCCGCCCTCAACGTGTTCGGCGAGGCCCATGGCTCACTCGAGGCTACCTCGACACAGGCGGGCGGAACGGCCGATACGAACGCCCCGGGATCGAGTGATGCGACACCGACGGGACTCGAGAGCCGTCCCGACCCCGATCCGGAACCGGACTCGAACTGAGGCGGGTCGCATGTCCCGGACGATTCCGAGGGGTGGCACAACCCCTACTCGAGGGACGCTTCGGTCACCCGAATCCGACCACGGGTCCCCGCCCACTCCGTCTCGTATTCGAGATCGAGGCGCCGCCCCATGTGCGGCCCGTCAATCACAAGCGTTTCGAACTCCCCACCTTCACCCAGTAGGTGGACGCCATATTCCTCGTTCAGCGCCTCCAGATCCGCCAATGCGTCGGCATCGTAGGTCCGGCCGAGCCAGGATTCGTCCAGACCCGCTGCTGCAACCTGCACGATCAGAATTTCGAATCCGGCCTCGAGCATCGACTCGGCCAGCGTCCGCGGATCCGCCTGCCACAGCGGGGCAAACAGGTCACAGTCGAGGCGCTCACACATCCCCTCGATCCGACTGGTCTGAAACTCGCTCTCGACCGCTCCCGCGGTCACCCCTGTGACACCGCCCTCGAGTTCGTCGTCGAGGGTCGCCACCGCCACCTCCAGCGGTTCGAGTTCGTCGTCGCCCTGGCGGCCGGAATCCCTGACACCCTCGGCCTCGAGATCACCGGGTTCGACGTCGACGAGCGGGATACCCATGCTCTCGGCGGCCAGCGCCGTCAACCGCGTTTCCGGAACGTGGTACATGTAGGAGTCGCCCTCTGGATGCACCGTCAGGAGCCGATCGACCGACAGCCCACGCTCGAGGGCTCGATACACCGCCCAGGAGGAGTCCTTGCCCCCCGAAAACAGGCCAATCCAGGAACCGTCCGCGAAATCCTCAGGCATAACCGCAATTGGCAGGCCAGGGTGAAAGACGTGACGAGTGTGTGCTGGCTTGTGGACCACTCACAGCAGACTGGACGGTACCACGGACAGCCCTGCTCGCACCGCAGTGGGCAAACAGGCTACGATACACGTGTTTACGCCCGAGTCGGGTCGTCGTCCTCGTCTCCGTCCACAGTATCGTCCCCCTCCGCCGGCCCCTGCTCGGAGTCGGTTTCTGCGGCCGCTGCCGATGTAGACGGCGACTCGACCGGCCCGGTCTCCTCGCCACCTCCACGATCAGTGCGCTCCGGAGCCACGTTGGAGGCGGTCTTCGATCCGCCGTCGGTGAGTTCCGGATCGCTTCGCTCCGGGCGCTCGGCCTGGGTGTCCGTGGTTCGGCCCTGCTCACCAGGCGCCGACGTCGACCCAGTCGGTTTCTGGGGCGGGACTTCCGGTTTGTCGGTCCCCCCCTGGACCGTCGACCCAGTGTACCGTGAGACGATTTGCACCCCGACGAGACTCAACAGCACGCCCAGCCCGACGAACATCGCCAGTCGCTGACCGGCTGTCAACGCGAAACTCTCGATTCCCTGTTGATTGACCATGATCGAGGGGACGACGAACGAATCGACCTGGCCCTGTTGCTCCAGGAAGAAGCCGCTGAACCCGCGAATCACGAGCCCAACGGAGACGACCACGAACGGCAGGTGCAGGTACGAGGCACGGAGCGGTTCGTCCTGGATGAGTTCGTCGAGGAGCCGACCTGCACTCGCCGTCAGCCCTGCCGCAGCGAGCCACGGGATGCTGTCGAAGACGAACTGCATCGTGGGCACGACCGCGCCCTCGGCCTCGAGGCTGGAGACGCTGAGTGCCCCGACGAACAGGCCGACGAGTGTGAGCCCGATGGCGACCACGTAGGTGACCACCGAGACCTGCCCGGAGTAGAGGGAATCCCTGGCCTGTCTGGCCAGCCCGGCGATGAGGTCGTCGACGCTGAATCCCTTGTAGAGGAGAAAGAGGCCAATGACGGCCGTAATCGTCGCGGCACCCTCTGCCGGGCCGACCAGCGTCGCGAGAATCGGAAACACCAGCAGCGTCAACCCGAGGGGGACGAGCACGGTCTGTCTGAGTTCCTCGTCGGCCAGAAACTGCTTCAGCAGGTAGTACGTCGACTCGATGTCACGGGCCTGACGGACGACGACGCGGTCGACGGCGTCCACCTGAACCCGACTTTCGACGATGGGGACCAGACGTTCGTCCTCGGCGCTGTCCGTGACGACGACCGCGGAGTCCGGCTCGTACTCCGCGATGAGTTCGTCCAGCTGGTGGGCAACCGCGCGGTCGGCGGAGACCATCGAGTCCCGGTCCCCGGAGACGACGGCCACGACCGTCTCCTCGTCGCCGTCGCGAAGGCTCTGGGCGACTCGCAACGACTCGAGGAGGGTGTTGACGCCCGAATCCTCCGGATCGGCCAACCCCACGTCGGTCACGAGCGCCCGGACGGCCTCCCAGCCGACGATGGGCGTTCGCAGTCCCGTCTTCCGGCCGACGTCGTCGGTCCGGTCGAGACAGACCACCAGCGTTGTCACGCACGAGGATCCATTCTCAGCCATTATAAAGGCATGCACTCGTTCGAACCCACCGCCACCGACCGGATCGTCACGGTGTGATCACGGGTGCTGGGAACCGGGCCACGGGTGTACTGCCGCCCGTCGAGGGGCGATCCCGTAGCGCTCGCGGATCAGACACCGTGCCTGCTCAACTCCGCAACCGGAACCCCCGCTCGTCAGCCAGCCCCGAGAAACCGGCCCCGAAGGCGTACGCCACCCGCTGTGCGCCCGCGCCGAGTCTGGACACCAGTGGACGCTCGGGTTCGAATTCCGCCACGCTGATCCGATCGGGATCGCGATCGAGACGCTCCGCAACGACGTCCTCGACGGCCTCCCGCGTCCCCAGCCCGTCGACAAGCCCCAGTTCGAGGGCATCAGTCCCCAGATAGATCCGGGCTTCGGTCTCTCTAATGAGGTCCGGATCGAGGTCACGGCCCTCGCTCACCCGCTCGACGAACGACTCGTAGTAGCCATCGACGATCCCCTGCAGGTACTCCCGTTCGTCGTCCTCGAGCTCACGGAGGGGAACACCGGCGTCTTTGTACTCGCCGGCGGTGAACTGCTCGTAGGAGAGGCCGACCTTCTCGGCCAACTCGGTGGCATTGATCCGGGAGCCAACGACCCCGATAGAGCCGACGATACTCGCATCACGGGCCCACAGTTCGTCACAGCCGCTGGCGATCCAGTACCCCCCGCTGGCACACAGATCGGTCGTATAGGCGACCGTCGGTCCCTCGAAGGCCTCCGCGGCGAGCTTGATGTCGTCACTCGGCACGACCTGACCACCGGGCGTGTTGAGCCTGACAAGGAGGGCCTCGACGCTATCGTCGTCGTCGGCGCGTTCGATCTGGTCGACGATGTCGTCTGCCGGCGTCGACCGGGGGCTCGAGGGCAACGGACCGCCGCCGCCGTCACGCGTGATCGGGCCCGTGACGGCGACCTCGGCGACGTTGTACGACGGGACCAGACTCGAGGCAATCGAACTCGCCAGCTTCATCCCCAGAAGGGTTGCGACGAGTGCGAGCACGACGCCGATCACGTCCGCGAGCGTCGTCGGCACCACGACGAAGAGGGCCACGCTCGCGACCGCGATTACGAACGTGCCCCCGAGGACGATCGACAGTCGGCGGACGGTGCGATTACGTGCCATAGGCGACACCTCGTGACATACCTGGAGTGGGCTCGCCGGCGTGGTAAGTGTAGTGTCTGACCGGCACCCGCCGACCACGTTCGCGTCGTTGCTTTCCTCACTTTCGCTCGAGGCTCCAAACTGGCTCGACGCCGCTCAGGCACACGAGATCGTAGGACTGGGCGTCGCCCTATGCAGAGGGGTTACTACCGATCGCCCCCCGCCCGCCGACGTGGGCGGCGACCGGCCCCTGACGACCGCAGCCCCCAGCTCGCCCGTACCGACTGCACTTCACACCCGATCCCTGCCAGACCTGGCGCTGGTGCTCCTGAATCAGCGAAAACAGCAATAGAGAGTCGAATTAGAGCAGGCCGGTCTTCTGGAGTTTCATCAGGTCCTCGGTGTCGAGGGTCTCGCCCTCCTTGAACTTCTGATAGATCTCCTCGGCTTCGGCCTTCGCTTCCTCTTTCTTCTGGTCGCGAGCGGACTGGCGCTGTTTCTCCTCTTTCTTGTCCATCTCGCGCAGTCGCTTCTGGACGCGGACGAAGTCTTCGTGGTGGCGGTCGGCCGCCTCCTGGGCCTCGACGAACGACTCGTGCATCTCGTCGGCGTCGTCACGGATGTCGTCGGCCTCGCGGTAGGCCTCGATCATCTGGTTGTGGTGTTCCTGGGCCTTGTCCGCGAGCTCCGTCACCTTCTGGTGGTGCTGGGACGCATCGGAGCGGACCTCCTCTGCCTTCTCGACGAGCGCCTCGAGATCACCGTTGTCCTCGAGTTTGTCCTTGCGTTCGGCGTACTCCTCGCGTTTCTCCTCGATCTTCTCGATGAGGTCACGCTCTTCCTCCGAGGAGAGGACCTCCGTCTGCTGTTTGAACTCGAGCTGTTCGATCTCGGACTCGAGCTGTTCGAGGTCCTTGCCCTCGCCGATCTCCATGTCCGACTTGAGGCGCTCGACCTTGTCGAACAGTTTGTTGGCCTCGGCGTTGAGCTCGTTTCGCTTCTCCTTGTGCTCTTGGACCTGCTCGTTGAGCTCGTCGCGTTTCTCGCGGTGTTCCTGGGCCTCGTCGACCTTCTCGCGCGTTTTGGCGTTGAGTTCGTCACGCTTGCCGGCACGCTCGGAGGCCATCTGGTTCAGCTCGTTTCGTCGGTCTCGGAGCTGTCCAGCCTTCTTGATGAGTTGTCCTTTGGAATTGTTTTCGAGGTGATCGTCTGTGAGTTCGATGTTTTTCGATTCGTCTACCATTGTTGTTACCCTCTGTGCCATACCCGCACCGGCCGGCACGACCGCTCACGACTGGCGAAAACCCGGTGAATAAGATTTCCTGTCATCGATCGTCGAGCGATACGCGCCCCGGTGGCGTTCTGGTATCTCCACATACCGCCGGCCAACATTTAAATGTACCGGTATACGGAACTGTGAAAACCGTTGTCAGGGGACGCGATAGCCCATGAGAACTGGACACACAGGAACCGACACCTGTTATAAAGGATAGCGATTCGTCACCGACCGCTTCTCGAGGTCGACGGTCACCGCGACGGTGTCGGCATCCGTGGGTATGTCGACCGTACCGACGGTGGCCGACCCCATTGCACTGACCGAAACCGACGCCGTTCCATCCTCGTCACCGGCCTGCCAGGACACCGTCGTCTCGACGAGTGATGACGAGTCGTTCACCAGCGCAAGCGCGACGGTGGTGCCGGGACGCGGCGTCGACTCGAGGATGGGGAGCACTGGTTCGAACGCCCGCTTCAGGGCCTCGTAGGCCGGCTTTTCCTCACCCTCGAGTGTCAGGACCCCCGAGCCGCCACCGGATGCGCTATCACGAAGGCTCGAGGCCACGAGCATAGCGGATTCGTGGCGGCGCAGTGTCTCCGTGAGTCGTCGAACGGCGTTCGCCTGATACGTGAGTGACGCCTCGGCCGACTCGGCTCGTTGCTCGTACGCGGCCGCATCGACCCCCGGTATGGTCGCAGGGTCCCGGTCCTCGGCGGTTACCGATTGGGTGCCGTAGGCACCGACGATCCTGCCGAGGTCGGGATAGCGCTCGAGGAGCCACTCCAGATCGGCGAGGTCGAGGTACTGCCACCCTGGAGCGAGCGTGGTTGCTGTCGCGTCCAATCCCGGAGCACCCGTGATCGGTACCGACACGTACTCCTCGGGAACGCTCGCGGCAACTGCCTGCGCGTCACCGCCGTCGTTCCCAGCACGCCAGGTTCGCCAGCGGAACGCGAGTCGGCCGACTCGACCACCGCCGACAGGACGCTCGAACGGATCCACGGGTTCGTCCTGAATCCCCAGACAGGCCAAACTGGGGTGCCCACCGAATGCCTCGAGAATTGATTCGAGCACCGTGGTCGCCCGATCGCGTTCGAAGCGATCGCCCCGGATGGGCAGGTCCTGCCAGACCAGCAGTCCGGCCTCGTCACACGCTCGGTAGAGCGCGGGGGAGGGAGCGTGACCGCGCACACGCACGAGCGTCGCGTTCAGGTCGAGTGCACGCTCGACGTCGGATCGCGGGTCGCCACCGGGCCGGCGTTCGACGCCTCGTACTCGAAGCCGTCGGCCGTTGACCAGCAATCCGTCGTCCGTGCGTTCGATCGTTCGCAGTCCCGTGGTCGTCTCCGTCGCATCGTCGCCGAGTTTTGCTCGGACCGTGTAGCGATGCTGCTCGCCGTACCCTCGGGGCCACCACAGCGCCGGGTCGCGAACGTCGAGTGTCGTAGAGACGGTGACCCGTTCCCCTGCCTCGCCGCTCACGCGAACGCGATCCATGGTGGCCCCGCCGTGGAACCCCTCGGGTCGCATCGACAGCGTGATCGCATCGTCGAGTGGCTCGTCGCCGACGGCGACCTCGATACCGATGTCGAGGAGTGCCCCATCGTCGGTGACCCGCGGGCGTGTCTCGAGGGACGCGAGGAACGTCCTTGGGCGCACTTGCACCTCGGCATCCCACCAGAGGCCGGGCATCCCGCTGGCGGCCGGGACGTCGTCCGTTTCGTATATTCCGCCCGGGGACGCACCGGCATCGAGACAGACGAGCAGTTCGTTCTCCGTCTCGGGCTCGAACTCGAGGTACGTCGGGAGGAAGTACGGACTCACCGACTCGAAGGCGTGTTCGGTGCCGTTGATCCAGACCGATTCGAGCCCCACCGCCCCCCGGAGGGCGAGGCGCGTTCGCTCGTCCTCGGTCGAGCGAGGGTCGGCAAACGTGGTCCGGTAGCCCACCGTGTCCTCGGTGTCGAGGCCCTCGAGCAACGACGCCGGTCGGCCGGGGACCGACGTCTGGTGCCACCGCTCGACGGTCGGGGTCCCCGCACTCGGGGGCGACGTCACGATACCAGCCGTCCACTTGCCAGCCATTACCACAGATCACTGAACGGTGGGTAAATAGAAGTTGCGACGTCGGTGAAGAACCCAGCTGGAGGAACGTTCACACCACTTTCACTTTCACTTTCCTGTTGGCGGACCTTGAGGTATCGGCGGGTGCCAGGGGATGCTATGCTCGAGTCCATCGACTGTCGGTGCACCCGGTGTGACCACGCTCTCGACGACGAACAGTTCCGGCTGGCCATGACGACGACAGCCGGGACCCGCCACGTCTACGAGTGTGGCTGTGGTGCGGTGACCGTCACGGTCGTTGCCGAGGACAGGATCGGGTGAGGACAGCCACGCAGGGTGGAACCGAGCCGCTGAATTCGGCGTCCCCCCGTCCCGGGCGGGGACGAGAACCGGCGTCGCGGCGCGGACAATCGGTGATGGCGATCGGTATCAGCCGATTTAAGAGAGCCCACTGCATCGTCTCGAGATAGGTGGCCACACGCAATGTCCGACCTACCGGACGAATTCAAGTGCACGATCACGAACTGGGAGTACATCTACAGCCTCTGTCGGGACGTCAGCGACGACGTTCGCCGCGACGCGTTCGAGCCCGACGTCATCGTCGCGCTAGCCCGTGGGGGCTGGTTTGCGGGCCGATGTATCTGTGACTTCCTCGGGATGGACGACCTGACGAGTCTAAAGATGGAACACTACGTCGGCACCGCGGCGAAATCCGGCGAGCCGACGATTCGCTACCCGATGCCAGAGGGGAGCGTCGAGGGGAAGGACGTCCTCATCATCGACGACATCGCCGACACGGGCGGCTCCATCAAGCGCGCCCAGGAGTACGTCGAGGACCGCAACGCGGGCGAGGTCCGCACGGCAACCCTGCAACTTCTCCAGACCAGCGAGTTCGAACCAGACTACATCGGCGAGGTCCTCGAGGAGTGGGCCTGGGTCGTCTATCCCTGGAACTTCATCGAGGACATGGTCGACCTCATCTCGGGCGTGATGGCGAAGGCGGACCAGGAGTCGTTCACGAAGGGGGACCTTCGCCACTACCTCAAGGAGTACCACCAAGTCGAGCGCATCGGGATGGAGATCGCCCAGCCCAACCGCCTGACAGAGGTGCTGACCGAGATGGAGCGCCGCGAGGTCGTTCGCATGACCGCCCCCGGTGAGTGGGCGCTGGCGGAGTAAGCGGCTCGCTGGCGTCGCCGAACGGTTCGTCGCCAGACGACAGCATGGCTGCGCGTGTAGATACCGGTAGCAGACCGCCATAAACACCCCACTCGAGCACCCGCCAGCCAACGCCACAGATCCCGACCCGACGGTGAGCCTCGAGACGCGTCAATCGTCCGTCTGCGCGGTCGAGGACTCCATCGAATTCGACGGGTCCCGGTCGGCGTTCGGGGTCTCCTCTACGATCGACTCCTTCCAGGTGCCCCTGGTGAAGTACGCAATCGCGGCGAGGGCCCCGATGACGTCGCCCGCGACGACCCCGATCCAGATCCCGGTGGTTCCCCACCCGGCGACGAAGATCAGGTAGTAACTGACCGGGACGCGAGCGATCCAGAGCGTGACGACGGAGAACACCAGGGCTGTCTTGGTGTTCCCGGCCCCGCGGAACGCACCGAGGATGACCTGCAGGACCCCCATGAAGACGAACATCGCTGCCGCGATCTGGAGGTAGATCGTCCCGTAGTGAATCGTCTCCGCGGCTCCCGCTTCGTCGGCAGTCATGAACACGCTCACGATCGGTTCGGTGAAGACGAACGCGATGGCCGTCGCGCCGAGCATGATCCCCGCGATCGCGGCCGAGGCGATCCACGTCGCCCGCTCGGCTCGCTCGGGCTTTTCGGCCCCGAGATTCTGACCGACGATGGTGTCCGTCGCCTGTCCCATTCCCATGGCGGGGAGGAACGCCAGGGAGATGAGGCGGTTCCCGAGACCGTAGGCCGCCACGACTGCGGGCGGGAACGTGGCCACCATCGCCGTCATCGCGATCATCGCGAGCGAGCTCATCGACTGCTCGAGGGCGGTCGGCACCCCAAGCCTAGTGATCTTCGAGACGTACTCGAGACGGGGCACGAGATGGCCCACCTGGATGTCCGGGCCCACGTCCGTATAAAACAGGATGTAAAGCCCGATGGCGGTGGCCACGCCGCGTGAGAACACCGTCGCGACGGCGGCGCCCTGGATCTCGAGGCGTGGAAACGGCCCGACACCGAAGATGAGCAGTGGATCGATGGCCAGGTTGATGACGACGCTGACAGCCATCACTCGCATCGGGGCACGGGTGTTGCCGTACCCGCGCATGAGCGAGACGAAGATGAAGAAGCCGAAGAGAAACGGCATTCCCAGGAAGAAAATGCGCATGTAATCGGCCGCGAGCGGAACGACGTTCGTCGCCGTCTCCCCCTCTGCCGGCAGGAGCGCGAGCATTGGGTCGGTAACGAAATAGCCGACGACACCGAGCACGATCGCGAGCATGGAAATGAACGAGAGCGTCTGGCCAGCGATCATCCCACCCGCCCCGCTCTCGGCACCGGTGTGCTGGGCGATCAGAATGGCCCCCGCAGCGGTGAATCCGCCGCCGATCGAGATGAGGAAGAAAATGAGCGGGAAGGCCAGACTCAGGGCACCGACCGCGTCCGGCGAGAGCGCCCCGAGCCAGAACGTGTCGCCGACGTTGTAGGCCACCTGCAACAACTGGATGACCACCAGCGGCCACGCGAGATGAAACATGGGCCTGAGCAACGCGCCCTCCGTGAGATTCGAGGGACCCCCGTTCGAGGCTGGTTTCGCCTCGCCGTCGGGTGTGGACCCCCCGTCGTCAGCCATGGACGAATCGTCACCACCGTCAACTGGCGACCCCTCGTCGCCACCGTCGTCGGGAGGCCGCTCGTCGACCCCCGCTGAGGGACCAGGGGCAGTGTCACTGTCGGTCGATTCGGCAGGCTCCTCGTGAGGTGAACCGTCGACATCGTCGGCGGGAGCCATTACGAACCGAAATGGCACCGGGGCTATTTGAACACTTGTCAGAGACGGTACCACGAACCATGGGTCGGTGTGGCCGTCGACCCAGTCCGAGCACACGAATCCACATCGTTTAGGTGCCGCCACGGGGAGTTGGAACCATGACCATCGGCGTCATCGGCGGCAGCGGCATCTACGAGGCACTCCCACTCGAGCACGTCCGGACCGAATCGGTGTCGACCCCATACGGCGACCCGAGTGACGACCTGACGATGGGCGAACTCGCCGGCGAGGAGGTCGTCTTCCTTCCCCGACACGGGGAGGATCATCGCCACACTCCGACAGGGGCGAGCTATCGGGCCAACATCTACGCGCTGAAGGCAGCCGGCGTCGACCGCGTCATCTCGACGAACGCGGTGGGGAGCCTCCGCGAGGACCTGCCCCCGCAGTCGCTCGTGATCCCAGATCAGATATTCGACCGGACGAAACACCGCCAGCCCACGTTCTTCGGCGACGGGATGGTCGTCCACATGGGATTTGCCGACCCCTACTGTCCGGCCATGGTCGACCACCTCGCGTCAGCGGCGGAGTCGGCGACCGACACCGCGGTCCAGCAGGGCGGGACGTACGTCTGCATCGAGGGACCACAGTACTCGACGAAAGCCGAGAGCGAGTTCTACCGCGAGCAGGGGTGGGACGTTGTCGGCATGACGACCATTCCCGAGGCGAAACTCGCCCGCGAGGCCGAGTTGAGCTACGCCACCGTGACCGGCATCACCGACTACGACGTCTGGAAGACCGACAGTGAAGTCACCCTCGAGGAGGTGCTCGAGAACGCCGCGGCAAACCAGGAATCACTCAATGCGGTCATCGAGGAGGCCATCCGCACCATGCCCGAAGACTTCGAGAGCGAGGCGTGGTCGGCCCTCGAGGGCACGATCAACACCCCCACCGAATCGATTCCAGAGGAGACCCGCGAGCGGGTCGAGTTGCTCGCCGGCCAGTACCTGGATTGACCGGTCACTCGAGACGCCGAGGTGATTGGGACGGCCACGCAGATCGTCTGAGATCATAGCGGCCTGTCGGTACGCGCAGTGGTGGGTGCGTGACGGCCGCTGGCAAACGGCGTGGAAGAGCGGACTCTCTACCCTGTCCGTCCACGCTTCGGTAATCGAAGTTTTCCGCTTCGAAAGTCGTAGTGAGCGCTCAATCCGCGACCGCTTCGGTGACCTCCGTCTCCGGGGCCGCCCGCTGAATCCACAGGTCGCCGAACAGTTCGTCCTGCTCGAGGACGATCCGCCCCCGATGGGCCAGAAAGAGCAAGGAGAGGTAGGTCATCACCCGGGAGCCACCGACCTGTTCGATTTCGGCGTACAGCACCTCCTCGCGTCCCCTGTCGTACTGTTCGGTGAGTGCCGCGTCCACGTCGTCGATCACCGACTCGATGTCCTCTTCGTGGGCCGTGTGAGTCACGTCGTTGGCCGTCGGCTCGTCATCGACCCTGAAGTCGTCTCCCGAGTGATAGCTCAACTCCTGAACGCCACGGCCATAACCACTCGGTGAGTCGCTCGTATCGTAACTCCGCGAGGCCTTCCACCTGGTGCCCCGTTCGGCATCCCGAAGCTCACGCACCAGTTCGTCGAGCGTCTCCGGTTTGCCCCGAGCGTGCTTGCGCTCGAGGCGACGCTCCATCTCGGCCTCGAGGCCAGCCACGGGGTCGAACTCGGGATCGAACGCCCCCTGCCCTTCGTCGTCGTCCGCAAAAGGCGCTTCCCACGGTGGGAGTTCCGCGTCGTCGGGTTCGTCGGGCGCGAACAGTTCGTCACCTTTCATTCGCAAGAGCACGCTGGCGTAGAACAGCGCCCGCCCGGAGGTGCGGAGGTCGGCCTCGTCGAGCACCTCGAGGAATTTGTCCGTGACGGCGACGATGTCGATGTCCCAGGGATCGATCTCGCCGTCTTTGGCGAGCTGGACGAGGAGTTCGACGGGTTCGACCTCGTCTTCGTCTTCGTCACCAGCCTCCCCGAATTCGCCCACGTCGTCGTCCTCGCTGAACTCGAGGACCGACTCGCCACCCGGAGGTGTGCCGTTGCGCTCGTTCGCCGACCCACCAGTCGAGTCGTCACCGGCTCCCGGTCGTGTGCGGTCTTCGTGACCCGCGATCTGGAGTGGGATGTCGTCGGCGTCCTGTCGCCCTTGACCGCCTGGCGCTCGCGGGTCGCTTCCCTCCCCGCTCGCGTCACTCGAGGCCGCCGTCGTCGCCTGTGGCTCCTCGGCGTCCTCGCTAGTCATCGGCGGGCACCTCACGCTCGCCCTCGCCGCTCAGGTCGATCCCCGTCACGGCCGAGACGTTGTCCTGTTGCATGGTGACACCGATCGCCCGTTCTGAGCGATCGAGCATGGCCGACCGATGGGACACCACCACGAACTGCGCCCGACCGGCGAGTTCGTCGACCATCTGCCCCACACGCTCGGCGTTGACCGCATCGAGGAAGGCGTCGACCTCGTCGAGGGCGTAAAACGGGGCGGGGTTGTGTCGCTGAATCGCAAAAATGAACGCCAGCGCAGTCAGGGACTTCTCCCCACCGGACATCGCGTCAAGCCGCTGGATCGGTTTGTCACCGGGTTGGGCCTTCATCGTCAGTCCACCCTCGAACGGATCCGACTCGTCCTCGAGGTGTAAGCTACCGGTCCCCTCCGAGAGCTTCTCGAAAATCTCCGTGAAGTGGCCGGCGATGGCCTCGTAAGCGCCCATGAACGTCCGCTTTTTCTGCGTCTCGTACTGCTCGATGCGATCGCGGATCCCGTCTGCCTCCTCGACCAGTGTCGCCTTGCCCGCTTCCAGCGTATCCAGGTCCGCACGAACCTCGTCGTACTCGTCGATCGCCAGCATGTTGACCGGTTCGAGCGACTCCATGTCCGCCTCGAGCAACTCGACCATCTCGAGGACGGTGTCGTGGTCCGGGATCTCCTCGGGATCGTACTCGCCGACGTCCTCCTCGAGGGCCTCGATCTCCCACTCGAGGGCACCCGCCTTCTCGCGAGCGCCCTCGAGCGTACTCTCTTTCTCGTTCACCCGGGTCTGTTGTCGATCGCGTTCAGTCCGCGCCTCGGCGACCGTCTCCTTGATTTCGGCTCGCGATTCCTTGAGGTCGGCCAGTTCGTCCTCGAGTTCGGCGACGGCCTCGCGTTTGGCGGCCAGTTCCACTTCCTTCTCGGCGATCCGCTCCTCACAGCCCTCGACTTTGCTCTCGAGTTCCGCCTTCCGATTCTGGGCCGTCTCGATCTCGTCGTGGAGATCCTCGATGGCGTCCTCGGCGTACTGCTTCTCGAGGCTCAACTCGTTGAGTTTGCTGTCGATGGCATCCATCCGTGACTCCCGTTCGGTGATCTCGTCCTCCAAGGAGTCGATCTCGGCGGTGAGTTCCGGAATCTTCGAGTCGGCCAGTTCCCGTTCGAGTTCGGTGATGTCGGCCTCGATCGCCTCGATCGCCTCCGTTTGGGCCTCGATCTCGCCAGCGATCTCCGTCATCCGCTCGTCGACGGACTCGCGTTCGTCCTCGAGTTCCTCGAGGCGACCCTTTTTGCCGGCGATCTCCTCCTCGAGACGGTCGCGTTCCTCGCCCAGTCTGTCGCGTTCGGTCTCGATCGATCGAACCTCGTCAGTGGCGTCGGTCTGTCGATCCCGAGCGTCGTCGAGGCGTTCCTCGACGCTTCGCACCTCCTCGCGGACGCCTTCACGTCGGTCCTGCAGCGTCGTGATCTGGCTGGCGACGCGCTCGAGTTGCCCCTTCCCGCTCGCCGAAAACGAATACCGCGAGCCCTTTCGGGAGCCACCGGTCATCGCCCCGGTCTTCTCGACGAGGTCGCCGTCGAGCGTGACCATCCGGTAGTCGCCCATGTACGCCCGGGCCGTCTCGATGTCCTCGACGACGAGGGTGTCCCCGAGGACGTACGAGAAGATGCCGGCGTACTGGTCGTCGAAATCGACCAGGTTGTAGGCGAAGTCGACGACCCCGGGGTCGCTCGGTGCGTTCGGTAGCCCCCGCGTGCGCATCTCCGTCATCGGCAGGAACGTCGCCCGGCCGGCGTTGCGCGACTTGAGGTGCTCGATACACTGCTGGCCGATCACGTCGTCGTCGACGACGACGTTCGCCATCCGCCCACCGGCGGCGGTTTCACAGGCCACGGCGAACTCACCCGAAACCGATCCGAGTTCGGCGACGGGGCCGTGGACGCCCTCGATCGCCGCGTTCTGGATCGTCGTTACCGCACGTCCGTAGGAGGAATCGCCGCTCTCCCCGGCGTTAGCCTCGAGTTCCGCATACTCGGCCTGTTTCGCCTGGAGTTCGTCGTCGAGCTCCTCGAGGTCCGCCTGCAGTGACCGCTTTTCCTGGCGCAGATCCTCGACCACCTCCGTGATGTTCTCGCGATTGGTCTCGGCCTTCTGGAGTTCGCGTTCCAGATCCGACCGCTGGGTTTCGATCTCGGGGATCTCCTCGCGCAGACTCTCGATCTCGGTTTCCGTCTGCTCGACCTCGTTTGATCGCCGGCGCGCCTCGTCGAGTAAGCGGTCTTGCTCGCGCTGTAAATCGTTCTTTTCGGTCTTGGCCGCCTCGAGGTCTGCCTTGCGCTCGCGCAGGTCGGCTTTCACCTCGTCGTACTCGGTGTCGACCGCGTCGACTTCGGCCTCGAGCCGTTCGACCTCGGCCTCACGCTCCTGGATCTCGCCCTTCAGCGAGGCCTTCTCGAGTTTGTGTTCGCGCATCTCGTCTTCGAGATCGCTCACCTGCTCTTGCTTGCGATCGATCTGGACGAACGCCTCACGGCGGTTCGACTCGGCCTCGTCGATGCGCTCGGTCGTGGCCTCGATGGTATCCCCGAGCCGTGAGATGTCCCCTTTGATCGACTCGATCTCGCTTTTGATTCGCAACTGCTCGTCTTCGCCCTTGCGCTCGATTTCCGCGTTGAGGTCCTCGAGATCCTCCTCGAGACGCAGGACCTTCCCCTGCCGTTCGTCGAGTTCTCGCTGGCGGTCCTCGAGGGCTTCCTCGAGGTCCTCGACTCTCGACTCGACGCGCTCGAGTTCCTCGCGTTTGTCCTCGAGTTCGCTCGCCTTCAGGTACCCCTCGTACTCGTCCCGTTCCCGACGGAGACGACGATACCGCATCGCGATCCGGCGTTCGTCTGCGAGCTGCTCGAGGCGCGTTCGCTTCTCCTCGATGCGCAACTGGGCCTCGTCGATGCGTTCCTGGACGACCTCGAGTTCCTCGAAGGCGTCTTCTTTTTTTGCGTCGAACTCGGCGACGCCGGCGATCTCGTCGATGATCTGTCGACGGTTGTACGGCGTCATGTTGATGATCTCGGTCACGTCTCCCTGCATGACGACGTTGTATCCCTCCGGAGCGACGCCGGCCTGTGCCAGCAGATCCTGGATGTCCGAGAGGTTCACCGAGCGATCGTTCAGGTAGTAATAGGAGTAGTAGTTGTCCTCGGTTCGTTTGATCCGTCGGCGGATGCGAATCTCCGCACAGTCGCCGACGTCCTCGCTCCCCGCGGCGTTGATGACCTGAGAGCGGGTAAGCGTCTCGTCGCTGTTGTCGAGGACGACCTCCACGACGGCTTCGTTGGGGGCCGCCGAGTCGTCGCCACCGTCGTGCCCAGGGTTGTATATCAGGTCGGTCAGCTTCTCGGCCCGGATGCCACGCGTTCTGGCCAGACCGAGCGCGAAGAGGACGGCGTCGATGATGTTCGACTTCCCGGAGCCGTTTGGCCCCGTGACGACGGTGAAGTCCTCGTAAAACGGTATCTTCGTCTTCCGACCGAAGCTCTTGAAATTGTCGAGGACGAGTGCCTTGATGTGCATGCTGGAATCTCCGTCAACCGTGTCGGCCCGAAAGGGTCGATCGCCGTTAGGGCCTCCGACGAGTTATGCCACGATAATGTCGTCGGTACCTGAGTCTTCTGGTTCGGACTCCGTGGTGTCCTCGCCCGCAGCCTCGGCCGCTTCGGCAACGTCGTTCTGGGCCGCTTCGGGCGTCTCGGTATCGCCATCGGCCTCTTCGACCTCGATGGTCGTCCCGCGACGGTCCGGAACGCGCGTGGGGATTTCGGTGTCGAGTTCGGCCTCGAGGACACGGATGCGCTCTTTCGATTCCACCAGTTCCTCTGTCAGGCCTTCGACGGTCGATTCCAGCTCCTGAACGGTCGCCTCGAGTCGCTCGACACGATTCTTCGACATACATACTAACGACCGTGCTCGACACTTAAACGTATGTCAGACACATATATTTTATCTGGTAGGAGAGGGGCCAACGCCGGAGTCGCCACGAGCGGCGACACAGACAGCGGTTCCATCGGGGGAGTGGTCTCGACGGCGGGCCTGAACTATCGATAAAACGAACCGACGCCGGCTCGGGTGGGAAACATGCTGCTGACGACGAGACCGGCGATCAGTACAGCCCGATCGCTTCGATCTGTTCCTGGTAGCGGTTGCGGATCGTGACTTCGGTCACCTGCGCGACGTTGGCCACTTCACGCTGGGTCTTCTTCTCGTTACACAGCAGCGAGGCCGCGTAGATGGCTGCCGCCGCATACCCCGTCGGCGATTTCCCGGACAGCAGCCCCTTCTCGCTCGTGACGTCGATGATCTCGTTCGCCTTCGACTGGACCTCCTCGGTCAACTCGAGTTCCGAACAAAATCGCGGGACGTACTTCTTCGGATCGACCGGCTCCATCCCGAGTCCCAGTTCCTGGGCGATGTAACGGTACGTCCGGCCGATTTCCTTGCGGTCGACCCGCGAGACACCCGCGACCTCCTCGAGACTGCGGGGAATTCCCTCCATCCGGCAGGCCGCATACAGCGCCGAGGTCGCCACACCCTCGATCGACCGGCCGCGAATGAGGTCCTCCTCGAGCGCTCGACGATAGAGCATACACGCCACCTCACGTACCGATCGTGGAATCCCCAGTGCCGAGGACATCCGATCGATCTCTGAGAGAGCAAACTGCAGGTTGCGCTCGCCCGCGTCCTTCGTCCGAATCCGCTCTTGCCACTTGCGCAGGCGGTGCATCTGGCTGCGCTTTTCCGAGGAGAGCGAGCGTCCGTAGGCGTCCTTGTCCTTCCAGTCGATGGCCGTCGTCAGACCCTTGTCGTGCATCGTCTGGGTCGTCGGTGCCCCCACGCGCGATTTACTCTCCCGCTCGGAGTGGTTGAACGCCCGCCACTCCGGTCCCCGATCGATGCGGGATTCCTCGATGACGAGGCCACACTGCTCACAGCTCACTTCGCCACTCCCGTCGTCGGTCAAGAGCGCCTCGGAATCACACTCCGGGCACCGCCGCACCGCCTCCTGACTCGAACTCGAGGTAGTTTCGTCGGTTTTGGTCCCGGGTCGCTCGCGTTCGCGGGTGTGGCGTCTCATCGCTTACCTCTCCGGAAGTGACGCGGCGTGTTAAACCATCTGTCTGGTTGACGAACATGTTGTGCCAGCTCGACCCCACAGCGAACCCGGAGCCCATCGCCTCGTGAGCCCCAGGGAGGAGGAGACAGTACCGCCCCCATCAGTCCCGAATCGGTGTCGGTGCCGCACCGAAAAACTCGGCGAGGGCTCGGCGCTTCAGCAGCGCGAACCCGAGGGCGACGAATCCAAAGCCGACGAACGTCAGCAAGCCGATCGACTCCCCGAGCACGAACACGCCCGCAATTGTCGCAACAATGGGCACCAGGTACGCCACCAGAGCCGCCTCGAACGCCCCGTGTTCCTCGAGAATGGTGAAATAGATCAGGAAAGCGATAGCTGTCGAAAAGATGCCGAGGTAGAGTACCATACCAAATCCGATAGCGGTGACGTCGCTGACGTGCTGGCCCTCCCCCACACCGAGGCTAATGAGATGCAAGATCACCGCGCCGACAAGCATCGACCAGCCCGTCAGCGAGAGTCGATGAATCGTCGGTCGCGCCCGTTGCACGATCACTCCGCCCAGGGCTACACTCGTCACCTGCACCACGATGATAAGCCGACCGACAGTGTCACCCGCAAGGAGATTCGACGGATCCGGCTGGATAACGAACCCGACGCCGAGAAAGCCGACACAGACACCCACTGCACCCGCCCCCGACAGCCGCTCTCCGAGCAAGAGCAACGCCCACAGGGAAGTTGCGATGGGCACCAACCCCTGCAAAATAGCCGCCACACCCGAGGGAACTGTCTGCTGACCGACGAACAACAACCCGTTGCCAGCGATCATGAAGACCCCACCACCAGCGATGGCAAGTAGATTCCGTCGACCTCGAGGCCACCAGTCGTCTACCCGCACGACCGCCACGGCGAGCAAGAGGACTGCGGCAACGTCGTACCGAAACGCCGCGAATAGCAGCGGTGGCAGCTCCTCGAGTCCAACAGCAATTGCCGGAAACGACAGTCCCCAGAGCGTCGCCAGGACGGCGAACATCGCCACATCAAGCGGTCGGGATCGGCCCACACCGACTCTTTCAGTAGGGCGTCAATAGAGGCTGCGATTCCGGCGACGTAGTCGTTCCGATCAATCGTCAGTCTCGAGTTCGAAGCCAGCTGGTTCGACAATGCGCCCGCGGAACGGTAACGTTTGCTGGATCGATCGAACCATCGCGTGGTCCTCGACTCTCACGGCTATCGCCGGCGCGAGCAACACGAGCGCTGTCAGTATCGCGTAGCCAAGGACTTCCCCGATAAATAGAAGTTCCGACGGTGGGCTCCCGACGCCCGGCGCACCCACCACCGACGAGATCGTGCGGAGAGTCACGAGACCGAGCAATCCGATCCCGCCAACGACCAGAATCGCCGCACCCGAGGTGGTCGTCGTCCGCCCCCGAACCAGGTGCCAGCCGACCATGCCACCGGCCGACGCCCCGATCGTGAGGCTCACGAACACCCGCGACCCAAGCGCGACCGCGACCAGCGAGATGACCGTCGCCAGCGCGAACATCGCCCCCGGATCGAACAGTCCCTCCTGTCGAACCCAGAGCCCGATACCAACCAACCCGAAGCCGAGGACCGCTCCTACCAGAACGTCACCGGGGTAGTGAACGCCGATCACGACCCGCGAGAGCGCGATGATCGCCACCAGCACCGCAGCCCCGGCGAGACGCCACCCGAGTCGACCCCGCTTCATCGTCACCGCGATTGCGCCGTAGAACGCCGCACTACCCATGGCGTGTGCACTCGGGAACGTGTATCCCGGGTAGTCGACGGCTGCGAACGCTAGCGTCGGTCGCGGTATCTGGATGACGCCCTTCATACCGGCCGAGAGGGCGAGTGCGGCCGTCCCAACCGCAATCACGAACGCCCGCTCTCGAGGCGACCGACGGCCGCCGAACCAGTAGATCAGGACCCCTGTGACTAACAGTAACGCACCATCACCGAGATGCGTCAAGAGTTCGAATAGCGGTACGAGCGGTCCGACGCCATCACGGACGGTCTCGTTGACCGACTCATCCCACAGTGGCGTGTCCTCGATCATGCGGTGTCTCGGCCTACTGTGCGAATTATAGTCAAAGGTTGGGATTGTCGCTCACTGGTGGGGCAATGACAGGCTCGATCAATCGATCCAATAATTCCCCAACAGAAGGGGGGTTATTCCACATTGCTTTCGATACCGGTTCTATCGGTATTTAGCATTATGTATATAAGCCCTCAAGTAATCCAGATAATGACCTAATCGACGCCTATTCCAATTTATCGCTATGCGACAGCTACAAGGATCGTTAGATGTCGAGCGCCGTGACTTCATGAAGATCGGTGGTGTCGCAGCGCTGACAGCAGGGATCGGGGGCCGAACCCTGGTCGAACAGACACGTTCCGAGGGAGGTGACACGCCGACCGAAATAGACGAGATCAAAACCATCTGTTCACACTGTGCGGTGGGCTGTGGGCTCAAAATGGTCGTCGAAAACGACGCAATCCTCGGCCAGGAGTCCTGGGACGACCATCCGATCAATCAGGGTGGACTCTGTTCGAAGGGGGCCAGTCTGAGTCAGACCGTCAACTCCGAACGGCGGCTCAAGGAGCCGATGAAGAAAGAAGAGGGTGAGTGGGTCCGACTCGATTGGGAGGAGGCGATGTCGGAAGTCGCCGACGAACTCGACCGAGTCCGTGAGGAGTACGGCCCCGACAGCACCATGTGGATGGGATCGGCCAAGATCGGCAACGAAGAGGCCTACATGTTCCGCAAGCTGGCGGCCTTCTACGGGACGAATAACGTCGATCACCAGGCCAGAATCTGTCACTCCACGACGGTCGCCGGACTGGCGAACACCTGGGGCTACGGGGCGATGACCCAGTCGGTCAACGACGTCGCCAACGCCGACGCGAATCTCATCATCGGGCACAATCCAGCCGAGGCTCATCCTGTCATGATGCGGTACGTCCAGCAGGCCAAGAAAAACGGCGGCACGGTCATCGTCGCCGAGCCACGGTTCTCGAAGACGGCGGCCCACGCCGATACCTTCGCCCGATTCCGGCCCGGGACGGACATCGCCTTCATCAACGGATTGCTCTATCACATCGTCTACAACCTCGAGGCACACGACGAGGCGTTCCTCGAGTCACGGGTCTACCGGTGGGCGGACGCCAAGGAGACGATCGCCGACTACGACCTCGAGACGGTCGAGGACATCACCTGGGTGCCGGTCGAGGAACTGAAAGAGATCGCCGAGACGCTCGTCGAATCCGACGTGAGCACCGTCGAGTGGTCGATGGGATCCACCCAGCACACCGTCGGCACACAGAACATTCGTTCGTACGCGATCCTCAA
>Ga0207421_10000124_pt1 | contig 87248 bp, 82 predicted proteins | sample SodLakKL_010_SED_4_FD_187542 | JGI IMG/M metagenome (GOLD analysis project Ga0207421, IMG submission 187542) | Alkaline sediment microbial communities from Lake Tanatar, Kulunda Steppe, Russia - 8KL_010_SED (SPAdes) (version 2) | ecosystem: Environmental > Aquatic > Non-marine Saline and... | reverse complement strand
CTGCGGCAGCTCGAAGCGCGTGCCGCCGGAGTGGATGAAGTAGCGGTCGTACAGGGTCTGCAGGCCGAGGTAGGTGAACTGCAGGTCGCGTTCGGGCTTCAGCGCGCGGCCGAGCGCGGCGAGATCATAACGGGTGAGTTCGGCGTCGATCAGTTCGAGCTGGGCGGCGCGCTTGATATAGGCGTGGAAGTACTCGGGGTAGCGCGCGGCCATCTCGGTCTGGGTGGCGGCCTGCGGCAGGCCGGCGAGGAAGCTCAAGGCCTCGCCGCGCAGGTTGTCCATCAGCAGGCGCGCGCTCACCTGCGAGTAGTTCGGCTCCTGCTCGATCTGCACGCGCGCGGCCATCACCAGCGCGGTGCCGACGTCCTTCTCGGCGACACCGTCGAAGAGGTTGCGCCGGGCCTCGGTGAGCACCCGGGTGCCGTCGACCGCCTCGAGCCCGCTGCAGGCTTCGTCGACCACGGCGGCCATGCGTGCCTCGTCCAGCGGTACGCGGGTGCCGTCGGCGCGTTGCACGTGGAGCGTGGCGGGGGCCTGGGCCTCGGTCTTCGTGGCGGCCTCGGCGGCGCGCTTCTCGGCCTGCTTGTCGCGGTAGAGCACGTAGGCGCGCGCGACCTTGTGGTGGCCGCCGCGCATCAGCGCCAGTTCGACCTGATCCTGGATGTCCTCGATGTGCACCAGCGTCCCGGTCTCGCCGGCGCGGCGGAACAGGTTGTCGCCGACCTGCGTGGTGAGCTCCTGCACGATGTCGTGGATGCGCCGGCTGGCCGCCGCACTGCCGCCCTCGACCGCGAGGAAGGCCTTGGTGATCGCGACCGCGATCTTCGCGGCATCAAAGCCCGTGACCTTGCCGTTGCGGCGGATCACCTGATGCTGTCCCGGCGAGGTCGCCAGCAGTTCCGCGCTCGGTTCGTCGGTGGCGTGGTGGGTTTCGGGGAGAGCCGACGAAGGGACGGACTGGGACTCGCTGTGCATAACGGACCTCGTGCTGTGCCGGGTGGTGATACCCAAACACTATAGGTCGCGTATTTCAAAGTGCCAAACACAAGATCTTGTGCCGATTCCTGTTCGCAACAGGTGTGAATCCTGTGGATAACCTGGGTACGGATGGCGCCAGGCCTTGTGCGGCCTCGCTGGGCGTTTCCGCGGGGCAGGGGCAATTCCCGAGTAATCTAGTGCCCAAAATTTTTCCGATGGGGTGGATTAATTTTTTGTATGCCTTGTGCCGGGTCGATGTGTGGCGCACTTCCCTGGTGGGCCCGCTGCGCTTGGCCGACCCTACACAGGCCGGAAACCCAGGTTGTCGCGCATGGCTTTGTGCCTGATCGCGCAATCGGTACCCTGGGTTCGAGGTGTCACGGTTCGTTCGTGCCGGGAGGAGTCCATCGTGAAGCCGCAAAACAATCCTGCTCACCCGCTGGTCTGGAATCGGCCCCGGGACGCGGTTGGGCACGAGCCATGCTAGAACCGGGAGCCGGAAACGATGGATCGGCGCGGCGGTACCGGTTGCCGTCGCCCGGCAGTCTGCCGGTTGCCACCTACTCGATCGTCGCGCGGGACCCGGGAGACGGGCAGTTGGGCGTGGCCGTGCAATCGCATTATTTTGCGGTCGGAAGCATCAGCCCTCATGCCGAGGCCGGTGTCGGGGCCCTCACCATTCAATCGTTCGCCAAAGCCAGCTACAAAACCGAGGGTCTGCGTCTGATCCGCGAAGGCGCCTCGGCGCAAGAGGCTCTGGCCGCTCTGCGCAGCCGGGATGCCAATGCCGAATACCGGCAGTCCGCGATAGTGGACAGCCGTGGACGCGTCGCGGCCTCTACCGGAAAACGCTGCATTCCCGAGGCGGGCCATCAGTGCGGCGAGGGGTATGTCTGTCTCGGAAACATGTTGCGAAGGCCCGGTATCTGGATGCAAATGGCCGAGGCCTTCGAAGCGGCCAAAGGCGAATTCGTCGACCGGCTGATTCTCAGCCTGGAGGCCGGCCAGTCGGCCGGAGGCGATGTGCGCGGCCGACGCTCCGCCGCGGTGATCGTGGTCAAGGCAGCGTCTTCCGGCGACCCGGACAGGGATATGCCCTTCAATCTGCGGGTCGAGGATCACGATCATCCGCTGCGCGAACTGGATCGGCTGATCACGCTGAAAAAGGCCTTTCACCACAACAGTACCGGCGATCACCATCTGCGCAACGGCGATGTCCGCGCCGCGTTGCGGGAATTCTCGCTGGCCGTCTCGATGGCTCCCGCGCACGAGGAACTGGTGTTCTGGCAGGCGGTGGCCATGGCGGTTGCCGGGTTCGAGAAGGAAGCAGCGCCGCTGTTTCTGGAGTTGTTCGAAACCTCCGAAAGCTGGCGGCTGTTGGCCGAACGCGTAGCCAGGTCCGACTATCTACCGGCGGGCTCCACGGCCCTCGACGAAATCCTGCGCTCCGGACGTTGAGCGCCGTCGTTCGATGCCCCGCGCGCAAGAACATCCATTTTCAAGGCGACCCCGTAGACATCATGGGTGAAGCGCAGCGCACCGACCAGCGGCGCCAACGAGGCCCGTCAATCCAACACGATATCGATGCTGAACATCACCACAAACCCCAGCAGCACGCCGAAGGTGGCCTTGCCCTCGTGCCCCTGCCGGTGCGATTCGGGGATGATTTCATGGCTGATCACGAAGAGCATCGCACCGGCGGCGAAGGCCAGGGCCCACGGCAGCAGCGCCGCCATCAGCGTGATTGCACCGGCGCCGATCACCCCCCCGATCGGTTGCACCAGGCCGGTCAGCAAGGCGACGCCAAAGGCCGCCGGGCGGCTGTAGCCGAGCGACAGCAGTGCCACCGCCACCACCAACCCCTCGGGCATGTTCTGCAGCCCGATGCCGATCGCGAGCGCCACCCCGTCCGCCAACTCCTCGCCGCCGAAGCCGACACCCACCGCAAGCCCCTCCGGCAGGTTGTGCAGGGCGATCGCGAACACGAACAGCCACACGCGGCGGATTTTCTTGGAATCGGCACCGCCCTGCTTGCCGGTAATGAAATGCTCGTGCGGCAGGACCCCGTTCAGCAGCAGCAGGAACCCGCCGCCCAGGCCGATCCCGACACTCACCACCAGGACCGCCATCCAGGGGCTGCCGGTGCTGGCCTCGGCAATGTTCGCGGCCGGCAGCACCAGCTCGAAGGCGGTGGCCGCCAGCATCACGCCGGCGCCAAAACCCATCAGCGTGTCCTCGATCTCCCGGGACAGGGTGCGGATGAAGAAGATCGGCAAGGCCCCGACCGCCGTGAACATACCGGCCACGAAGCTCGCCAGAATACCGAGCTGCAGGGTGCTGAGACCCTCGAGCCACGGCCTGAGGATCGGCCAGATGGCGCCGGCCGCGAACACGAAGCCGGCCAGCGCCACCAGCGCCACGAGCGTGCCGACGCTCAGCAGACTCGCCCGCGCCACCTTGTTCTCGTTCATGCGCCGCTCCCGCGGGTGATGGGTGCGTGAATCAGTGTTTCAGATCGCAAGGGATCGAGCCATCCGCTGGGGTCGTCGGGGTTCGCTCTCGTCACACGGCGGAGCGTGTGCCCCCCCTACCCGTGAGGCGGCCAACATACGGCAGGCTGAGCAACGACGCTGGCACGCAGCGTCCAGGTATAATGGCACTTGGGGCTGACGCAGCGCTGGCTATAGCCGGAAACCATCCTCCTGAGGACACCGACTGGCCGCGCCTATGCGAAATCCCAGAGACCGGGCGCCAAACACGCCGAAAGGCCAGGTCGCGCGAGTCCGGGCGGCGGGTCCAGCAATCGGGAGCACCACCAACGGTCTTTCTTCGGCGTTTCCCCTAGGGAAGCGCTGAGTCGGCCAATCTGGCTTTCTCAGTGCACGCTTCGCGGCAAATGCGAGTTGCCACTGGCTTCAACATCAACCACCTGCCGTGGTCCATTCTGGCGGCCCATCCTTGTGCCGCAGGGAAACGAGCGATGTTCAGCCAAAAGCATGTTGAGGATAACGCTCATGAAATCAGATTCGATGAAGCCGACGACGGCAGGCCTCGGTGTGAACGCGCAATCTCACGCGAAGGCGCTCCTCAAGAAAGCGTTTGCCCACCTCGGCCTGGAGTTGCGACGCTTGCCCTCCGCTAAATCGAGTGCCAATGCGCCTGTTTCCCACCGCCGAGAGTTATCCCCAATTTTCGAGGACCCGTTCGAGGCACTACACCATATGCGTGGCGGCGTCACCGCCGCATTCCACTGTCCAATTGCGCAAGCAGGGCTTTTGAATGGGCTGACGTTTGGCCCCTCGAACTGGAATCCGTTTTCCAAAACGGCCCTCCAGATCCTATCCAAAACACCCCTTCGTTACGAGGACACGATACTTCGTTCTTTTTATGCGATCTGGCAACCCAACGACGCCGCCGAGGCCGTCGTCGGGCTACCCCAGAGCTGTGGTTTCTTAAAGGGATTATCGCCTTATTTGTACTATTTACTGCCTTGGCGCTCACTGTCCATTGACGCAATCGACCACGAAGTACAGAGATGGCATTCGTCCGATTACCGCGAACACGGATTTCCGTCAGTAATGATCGATCAGCATGGTTTTAGAGATCATGGCCCTGTAACAAAAGTAGTCGGACAAGCAGAGGTCAATCGGTTGACAAACGTGTTGAATTCATTGAACGGAACGGGCTACGACCGGCAACAAGGTGATGTCGCAATGTGGCTTCTGAAGCGTGGCGACGAAATTCGCTTTTTGAACGCAGGAGGCCTCCATCGTATGGCTGCCGCGGATGCCCTTGGCCATGAAACCATCCCGGCCCGCTTTGTCGAACCTGCTGTGGTTGACATAGTCGAAATCGACTACTGGCCTCAGATCCGCATGGGCACCTGGACTCGAGACGAGGCCTTGCGGTATTTCAATCATTTGTTCGATTTCGACGCAATGACCTGGGCACGCCAACAAGGGCTGTAGAAAACCGGCTTACCTTCAACAACGCCGAGAATCGGACTGATCTGGCGAAGTCGAGAGTACCAACCGGGCTGGAAGGTGCCCGAGGCAGCCTACCACGCTTCGAAGTGCATTTTTTACGACAGCACCCGTTTCTTTATTCGGCGGCACCATCCCCCGGGGTGACGGGTCGCATAAAAAAACGCAGGGCCCAGTACGCCCCACCTCGCGCCACCGCCTACCGCTTGCGCGATCGCCCAGAGCAAGTCATCCGCCCGCCGTACGAGTTCTCCCCGGACCTCTGGCTCCGAGCAACGATCCTGTTGAGCAATCGCGACGGCTCGAACCCGCTCGAACAGTTGCGCGACATCCTGGGTTGAAAAAGATGGGGCGTCTGCAGGGTCTGCCGTTGCGGCGCCCACGGCCAACCTCAACAGCGACGCCGCACGCGCCGGCAGCATGCCGCCTGCCTCTCCCGCGAATGCCTGCCGGACAATACGCAGGACCGTTTCTTCCTGAACGGCACTGTGCGAGCGCGTTATGCGACCCGGCCAGTCACGCTTGCGAATGAGAGGCGCATCGAGGCAATGAAGATCCCCCCGTTTGGCCAGGGCCACCCAGAGTGCATAATCTTCCGCGTGCAGAGCATTATGGTCGTAGCCGCCCACCTCGCGCACCGCGTCTGATCGAAGGAGCATCGTGGGATGTATAAGGCAATTTCCGGAAAGCAATTGCCAACGTATCACAGCGGGGTGGACAGGCGGCGCCCAAACACCCTGTGGCTTGCCAGCGGGGCCGATGATCTCGGCCGCACCTCCCACACCCACACAGTTGGGGTGGGCGTTCATGAATGATACCTGCAACTCAAGCCGGTGGTGCAGACTGATATCGTCGGCATCCATTCGCGCGACATATTCTCCCCGCACCAGGTCCATGCCCCGATTCAGCGAGGCTATGAGCCCTCGGTTCTGTTGGTGCACCACGCGCAGGCGTCTGTCGCGCTCGGCATACTGATCGATAACCGCACCACTTCCGTCGGTCGAGCCGTCGTCGATGACAATAAACTCGAAATCAGCCAACGTCTGCGCCAGAACGCTTTCGATAGCGGCCCGAAGATAGGGAAGACCGTTGCAAACCGACACCAGCACACTCACGCGCGGTCTCGAAGTCGCTGAAGTGCTCAAGGAGCTCATAAGCGTCTCTGAATCCAGGGATAAGTGGGGACTTGGTGCAGCAAGCAGGAACGGCTCGCCAGTATCACAAAGATCGTGGTCCGACAGAAGACACGTGAACCCGTTCACCGCGGATGCACCGAGCCGCCGCCGGTCGCCGCCGAGCCTGTGTTCTCCAGGTTGACACTGCAGAGGCGCCGGGGTTCTCACGGGGTTGGGAATCCGTTATACAGGAGAAATGAATCCATCGCAGCCCGAATCTTCGGTGTGGGATCCCTTTGCGGCGCTGCCGGCCGCGCCGGATGCCACGGCCATTCAGACACTGGTGGACGCCACGCTGCAGGAGGATCTGGGCAGCGGCGATCTGTCCGCGCAACTGGTGGCCGCGAATGCGGCGGTGCGGGCGCAGTTGTACCTGAAGGAGCCGGCGCTGGTCTGCGGGCAGGCCTGGTTCGATGCCTGCTTCACCACGCTCGCGCCGGGCACCCGGGTGCACTGGCACGTGAGGGAGTCGGAGGCCCTGAGCGCGCCGGGGCTGGTGGCCGAGATCACCGGGCCGGCCGGGGCCGTGCTCTCCGGCGAGCGCAGCGCACTGAACCTGCTGCAGACCCTGTCCGGCACCGCGACCGAGACGGCGCGCCTGGTCGCCCTGCTGGCGGGCAGCCGAACGCGGTTGCTGGACACGCGCAAGACCCTTCCGGGGTTAAGGGTCGCGCAGAAATACGCGGTGCGCTGCGGCGGGGGACACAACCACCGGCTGGCGCTCTGGGATGCGGTGCTGATCAAGGAAAACCACATCCTGGCCTGCGGTTCCATCGGCCTTGCGGTGGAGCGGGCCCGGGCCCTCGGCCAGGGCCGCTGGATCGAGGTGGAAACCGAGAATCTGGACGAGGTCGATCAGGCGCTCGGGGCCGGTGCCGATGTGATCATGCTCGACGGCTTCCCGCTCGATGCACTGGAGGAAGCGGTTCGGCGCATCCGGGGGCACGCGGTTTCCGAGGCCTCCGGCGATGTGTCGGAACACACCCTGCCGGCGATCGCGGCCACGGGAGTGGATTACATCTCGATGGGCGGCCTCACGAAGCACCTGCGCGCGATCGATTTCTCGTTGCGGTTGGTTTGAGGCTACCACCACTTCTCGTATTTGAGTTGGTCCTCGGGGATGCCCCAGTCGGTCAGCAACGCAATCATGTCTTCGATGAACTCCGGCGAACCGCAGTAATAATACAGGGCCTCCGGCGACAGCTTCAGCGATTCCAGCAGCGTGTGGCTGATCCGGCCGGTGTGGCCGAGCCAGTCTTCGGCCTCGCGGGTCACGGTGAGCGTAACCTGAATATTGGGGGCGCGCGCCAGCCGAAACAGTTCCTCCGGGAACAGAATCTCGCGGCGCGAGGCCACGCTGTAAACCAGGTGCACGTGCACCTGCGGCGCTTCGGCGTGAATGAAACGCAGGATGCTCATCAGCGGCGTCACCCCGATGCCGGCTCCGAGCAGCACCACCTCGCGGCCCATGTCCGGCTCGAAGAAGAACGAACCCTGGCCGGCGGTGACGAACACCTCGTCGCCGACCTGGCTCACGGTATGCAGATGATAGGTCGCGGCATGATGATCCGCGTACTTGATCGCGAGCTGCAACCGGCCGTCCGCGCTGGGTGCCGAAACCACCGAGTATCCGCCGATCAAGGGCTCACCGCCCGCCTGCGGAATCGCGAGGTCGACCCACTGGCCCGCGCGGGCATGGAAGCGCTGCGGGTCTGCCACGAGGTCGAAGACCTTGATCAGCGGCGTCACCTCCTCGATGCGCTCGATACAGGTCGGGATGAAGTGCTCCGGTAATGAGAAGGCATGCGCCATGGTGGGTCCTTGCATCTGACAATCCATTGGTTGAGAAACCGATAACGCACTGCACGTCATGTAGGGTGGCCCACCCTACAACCCGGCCCTGGTGGGTCCGTTGCGCTTGGCTCAACCTTGTGCTGGGTGGCTCAGGGGGCTGGTTTTTCGCGGCGTTTGACTTCGGTCCACAGGGTCTCCAGTTGCTCCGGGCTCCGGTCGTCCAGTGTCTGGCCCTCCAGTTCGGCGAGTGTCTCCATCGCGCGAACGCGGCGCTCGAACTTGCGGTTGCTGCCGCGCAGGGCGGTTTCCGGATCCACCCCGAGGTGCCGTGCCCAATTGGCAACGCTGAACAGGACGTCGCCCACCTCGTCGGTGAGACGCTCCAGGGTCCGGATACGTTCCGCCTGGACCTGCTCAGCCAACGCGTATTCCGCCTGCACCTCGTCGATTTCTTCCCGGATCGTGTCGAGCACCTGGCTCGCGTTGGCCCAGTCGAAGCCGAAGCGCCGGGCGCGGCGTTGCAGCTTCAGGGCCCGCGCGAGCGCCGGCATCGCGAGCGGGATGTCGTCCATCGCGCCCGGATGCGCTCGCGCCCGGCGCTCCTCGGCCTTGGCCGATTCCCAGGCGGCTTCGCGCTCGGCCGCGCGGGCGAATGCGGTGTCGCCGAACACATGCGGGTGCCGGCGCAGCAATTTGTCGCCAATCGCGGCGGCCACATCGTCGAAGTCGAAGGTACCGGCCTCCTCGCCCAGCCGGGCCTGGAAGACGACCTGGAACAACAGATCCCCGAGCTCGCCCTTGATCGCCTCGACGTCGCCCTTGGCCACCGCCTCGGCGACCTCGTAGGCCTCCTCGAGGGTGTACGGCACCAGAGACGCCGGCGTTTGCGCGCGGTCCCAGGGGCAACCGCCGTCGGGATCGCGCAGCCGGGCCATGATGGCGTGCAGGCGGGACACGGGATCGAGATCGTCGAGTTTCATGGGCCAAGTGTAATGCTCGATCGGTTGCAGGGGAATAGTTGACTGGAATACTAGGTATTGTAAATTAGCACTTAACGATTTACTGAATGCCCTTTCCCGGGGCGCCGACCAGGAGAACACCATGAGCCAACTCATCAGCAACTTCCCCGCCGACGGTGTGGTGACTCTGAACCGCGTGATCATCAAGCCGGAATACACCGTCGACGACCTGCAGGAACGGGTCGCGATGCTCTGCGAGAACGTCAAGACCTACCATTCGGATACGGGTTTCGTCGGTGGCTTCGTGGCGCTGAACTCGGGGGCGATCTCCAACGAGGGTTCGACCACCGGCCAGGCCGTCGACAGCCCGCTGAAGGACAAGGAGGCCCTGATCATCACCTTCTGGCGCACCTTCGAGGAACACGAAGCCTCCCACCGCAGCGAGACCTTCCAGCCGCTGTTCCAGGACGTGCTGGACCTGTGCGAAAACGGCAACGAGGAGATTGCCTACGAAATGCTGTGGTCCGGCAAAGGCTACTCCGAAGCCGAGGCCCGCGCCGCCCGCGAAGCCAAGGCCCAGTACGCCGCCTGAGGCCGCTCCACCAGTACGCCGCGTAACCCCGCCCCGCCAGTACGCCGCGTAACGCGGCGACGGCGGTGCGTTGTCACGCCCGGGTGCACAAGAACGATCTTTTCGCTTATTCTGCACGGGGCTTTTACACTGGGTCGCCGACCAACTGCTGGCCGAAAAGGGGTTTCGTCCGCATGAGCCAGATCCAGTCTCTCGCCGTTCCGGATGTGAAGATCCTGGTGCCGCAACGGCACGGGGATCACCGCGGATTCTTTTCCGAGACCTACAGCCGCCGGACGCTGCTGGGCGCGGGCATCGACATCGACTTCGTGCAGGATAACCATGCCTTTTCGGCGCAGAAGGGCACCCTGCGGGGGCTGCACTTCCAAACGCCGCCGTACGCGCAGCACAAGCTGGTGCGCGTGGTGCGGGGGTCGATCTTCGATGTGGCGGTGGATCTTCGGGTGGGCTCGCCGAGCTACGGGCAGTCCGTGTCCGCGATCCTCTCGGCCGCCGAGGGGAATCAGATCCTGGTCCCGGTCGGCTTTGCGCACGGCTTGCTGACGCTGGAACCCGATACCGAGGTGCTGTACAAGGTCTCCGCGTACTATGCGCCCGAGCACGACAAGGGCCTGTTGTGGGACGATCCGGCCCTCGACATTCGCTGGCCGTTGGAGGGCACCGCCCCGCTGCTCTCCGCCAAGGATCAGGCACAACCGCGGCTCGCGGAGCTGCCCGTTTGTTTCCACTACGCAGGCAACGCACCGGAGGCCTCATGAAGGTGATCGTCACGGGGGGTGCCGGCTTCATCGGCTCGGCGGTGGTGCGCCTGCTGGTGGAAGACATCGGCGTCGAGGTGGTGAATCTGGACGCCCTCACCTACGCCGGCAATCTGGATTCGCTCGCGGCGGTGGCGGATCGGCCCGGGTATCGCTTCGTGCGCGCGGACATCCGGGATGCCCCGGCGATAGCCGCGCTGCTCGCGTCCGAGCAGCCGGATGCGATCATGCACCTGGCGGCCGAGAGCCACGTGGACCGCTCGATCGACGGTCCGGCGGCCTTCATCGACACCAACATCAACGGCACCTATACGTTGCTCGAGGCCGCGCGCGGGTACTGGAAGGCTCTGCCGCCGGCGCGCCGTGCGGCCTTTCGCTTTCACCACGTGTCCACCGACGAGGTTTACGGCTCGCTGGGGCCCGAAGGCCTGTTCACCGAGACCACGCCGTATGCGCCCAACTCGCCCTACTCGGCCTCCAAGGCGGCCTCCGATCACCTGGTGCGTTCGTGGCACCACACCTACGGTCTGCCGGTGGTCACCACCAATTGCTCCAACAACTACGGGCCCTGCCAGTTCCCGGAAAAGCTCATTCCGCTGATCACCCTGAACGGTCTGGAGGGCACGCCGCTGCCGGTGTACGGCAACGGCGCAAACGTACGCGACTGGCTGTACGTGGAGGACCATGCCCGCGCGCTGTGGACGGCGCTCAGTGCGGGCACACCGGGCGAGGTGTACAACATCGGCGGCGAAGCCGAGCGCACCAATCTACAAGTCGTGCATGCGGTCTGCGATTTGCTTGACGACCTGGTGCCGGGGGTGGCTCCGCGCCGGGAACTGATCACCCACGTGACCGACCGGCCGGGCCACGACGCCCGGTATGCGATGGACAGCACCAAGATCACCCGGGACCTGGGCTGGACGCCGCGCGAGAGCTTCGAGAGCGGCCTGCGCAAGACCGTGCAGTGGTACCTCGACAACCGCCCGTGGTGGGAGGCGGTGCGCTCCGGCCGCTACGCCGGCGAACGCCTTGGCCTCGGACCCGAGGCCGCGTAGCCCGCCGGTGTAGGAGGCCAGCCCCCTGGCCGACCTTTTGTAGGAGGCCAGCCCCCTGGCCGACTTTTTGTAGGAGGCCACCCTCTGGCCGATGGTCTTCCAGCGCCGAGTCGCCGAGGGGCTCGCCTCCTACAGGATAAATTTTGAGCGGGAGCCAGATGACTGCAGACATGGTGTTGACGGGAGCGCGGGGTCAGCTGGGCTGGGAACTGCAGCGTCGGGCGGTGGCAGCCGGGCTGACGGTGGACGCCAGCGATCGCGCCGATCTGGATATCACCGACGCGGCCTGCGTCGAAGCACGCCTCGCGGCGATACGACCCGCGCTGGTGGTCAACGCGGCCGCCTATACGGCGGTGGACCAGGCCGAGAACGACCGCGAGGCCGCCTTTGCGGTGAACCGGGACGGCCCCGCCCACCTCGCGCGCGCCTGCGCCGAGCACGGCATCCCCCTGATCCACATCTCCACCGATTACGTTTTCGACGGCGAACACCCCGGGGCTTATACCGAGGACGATCCGGTCGCGCCGCTGGGCGTCTACGGCGTCAGCAAGTGCGCCGGTGAAGAGGCGGTGCGGGCGGCCTGCCCCCGACACGTGATCCTGCGCACGGCCTGGGTGTACGGGGTGCACGGTCAGAACTTCGTGAAGACGATGCTCCGGCTGGGCCGGGAACGCGAGGTGCTGCGGGTGGTGGGCGACCAGCACGGCTGCCCGACCTTCGCCGGGGATCTCGCCGATGCGGTGCTCGCGATCGCCGCGCGCCTGCAAACCGGCGATGTACCGGTACACGGCTGGGGGACCTTCCATTGCACCAACCAAGGCCAGACCACGTGGTGTCACTTCGCCCGGGAGATCTTCGACCGCGTGCAACCGCAGTGGGATCGGGTGCCCCGGGTGGAGGCCATCGCCACCGCCGAGTACCCGACGCCCGCGCGCCGGCCCGCCAATTCCGTACTGGACAACACGCGCCTGGAACGTGTGTACGGCCTGCGCCTGCGGCCGTGGCAGCCGGCTCTGGTGGAGATGCTGGACAGCCTGCTTCGTTCGACGGATGTGGCGTGATCGCAGACCTTGGGGGCATTTTGGTGGGCCCGCTGCGCTTGGCCCACCCTGCAAGTGGATCAACCGTTTGGACCCCATTCCCTGATCCCTATCGGAGGGCGATCGCACCATGAAAGGAATTATCCTCGCCGGCGGATCCGGTACGCGGCTCTATCCGATTACCCGGACGGTTTCCAAGCAGCTGCTGCCGGTGTACGACAAGCCGATGGTGTATTACCCGATGAGCACGCTGATGTTGGCGGGCATCCGCGACATCCTGGTGATCACCACGCCGCACGATGCCTCGAGTTTCGAACGGACGCTCGGCGATGGCAGCCAGTGGGGCATCAACCTGAGCTATGCGGTGCAACCGCGTCCGGAGGGCCTGGCCCAGGCCTTCGTGATCGGGCGGTCGTTCATCGGGCACGAGCGTTGCGCGCTGATCCTGGGAGATAACATCTTCTACGGGCACGGCCTGACGGAGCGGCTGCGCAGTGCGGTACAGCGCGAATCCGGCGCCACGGTCTTCGGCTATAACGTGCCGGACCCGGAGCGCTATGGGGTGGTCAGCTTCGACGAAACCGGACGCGCGACGTCGATCGAGGAGAAACCCGCGGTGCCCCAATCCTCCTGGGCGGTCACGGGCGTGTATTTCTACGATCAGGACGTGGTGGAGATCGCCCGGGAGATTCGGCCGAGCCCGCGCGGAGAGCTCGAGATCACGGATGTGAATAACCATTACCTCGAACGCGGGCAGCTGCACGTGGAGCGGCTCGGGCGGGGTTTTGCGTGGTTCGATACCGGCACGCACGACAGCCTGGTCGAGGCCTCGAGCTTCGTGCAGACCATCGAGAAGCGCCAGGGGCAACGCATTGCCATCCCCGAGGAGATCGCGTTCATGAACCAGTGGATCGATCGGGAGGTCCTGGTGCGGCTGGGCGAGGAACTGGGAAAGAACCGATACGGCGAATATTTGTTGCGCTTGGCGCGGGAATAAAGCCGTCGCAGGAGGCCGCTGCTGGTGTAGGAGGCCAGCCCCTGGCCGATGCCCTCCCAGCGCCGAATCGCCGAGAGGGCTCGGCTCCTACAGGGGGGGGGGCGGGGTTGGAGGGTTGCCGGGATCGCGGGAGGGGGTCTCGGGCTCGGGCGGCGACGCCAGCGTGTGGGTGGCTTCGTCGTAGCGGCCCTTCAGTTCGTCGACGCCGGTGTGTTCCCACAGCGGCACGCCCATCAGGTAGCTGGCGCGGCCGATCGCATGGGCGGCGACCGGGGCGGTCATGATCAGGAACACGATCACCGCGAAGGCCTTCACGGTCACCGGGCCATCGCCGAGGTAGATCGCCACACCCACCATGGTCAGGCCGGCCCCGAGCACCCCGGCCTTGGTGGTCGCGTGCATGCGCGTGAGCAGGTCCGGCATGCGCACCAGGCCGAGCGCCGCGATCAGCATGAAGACGGCGCCCGTGACCAGGGACAAGCCGGTGAGCCATTCAATCACCAAAGTGAATCCCTCCCTTCTCCAGGTACCGGGCGAAGCCCAGGGCGGCGAGGAAGGCGGTGAGCGCCAGCACCATGGCCACATCGACGAAGGCCGAACGCCCGGAGGCCACCACCGAGACGGCGATGAAACCCACGGTCAGCGAGGCCAGCAGTTCGAGCGCCACCACCCGATCCGGCAGGGTGGGCCCCTGGACCAAGCGAAAGAAACTCAGCAGCAACGCGAGGCTGAGCAGGCCATAGGCCGTGATGATCGAATAGGTCAGCATGAGCATACCTCCGAAAAACGTGCTTAGCGCAAGACCTCGAGCGCCCGGGCCTCCAGGGCCTTGATGCTCTGGATCGCCTCGTCCCGGTCGGTCAGGTACATCACGTGAATGTACAGGACCTTCTTGTCGCTGGAGACATCCAGGCTCAGGGTCCCGGGAGTCAGGGAGATCAGGTTCGCCACGATGGTGATTTCGCCGTCGCTCTTGGCATCGAGCGGCATCGCGATCACCGCCGGGCGCATGTGGTGGGTCGGCGTCAGCACGTCGTAGGCCACCTTGAGGTTGGAGACCAGCAACTCCCACAGGAAGAAGCCGACAAAACCGATGAACTTCGGCACCTTGCCGACGTACTTGGCAACCCCCGGCTGATCGCTGAGCGCCAGGCCCAGGATCGCGTAGCCGAGCACGAAACCGAGCAGCAGGTTGGCCCCGGTAAAGGAGCCGGTCAGGGCCACCCAGACCAGCGCCAGCACGACGTTCCAGGTCAGGGCGATCATGGGCGCGTCGCCTCCAGTACCGATTCGATGTAGTCGAGGCCCAACACCGCTTCCACGTAGCCCGCGGGATCGAGCAACTGCGCCGCCGCCCGTTCGGCCATCAGGAACAGCGGCTGGCCGTACAGGCCGATCGCGAGCGTCAGTGCCGCCAGCGCGATGATCGGCAACCACATCCAGATCAGCGAGCCCTGCGCCGGCACCGGCGCCGCGACACCGGCGGGTTGCGCCTTCCAGAAGGCCTCGTTCCAGATCTTGACCATGGAATACAGCGTCAGCAGGCCGACCAGCAAGGCCACGCCGACCGCGAACCAGGCCTCCACCTCGATGCCGGCCCGGATGATGATGAACTTGGCGAAGAAGCCGGACAAGGGCGGCAGGCCGGCCAGCGACAATGCCGGGATCATGAACAGGATCGCGAGCCCCGGGTGCGAGCGGTACAGACCGCCCAGATCGCGCAGTTCGTGCGAGCCCTTGAGCTGGTAGGTCAGGCCGCTGATCAGGAACAGGTTCGACTTCACCACGATGTGGTGAGCGATGTAGAAGACGCCGCCGAGGATCGCCAGCGGCGTGAACAACGCGAGCCCCAGGATCATGTAGCCGATCTGGCTGACGATGTGAAACGACAGGATTCGCCGGAACTCGAACTGGGCGGCCGCACCGAGCACGCCGGTGAGCATGGTCAGCAGCGCGATCCACAGCAGGATATCGTGGGTGTAGCCGACATCCTGATCGAAGATCAGCGTGAAGACACGGAACAGCGCGTAGACCCCGACCTTGGTCAGCAGACCGGCGAACAGCGCGGAGACCGCGACCTTTGGGGTGTGGTAGGAGGCCGGCAGCCAGAAGAACAGCGGGAACGCCGCCGCCTTGATGCCGAAGGCGACCAGGAACAGGATCGCGATCACCGTGACCAGGCCGGTGTCCTCGACCTCGCCGAGCTTCAGCGCGATGTCGGCCATGTTCAGCGTGCCGGTGAGCCCGTAGAGCAGGCCGATCGCGGTCAGGAACAGCGCCGACGACAGCAGGTTCAGCGTCACGTACTTGATCGCCCCTTCCATCTGCGCCCGCTCACCGCCGAGGATCAGCAGCGCAAAGGAGGCGACCAGCATCACCTCGAACCACACGTACAGGTTGAAGATGTCGCCGGTCAGGAAGGCCCCGTTCACACCGGCCAGCAGCAGGTGGAACAGCGGGTAGTAGCCGTAACGCTCGTGGCGCACGCTGATGCCGGAGAGCGAGTACACCGCCACCGGCAGGCCGACGATGGCGGTCAGCAGCACCATGATCGCGGCCAGCATGTCCGAGACCAGCACGATGGCAAAGGGCGCCGGCCAGTTGCCCATTTCCATCACCAGGTGCCCCTGCGCCCAGGTCTGCAGCAGCAGGTCGATCGACACCACCAGCAGCAGACCGGTGCCCAGCACCCCGAGCGCCCGCTGCACGGTGTGCGAACGCCAGAAGATCAGGGACAGGGCACCGGCCAGCAGGGGAACCAGGATCGGGAGCGCGATCACTCCATTCATGTATCGGTGTCCTTCATCTGGTCCATGTCATCGGCGCCCACGACTTCGAAGGCGCGGTGAATCAACACCACGGCAAAGGCCAGCACGCCGAAGCCGATCACGATCGCGGTCAGGATCAGGGCCTGCGCCAGCGGATCGGCGCTGATGCCGGGCGGCAGCACCTCGCCGGGATAGATCAGCGGCGGGGCGCCGCGCACCAGCCCGGCGACGGTGAAGATCAGCAGGTTCGCGGCATTGGACAACAGCACCAGACCGATCACCAGTTTCACGATCGAGCGGCGCAACAGCATGTATACGGCGGCCGCATAGAGTCCGCCGATGACGACGGCCATCACGATCTCCATATCAGTCCTCCGCCTCGGCCAGGGTGAGCATGATGGTCAGGACGGCGCCGACCACCACCAGATACACGCCGATGTCGAAGAACAGCACGGTACTGATCTTCACCGCCCCGATGCCCGGCACCATCGGTTCCCACCACTGGGCGGTGAAGAAGGCCTGGCCGCGAAAGGCCCCGGGCACGCCGCTGAGCACCGCGACCAGCATCCCGGCGCCGATCAGGTCGCGCGGGTCCACCCGCAACACGCTGCGGGCGGAGGCGACGTCCATGGTGAACAGGTACAGCACGATGGCTGCGGCCGCGACCAGTCCGGCGATGAAGCCGCCGCCCGGTTCGTCGTGGCCGCGCAGCAGCAGGAACAGCGAAAACAGCATCAGCAGCGGCAGCAGGAAATGCCCGGCCGTGCGCAGGATCAACGAATGCATGTTCATGCGCGGTCCTCGGCCCGGAAACGAATCATCGCGTAGACCCCGACCGCCGCCAAGGCCAGCACGAAGATCTCGCCCAGGGTATCCAGCGCCCGGAAATCGACCAGGATCACGTTCACGATGTTCCGGCCATGGCCTTCGGGCACCGATTGGGTGATGAAGAACTGGGCGATGGAGTCGAACTCACGGGCACTGTTGGTGCTCAGGATCAGGAAGGTGACCATCGCACCGACCAACAGCGAGACCATGGCATCGCGCAGCCGCACCCAGCCGCTGGACAGCCCCAGGAAGCCCGGCAACCGGAACAGCACCAGCACCAGCAGAATCACGGTCAGGGTCTCGACCAGGATCTGGGTGATACCGACATCGGCCGCGCTGAACAGCACGAAGATCAGCGCGATGGTGAAGCCAAAGGAACCCAACGCCGCCACCGCGCCCAACCGCGACTTGGTGAGCACCGCCACCAGCGCCGACAGCGCCATCACCATCACGATCGCGACTTCGTAGAACCGCACGTCCGACAGATCCAGCGGACCCACCGTGACGCCGTAGGCGCGCACGGTCCATGCGACCAGGGCCACCGTCGTCAGCAGGATGAAGATGATGTAGTAGCGCAGGTAGCCGTTCTGCAGCAGCCGGGTCTGTCCCTCCGAGATGCTGACGATCGCCGCCATCATCACTTCGTAGCCGCGCTCAGGCCCGAAGCGGGCGGCGCGATCGACCCAGGCCAATGCCGCCCGCGCCTGCGCCCAGCGGCGGTACAGCAGCAGGCCGAGGACCAGCCCGATCAGGCTCATCGCCAGTGGCCAGTTGAGGCCATGCCAGAGGACCAGGGGGATGTCGACCGGGACCCCGGCATTGACCGCCTGGGCCGCGGCGGCCAGCAGACCGCGGTCGGCGAGGCCCGGGCTCAGGCCGAGGAGCAGACCGAGCGCGGTCAGTACGATCGGGCCGGCCAGCAGCGCCGGGCCGGCCTCGCGCGGGGTCTTCGGCGTCGCCACCGGTGGGCCGAACCAGGGGCGCAGGCCGACGATGCCGGCCACCGCCACGCCAAGGATCACCGCGGCCATCACCAGCACGACCAGCAACGGCACGAGGCCCGGCGCGCCCAGCACCGATTCGAGCATCAATTCCTTGGCGACGAAGCCGAACATCGGGATCAGGCCGCCGAGCGAGAGCGCCGCGAACATCGCGACGGTCGCGGTGACCGGCAGCGCGAAACGCAGTCCGCCGGTCTGCAGGAAGTCCTTGGCCCCGACCTGGTGATCGAGGATGCCGGCGATCAGGAACAGTGCGCCTTTGTACAGCGAATGGGCGAGCAGGAAGGCCATCGCGGCGAGCAAGGCGGTTTCGGTACCGATGCCGATCAGCATCGTCAGGATGCCGAGCGCCATCACCGTCGAATAGGCGAGCACGCTCTTCACGCCGGTGCTGCGAAAGGCCAGGAAGACGCCGGTGAACATGGTCACCGCACCGAACAGGGTCAGCACCAGGAACCAGAACTCGGTGCCGCCGAGCGACGGGTTCAGGCGTGCAAGCAGATAGATCCCGGCCTTGACCATGGTCGCCGAATGCAGGTAGGCGGACACCGGCGTGGGTGCCGCCATCGCATTGGGCAGCCAGAAATGAAACGGCACCTGCGCCGACTTGGTGAAGGCCCCGAGCAGGATCAGGATCAGCAACGGCAGGTAGAGCGCATGCTCGCGCACCACGTCGCCGGCGTTCAGGATCTCGGAAATTTCATACGTGCCGGCGGCGAGGCCCAGCATCACCAGACCGGCGAGCAGCGCCAGGCCGCCGCCGACGGTCACGATCAGGCCCTGCAGTGCGGCCTTGCGCGCCTTCAGGTCCTCGTGGTTGTAGCCGATCAGCAGGTAGGAGGTGACACTGGTCAACTCCCAGAACACGAACAGCGCGATCAGGTTGTCCGCGAGCACCAGCCCGAGCATCGAGCCCATGAAGGCGAGGATCAGCACATAGAAACGCCCGATATCGCGGCTGTGCTCCAGGTACCGCCCGGCGTAGCTGACGATGAAAAAGCCGATCCCGGTGATCAGCAACGCGAACAGCAGCGACAGGCCGTCGAGGAAGAACGAGAGCTGGATGTCGAGCCCCGGTAGCCAGGGCGTGACCTGCACCACCACCCCGCCGGCGTTGATCGTCGGCAGGAAGCTGGCGAAATAGACGAAGAGCGCCGCCGGCAGCAGCGCCAACACCCAGCCGCTATGGCGTCCGGTCAGCCGGTGCACCCCGGGCGCCAGGGCGGCGAGCAGGAAGATCGATAGAATCGCGTAGAGCATCCGAGCAGGATTCCTTCGAAGTCAAAACGACAGTGGCGCCCGCCCGGAGCGGGGCCGGTGGGTCCCTACCATTCGCTGCTGCGGCGCCGGCGCGGCAGACGGGTGAGGAGCATACCAAAGATCAGCGAACCGACGGTCACCAGAGCGCCGGTCATGAACCACTTGCGTTGGCTGTCCGCGCGCATCACCTCGACCTGACGGCGAAAATCCTCGGCCGAACTCTGAGCCTCGAACAGGGTTTCCCGCAGCTGCGTGTTTTCCGCCCGAATCTCCTGCGGGCGCGCGGCCACGTCGCGCAGTTCGCCCAATTCGGCTTCCAGCGAGGCGATGTGCCGCTGCAGCACCTCCTGCTCGCCTTCGAGCGTGCGCCGGGTGTCCAGCAATTGCGCGATGCGACCGGCCTGGTCGTCGGTGCCGGAACGGATTTCGTCGAGTTCGGCCTGCACGGCCGCGAGCTGCTCACGCGCATGCGGCTCGTTCTGCAGGTACCGGGTCAGTAGCCAGGCCTCGGTGCCGTTGCCAAAGCGCACCCGGGAATAGCCCTCGCGATTCTGCTCCAGCACCGTGACCCGCTCGCCGCTGCGCGCGGTGCGGATAATGCGGCTCTGTGGGGCCTCGCTGACGCGGGCCCCCACCTCGAGTTCATCGCTGATGTAGCGCGTGACGTCTTGCGCCGTGGCCTGCGTGGCCAGCAACAGAAGCAGACCCGCGATCGTCACCGTACCGACGACCCTGCACGTACCGAATAGTCTCAAACCCATGCTGCTGAAACCCACTCTACTGAAACCCATGTCACCCAAACCCATGCCGCTCTTCTCCCAACCGGTGCTGCCGAACGATCCGCGCGCCAGTCTACCAGCCCTCGCACCGGAGCGGGACCGCTTGCGGCCGCATTTGGCCGACCCCAACCCCCCCGCAGTGTGGATCAGTTCACAGCTCCGGCCCGCCAGCGTCGCCAGGCCTGCGGCAGGAAGATCACCACCTCGAAAGCGGCCGGTAGCCAGCGCCGCAGCTGACAGGTGGCACCGGCGAGCCACTGCAGCAGGCCGGCGAGCAGGGCCAGCACCAGCCACAAAGCCGCGCCCAACAGCAGCCGCGACGCGGTCAGCAGGCCGACCAGCCACAACGGCGCCAGTGCGATCGCCAGCGGCAATACCAGCCCCAGCAAACCACCCAGCAACTGCGCGACCCAGCTCACATCGACCAGCGGCGGTGCCTCGCCCCCCGCCATCAGCACCTCGATCAGTTCGGTGCGGTACAGGAACCAATCGCGCAGGTAGCCGTTGATCATCGAAACGACCACCACAGCGATCAGGATCACGCCGGCCAGCCCCGAGAGCACCGTGCGCGGGCCGCTACCGAGGCGGCCCAGCGGGGTGATGCCCGGCCACGCCATCGCGCGGGTTTCCAGCAGAATCCAGCCGCTGAGCGCCGCGCCGCCGAGCAGCACCCACATCGCGAGCTCGGGTGTGCCGCCGGTGCCATCGGCGAGCACCGGGAACAGCATCTGGAACGGCTCGCTGAAGAGCTGCTGATACACGTAGACGGCCAGGGCCGCCAGCGCGAGGCCGGCGCCGCTGAGCACCCATTGGCTGGTGGCATGGGCATAGGCCGGCAGCCGCAGGGCGCGTTGGGTGCGGTTCTGGTCGAAGTGCTTGAGCGTGGCATCCAGGCGCTGCGCCTGTCCGTGCAGGGCGCGCAGACGCTCCTGTAATGAGCCCAGACGCGACACCAGTTCCTCGACAGGGCCCTGCAGGCGCCGCCGGCTGGCCAGCAGGGCCCGTCCGCTCTGGCGGTGTTCCTCGAGGGCCAGGCGACCGACGCGCAGCACGGTCTCCTGCATGTCCCGCGCCAGGCGTTGGCTCTGCGGCTGATCGCCGCCGTCGGGGATGCGCGCGAGCGCCTCCAGGCGATGAACCCAGGCGGGCTCACCGGTCAGCGCAGCCTCGTCCCGCGTATAGGCGGTCTGCAATTCGCGCAGGGTGTCGTGCGTGCGCTGGCGCAATTCCGGCAGCTGGGCCAGGTCGTGGCCGATCAGCTGGGCGTAGTCGCGCTCCAGCGCATCGATGGCGTCACCCACCCGAACGGCCTCCAGGTGCAGCAGGTGTGCGCTGTGCCAACGACCCACCGCATCGCGCAACCGCGCCAGTTGGGTGCGCAGGCCGCAGGTCACACGCGCGAGCAGACTGACGCTGGCGACCAGAAAGCGGCGCACCGGCTGGCGGGCCAGATCGAGCACCAGGACCCCAACGGCCACCACCGCCACCCACATCAGCATTGTCATTAGCACGTTCACGTCCACGTTCACTCCCCTGCCTTCCGATCATGCCCTTTTGCGCCGGAGTATGGCCGATCGGAACTCGGAACACAGCTTATGGCCGGACGGGCACCCGGCTGCCATTGCTTTTGCAGGCAGGTTTGGGTCCAATGCGAGGTTTGCTCCGAGACACTTCGATGCCCAAAGACCACTTCGATCGCGACGAACTGCTGGATTGCGGCTACGGCCGGATGTTCGGCGCCGGCAATGCCCAACTGCCGATCCCCAATATGCTGATGATGGACCGGGTGCTGAAGATCAACAGCGACGGCGGCCAATTCGGCAAGGGCGAGATGCTCGCGGAGCTGGATATCCATCCTGACCTCTGGTTCTTCGCCTGCCATTTCCCCGGCGATCCGGTGATGCCCGGCTGCCTCGGCCTGGATGCGATGTGGCAGCTGGTCGGCTTTTATCTGGCGTGGCTCGGCAACCCCGGACGCGGACGCGCCCTTGGTGTCGGCGAGGTGAAGTTCACCGGCCAGGTGCTACCGACCGCGAAGAAGGTCACCTACCACATCGAGATGAAGCGCGTGATCTCGCGCAAACTCGTGCTCGGCATCGGCGACGGCTCAGTACGCGTCGACGGCCGCGAAATCTACGTCGCCAAGGACCTGCGCGTAGGCCTGTTCACCTCCACCGAAAACTTCTGATCCCCGACCCCACCGGCGCGGGGCGGGTCGGGGTCGGAGCCGCGCGGGGTGGACGTCCCAAGGGCGTGGTGGTGCGTGCTATTTGCGGCCAAGGCCAGCCTACGAAAGTAGCAGATGTTCCTTGGCGTAGGTGCGTATCGCCTGAAAATCCTGGTGCATTCGATCGGTAAACTGGCACGCACGTTCCAGCGCCGGCGCCAAGTCATCGGGTCGATCGATGTATTCATGGACGAGGCGGTTGCGCAGCCTTCGCATCTGCAACCAGGCATCGACCGAGTGCACCAGGCCCAGACGCTCCAGTCGCCCCAAATTGTCGATCGCCGCGCCGGTCTGCTCCCCCGCCATCAGCAGCAGCACCGGGATCAACTTGTCGACCAAGGTGTCCTGCATCCTGCCGAACTTCGCGCCGAAGGACTCCAGGCGGTCGATGCCCAGTTCCGTGGCCAGGAGCTGCTGCATCCGCTGGCCGGTCACTCGGCAATCTTCACCCAGCAGGCGTTTGCGCACGGCCAGCAAGTGCTCGTCTTCCTTCCCAACGAGATCGAGCAGGCGGATGAGCCGCTCCTGCGGATCGTTCATAGGGGCATACCGGTGGCGCGCGCGTGGCGGTCGATCGAACGAATGGGTTGGTCAGGGCCGTGAACGACGATGTCGATGCGCTGCTCACCCAGCTTTCGCTGCAGGCGGGCGTACAGCGCCAGTTCGCGATCGAGCAGGCCCTCGGCGTTTCCCGGGGCCTCGATGTAGAGATCAATGTCTCCGCCCCGATCGGTATCGTCCAGGCGCGAGCCAAACACATGCACCCGGGCGTCCGCCCCGAAAATATCCGCGACCTCGTCACGGATGACCTGCCGTTGTTGCTGGCTTAAGCGCATGAAGCCAAGCTACCGCGCTGCAGGACGATCGGCAAGGGGCGGCCGCCAGGTCAGGTCAGGGGGAGTGTGACGCCGCGCTGACCCTGGTATTTGCCGCCGCGGTCTTTGTAGGAGGTCTCGCAGACCTCGTCGGACTCCAGGAACAGCATCTGGGCCACGCCTTCGTTGGCGTAGATCTTCGCCGGCAGCGGCGTGGTGTTCGAGAACTCCAGCGTCACGTGCCCCTCCCACTCGGGCTCCAGCGGCGTCACATTGACGATGATGCCGCAATTACTGACGAAAACGCCGGCTTCCAACGCGAAATTGCCTGCCTCCGGCACCGTCAGGCAGTACACATCGTGGTCGCCGGGCAACTCCCGAACCGAGGTGACCTTGTGATTGCGCGTGGCGTCACTCTTCTGCCCCCGGAACGCGGCCAACTCCCCGGGAAACCGCCGAAAAACCGAGCGATCACAATTGAGCAGCCCGGCGGCTCCGCGGATAGAGCCCGTACGTTCAAGGGCCTCGCGGACTGCTTCCGCGGTAATTTCATCCCGCAGATTGATACTGCGGGCCAGTGCGGCTTGGCGGGCACGGCGCTCCCCCTGATCACGTGACCAGGCGTTGCGCGAGATACGCGATGACAGTTCACGGGACGCCGGATCAGCATAATATCGCAGCATGGCCTCTCGCTGCTGCGAGCGGCGTTGGTCGGTCCAGACTGCCAAATGCTTGCGCCGCAAATCCTCCCGGGCCTGGGCGTAGCGCGCTTCCCCCCAGAACTGGCGGGCGCGATGGGACTGCGCGGCCCGGTAGCGGGATAGCCATTCGGGATCCTGACGCAAGCGCTTCAATGCTTCGCGAATGGACTGGCTATGGTGGTCCGGATCAAAATCCTCACCATAACTGCGATCATTGTGCAGTCGGCTATGTTCGGAGGCCGCCATGCGCTCGATATTCCACGGCATGTTGTTTCTACGATCCATGTCCTTGTGGTGGCGATGAGTGCCCGGCTCATCGGCATACATATCGTTTCGCAAGTTCCACTCATCCGCGAGCCGGTGGGTCGGATACAGATGGCCGTTCAGCGGCTGGTAAACGACCTCGTAGCCGCGCGCCAACTGCCGATACAGCGGCATCAACGAATCGCCGTCCCGCAGTTCGTGGGCTTGCACCCGACGACCGTCGCGCCGCAGGAATTCATGATCCGGGGTGCAGTGAATCGCCTCACCGTTGTCCAGGGTCACGGCCATCAAGGCGTCCCGGCCAATGAAGCGGGGTGCCTCCAACAGAGTCACGATGACGCGGCCGTACTCACCGATGCTGTATCCCCAGAACAACTCCCCCTGCTCGGCCCGTTCGGCCATCGACTCCAAGGTCGGCGCCGTACCGTCCACCAGGGCCACGCGGGTGTCGCCACGAAAGCAACGGGCGTAAGTGCTCTTACCCAGGCAGATCGTCAGCACGTTGCGCGGGATGCGGAAGTATTCCATGGTCCGCGCGAGCGCGAAGGAGTTCGGGGGGATGATGCAGACGTCCGCCTGGATGTCCACGAAGCTGCGCTCGTCGAAGTTCTTGGGGTCGACGATCGTGCTGTTGATGTTGGTGAAGATCTTGAATTCGTTCGCGCAGCGCACGTCGTAGCCGTAGCTCGAGGTGCCGTAGGAGACGATGCGCTCACCGTCGCGATGGCGCACCTGCCCCGGCTCGAAGGGTTCGATCAAGCCGCTGGAAGCGGCCATGCGCCGGATCCAGCGGTCAGACTTGATCGGCATGGCTCAGGTGTTCTTGATCACGATGTTCGGGAACTTGCCGGAGTAATCCTTGCTCTGCTCGGCGAGCTTGGCGCCGGTGCGCCGCGCGATGTCGCGGTAGATCTCGGCGATGCGGCTGGTCGGGTCGCGCACCACGGTCGGCTCGCCGCTGTCGGCCTGTTCGCGAATCTGGATGTCCAGCGGCAAGGCGCCGAGCAAGTCCACATTGTAGTCCTTCGCCATCAGTGCACCGCCGCCCTGGCCGAAGATGTACTCCTCGTGGCCGCAGTTGGAGCAGATGTGGATGCTCATGTTCTCGACGATACCCAGCACCGGCACGTCGACCTTCTCGAACATCTTCAGACCCTTGCGGGCGTCGAGCAGCGCGATGTCTTGCGGTGTGGTCACGATGACCGCGCCGCTGACCGGGATCTTCTGGGACAGCGTCAGCTGGATGTCGCCGGTGCCCGGCGGCAGGTCGACGACCAGGTAGTCCAGATCGTCCCAGTTGGTTTCGCGCAGCAATTGTTCCAGCGCCTGGGTGACCATCGGGCCGCGCCAGATCATCGGGGTGTCTTCCTCGATCAAAAAGCCGATCGACATCGCCTGCAGGCCGTACTTGCGCAGGGGCTCCATGCTCTTGCCGTCCTTGGACTCCGGCTTGTCGGTGATGCCCAGCATGCGCGGCTGGCTGGGGCCGTAGATGTCGGCGTCCAGCATCCCGACCGTGGCGCCCTCGGCCACCAGCGCGAGCGCCAGGTTGACCGCGGTGGTCGACTTGCCGACCCCGCCCTTGCCCGAGGCGACGGCGATGATGTTCTTGATGCCGGGCATCGGCTTCAGGCTCTTCTGCACCGCGTGGGAAGCGATCCGGCTGCGAATCGACACCTCGGCGCTGGCCAGCCCGCGCACGGTCGCCAGCGCCTTGTCCACCTCGGCACGCAATTCGTCGAAGTAGCCGGCGGCGGGATACCCCAGTTCGATCGCGACCACCGCATCCTCGCCCTCGATGCGGATGTCCTTCACCGCGCCCGTGGCCACGAGGTCCTTTTCCAGGTACTTGTCCTGTACCGTTTTCAAGGCCGTTTCGATTTGCAGACGCGATAGCTCAGACATGGTTACGTGTTTTCCGATGTGTGCCAAGCCGTGCATAGTACCCATCGCCGCAGATGCCGCCAAATGACCCACGCTTCGCGGCCTAATAGCCCCGCGCTCCAGCCACCCCGCCGACGACGGATACCGGGTTCCGGGGTTCGCCTCGACATAGCGGTGCCAAGTCCTGAGAATAGGCCGCATTCCTACTCACTCACCATTGAAGATCCGCACACCTTGAAGACATCCAACGCAAGCCATCGGGGCCGCCCGGATGCGGCAGGCCCGCAGCAGGCGCCGCGCGCCACGCCCGCGACGTCCCGATGCGCAATGGGCCTTGGAGGTCCGCGATGAGCGAGCCCCGCCGGATGCTGATCACCAGCGCCCTGCCCTATGCGAACGGGCCGATCCACCTGGGCCACCTGGTCGAATACGTGCAGACCGACATCTGGGCGCGGTTCCAGCGCGCACGCGGCCATGAGGCGATCTATGTGTGCGCCGACGATGCCCACGGCACGCCGATCATGCTGAAAGCGCGGGCCGAGGGCATCACGCCGGAGGCCCTGATCGCGCGGGTGCGCACCGAACACGAGGCGGATTTCGCCGATTTCCTGATCGACTTCGACCACTACCACAGCACCCATTCCGACGAGAACCGGCATTACGCCAGTACGATCTATCAGGCGCTGAAGGCCGGCGGCCACATCGCCGTGCGCACGATCGAACAGGCCTATGATCCCGAGGCGCAGATGTTCCTGCCGGATCGCTTCATCAAGGGCACCTGCCCGAAATGCGGTGCCGGCGATCAGTACGGGGATTCCTGCGAGGTCTGCGGCGCGACCTACAGCCCGACCGATCTGATCGATGCGGTCTCGGCGATCAGCGGCGCGCGACCGGTGGCGCGCGATTCCGAACACCATTTTTTCCGGCTCTCGGACTTCGAGGCGTTCCTGCGCGAATGGACCGGCTCCGGGCGCCTGCAGAGCGCGATTCGCAACAAATTGAACGAATGGTTCGAGGCCGGCCTGTCGGACTGGGACATCTCCCGCGATGCGCCCTACTTCGGCTTCGAGATCCCCGAGGCCCCGGGCAAGTTCTTTTATGTGTGGCTGGACGCGCCAGTCGGCTACATGGCGAGCTTTCGCGCCCACGCCGACCGCAACAACCTGGACTTCGACGCCTGGTGGGGCGCCGATTCGACCCGCGAGCTCTATCACTTCATCGGCAAGGACATCGCCTACTTTCATACGCTGTTCTGGCCGGCGATGCTGCACGGCGCCGGCTTTCGGACGCCGACCGCGGTCTTCTGCCACGGCTTTCTGACCGTGAATGGGCAGAAGATGTCGAAGTCGCGCGGGACCTTCATCCGCGCCCGGGACTACCTCGATCACCTGAACCCGGAGTCCTTGCGTTACTACTTCGCCGCGAAGCTCGGCGCCGGGATCGACGATATCGACCTGAGCCTGGACGACTTCGTGCAGCGGGTGAATGCCGATCTGATCGGCAAGGTGGTGAACATCGCCAGCCGCTGCGCCGGCTTTTTGACCAAACGCTTCGATAACGCGCTGAGCGCGACGCTGCCTCGCCCCGAGCTGCACCAGGGCTTCGTCGACGCCGGCGGCGTGATCGCCGAGCACTACGAACGCCGCGAATACAGCCAGGCGATGCGCCAGATCATGGCGCTCGCCGACCAGGCCAACCAGTACATCGACGAGGCCCGCCCCTGGGTGCTGGCGAAGGATCCGGAGCGCGCCGACGAGGTGCAGGCGATCTGCACCCAGGGTCTGGATCTGTTCCGGGTGCTGATCATCTACCTTGCGCCGGTGCTGCCGCGGCTGGCGACGCAGGCGGCGGCCTTCCTGCAGCGCGAGGATCTGACCTGGGCGGCCCGCGAGGAACCGCTGACCGGCGGCCGAATCCACCCCTACCAGGCGCTGATGACCCGCATCGAGCCGGCCGCGGTGGAGGCTCTGCTCGCCGCCTCGCAGACGAGCCTGGCGGCGACCGCCCCGACCGCCCCGACCGCGACGGCCGGCACCGAGACGGCCACCCCGCCGGGGGCGAGCCGACCGGCAAACGCAGCCGGGGCGACCGTTCCCATCGAACCGATCGCCGAGACCATCGACTACGACACTTTCGCCCGCCTCGACCTGCGGATCGCGCGCATCACAGCGGCGGAACACGTGCAGGGGGCGGACAAACTGTTGCGCCTGACCCTGGACCTCGGCGGCGAACAGCGGGAGGTGCTGGCCGGCATCCGCGCGGCCTACGATCCCGCCACGCTGGTCGGACGCCTGACGGTGATGGTGGCGAACCTCGCCCCGCGCAAGATGCGCTTCGGGATCTCCGAGGGCATGGTCCTCGCCGCCGGCCCCGGCAACGGCGATCTGTTCCTCCTGGCCCCCGACGACGGCGCGGCACCCGGCATGCGGGTGAAATAGGTCGCACCTCGGCACCGTGCCCCCGCAAAGCCCTGCCCCGCGGCAGACTCGGAGTTCCCTTACCCGGCGTGCAGGCGTAAGCTCACATCCTTTTTTCCAGGGCCTGGAATGATTGAAGACACCCTCGAATACAAGGCTCAGGTTCAGCTGCTTACCGAGGCCGGACAGCGGTTCGCCCAACGCGGCTGGGTCCCCGCGACCACCGGCCACCTCTCGGCCCGCCTGAACGCACACCAGATCGTGATCACTCGCCCGGGCAGCCACACGGGGCGTCTGGATCCGAGCGCTTTCCTGGCAGTGGATCTGGACGGCCAGGTGCTGTCGCCGGGAAAACGGCCCGCGCCCGAAACCTTCCTGCACATCATCATGTACCGCAGAGACCCGGGCATCGGTGCGGTGCTGCATACCCATTCGACAAACGCCACCCTCCTGGCGCGCCGCTTCCCGCAGGGCCTGACATTGACCGACGATCAGGTGTTAACGGCATTCCCCGGCATCGACAGCCACGAGGCCGCACTCCCCATGCCGGTTTTCGCGAACCGCCAGGACATGCTGCAACTGGCTGCGCAGGTGGACACCTGCATGGATCGCCACCCGGAACTCTGCGGGTATCTGGTCGGTGGTCGCGGCCTGTACACCTGGGGCGCCTCGGTCGAGGCGGCACAGGCGCATGCCGAGGCCTTCGAGTTCCTGCTCGAGTGCGAGGTTCTGAATCAGAGTTTGGGCTCGTGACACCGACACCGCAACCGACGCCGCATCGCGGCTGGGAAAAACCCATGATCCGGGCCATCCTCACCGATATCGGTGGCACCACCACCAGCCTTGCCTTCATCCGGGACACCCTGATTCCCTGCGCCACCGCGCAACTGGAGGGCTTTCTGCGCCATCATCGCGACCAGCCTGAGGTCGCCCGGCTGCTGGCGGATGCGCGAGCCTATGCCGGTGGCAATCTGGACGAACCGCAACTGCTCGAGCGCCTGCGGGCCTGGATCGCAGGGGACCAGCACATCACCCCGATCAAGGTACTGCAGGGGCTGATCTGGGAAAGCGGCTACCGGCGCGGGGACCTCGAGGGCCATGTCTATCCGGACGTCCCCGAGGCCCTCCGCCGATGGCGCGCAGCGGGCCTGCGGATTTATGCGTTTTCCTCTGACTCGGTGCATGCGCAACGGCTGCTGTTCGGCCATACCCGAACCGGTGACCTGAACCCGCTCTTCAGCGGCCACTACGACACCCGGACCGGCGGCAAACGCGACTCCGACAGCTACCGGCGCATCGCCGCCGATATCGGACACCCCCCGGAGCAGATCCTGTTCCTGTCCGATCGCCCCGAGGAACTCGATGCCGCGGCCCAGGCCCGGATGGCCACCACCGCGATCCTGCGCGAGGTGACCCTTCCGCCCGCCGGTCTCGCCCATCCGGTGAGCGCGGACTTCACCGCCGAAGAACTGTTGTTCGCCCCCGTTGCCTGCGCATAGGCCCTGGGAACCGCCTGGATCGTGTTTTCCGGGTCCGCCCCGGGCGCAACGGGTACGCCGGGCGGGCGAGATGGGCGAACGGGCGATACAGCGGTAGACTATAAAGTTCGTATCCATTCGAAGCGGTCTGCACGCCCCTAGCGCAGCCGTGCAGGCATCAGCATTTGCGTTCCGGGCCACGTGCGCGGCCTACGGATGGCCATGCCGTTGCGATGTCCTTGGTCCCCGCAGGGTTGAGCGCGGTACCGGCCGTAACGGATACTGTTGTTGAGCACAACACTCGGGATTGCCGTGGAATACGCCCTGATTCTGATCAGCACGATCCTGGTGAACAACTTCGTGCTGGTGAAGTTCCTGGGCTTGTGCCCGTTCATGGGCGTGTCGCGCAAGGTCGAGACGGCCACCGGCATGGGGCTGGCCACCACCTTCGTGCTGACCCTGTCGGCGGTCAGCAGTTACCTGATCAACGAATACCTGTTGATTCCGCTGGGGCTGGAATACCTGCGCACCATCGCCTTCATCCTGGTGATCGCGGCGGTGGTGCAGTTCACCGAAATGGTGGTCCACAAGACCAGCCCGCTGCTCTACAACGTGTTGGGGATCTTCCTGCCGCTGATCACCACCAACTGCGCCGTGCTCGGTGTGGCATTGCTGAACGTCCAGGAGGCACATGGCTTCGTTGAATCAGCCCTGTACGGCTTTGGTGCCGCGGTCGGCTTCTCCGTGGTGCTGATCCTGTTTTCGGCCATCCGCGAGCGCATCGCCGCCGCCGATGTACCGCTGCCGTTTCGCGGCAGCGCGATCGCAATGATCACCGCCGGGCTGATGTCGCTCGGGTTCATGGGCTTCACCGGGCTGGTGCGGCTGTAGCCGTGGTCGAGACCCTCCTCGCCATCCTTGCCATCGCCGGGCTCGCCGTGGCCTTCGGGCTGGTGCTCGGCTATTCGGCCCAGCGCTTTCGGGTCGAGGGCGACCCGATCGCCGAGCAGGTCGATGCACTGCTGCCGCAGACCCAGTGCGGCCAGTGCAGCTTTCCCGGTTGCCGACCCTATGCCGAGGCGATCGCCGCCGGCGAGGCCGACATCAACCTCTGCCCACCCGGCGGCGAGGCGACCGTGCTCGCGCTGGCCGACCTCCTCGGGCGCGATCCCAAGCCGCTCGAGGTTGAGGTTCGGGACAAGGCGATCGCGGTCATCGACGAGCAGACCTGCATCGGCTGCACGCTGTGCATCCAGGCGTGCCCGGTGGATGCGATTCTTGGCGCGGCGAAACAGATGCACACCGTCATCGAGAGCGAGTGCACCGGCTGCGAGCTGTGCCTGGAACCCTGCCCGGTGGACTGCATCGACATGGTCCCGGTGCACCAGGGGCTGGCCGAATGGCGCTGGGCGCAGCCGACGCCTTCGTTGATCGAACGGCCGCGCGCCGGACCCGTGATCGTGCCGCAAAAACAGCGGGAATCGGCCTGACGGCCGCGATCCCCCTACACTGAGCCCCATGCAACTGCATCGTTTTCACGGCGGCCTGAAGCTGCCGTCGCACAAGGCCGAGAGCACCGAGCGCCCGTTGCGCGTTCTCGGCGTGCCACAGACTCTGTACGTGCCGCTGTCGCAGCATATCGGCGAACCGACCGAACCGCTGGTCCAGCCGGGCGATCGGGTCGAGAAGGGCCAGCGCATCGGCCAGGCCAAGGACTACATCGCCGCCCATGTGCATGCCCCGAGTTCCGGCCGGGTCGTCGCGATCGCCGAGCATCCGATCCCGCATCCCTCCGGGCTGAGCGCGCCCTGCATCGTCATCGAAACCGACGCCCAGGACCACTGGGGCGACACCGGCATGCCGGCCTGGCCCGACTGGCGCGACCGCGAGGCCCGCGCGCTGCGCGAGCGGGTTCGCGACGCCGGCATCGTCGGCCTGGGCGGTGCGGCCTTTCCGACCGCGGTGAAGCTGAACCCGCGCCCCGGTAAGCCCATTCACACCCTGGTGGTGAACGGCGCCGAGTGCGAGCCCTACATCACCTGCGACGACCTGCTGATGCAGACGCACCCCGAGGCGGTGCTCGAGGGCGCGCGCATCGTCGCCCACCTGCTCGGCGCCGAACAGGTGCTGTTCGCCATCGAGGACAACAAGCCCGAGGCCCTGCGCCGGCTCACCGAGGCCCTGGCCCGGCTCGAGGCCGAGGCCCAAGGCAGCGATCAGGCCCAGGCCAACGCTTCGGCCGGAACCCGGTCCGAGGCCCCGTCCCAGCATCGGGATGCGTCCATTCAGCTGGTTGCGATCCCCAGCCGCTACCCCACCGGCGGTGAACGGCAATTGATCCATGTACTGACCGGGCGCGAGGTGCCAAGCGCCGGGCTGCCGGCCGATCTGGGCATCATCTGCCACAACCCCGGCACGCTGAAGGCCGTGCGCGATGCGGTATTGCACGGGCGTCCGCTGATCTCGCGCATCGTCACCGTGACCGGCCCGGGCGTGCGCGAGCCGCGCAATGTCGAGGCCCTGATCGGCACGCCCTTCGCCGATTTGATTGTGGCCGCGGGTGGCTACGCCGAGGGTGTCGACCGGCTGGTGATGGGCGGGCCGATGATGGGCTTCGCCATCCACGACGACGCCGTGCCGGTGATCAAGGGCAGCAACTGTCTGCTGGTCACCCGGCCCCAGGATACCGCCCGGTCCGGGGCGGTGCTGCCCTGCATCCGCTGCGGGGAATGCACGCGGGTGTGCCCGGCCAACCTGTTGCCGCAGCAGCTCTACTGGTTCGCCAAGAGCAAGAACTTCGACACCATTCAGGACTACGGGCTGTTCGACTGCATCGAGTGCGGCTGCTGTGCCCAGGTCTGTCCGAGCAACATCCCGCTGGTGCAGTACTACCGCTTCGGCAAGCAGGAGATCTGGAACCGCGAGAAGGAGCGCGAGAAGGCCGATCTGGCCCGCGTGCGCTTCGAGTTTCGCCAGGAGCGCCAGGAACGCGAAGAACGCGAGAAGGCCGAACGCCTCGCCCGCAAGAAGGCGATGCTGGCGAAGAAGGAGCCGGGATCGGCAGCGGAGACAGAACCCGGTGCACCGGCTGCATCGGGAACCGGCGCAGCAGCGGACCCGAAGGCCGCCATCGCCGATGCCATCGAACGGGCCCGCGCCCGCAAGGCCGCCCAGGCCGCCGACGCCGACGCCGACGCCGGGACCGGGCCCGAGTCCGAGTCCGGGTCCCGGACCGAGACTGGGGCCGGATCCGACACCGGGGCCAGGCCGGAGACCCGACCCGGGGCCGGCGCCCCGCCCGCGAGCGACAACGGAGCGGCGTCCGACACGCCGGTCCGCCGTCCCGCCGCTGTCGCCCCGGCGGAAAAGAGCGGCGGCTGATGCGCTTCGAGACCCGGACCTCGCCGCACCTGGTGCCCGACCACAGCGTCGGCGCGGTGATGCGTCAGGTGCTCTATGCATTGGTGCCCGGCACCCTGGCGATGACCTGGTTCTTCGGCTGGGGCGTGCTGGTGAACGTGGTCCTGGCCGTGCTGTTCTCGGTGCTGTTCGAGGCGCTGATGGTGCACCTGCGCGGACGCCCGGTGGGCGCGACCCTGGAGGACTACAGCGCGGTGGTCGCCGGCTGGCTGCTGGCGTTGGCGATCCCGCCACTCGCGCCGTTCTGGGTGGTACTGACCGGAGCGGCCTTTGCGATCGTGGTCGCCAAGCACCTGTACGGCGGTCTGGGCTACAACCCCTTCAATCCGGCGATGGTCGGCTATGTGGTGGTGCTGGTCTCATTTCCGCGGGCGATGTCGCTGTGGCCGGCCCCCTACGGCATCATCGATGCCCCGCTGACCTTCCTGCAGAGCTGGCAGACCGCCCTCACCGGCCAACTCCCGGCCGGTCTGCAGTGGGATGCGATCACCCGCGCCTCGCCGCTGGACCTGATGCGCGAGAGCCTGGTCTCCGGCCAGACCGTCGAGGAAATCCGGCAGAGCCCGGTGTTCGGCTCCTTTACCGAACACGAATGGGAATGGACCGGCAACCTGTTCCTGCTCGGCGGCCTGTGGCTGCTGTACCGGCGGGTGATCAGCTGGCACATTCCCGTGGCGGTGCTGCTGTCGCTGGCCACCATCGCCGGGCTGTTCTGGATCATCGATCCCGACCATTTCGCGTCCCCGGCCTTCCATGTCTTCAGCGGCGCGGCGATCCTCGGGGCTTTTTTCATCGCCACGGACCCCGTGTCGGCCGCGACCACGCCGATGGGGCGGATTCTCTACGGCGCCGGGATCGGTCTGTTGATCTACGTGATCCGCACCTGGGGCGGCTATCCGGATGCGGTGGCCTTCGCGGTGCTGCTGATGAACATGGTCGCCCCCACCCTGGACCATTACACCCGCCCGCGCATCTTCGGCCATTCGCGAGACGGACATGGCTAGGGTCGTCGTTCGCGATATCCTGATCACCACCCTGCTGCTTGGGCTGTTCGCGGCCACCGGCACCGGCCTGGTCGCCTGGGTGCACCTGGCCACCTCGGACCGGATCACCGAGAACCGGCTCGCGATGACGCGCATGCGCGTGACCCAGGTGCTGGAAGGACTCGAGTACGACAACGATCCGGTGGTCGATGCCACCACGGTCAGCCATCCGCAACTGGGAGGCACCGGGCTTCCGGTCTGGTTCGCCCGACGCAACGATACAGTCGTCGGCATGGTATTGTCCGCGATCGCCCCGAACGGCTACGCGGGGCCGATTCATCTGCTGATCGGGGTCGATACCCAAGGCCAGGTGCTCGGTGTGCGGGTCACTCAGCACCGGGAGACCCCGGGCCTGGGTGACGACATCGAGGCGGATCGCTCGGACTGGATCCACGGCTTTCGCAGCCGCGCCCTCGGCGATCCGCCGATCGAGGCATGGCGGGTGCGCAAGGACGGTGGCGTCTTCGACCAGTTCACCGGCGCCACCGTCACGCCGCGCGCGGTGGTGCAGGCGGTCCGCAACGCGCTGGTCTATGTTCAGGAACACGGGGACGCGTTGCAGGCGACGCCTCCGCCGGACGCGGATCAGGCCGTGGTGATCGAACCGCTGCCGCCTGCCGAGGCCGAACACGTGGCACCGGGCGGTCCGCCGCCCGTGCCGGGTACACCGGAAGGCATCATCGAGGTCGAGCCATGAGCGCCCACCGCAGCGAAATCGTCCGAGCGGGGTTGTGGACCAACAACCCGGGGCTGGTCCAATTGCTGGGCCTGTGCCCGCTGCTCGCGATCTCCGGCACGGTGGTCAATTCGCTCGGTCTCGGGATCGCCACCATCGCCACGCTGGTGCTGTCCAATTCGCTGGTGTCGCTGTTGCGCGAGCACGTGCGCCCCGAGATCCGCATTCCGGTGTATGTGCTGATCATCGCCTCGGTGGTCACAGTGATCGAACTGGTGATGAACGCCTGGTTCCACGGGCTGTTCCTGGTGCTCGGCATCTTCATTCCGCTGATCGTGACCAACTGCGCGATCATCGGCCGCGCGGAGGCCTTTGCCTCGCGCAACACGGTGCCCGACGCGGCGCTGGACGGCCTGGCGATGGGTGTAGGCTTCACCGCAGTGCTGGTGGCGATCGGCGCCTTGCGCGAGGTGGTCGGCCAGGGCAGCCTGTTCGACAACGCCCATCTGCTGGTCGGCGAATGGGGCCGGCACCTGCGCATCGAGATCTTCCCGCAGGAACACGGTTTCCTGCTCGCGATGCTGCCGCCCGGCGCCTTCCTCGCGATGGGCCTGCTGATCGCGCTGAAGAACGTGATCGACGCCCGTCTGGAAGGCAAGCCCGTCGCCGCTTCCGTTGAACCGGAACCCGCTTCGGAGCCAGGCGAACGCGCCCCGTCCCGCAGCTAAGCGGCGGTCATCATTGGAGCGCGTAAAGGCGGTCGTTATTGACTGAAAAGGGTCGTCATTGCGAGCGTAGCGCGGCAACCCCCGTTCCGATGGACCTGGCCCGAACACGCCTATCCGGATGCAGATTGTGGGCATGGCCCACCCGGACCGGCTCCGGGTATCATAAGCATTCCACGATGTTCCCATTCGGGCCCCGGGCTCGAACCCCCGATCGCAGGAGACCGCCATGGCTGGACACTTTCCCTTTGCCGGAAAACGCGGCACCCGCTACGGCCTGGCGCCCCGCGGCACGCTGTCGGCCTTCTTCGAAAACCATGGCCTGAACGCCGAGCTGCAGGAGCGGTATTACCGTTGGTGGTATGACTTTGCCAAGGACTTCGTGGCCCGGGACCCCGACCTGTCGGCCACTGTCGGGGTCCGCTTTGCGGGGTATCCGATGGGGACCCATGCCCGGCACTCCTTCCACCTGAACGAGAAATTTTGGGCGTCGAGCCTGGACGAACTTGGCTCCCTGATCAGCAACCTGATCCTGCCGAAACTGGATGAAAAGGCCCTGCACCAGCTCGAGGCGGATCATGCGGCGTTTCTCGAGGAGTTGCACGCAGCGGCCCGCGACAATCCGCGCGAGGCGCCCCCCGATGTGGGTCTGTTCCGCCACACCTGAGCATCCGGTCGCGACCCCCGCGGCCGGGATGACCGCGGTCCGGCCGCCACCTCTGGCCGGCCGCGGGCGATGAATGCGGCCAAACGCCGCGCCATCTTCGAGCGGCTGCGCGCGCAGAATCCGGCTCCCACCACCGAACTCGAGTACCGCACACCGTTCGAACTGCTGATTGCGGTCATCCTGTCGGCACAGGCGACGGACGTCGGGGTCAACCGTGCCACGCGCCGCCTGTACGCGGTGGCGCACACGCCGGAGGACATCCTGAACCTGGGGCTGGAGGGCCTGAAGGCCTATATCCGCACGATCGGCCTGTTCAACACCAAGGCCGCCAACGTGCTGAAGACCTGCGAGATCCTGGTCCGGGAGCACGGAGGCCGGGTGCCGCCCGAGCGCACGGCGCTGGAGGCGCTGCCGGGGGTGGGGCGCAAGACCGCAAACGTGATCCTGAACACCGCCTTCGGCGAGCCGACGATCGCGGTCGACACGCACATCTTCCGGGTCGCGAACCGCATACCGCTCGCCCCGGGCAAGACCCCGCTCGAAGTCGAACGCAAGCTGCTGCGCTGCACGCCGGCCGAGTTCCTGCGCGATGCCCACCACTGGCTGATCTTGCACGGGCGCTACACCTGCCGCGCCCGGAACCCCTTGTGTGGCGGCTGCCTGATCCACGACCTCTGCGAATACCGCAAAAAGCCTTCGGACAGCGTCCCGGCAGGGCCTGCCGCAAGCGCCCGTGCCGCGAAGACGCCCGCCGACGCATGATGGCCCAAAGGAATAACCCGAACGTGTGAATAACCCGAACGTGGCCACCGGCTCCGCATTTCCCGCGACCACCGGAGCCTGGTGGTCGCGCGGTGGGTGGACATGCGGACTGTTGCGCCCGGTGCGTGAGTGCCATGATGGCGGATAGGCAGATACCTGAGGGCAAACCAAGGAGGCCCGCCATGTTCGGCAATCGCGAGCAGTTACGCGAACAGTTCGTCAACGCCTGGGAAAAGTTTTGCAACAGCTCGCCACTGGACGGTCTGGAGGCCGCACTCGTCAGTGTGATTCGGGAACACCCCGAATACCACGATTTGCTCAGCGACCGCCAACGGGCCTTGAACGCCGAATTCCCACCTGAAGTCGGGCAGAGCAATCCCTTCATGCATATGGCGATGCACCTGAGCATTCGCGAGCAGACCGCGATCGACCGGCCGCCGGGCATTCGGGCCATTCATCGGGAATTGAGCCTCCGCCACGGCCTGATGGAGGCCGAGCACCGCATGCTCGAGTGCCTGGCCGAGGCCCTGTGGCAATCGCAGCGCCACGGGACCGAACCCGACACCACCGCCTACATGGAATGCCTGCACCAGGTCGGCGGCAAACGGGTCTGTTGAACAGCGGGCCCCTTAGCCGGCAAACAGGCCCTGCCACCAGCGGCGGCGACTGCGGGTCGGCGGTATCGCCGCCTCGAGATCCACCGGAGCCTGCAGCGACAGCACCCAGCCAGGCAGGATCCGCAGGCCGGAAGAGCCGCAACTGGCGCCGAGGTGGTTCGGATCGAAGATCTTGATCAGGCTCGGCCCCTGGGTGCGATTCACGTAGACCACCCCGCAGTAGTCCTCGTCGTGTTCCCGGCGCAACAGCGCATCCACCTCGTCGATGAAGCGATGCAGTTGCCCGGTCGTGGCCGGCCGGGTCGGCGGCGCCTCGCCAATCGCATAGACGTACCAGGCGTGATCGTGATCGTCGCGCAATTGCTGCCACAGCGCATCAAGCTGATGCCAGTGCAGAATGCCGGTGAACCCCCCGTTGAAGGTCTCCAGGAAGGTCTTCGTGGCCGCGGGCGCATCGTCCAGCATCATGGCTTCTCTCCCGTCAAAGCCGCCTAGTATCGCTGATCGCGGTGTTCCGAACCTCCTTTTCGGGACTCATTACGGGACTCCTCGGAGGCGTCAGCCGGGTCCAGCTCTGGGTAAGCCACAGGATCAGGCCGGCGTGCTCGCGCGCGGCGTTCTCGATGGCACGCCCGGGTGTCGGCACGAAGGCCGCCAGGTGCTCCGCCAGGACTTCGCTGTCGTCCTGATAGGTCTGGCTCAGGGCCAACACCAGGGTGGTCGGCGAGGGCCGATGCACGGCAGCGTGAAAGCGCTGGGCGACCATGCCCGGCAACGGCAGTTCCCGTGCCGCTCGCCAGCCATCGGCATCGTTGAATCCGCTCCAGGCGGCCTCCAGCAGAGCGACCACGGCCGGATCGGACGCTGCCCCGGTGGCCACGGCCCAGTCGTGCAGCCCCTGGGCGAGGTAGGCAAAATCCGCCAGCTCGGCGACCCCCGCGACTGCGCTGGAGCGATCCAGAAGCTGCGCCAAGGCCTCCGGCCGAGCGGCCAAGGACCGCAGCCGCTCGGCCAGTTGGTCCCCGATCCGAGCCAGCCGGGGATCGTCGCGCGCTTCCGCGAAGGCCGAGAGCAGCAGGCCGTGCACGCCGGTCAAGGCCTTCTCGTCGCGTGGCAACCCGCGTTCCGCGCGGCGCTCCAGCAGCCGGGTTCGACCGGCCTCGACCTGGCTGCGCGCGACCCCTGGGGTCAAATCGAAGCGCTCGGCCAGCGCCTCGAGCGCAATACGACGCTGGGGCAGATGACCCTGCTCGAAGCTCGGCGTACCCGCGAGTTCGAAGTAGGCACGCACCAGGTCGGGCGCGGGATGCCCGTCGAGCGCCGCCGCAAGCTGGGGCTCGGTCCAGAGATAAAAACCGCCCTCGCGCCCGGCCGCGTCCAGCGCCGAGAGCCCGGAGGCAAACAGGACCTCATCGCCCAGCCGCATCTCGCGTTCGACGAAGGCCAGGGTCTCGCGACCGATCTCGAACCAGTCCGGCCGGTCCAACAGACGCGCGCCACGCAGGTACAGGCGCGCCAGCTGCGCCTGATCCTCCAGCATGATCTCGAAATGCGGCCGGCCCCAGTCCGGCGTTTCCGAATACCGGAAGAAGCCGCCGCCCAGCACATCGCGCAGGCCCGCCCGAGCCATCTCGTCCAGGGTCACCTCCAGAAACTCCCGGGCCCACGGTGGTCCATGGCCGGTGGCCTTGGCCTGCAACAACACCTCCAGCACCGGAGTCTGCGGGAACTTGGATTGATCGCCGAAGCCGCCGGCCAGGAAATCGGCCTCGCGCTCCAGCGTCGCCCACAGCACCTGCGGCAGACGCGCGGCCCGCGCGGCCGACAGCGGCGTCTCGCCGGCGCGCAGCCGTGCGGTGAGTTCGATCCGGCCCTCGCGCGCCAGGCCGACCAGCGCATCGGCGTCTTCGCGCAACAATTCAGTGATCCGGTCCAGGAACGCGGCGAAGTCATCCCGCGGCGCATACACCACGCCGGCAAGGGCATCCCCCGTCGGCAGGATCACCACATTCAGCGGCCAGCCGGCACTGCCCCGCGTGGCCCGGAGGAATTCGAGCAGGTAGTCGTCCAGCGCCCCCTGCAGTTCGCGATCGATCTTCACCGGGATATAGTCCCGGTTCAGGCGCTCGGCGATGCCGACGTCCTTGAAGCTCTCCTGCTGCATCACATGACACCAGTGACAGGCAAAATAGCCGCTGGAGATGAACAGGGGCCGGTTGCTGGCCCGCGCTTGCTCGAGCAGGTCTGGGCTCCACTCGCGCCAGGCGACCGGGTCGTCGGCGTGCAGTTGCAGATACGGCGAAATGCTGTCCGCCAGGGACGCACGCGCCGCCGGCGCCTGAGCCGCCGCCGATTGCGCAACGAGGACCAGGACGGCGAAAAGAAGTACGAGGGCCACCCGACCCGAGGTCAGCAGGCGCCCTTCACGATGGATCGGGTGGATCGGGGACATGATCGTCACTCTCGACGGGCTGGTCAGATATGGATACGGGACATCGCGGAAAAATTCCCTGACGCTCCGATTCACTCGTGCCCTGAACATCCTTCCCGGCACCTGATCGGCACCGAAGCCCCCCTCGCGTTTAGGTCGCCTAGAGGGATCGCGTCCTGCAGGCGATTCCCTGCGGAGCTTCGGTGATGACCGGGTTTCGGCATGGCGTGGACTCTTTGTACAACTGTTGTACAATGCCGATCATGGTAGACGCCCCCGACTCCGACTTCCCGCCTGGCGATGGCCTCTTCCCAATTCGCCATGTCTGCGCGGAAACCGGTATTAACCCGGTCACGCTGCGCGCCTGGGAGCGCCGCTACGGGCTCGTGCGCCCGCTGCGCACCGCCAAGGGGCATCGCCTGTACAGCGCCGCTGATATCACGCGCATCAAACGGATTCTGGCGCTGATCCAGGAAGGGGTGGCCGTCTCCCAGGTGAGCCGGGTGCTGAACCACGACACCCCCGACACGGCGCGCGCGCCACCGCCGGCGGGGGGGATCGCATCCGCGGCCCTGGCTGGCGCGCCCAAGGCTCTGGCTGGCGTGAATGGCGGCGTTGCCCCGCACGTACAGGATCCCGTGGCCGAAACCCTGTTGCAGGCGACCGAAGACCTCAGCAGCCTGCATCTGGAGCGCACCTATGCCCGCCTGGTGATGCGCCACGGCTGGGAGGGTGTGCACGAACACGCCTTCCTGGACGTGTATCGCCGTCTGCGCGAACGGGCACGCACGAATTCGGCCGCCGAGGCCCGGCTGGCTGTCTTCGCCACCTGGGCCATGCAGGTCTGCACGGAGCAACTACGGGCCACCTGGCTACTGTCCGAGGGCCCCGCCTGCCCGAGCCTGATCCTGGGCACCGGCCATCGCCGGCTGAGCGGAATGACAATGCTGCTGGCGAGCGCCCGTCAGGGGCTTCGGATCCTGCCGCTGCTCGATATGATCACCCCGGCGGCGCTGCAGCACCTCACGGTGGTTACCGAAGCCCCGGCCCTGCTGATCCACGCCGCGGCGCGTCCCGTGCCGGGTGTCGAACTCGATCGGCTCGTCGCCTTGCTGGCCGAAGACAGCGTACCCGCCTACCTGTGCGGCAGCGGGATCGCCGACCTGGCCCGGGTCGAAACGCCGCGATCGCTGGTCACCCTACCCACCGAGACGCTGGCGGCCGCCCGGGCCTTGCGTCAACACCTGGAGGATCGGCTTGGGGCTGATCGGCTTGGGGCTGATCGGCTTGGGGCTGATCGGCTTGGGGCTGATCGGCTTGGGGCTGATCGGCTGCGGGGCCAGTCGGCGCCGCAGGACCGGAATCCACCATGGCCGGGCGATCCCGAAGGCTGATGGGCGTCACCCTGGTCTGGTTGCGACGAGACCTGCGCCTGGCGGATCAGCCGGCCCTGCAGGCCGCCGCCACACGCGGCGAGCCGGTGATTCCGGTGTTCATCCATGCGCCCCACGAGGAGGCCCCCTGGATCCCCGGGGCGGCCTCCAACTGGTGGTTGCACCACAGCCTGGCCCGGCTGGCCGAGGCCTTGGCCGCCCGCGGCAGCCGACTGATCCTGCGCCGCGGCGACAGCCTTGAGACCCTGCAGACCCTGGTCCGGGAGACCGGTGCCGACACGGTATTCTGGAATCGCCTCTACGAGCCTGCGATGATCCACCGCGATCAGGCGATCAAGGCGGCGCTACGGGAAGACGGTCTGACGGTCGAAAGCTTCAACGCCGCCCTGTTACAGGAACCCTGGACCATCGCTACCGGCAGCGGCGGGCCGTACAAGGTCTTCTCTCCGTTCTGGAAGGCCTGCCGCCGCGCCGGCGTCGACACGTCACCGATGATGCAACCCGAGCACCTGCGGGCGCCACCACCCCCTGCCGACACGACCACGGCCGCGCGCCGGAATCGCCAAAATGGCTGGCCAGCGTCCGAGGCACTCGATGCACTGGAGCTCCTCCCGCAGCGGCCCTGGACCCAGGGGCTGGCCGCGACCTGGACGCCGGGTGAGGCCGGTGCCCTTGAGCGCCTGCAGGCCTTCGTCGACGGCCCCGTGCAAAACTATGCCACCGCCCGCGACCGGCCCGCCGCGACCGGGACCTCACGGCTGTCGGCGCACCTGCACTTCGGCGAGGTCTCCCCGCGCCAGATCGTCCAGGCGCTACGCGTGGCGGACTTGAACCTGGAGGCCGGCGGCGCAGAGGTCTTCCTGCGTGAACTCGGCTGGCGCGAGTTCGGCCACCACCTGCTCTATCATTTTCCGGACAGTACCGAGGCGCCACTGAACCCGCGCTTTGCGCACTTTGCCTGGCGCGAGGCGCCGCAGGATCTGCAGGCCTGGCAGCGCGGGCAGACCGGGATCCCGATCGTGGATGCCGGGATGCGCGAACTCTGGCACACCGGCTGGATGCACAACCGGGTGCGCATGATCACCGCTTCGCTGTTGACCAAGAACCTGCGCCTGCACTGGCTGCACGGTGCCCGCTGGTTCTGGGACACCCTGGTCGACGCCGACCTCGCCGCCAACACCCTCGGCTGGCAGTGGGTCGCCGGCAGCGGCGCCGACGCGGCCCCGTACTTTCGTATCTTCAACCCCATCCTCCAGGGCCAGCGCTTCGATCCCGAGGGCCACTATGTGCGCCGCCACGTGCCGGAGCTGGCCCGGGTGCCCGCGCGCGCCATACACCAAGCCCGGGCGTCCGGCGAAGACGCTTATCCCCGCCCCATCGTCGACCTGAAGACCAGCCGCCAACACGCGCTGGAGGCTTTTGCGCGTACCCGGCCACCATGAGCGTTGAAATCGGGATCGCCGAAACCGAGATCGCCGAAACCGAGATCGGCGGACCTGGGATCGCGGGACCTGGGATCGGGTTCAGAAGCTGCCGAACAGCGTGCCGAGGGTGATCAGCACCACCAGCGAAAGGAAGGGCACCAGCATCCCGGTCATCGCCAGATCGAAGTAGGCTTGGCGGTGGGTCAGACCACAGATCATCAGCAGGGTGATCACCGCGCCGTTGTGCGGCAGGGTGTCCAGGCCGCCGGTGGCCACCGCGGTGACCCGGTGCAGCAGGTCGGGGCTGATGCCCTGCGCGCGCGCCATCTCGAGGTAGGTGTCGCCGAGGGTCGATAGCGCGATGCTCATGCCGCCCGAGGCCGACCCGGTCATGCCAGCCAGGATGTTCACCGCGACCGCGAGTGAGATCAACGGATTGTCGCCGCCGATCCCGACCACGGTGTCGCGGATCAGCACGAAGGCGCCCAGCGAGGCGATCACCGCACCGAAGCCCACCAGGCTCGCGGTGTTGAAAATCGGCAGCAACGAGGCATTGGCGCCGTTGTCCACCGTCTCCCGCAACTTCGGCAGCCGCTGCCAGTTGACCCCGATCAGCACCAGGACCGAGAGCACCAAAGCAGCGATCACCGACCAGATGCCACGGACCTGATCAATGCTGGTCTCGCCGTAGAGCGGCTGGGCGAGATAATCGGTGTCCATCTGCGGGATCACCACGAAAGTGAACACCAGGTTGATCGCGATCACCAGCACCAGCGGTAGCACCGCGAGCGCGAGCGGCGGCGGCCCGACCGGACGTTCCGAGACCGGCAATTCCATCAGGTCGAAGCCCTCGCCGGCGGAGCGTTCGCGCAGGTCCTTGTCCGGCGTGAAGTCGGTATCGGGATGATCGCCGTAGCCCTCCGGAGCGAGTTTGCGGGCGCGATATTGCAGCCACAGCATGCCGAGGGTGAACATCACCAGCGCGGTGATCACGCCCAGGCCCGGGGCCGCGAAGGGCGAGGTCCCGAAAAACGGCATTGGAATCGCGTTCTGGATCGCCGGGGTGCCCGGCAAAGCGGTCATCGTGAAGGTGAAGGCGCCCAGGGCAATGGTCGCCGGGATCAGTCGCTTGGGGATGTCCGCCTGGCGAAACAGCGCCGCCGCGATCGGATAGACCGCAAAGGCGACCACGAACAGCGACACGCCGCCGTAGGTCATCACTGCACAGGACAACACCACGGCAAGGATCGCCTGGCCCGACCCGAGCCGCTCGATGATGCCGTTGGCGAGCACCTCGGCGCTGCCGGAATCCTCCATCAATTTGCCGAAGATCGCGCCGAGCAGGAAGACCGGGAAATACAGCGCGATGAAGCCCGCGGTCTCGCCCATGAAGATCTGGGTGTAGCTCGCCAGCACCCGCCCCTCCAGCGAGGCCACCACCGCAAAGGTGGCAAGCGCCGGCGCCAGGATCAGCAGACTGATGCCGCGGTAGGCGAGGTAGATCAACAACCCCAGCGTGATGACGATGACCAGTATGCCCAACATGAAGCGCACGCCTCCCTGTGTTCGGTACTCGGTTGCACCCGCTACGCCGGCACGCCGCGGACAGCAGCCGGAGGGTTAGGACTCGGACTCGGCCGGCGGCTGGAAGCTGTCGGTGAACAGCTGCTGGAGGTCGAAGGTGGACCGCACGCCGAGCGCGTCGAAATGCTGCTCCAGAAAGGCATTGGCCCACATCCGGCCGCGCGCCTTCAGATGCTGCAGGTAATCCCACTCGGCGTTCATCTTGCTGGAGGCGTCCAGGCCCTGCAGATCCTCGTCGGCATGGATCATGTGCACATAGATGTCCCGGTAGCGTTCGGATTCGAGCTTCTCGGACTCGATCAGCCGGTGCAGCAATTCGATCGTACGCAGTTCCTTGATCAAGCTGGCGTTGAAGGTGATCTCGTTGATTCGATTCACGATATCACGGCCGGTCTTCGGGATCGCTTCGCGCACCATCGGGTTGATCTGCACCACGATCAGATCGCGGGTCGACTGGTCCTCGACCAGCGGGTACAGCGCCGGGTTGCCGATGTAGCCGCCATCCCAATAGGCCTCGCCGTCGATCTCCACCGCCTGGAACATGAAGGGCAGGCAGGCCGAAGCCATCACGGTATCCAGCGACAGGTCCGGCTGGGTGAAGACGCGCCCGCGCCCGGTGCGTACATGGGTCGCGGTGACGAACACCTTCAGCGCGTCGCAGTGGTTCACGCGGTCGAAATCCACCAGGCTGCCGAGCAGATCGCGCAGCGGGTTGACGTTCATCGGGTTCAGTTCGTAGGGCGAGAACTGCCGGGTCAGCTGTTCGAAAAAATGAAACGCGGGCGAGTCTTCCAGGCTGTAGTTGCCGGTCATCTTGTTCCAGGGCGTGCGTTGGATCGGCGACCACATCGCGGCATCGCTGACCGCCTTCCAGAATGTGGCCAGGGCCTCGCGGGCACCCGTCCGGCCCCCGCGGTCCAGTCCCTCCGCCATCACCACCGCGTTCATCGCCCCGGCGCTGGTGCCGCTGATGGTCGCAACCTCGATGCGTTCGTCCTCCAGCAGGCGGTCCAGCACGCCCCAGGTCAATGCGCCATGCGCACCCCCGCCCTGTAATGCGAGGTCCACGGTCTTGCGGCCGGTATCCACTCCCATCGATCCACTCCCCATGTGTTTGCTCCCCCCTATATTGCACTGCACCATGGGGGGTCTGTCTATAGCGCCCCCCGTTGTCGACGGCAAGCCCTTTCGGCGACCCATCGCCACAGCCCCGGTCGCCCCGAGGGCTGGCCGCCACCGGGATTCGGTACACTCTTCGGCTCGCGCCCGACCCAGGACCTGTGGCCCATGAATCAACGCCTGTTTTCCCCGCTCCGGCTTGCCCCGCTGGAACTCGACAACCGTGTTGTAATGGCCCCGCTGACCCGATGCCGCGGCTGACCCGCAGCCTGCAGGACGTCGGCACCCCCGCCTTCGAACGGGCGTTGCAGGCCGAGCTCGTGGCCCTGGGGCCTGATGCGCTCGGCCTGCAACAGGGGCTGACCACCGGCAGCATCAGCCTCAGTGATGACCTCGGGGTGATGCTGCTGCGGGTCCGCGAGACGCCGAGCACCATCGAGGTCCGTGTCGGCATCTTCTATACGAGTGTCCTCTCGGGGTGCAGCTGCGCCGACGATCCAACCCCAACGGATACGCACGCCGAATACTGCGAAATGGACCTGGAGATCGATCGCCAGGACGGCGAAACGCGCCTGCGCCCGGTGTAGCGGCTTTGGTGGACCGCTTATGGGGATTTCTGGGGGCGGGCGATGCGCTGCATCAAGGTGTCGCGCCAGGACGTCGAGAGGGCGGGACAGGCCGCGAGGGCCTGCGCGGCCGCGTGATCCGCCGTGCGTTCGAACATCACCGCGTTGGCGGTGGTCACCGGCCACTCCGGATGCGGGCGATCCAACAGCACCAGAGCGTCGCCCGCCGCCACCCAGCCTTCCTGCAACACCCGAAGGTACCAGCCGGTGCGCCCGGAACGCTGCACCGTGGCGGCCAGGTCCCGGAGGCGCCAGCGTCGAGCCAACTTCCAGCAGGGTTGCCGGGGTTGGGTGATCTGCACCCGTGCCGCACCCACATCGAAAATATCGCCGATGCACACCTGCGCTTCGAGGGGGCCTGCGGTGGTGAAGTTCTCGCCGAACGATCCACCCGAGAGATCCGTCAGATCCAACGCCGCGGCCCAGTGCGCGTAATGCACCTGGGGATAGACGTTCACTGCCTTGTCCGGTCCGCCGTGGGCGTCCCGATTCGCTTGGCCATCGCCGGCCAGCCCGGTGATCCCCAGCCACACCGGCCCGGCCACGGGTTCCTTGAAGATGCCGCTGGTCCAGGCTTGGTCCAGGGGATCCGGTGCGTCGGCACGGCCGAACGTTTGTGGCAGGCCCACCTGAATCGACAGCAGTTTCATGTTCACCGTCTACGCCTCAACCCCGCGCAACCCGGTCAGGCACCCGGTGTTGCCGTCGATCAGCATCAGCCTGTGTCTCAACCCCGCGCGACCAGACTCAGGCCAAGGTTCGCCTGCTGGCAGAAATGCTTGAAGCTGCTGAAGCTCTCCTCGTCGAGGGCCCGCTGGCTCGGACCGCGATCGGCGTAGATCAGGCCGATCGTCCGCCGTTGCGCCACCAAGGGTACGGCCAGGAACGCGGTTTCGCCAAGGGCGCCACCGATCGCGGGCGTGATCAAACCAACGAGATCCCGACGCGCCGTATCGGGATCGAACCACAGGGGCTCGGCGCGTTCGAGGATCAGGCTGAAGATGTCTTCGCGGCTCCCCTCCAGCGGAAAATGAAAGCTTTGCATCAGCTCGTGCTGGCCCTGGCCCAGCGTGTATTTCGCCCGAATCCGCTTGCGGTCGGGCGTGACCAGGGCGAGCAGCGTGCGGTCCATGCCGATGCCCCGGTGAATCCCCTCCAGCACCATGTTGAACAACAGATTGATATCGATGCGACCTTCGAACAACGGGGCCACTTCCCGCAGGATCTGCAATTGCAGCAAGGGATCGGGATGCAGGACGTCGCTCTCCGGCTCGTCCGCCTCGATCACCTCCGGCGTGCTGGGATCCGGTTGCGGAATCAAGCGCACCAGACTGGCCGCGCCGTAGTCCTGGGCCGAGCGCGCCGCCTGCTCGTTGCTGCGATAGGCGATCTCGCTCATCTGCTCCAGGCTCAGCCCCGCCTCCTTGGCCATCCGCCCCAGTACGCGCTTCACGCCGGGGTGATCCCACCCCTGTTCCGCCTGCTGCGAAAGCTCCCGGCCCAGGCGCACCTGCCGCACCCGAACATCGCGATCGTTATCGGTGGACTCACTGAGCAGCGCACTCAGGTTCCATTCGCGGTTCAGGTTCTCGGTCAGCCGCGCGAGGCGAAAGCCCAGCACCTTCAGCTCCGCCTGTGCCGGATCCAGGCCACTGCGCAGGGCCGCATCCAGGTTCTCGGCCTGATCGCCACCAAAGCACCAGAAGGCCATCTCACCCAAATGCGACAGCAGCGCGGCCACATACACCTCTTCCGGCGCACGATTCCGGCAGGCCACCGCCAGGCTGCGCGCCTGCATCGCCGCATGGAAGCTCTGCGCCATCAGCTGCATCACGCGCGCCTCCTGCGGGCTATCCTTCAACAGCGAGTTGATCAGCGCAATCGACAAGCACAGGCTCTTGACCACATCGTAGCCCAGCACCACCACCGCCCGCGAGATGGTGCGCATCGGATGACCGGCGGGATTGAAGTAGCTGCTGTTGGCCAGCTTCAGTACCCGTGCGGTCATCGCGCTGTCGCGCAGGATGATCTGCGCCATCTCCACCGACGAACTGTCCTCGCGTTCGGTGTACAGCGCGATCTCCTGGGCGGTGTACGCCAGGATCGGCATCTCCTGCTCGCCGAGCCGCTGGGTCCACCGGGCCAGGTTCGTCATCGGGGTCCTGATCGGCTGGCGCCGGTGCGCCCAGGGCGAATCGCCGGGAGAACTTCGACAGGCATCGTGGACATCCTCGGGGGAGCGGCTGATCGGCTCAGCGTCTTAATCGGGCAGTGTAATGCGGACACCATAACGATGACAGATATATGGACCCAGTTGGATAGCCCAGGTTGGATGGGCCCGCTTAGGATGGCCCCGCTTAGGCGGCACAGGTGATGAGGCAGGCGGTGCGCGGGTGGCGGCTAGTCCGACTCAGGCACCGCCAAGGCCTCGGTGGAGATGACCGTGTCCCGGCCGAGCAGGATCCGGTCCAGGAAGGCCGCTGCACGCGCGTTTACCGCCTCCGGCAGGCCGCCATGCCGTCCGCCGTTCACGGTCAACAGATAATGGGTCACACCGGCGTCGGTCAGTGCCCGGTCCAGATGAAGAGCCTGACCGTAGGGCACGATGCGATCGAGGGTGCCGTGAATGGTGATAACCGGTGGCGCGTTCGGGGTCACGTGTCGGACCGGCGAGGCCATCGCCGCCGCTTCCTTGCGGTCCTCCAGCGGACCTCCGAGCAGCAGGGCCTCGGGCGCCTGCGGGCTGCGCCGATCGAGGGCGCTAGGCTGATCGAGAATGCCGAGGATCTCGGTCACGCCGTAGAAGTTGACCACCCCGGACACCGCGGTACTCACGCCCGGATGGGGACCGAGATCGCCCTCCAGCGCCGGCACGTCGCCGGTGAATCCGAGCATCAGCGCCAGATGCCCGCCGGCACTCAGGCCGTACACGGCAATACGCCCGGCATCCAACCCATAGGCCTCGGCATGGGCTCGAATCCAGCGAATCGCCGCCTTCACATCGTGCAGTTGCGCGGGCCAGATCGCCTCGTCGGTCAGCCGGTAGCCCACCGACACGCCCGCGTACTCGCCCCCCTGCAGGTAGGGCATCAGCTCCGCGGCCCCCTCGGCCTTGTCCCCCTGCAACCAGCCGCCCCCGTGCAGGAAGACGATCACCGGCAGCCGGTCGGTGCGGGGCCGATCCGGCCGATACAGGTCGAGCCGCTGACGGGGGTTATCGGTGGCCGCATACGGGACGTCGAGTTCGCGCATCACCGTCTCCTGGAGTGAAACCGCTACCCTACGCTATGGTGCCCTCCGAAGAGGAGCGGGATTTCCCGCCCCTTGCCCCCGCTCCAGCTGTCTACCCACTTCACACTACCTGCTCCCCAAAAACCACTCCCCACCTCCCCGTTCGGCCCGACCCCACCCGCACCGCCTTTTCGGAGATCCCCCTGATGGCTTCCCTGCGCCGCCTGCCCTCGCTCCCCCTGCTCGTACTCTCGATCGTAACGGCCCTGCCCACGGCTTCAGCCAACGCCGAGGGAATCGTTGCCGTGACCGTGTACCCGGATCGCGCCACGATCGTGCGCGAACACCCGATGACGATCGCGGCCGGCGACGGCATCCTGACGATCTCCGCTTTGCCCGCCCGGCTCGATCCGGCGAGCGTGCGGGTGCGGGCCGAGGGCCTCTCCGGCCTGCGCCTGCATCATGTGGAGACCCGCACCGTGCACGGCCGGGACCTTGCCCATCCGCAGGAACGCGCGTTGGATGAGGCCCTGCAGGTCGCCAGGGCCGAACACCGCACGCTCGGCGACGGGCGCCGGGCCCAGGAACTGAGACTCGGTTTCATCGAGCGGCTCAGCCAGAACGCGGGCGCCGTTGAACCGGTCCTGTCGCCCGATCAGTGGCCCGACGCCTGGAGCCGAATCGGGGACGGCGCCCTTGAGGCCCTGCAGCAAATCACCCGCATTGATGCCGCCTTGCACGAGGTGGACCGGGAGATCGGTCGGATCGAACGCGAACTGGCGGCGCTGCGCACCGAACGCCGGGACAGCCTGGAGGCCCGCATTCATTACCAGGTGGGGGCGGCCGGAACGGCCCGCGTCACACTGGAGTATCAGGTGCCGGGGGCCCATTGGTCACCGGTCTACGAGGCCCGCCTGGACACCGTCGCCGGCCGCCTGGAATGGGTGCAGCGGGCCGAAGTGCAGCAGAACACCGGCGAGGCCTGGGATGACGTGGTGCTGCACCTCGCCACCGGTCGCCCCGCCCTCGGTGGCCGATGGCCGGAGCTGCATTCCTGGTTCCTCGATATCGCACCACCGGACCAGGCGCTGAAGCACGGCTGGGCGGACCGGATGGAGGACGCACCCCGGGCCGCGATGGCCCCGATGGCCGCGGCGGCAATGACCGAGGCCGCGCTGGAGACCACCGGCTTCACCAGCCGGTACCGGGTTCCCGGCCGTATCAGTCTGCCCTCGGACAATCGGCAACAGCGCTTCCTGCTCGCCAGCCGGGAGCACGACGCCGTGCTCTCGGCCCGGGTGGTCCCCGCGTTCTCCACCCACGCCTACCTGTCCGCCGAAACCGTGTTCGAGGGCGACACGCCGCTGCTGCCGGGTGCAGTGAACCTGTTCCAGGACGGTCAGACGGCCGGACAGACCCGGATCGGCACGGTGGCGCCAGGAGCCCCGCTGCGCCTAGCCTTCGGCATCGACGACCGCCTGGAGGTCCGGCATGAACTCGATCGGGACAGCCTCGGCCGCGAGGGTCTGCTGCGCCGGCAACAGCGGCTGCAGCGCGGCTACCGCATCACATTGACCAACCACCACGACCGCGAAGTGCGCGTGACCGTGCTCGATCGCCTGCCGGTGCCCCGGGACGAGCGCATCCAGGTCGAACTCACGGCCACGACCACGCCACCCACCGCGCGCGACGTCGACGACCGGTTGGGCGTGCTGTCCTGGACCCGGGCAATGGCTGCCGGCGGCACCGAAACCCTGCAGTTCGGCTATACCGTCTCCTGGCCGCAGGAGGTGAACACCTTGCAGGGGCTGGATCGGCCGGGGCGTTGATCCAGCCGTGACAAAAGCTCTATTCTTGGCGCGTCTGTCGGCGCAGTTCCGTGTGCCCGACCCCTTGCGTCGACCCGTCCGCAGCCAGGATCCGCCATGAGCCTCTCGCCGCCCGTCACCGCCCGCAGCCCCGCGCTGGTCCGATTGGTTCAGGTGGTTCGGGATCTGGGAACCCGGAACCTGGTCCCGGCGACCAGCGGCAACTTCTCGGTCCGCCTGGATGAACAGCGCGTCGCGATCACCCGATCCGGCGCCGACAAGGCCGCCCTGCGCGAGAGCGACGTGCTGGTCATCCCACTCCAAGGCGCCTACGCGGCCGGGACCTCGGCCGAGACGCCACTGCACCTGGGGCTGTACCGGCACGATCCCGGCATCGGCGCGGTGCTGCACATCCATTCGATGGCGGCGACGGTGCTGTCCCGGATCGCGGCCGCCGACGGCGTCCTCGTGCTCGAGGGCTTCGAACTGCAAAAGGCCCTGGCCGGTCAGACCACACACACCGGGCGCCTGACGATCGATGTGCATGGCAATGACCAGGACATCCCGGCGCTGACCCGGCGCATCGAGGCCGCCGGCAGTTTTTCCTCCCCGGCCCGCAGCTTCCTGCTCGCGGGGCACGGCCTCTATGTCTGGGGCGCCACGGTGAACGAGGCCTATCGCCATGTTCTCGCGCTGGAATTCCTACTCACTTGCCTGCTCGAAGAACTCAGGATCCGCCGATGAGCCAGTTGTCCATCTATGCCGACGACCAACCCGCCAACCCCCAGCTACGCGTGGTGGACCCGGCCGGGATCACGGCCGAACTCGACCGCCGCGGCATCCGGTTCGAACGCCGCAGTCTGCCGGAGGATCGCAGCCTGGAGGCCCTGGGCCCGATCATCGAGGACCTGAAGCAGCAGTTCGGCTACACCACCGCCGACGTGGTCGCCGTGACCCCCGAGACCCCCAATCACGCAACGATGCGGGAGAAGTTCCTTGCCGAGCACACCCACGCCGAGGACGAATGCCGGCTGATGCTGAGCGGCGGCGGATCCTTCTTCCTGCACCTGGGCGACGAGGTCCTGCATGTGGAGGTCGCCGCGGGCGACCTGATCAGCGTGCCGGCCGGCACCCGGCACTGGTTCGACATGGGCACGCGCCCGGCCTTTGCCGCGTTGCGCCTGTTCAGCAATCCCGAAGGCTGGGTCGCCACCTTCACGGGTGACGCCATCGCCGCCCGTTTCCCGGCGCATGGCGAGGCCTGAGCGGACGTCGATGCCGACACCCGAACCGATGCGCGCCCGCGCGATCCTGACCGACATCGAGGGCACGGTGGGCTCGGTGTCCTTCGTGAAGGACGTGCTGTTTCCGTATGCGCGAGCACGGCTGGCCGCCTTCGTCACCGAGCACGCCGAGGCCCCCGAGGTCGCCGCGCTGCTGGCCGAGGCGCGCACCCTGGGCGGTCTGCCGTCCGATGCGCCGCCGGCCGCGGTCGCCACCCTGCTGATCGACTGGCTGGATGCCGATCGCAAGGCACCGCCGCTGAAGGCCCTGCAGGGCATGATCTGGCGCGGCGGCTATGCCAGCGGCGCCCTGAAGGCGCACGTGTACGACGATGCCGTTGCCGCGCTCGCGGGCTGGGCGCAATCCGGCCTGCCCGTGTACGTGTATTCGTCGGGTTCGGTTGAGGCGCAGGACCTGTTCTTCGGCCACACCGTCGCGGGCGATCTCCGATCCCGCTTCCGGGGCTTCTTCGATACCCGCACTGGGGCGAAAACCGAGCCGGACTCCTACCGGCACATCGCCGAGGCCATCGGGCTGGCCCCGGCCGAGATCCTGTTCCTCTCCGATCTGGAACCCGAACTGGCGGCCGCCCGCACGGCGGGGTTGGCCGTGGCCGGGGTGCACCGCCCCGGTAATGCGCCGCTGGAGGCCCTCGGAATCCCGGTGGTGACAAGCTTCGCCGAGCTCGCGCTCGAGGGCGCCTAGGCTGGCCGGAAACGTGCGGCGGATGACGATTTGCGGCCGCTTCACCAGCAACCAACGCCCGCCCGGTCCATCGCATGGACGGTGCCTCGTGAGATGGTCCCACGGGGGCGGCTTGACGCAACAGGTCCCGGAGGATCAGCCTTGACACCATCGATTGCCCACGCGGCGGGCTGGCTGCTGCTCGCCTGCAGCCCACTGTGGGCGACGGCTCCCGCCTTCGCTCTGAACCATGACACCCCGTTCGACGCAGGCTCGGCTTCCGCAGCTCCGGCCAACGAGGTCCTGACGCGTTCGGATCTCGAACGCTGGTCCTTGGCCGACGCGGCCTTCGCCGAGGCCATCGAGAGCCATAGTCTGGTCCGGGCCGCGCTGAACGAGTGGCTGACCTGGATGCGCCCCACGCTGCTCGACGCCTACGAGCACTACGCACACATGCGCCACCTGATGGCGCCGGAATATCAGGCGGCAGGCCTGCCCGAGGCCTTGCTGTTCGGCATTCTGGCCAAGGAATCCGGCGGCCGGGTGCATTCGGTCTCCCGGGCCGGGGCCGCCGGGCCGCTGCAGTTCATGCACCACACCGGGCTGCGCCTGGGGCTGGCCACGGAAGACGATTTCGATCTGCGCTTCGATCCGACCGCCGCCACCCGCGCCAATGTGGCCTACCTGAAGGAGCGCTTCGCCGAATACGACGGCGATCTGGAACTGGCGCTGACCGCCTACAACCTGGGGGAGACCCGCGTCCGGCGCCTGGTGAGAAGCAGTGATGATCCGAGCTTCTGGAACCCGGAGTTCTTCCGGCAGTTGCCCCGTGAGACGCAGGAGTACGTCCCCTACGTGTTGGCGGCGGCCCTGCTGTTCCAGCGTCCGGAGGCCTATGGCCTGATCCTTCCGCCGCTGAACCCGGTGCCCGACCGTATCATCCTGCAGGCACCGATCAGCCTGAGCGAACTCAGCGTTTGCCTGGGTCAGTCCGGGGGTCCATCCGATAGCCAATCCGGCGATAGCCAATCCGGCGATAGCCGGTCCGGCGATAGCCGGTCCGGCGATAGCCGGTCCGGCGATAGCCGGTCCGGCGATAGCCGGTCCGGCTGGTTCCGCACGCTGCGCAACCTCAATGCGCGCCACGACCATGATGCCACCCTGCCCGCGGGCGCTATCGTGCACCTTCCGGCCTCACTGGTGGCCCGCTACCACGAACACTGCCTCGCAGGACCCCGATTGATGCTGGCGCAACGGCTGCACGCAGCCCGCGAGGAACGCCGAATCCTGCTCGCGGTGCGCACCTACACCGTACGCCCCGGCGATACCCTGTCGACCATCGCCCACCAGCAGGGCTGCCCCAACACCCGGACCATCGCCGAGGCCAACGGCATCGCGGGTCCCCGCTACCTGATCCGTGCCGGCCAGCAACTGAAACTGACCGGCTGCCGTGCCTCCTGACCCCACCCCACAACGGGCCCACCAAACCACTGTTCGACGGAGAGGATTGGTGTCCGTCAACGTCCGTTCCTGCTTGGCGCCGTGAAGGGCGGTCGCCGAGGGGGCTCGCCTCCTACAAGGAAGGTTCCTGCGAAGCTTCCGCGATGATCCTGGCAGAATAAGGACCGACCCCCAGCCGGTGTCCCCATCGCGTGAAGATCCTGATCGTCGAAGACGAACCGGAGACCGGCGACTACCTACGCAAGGGTCTGAGCGAGGCCGGATTCCGGGTCGATCTGGCCCGCGACGGCCTCGATGGCCTCCATCTGGCCACCACGGGCGACCACGATCTGCTGGTGCTCGACGTGATGCTGCCCCGGCTGGACGGCTGGGCACTGCTGCAGGCGCTGCGGCTGTCCGGAAGCGCGATGCCCGTGCTGTTTCTGACCGCGCGCGATCAGGTCGAGGATCGGGTCCGCGGCCTGGAACTGGGGGCCGACGATTACCTGGTCAAGCCCTTTGCCTTTTCCGAATTGCTCGCGCGGGTGCGCAGCCTGCTGCGCCGGGGCAAGGTCAAGGAACCCGAGGGGGTGCTCACCGCCGCCGATCTCGAACTCGACCTGCTGCGCCGCCGCGCGCTGTCGAACCTCTTGTCGAACGCCCTGCGTCACACTCCGGCCGGAGGCTGCGTGGACATCTCGATCAAGGCCCAAGGCGATCGGGCACGGCTTAGCGTGCGCAACCCGGGGCCGACCATTGCGCCGGATCGGCTGCCGCTGCTCTTCGACCGGTTTCACCGGGTCGATCCCGAACGCTCCGGCCACGGCGAAGGGGCGGGTCTGGGGCTCGCGATCACCCGGTCCATCGTCGAGGCGCACGGCGGGGATATTGCCGTCGAGTCGGAACATGGCAGTACCACCTTCGTGCTGCATCTACCGCTGGCACCGGTTGGGGCCATCCCGAACGGCGCCAACCAAGGGCTCGAACGCGAACGCTGAGGCCATCCCGCGGACGCGGCCAGGGCACTACCACGCCGGATACTTGAACGCCTGGGTACTATGACGCCTTGTGGCTGGAAGCCGATAACGTTTATCAGTAACGACATGGATCTCTACCCCAAGGCCATCGATGCGTGGTGAAACGCTGTTGCTGGTCGAAGGTCGATCCATCACGGCCATGGCCGAACAGGCGGCCCTGGAACACTATGGTTACTCGGTCCTCCAGGCGCGTTCCGGCGAGGCTGCGATCGAGACCCTGCGCACGCACCCCGAAATCGACCTGATCCTGATGGACATGGATCTGGGTGCGGGGCTGAATGGCCCCGAGACCGCCGCCCGGATCCTGCGCGAACGCGAGGTCCCGGTCATTTTTCTGTCCGACACCATGGCACCCGAGGTGCTGGCCCAGACCGAGCACGTCTCATCGTATGGCCATGTGATGAAGACGGCCGGCACTCCGGCGCTGGACGCCTCGATCCAGGTGGCCGCACGGCTGTTCGAGAAGGAACGGATCATCCAGGAACAGCAACGCCGCCTGCAGGAGAGTAACGCAAAGCTCTCCGCCATCCTGGGAAACACCACCGATTCAATCGGAGCGATCAACCGCGCCCACGAACTCCTCTACGCCAACACCGTGTTCCTGCGCACGTTCGTGGCCTGCACCGGTGTGGCGGTCGGTCCGGGCGACAACCTGCTGGAGGCCCTTCCATCCACACTCCGACCGGTTTGGAAGGAACGGGTGGACCAGGCCCTGTCGAACCACCATCTGGTGTTCGAGCAGTCGGTCGAGGGGGATTCGGGCACCAGTTGGTTCGAGGTCGATGCCCATCCGATCGTCATTCAGGACAAGATCGTCGGGGTTTCCTTCTTTGCCAAGGACATCACCGGCCGCAAACAGACGGAACTGGCACTCCGGGCGGAACAGGGCCGCCTGGCCCACCTCATTGCATGCGCAGACGTCGGGACCTGGGAATGGCACGTACAGACCGGCCGCTTCGTGGTGAATGAGAAATGGGCCGGCATGTTGGGCTATCACCAGGCGGAGTGGCTGACGGACGGCATGGACATGGCCCTCCGGCTCGTCCATCCAGATGACGTCGAGCGGGTGAGCGCCGCCCTCAAGGATCATCTCCGGGACAAGAGCGATCACTATGAATGCGCATTCCGGATGCGCCATAAGAATGGGAATTGGGTCTGGTTGTTGGGCAAGGGCAAGCTCGTCTCCCGCGATGCCCAGGGCGTCCCGGAATGGATGTTCGGCACCCATACCGACATCGGCGGGCTGAAAAGGACCGAGGACGCCATGCAGGTTTCGTTGCAGGAGAAGAATGTCCTGCTGCGCGAACTGCAGCACCGGGCCAAGAACAGCTTTTCGCTGATCGGCGCCATGATCCAGCTGATGCGCCCCACGGTGTCCTCGCCGGATGCGATCACCGCCTTGGAGGAGATTCATTCCCGGGTGCTGGCCATTTCCGGCGTCTACGATTTATTGAACGCCTCGGATCCGAGCACGACCGTCCGGCTCGACGACTACCTCCGCAAGCTCGCGCCCGAGGTACTGGAACTCGCCGAGAACATCACCGTGGTTTGCCGGTGCGAAGCCATCACCGTCCCCGCGCGACTGGCCGATACCGTGGGGCTCATCGCAGTCGAATTGATCACCAATGCGGTGAAACATGCCTTTCCGAACGGGCGCGCCGGCCGGCTCGAAGTGGCGCTGGAACAGACCGACAGCGCGATTCGGCTGGACGTGATCGACGATGGCGTCGGCTTTCCCGACGATCTCGACTTGGCCCACCCGCACACGCTCGGCCTGAGGCTGATCCAAGGCCTGGTGCAACAAGTGAATGGCAGCCTGACCGTCACCTGCGGTCCCGGTACGCACTACAGCATCCGCATCCCCTGCAACCAGGAGCCCCGGCCCGGCACCTACCGACACCCGTAGGGTGGGCCAAGGTAGGGTGGGCCAAGCGCAGCGGGTCCACCGGGCATGCCACCAACGCCAAGGTCAAGGTCAGATCGGTGTCGTCGTTACGCGGCTTCGGTTTCGTAGCCGGCGTTTTGCCAGCCGGTCATGCCGCCCAGCACATTGAAGACCGGATCGCGGCCTTCGCGCTGGAGCAGGCTGGCGCTGACCGAGGAGCGGTAGCCGCTGCCGCAGATCACGGCCACCGGCTGTTTCTGGGGCACCTCGCCCAGACGCTGGGGCAGCTCGCCGCCGCTGATGTGGCGGGCGCCGGGGATATGGCCCGCGGACCATTCGGCGGGCTGGCGCACGTCCAGGATCAGCAGATCGCGATCGCGCTCCCGTGCCCGGTGCAGGTCGTGGATCGTCCATTGGGGCATCAGCTCGAGGTCGCGGCCGCTGGTCCGCCAGGCGAGCATGCCGCCGGCGAGCCAGCCGCTGGGCAGGTCATAACCGATGCGCAGGAGCTGCCAATACAGATCCTGCAGATCGCCGGGCTGCTCCACCACCAGCAGCGTACGGGCGCCCTCAGGCAGGACGGTTCCCGCCCAGGTGCTGAAGGGGGTACCCGCAGCGACATTCAATGCGCCCGGGATATGCGCGGCAAAGGCCTCCGGCGAACGGGCATCGATCACGAAGGTATGCGCCTCGCGGCTCCGGCGCTCGAAGGCCTCGGGCGGCAGCGCGGGCGGCTCGGGCAACACACCGAGGCGGCCCGGCCCGTCGGTGTTCTGCTGGCGCATGCGGCGCCAGTAGGGCGGGACCGTCGGCAGGTCCTTCAGCTCCAGGCAGCGCTCGACGAAGCCGTCGGTGTCGCTCAGGTTCGCGAGCAGCCGGTTCATCCGCCGCTCGTAGCCGATGGTGGTCGACAGCATGCTGCCGATGTTGCCGCCGCACAGGGATCCGGCCACGTGCGTGGGATACACCGGCACGTGGTCGGGGAGGGTCAGGATCTTCTCCTGCAGCGTATGGCAGAAGGCCCGTGCGCCGGCTCGCGTCTGCTCTTCGCCGCCGAGCAGATCGGGACGCGCGATGTCGTTCACCAGCAGCGCGCCGCCGGAGAGCAGCAAGGCCGGGGCCTCGCCGCGGGAGCGGTCGTAAACGAGCAGCGAGATGTGTTCCGGCGTATGTCCCGGGGTATGCAGCACCTCGAACTCGACCTCGCCCATGCGCAGACGCTCGCCGTCTTCCATGTAGTGCACGGGATAGCCGAGTTGCGCGCGCGCACCGGCCAACAGCTGCACGTCGGCCCGCTCGGGCAGTTCACAGATGCCGGAGAGATAATCGTTGTGCTGGTGGCTGTCGGCGGCGTAGCGCAGGCGCATGCCCTGCGTCTGGGCCTCCTGCAGGTAGGCGTCGACATCGCGACGCACATCGAGGACCAGAACCTCGCCGGTCTCCTCCGAGCCGACGAAGTACGAGGCGTGCCCCAGGCTTTCCAGGTAGAACGGCTTGAAGATCATCGCGGCCTCCCGGACTTGGGGCCGTCACCCGGAGGGTCCGGGCGCAAACCCCGAGTCGAACGCGGTCGTGGATTTTTCAGGCGGTTGTACCGATACGACCACAGCGGCAGCCGGTTCATTCCATCGCCGTGCCGAGAATCCCGACGCAGGCGGGTTTCCCGGCGGACCGGGGATGGACAGGAACACCGTGTTCCTGTCCATCGTCAGACCGCCGCGCGCGGCAGGCCGCGGCGCTGCCAGAGCCAGTACAGCACCGGGATCAGCAGCAGCGAGACGAGCGGCGCGGTGATCATGCCGCCGACCACCGGGGTCGCGATGCGCTGCATCGCCTCGGAGCCGGGTCCGGTCGCGAACAGCAACGGCGACAGGCCGAGCACCACGGTCAGCGAGGTCATCGCCTTCGGGCGCACCCGCAGCACCGCACCGTCGACGATCGCCGCGAGCAGCTGCTCGCGGGTCGCGGGGCGGCTCTGTTCGACCGCGGTACGGATGTACATCAGCATCACCACGGCGAATTCGGCGGCCAGCCCGAACAGCAGGATGAAGCCGGCCGCGACCGCCACCGACACGTCGTAGGCGAGCCAGTGCAGCAGCCAGACGCCGCCGACCGCGGCGAAGGGCAAGGCGCCCATCAGCATCAGCGCCTCGGCGCCGCTGCGAAAACACAGGTAGAGCAGCAGGAAGATCAGCACCAGCGTCACCGGAAACACCCAGGTCAGCCGCTCCTTCGCGCGTTCCATGTATTCGTACTGGCCGGACCAGGTGATCGAATAGCCGGCCGGCAGTTCCACCTGCTCGCTGACCGCCTGGCGCGCCGCGGCGACGTAGGACCCGAGATCGCGATCGCGCACGTCGACCACCACCCAGCCGTTCAGCCGGGCGTTCTCGGTCCGGATCATCGCCGGACCGTCGACGATCTCGACCCGCGCCAGCGCCTGCAACGCCAGATGCGCCCCGTTCGGGGTCACCACCGGCAACTCGCGCAGGCGCTCCAGCGAATCGCGCGCGTCCTGCGGATAGCGCAGGTTGATCGGATACCGCTCCAGGCCCTCCACGCTCTCGCTGACGTTCATGCCACCCACCGCCATCTGGACGACCCCCTGCAGCTCGGCGACGCTGACGCCGTGGCGCGCCGCCCGGCGCCGGTCGATCTCGATCTCGACATAGCGCCCGGTCGCGGTCCGGTCGGCGTAGGCCGAGGCGGTGCCCGGCACCGTCTGCAGCACCGCCTCGACCGCCCGTCCGATCCGCTCGATCTCGGCGAGGTCCGCGCCCGCGATCTTCACGCCCACCGGCGAGCGGATGCCGGTCGCGAGCATGTCGATGCGGGTCTTGATCGGCGGCACCCAGACATTGGCCACGCCCGGGAAACGGACCGCGTCATCGAGTTCGCGAATGATGTCGGCCTTGGTGATGCCCTCGCGCCACTGGTCCCGCGGCTTGAAGCGGATCAGCGTCTCCAGCATGCCGATCGGCGCCGGGTCGGTGGCGGTCTCGGCGCGCCCGGCCTTGCCGAAGACCTGGTCGACCTCGGGCACGCTCAGGATCAGACGGTCGGTCTGTTGCAGGAACTCGCGCACCTTGCCGATCGAGACGCCCGGCTCCAGCGAGGGCATGTACATCAGATCGCCCTCGTCGAGTTCCGGCATGAACTCGCTGCCGAGCTGGCTCGCCGGGTACAGCATGCTGGCGGCCAGCAGCAGCGCGCCGGTCACGGTGACCCAGGGGTGGCGCAGCAGGCCCTGCAACACCGGCCGGTAGAGCGCGATCAGCAGCCGGCTCAACGGATGGGCAGCCTCCGGACGAATCCGCCCGCGCACCAGATAGCCCATCAGCACCGGCACCAGGGTGATCCCCAGGCCCGCCGCCATCGCCATCGCATAGGTGCCGGTGAAGGCGAGCGGCTGGAACATCCGCCCCTCCTGGCCCTGTAGCGTGAACAGCGGCAGAAAGCTGACCACGATGATCAACAGCGCGAAGAAGATCGGCCGTCCGGTCTCCTTGGCCGCGATCGCGACGGTCTGCCAGCGGTCCTCGCCGGGGCGGGCGCGTTCCAGGCGCTTGTGCAGGTTCTCGACCATCACGATCGCGGCATCGACCATCGCCCCGATCGTCACCGCGATACCGCCGAGCGACATGATGTTCGCGTTGATGCCCTGCGCCTGCATGATCGTGAGCGCCGCCAGGATCCCGATCGGCAGCGCGATGATCGCGACCAGCGCCGAGCGCAGGTGCAGCAGAAAGACCACGCAGACCAGCGCGATGATCACGAACTCCTGCAGCAGCTTGCCGATCAGGTTGTCGACCGACTCCTGGATCAGGATCGAGCGGTCGTAGGTCTCGACGATCTCGACCCCGGCCGGCAGACCCGGGCGCAGTTCGGCGAGGCGCGCCTTCACCCGTTCGATGGTCGCAAGCGCATTCTCGCCGTGGCGCATCACCACCAGCGCGCCGACCACTTCCCCCTCGCCGTCGAGCTCGGCGATGCCGCGCCGGGCCTGCGGACCCCGACGGATCGTGGCGACGTCCTCGAGCAGGATCGGCGTGCCGTCCGCGCCCAGGCCCACCGGCACCAGGCGCAGGTCCTCGATGCCGGTGAGGTAGCCGCGCGAGCGGACCATGTACTCGGCCTCGGCCATCTCGAGCACCGAGCCGCCGGCCTCCTGGTTCGCATTGCGGATCGCCGTGCGGATTTGCGGCAGGGTCAGGCCGTAGGCACGCGCCCGATTGGGATCGAGCACCACCTGGTACTGCTTGACCATACCGCCGAGGGTGGCGACCTCGGAGACCCCCATCACCGCCTGCAGCTCGAACTTCAGAAACCAGTCCTGCAGCGAGCGCAATTCGGAAAGATCCAGCGTCCCGCTGCGATCGACCAGCGCGTACTGGTAGACCCAGCCGACACCGGTCGCGTCCGGGCCGAGCGCCGGGCGCGCGCCGTCGGGCAGGCGTGGGGCGACCTGACTCAGGTATTCGAGCACCCGCGCCCGGGCCCAGTAGGGGTCGGTGCCGTCCTCGAACAGCACGTAGACATACGAGTCACCGAACATCGAGAAGCCGCGCACGTCGCGCGCCTGCGGCACGGCGAGCAGCGCGGTGGACAGTGGGTAGGTGACCTGATCCTCGACCACCTGCGGCGCCTGGCCGGGATAGGCGGTGTGCACGATCACCTGCACGTCCGACAGGTCGGGAATGGCGTCCAGCGGCATCTGGCGCAGCGAAAAGCTGCCCCAGGCGACGAACACGACGGTCAGCAGCAGAACCAGCAACCGGTTCTCCAGCGACCACTCGATGATCCTCTCGATCATGATCGATCCCTCAGTGGTCGTGGATCACCGGCTCGATGGCCGTGATCCGGTAGACGTAGTCCTCGATCTCGTGCATCCGAAAGCGGATCTCGAGGCCCGGCGCGAGGCCCTCGAGTGCGACCTCAGGGGCGACCTCGAGGTCCATCGTCATCGCCGGCCAGCCGATCGCCGGGATCGGTTCGTGATCGAGGTTCAGCTCGTGGTATTCGAGGTCGATCGCGTTGATCCGCCCCGCGGCCCACACCGAGCCGTCGGACTCGGGTTCGGGCGCAGCCGGAACCATCCGCATCAGTTCGGCGGTGACCGAGGCCTCGGAATCGATCAGGAAATGCCCGGAGAGAACCACCCGCTCGCCCTCGCCCAGGCCGGCCAGGATTTCCAGCCGCTCACCGGCGCGGCGCCCGATTTCCACCGGGCGCGCCTGGAAGAGGCCCTCGCCCAGCGCCAGGATCACGCGGTCCTGCCGGCCGGTGCGGATCACCGCCTCGGCCGGCAGATGCAGCACGTTGGCCAGTGGTGCCACCTCGAGCTCGACGTCGGCATACATGCCGGGTTTCAGGTGGATCTGTGGGTTGTCGAAGACGAGCCGGGCGCGCAGGGTCCGGGTCGGTCCGTTCAGGGTGGGGTAGACGTAGTCGACCCGGCCGTGCAGGGTTTCGCCGGGGCGAAACGGCAGGCTCACCCGGGCCGCCTGCCCCGCCGCCACCGCGTCGGCCTGGTGTTCGAACAGATCCGCGAGCACCCAGATCCGGGACAGATCGGCGATGCTCATCACCTCGGTGCCCGGCGTCACGAACATGCCCTCGGCGACGTTCAGCCGCTCCACGACGCCGCCGTGGCGGGCGTGGATCGCCACGCGTTGGCGCGGCTCGCCGCTGCGTTCGATCGCGGCGATCTCGGCCGAACCGACCCCCAGGATGCGCAACCGCTCCCGCGCCGGCTCCACGCTGCCGCCGCGGCGCACCGCGAGCAACAACTCCTCCTGGGCATTGACCAGCGCCGGCGAATGCAGTTGGAACAGCCGTTGCCCGGCCTCGACCCGCTCGCCGGTGGTGCGCACCTGAAGATCCTCGATCCAGCCCTCGGTGCGCAGATGCACGTGGCTGAGGCCGGCCTCGTCGTAGTCGACGAAGCCCACCGTCGCGATCGCGCGCGGCAGGTCGCCGCGGGTCACCGCACCGATGCGCACGTTCATGTTCTGCTGCACCGTCGGACTCACGCGCACCGTGCCCGGGGGGTCGTCGCCCCCCGCGGCATCGGCGTAGATGGGCACGTAGTCCATGCCCATCTCGTCCTTGCGCGGCGTGTCGGAGGTGATCGTGGGGTTGTGCGGGTGGCGATAATGCAGGATCACCCGCTCGCCGCCGGCGCCGGAACTGGCGCCGGCGTGGTGCAGGTTCTGCCAGTAGTGCAGGGCTCCGGCACCCCCGGCCGCCCCCAGGAATAAGAAGATAAGGGCGATCAGGGTTTTCATGCGGGTTCCTCCCCCAGCAGGTACAGCAGATCGGCCTGGGCCCGGCGTCGCTCGGTGGCGATGCGCAGGGCCTCGAGCCGGGTTTCCAGCATCAGCGAACGCGCACGAATCAGCGCAGTGAGGGTTCCGGTGCCGGTGCGATAGGCGTCCTCGGCGGCTTCGGCACCGGCCTCGGCCTGCGGCAACAGACCGTCGCGGTAACGCTGCTCGCGCGCCTGCAGGCCCGTCCAACGCGACCGGGCCTCGGCGAGTTCACGCTCCAGGTCGCGCAGGCGCTCGTCCCAGGCGCGCTCGGCGGCATCGCGGCGGTGCAGGCTCGCGGCCACCTGACGGTCCTGGCGCTGCCGGGTGAACAGCGGCAGATCGACGGTCACCATGCCCGAGAGCCGGTCCGGCGCGTTCATCTCGCCCCGGGTGGTGGGACGGCCGTAGGTGAGCCCCACCGTCCATTGCGGGCGATAGCCCTGGCGCGCCAGGTCGACCGCATGCAGGCTCGCCCGGCGGGCGGCGCCTTCGACCTGCAGGCTCGGGTGCTCGGCCAGCCGTGCGGCGTCCGAGGCGGCGTCGGACAACGATGGCGCGGCCAGGAACGGCGGCTCGGCCGCGAGCGGGCGCCGGGCCGGCTCGGGACCGATGCGACGCGCCAGATCGGCCTCGGCGCTCGCGCGGTCGATCTCCATCGCGAGCAGCCGGTCCTCCAGGCGTTCGACCTCGAGCTCGGCGCTCAACACGTCCTGCTGGCTCGCGCGTCCGGCGGCGAATTCGCGCTCGGTGATCGCGATCAGCTCCGCGAGCAACGCGCGGTTGCCGTCGAGCACATCGAGTGCGGCCTGGCGGTAGTGCAGATCCAGGTAGGCGCGCCGTACCCCCTGGATGACCGCGCGCTCGGCGGCTCGGGCCCGGGCCGCGTCGCCGGCCGCCAGCGCCGACTCCTGCGCACCGGCCAGGCGCCGGGTGTCACCACGGGGGAAGGTCTGGCGCAGACCCAGGCGCAGTTCGGTCATCGGATCGTCGGCCAGGCGCAGCGTATCCGCCGGCACATCCATCAGCTCGACGCTCAGGGCCGGGTCGGGGAGTTGCGCGGCCGCCACCGCCGCCTCTGCGCGCGCCGCGGCCAGATCCTGAAAGCGCCGGATGGCCGGATCCGTGGCCCGGGCCAGGTCCTGCGCCTGATCCAGGCTCAGGGGGGCGGCCGCCAGCGCCGGCGAGGCCGCCGCCGGCAGGCACAGCAACGCCGCCAGCAGGAGGCCGAGCCTCCGGTGATGTCTCTCGAACATGGTCCCATCCTCGTCACAGGGCACGATGGCCCCAGGGAAAACCGGTGGCCACGAGGCGCCGTCAGGCGGCGGGATCGGGCCTCATCGGGTCAGACGAGGAGGGATCTGGGAGGGCGGATTTCGCGGGTGGGAGGGTGCCCCTGCACCGCGATCCGGACCACACTCGGGCGGTCATTGGAGGCGGGTTCACCGCCAAGCAGGGGGGCCGGCAACGGCGGGACCGCGCAGGCGGCGCATCCAAGGCACGATGCGGCAGCGGAATGGCAAGATGAATGGGGAGATGAATGGGGAGATGAATCCGAGTCGGATCCGATAGGGCGGGACTGGGCACCGTGCTTCATGCAGTCATGGAGGGCGGTCGCCGACGCCGGATCCGGATCGCCACTGGCACCGTGAGCCCAGACCATGTGCAGCGGTGCGACCAGCAACGCCAGCACGGTCAGGAGTCGAACCAGCATTCGGGACCAACGAAGCATGAAGCCCGCCACTGTGCGCACGGCGATCCTTTGCGGATCAGGTCCACTATGCCGCATCGATGTACTCAAGGAAAGGAATACGACCCACGTGCCGACTTAGTGCCGTCCGTGCGCAAGTCTCGTTATTCCAGCCTCTCCACCTCGACCTGCTCAATCAGCGCCTCGACGTCGGCACGGCGGCACAAGGCGGTGGCCGCGGTATGGACGGCGGCCGCGCCCGCGGCCACCGCCCGACGCGCCGCCACCTCCAGCGATTCGCCGCGCGCGAGCCCGAGGGCGAGGGCGCCGACCGTGCTGTCGCCGGCACCGACCGCGCTGCGCACCTCGACCTGCGGGGCCTGCAGGTGCAAGCGCACGCCCTCGCCGACCACCAGCGCCCCTTCGCCCCCGAGGCTGAGCACCACAGCCCGCGTCGCTTCGCGCTCGACCAAGTCGCTTGCGAAGGCCAGCTGCGCGGCGCGATCGGGCAGGTCGCGGCCCGCCAGTTCCCGGGCCTCCTTCAGGTTGGGCTTGACCAGAAAGACGCCTTCCCGCAGCGCGGCCTGCAACGGCGCGCCGGAACTGTCCAGGATCAACCGCGCCCCCGCCTCGCGAACCCGGTGCGCCAGGCGTTGCATGAAATCCGCCTGCAATCCGGGCGGCATGCTGCCGGACAGCACCGCGATGTCGATGCCGGCCAAGGCACTCCCGATACTGTCGAGCGCCGCATCGGCCGCGGTGGCGTCGAATTCGGGACCCGGGAGCACGAAGCGATACTGCTCGCCGCTGTCGGTTTCGGTGACGTTGATCGACAACCGGGTCTGGCCGGGTGCCGACAGCACGGCACAGGCGATGCCTTCGACATCGAGCAGTTCCTCGTACAGCTCACCGAGACCGCCGCCGAGTGCCATCCAGGCGGTGCTGGAACCGCCCAATTCGGCGATCACGCGCGATACGTTCACGCCACCGCCGCCCGGATCGAAGTGCGGCGCCCGGCAGCGCAGCTTCGGACCGGGCTCGACGCGGGCCGTTTCGGCGGACAGGTCCAGGGCCGGATTCAGGGTGATGGTGAGGATCTCGTGCGCCATCACCGGCTACACCGACCCAGGGACCCGATGGATCGGCTTCCCCTCCAGAAAGGCATGGGTATTCTCCAGGGTCGTGTCGAGGATGCGCCGGACGGCTTCCCGGGTATTGAAGGCGTTGTGCGGCGTAATGATCACATTGTTCAGCCGCAACAACGCATGGCCGGCCAACAGGCCTTGCAGATCGTGCTCCTGGTTGTAGACCGCGCGCAGCGTCTCCGCGTCGTCGCGGATCACTGGCTCCTCCACCAGCACGTCGAGCCCGGCACCGCGCAGTTTCCCCGCCGCCAGCGCCTCGGCGAGGGCGCCGGCATCGACCACGTCGCCGCGCGCGGTGTTCAGCAGCACGGCACCGTCCTTGATCCGGGCGAATTGCTCGGTCCCGATCATGCCGACGGTCTTCTCGGAGGCCGGCACGTGAATCGAGATCACATCGGCCTCGGCGAGCAGGTCCTCCATCGACCGGTAGGTGAATCCGATCTCCCGCGCCGCTTCCTCGTTGGGCTTCAGGTCGGTGGCCAGCACTTCCATGCCAAGCCCTCGCGCCAGACGGCAGGTATGCAGGCCGATCGCGCCGGTGCCGATCACGCCCATCACCTTGCCGTGGATCTCGAAACCGGTCAGGCCGGTGTTGGAAAAATCGCCGCGACGGGTCCGTTCGGAGGCCTCGGGGATGCGGTGTGCGATCGCGAGCAGCAGCGCCATCGCGTGTTCCGCCACCGTGTGATCGCCGTAGGTGGGTACGCAGCTGACTGGGATGCCGCGCTCGCGGCAGGCTTCGACATCGATGTGGTCGAAGCCGGTGGAGCGCGTGGCTATGAAGCGAAGCTGGGGCATCGCATCCAGCACCGCCTGATCAATCCGGGAATAGATGAAGGTGACCAGGATCTCGGCGTCGGCATGGTCGGCGGCATTGTCCGCATTCAGGGCTTCCCGACGGTAGGCGATATCGTGCTCGGCCTCAAGGTCCTTGAAGGCCTCGCGCTCCTGACGCTCGATTTCAAACAGAACCATTTTCATGCGGCCTCCTCAACGAGTCGGGCTTGCACTCCCAAGTGATTCCGGCCGGAGTTAAGTGGCTCCGGACCGGGCGAATCGCCGTTCAGGCGGCTTCACAGGGCAACTCGATCCCCTCGGGCACCGGACCGATATAACGGCTGGCCAGAGGATGAAGGTCCGCGTCGAGGTCGTAGACCAGCGGAATCCCCACGGGGATCTCGACCTGCGGAATCACCTCGTTGGCAATTCCATCAAGCATCTTCACGATGCCGCGCAGGGAATTGCCATGGGCCACCACCAGCGGCGTGTGGCCTCGGCCGAGCGCGCGCAGGATCGAGCCCTTCCACGCGGGCTCGAGCCGGGCCACCGTGTCCTTCAGGCTTTCACCGTGCGGCAGATCCTTGCGCGGGACCTCGGCATAACGCGGGTCGTGGCCGGGGAAACGCGGATCCGCCGGATCGAGTTGCGGCGGCCGCACATCCCAGGATCGACGCCAGGCCTGCACCGCCTCCGGGCTGACCAGTTCGGCCATCTCCTTCTTATTGAAACCCTGCAACGCGCCGTAGTGGCGCTCGTTCAGACGCCAGTCCCGGACCACCGGCAACCAAGCAAGATCCATCGCGTCAAGCGCGATCCACAGGGTTCGGATGGCCCGGATCTGCACCGATGTGAAACACAGATCCGGCGTCAGTCGCTCCTGGATCAGGGTCCTGCCAGCATCGGCGGCCTGCCGCCGGCCGGTGTCCGTCAGGTCGACGTCGATCCAGCCGGTGAACAGGTTGGACCGGTTCCAGAGGCTTTCGCCGTGACGGATGAGGATGATCTGAGGCATCGCGCACCTCCTGCGGCTAGCGGCACCGGGTGCCGGTGAAACGCTCTGCGCCAGCGCAGCCGAGCCCCGGGAGGCACTCCAGATCTGCGCTCCGACTTGCTCCTTGGTATTGGCCGACTTTATGGATACACCCTCACCATAAACCGTGTGCGCAGGGGGAACAAGACACGGTGAACGGCGCGCAGCGGCATCCCCCCCGGATTTTAATTGCACCGGGTTTCAAGGCATCCGATCCCCGCTTCACGAACCCCGGCGATTCACTCCCTTGAGCGGCCCATGTTGGCGGGAATCTACCCCGACTTTCCCCGCGAACCGACCGGCAGACCGCGAAGGTTTACCTAGGGAATCCACGGCCGGGTAAAAATCCCTAGGTAAATTGCAGTCTTAACCCGAATCATCCGCACCCTTATCGTGCGCCCTCATCGTCCTACATGCCGTCGGGTCTGTCGGCACCTTCCCCAATGCGGATGGGCAGGCCCGATCACCCCCTGCGAATGCCTCAAGCAAACGCCTTCCAAGGAGACGTGAATGCACGATTCAATCGACGACACCCAGTGGATCCACGTAGAGGTATGGCTGGATGTCGGCGAGCGCAGACTGGTTCGGGCACAGGCGCGGCAGCTGTGCCTCAGCGGCGCCTTCATCGAATATACCGGGCCGGTCCAGGATCGTTGCGTCCAGGTGATTATTCCCCCGCTGTACAACGGCGTTGGAGGGAATACGGTGGATGGATTCGACACCGTTGACGCGCTGCAGGGCGGCCATCGGACCGTGGGTCTGGTGGCCAAGCGGTTACCCGACGGCATCTGGGTGCGATTCAGTCGCGAACTGCGTTCCCTCTCCGACGTGTTGATCCCCCACCGCGATGCGTGCCTTCCGCTCGCGGCCTGAGGCGTGCCGGGGCTCGCCCTCGTGCCGGCCCCGCCCTGCGTCGATGCCGCCCTGCGCAGGCGCCGTCCAACGCCTCCCTGAACAGAGTCCCCTGAACAGAGGAATCGATCATGGCCAACACCCCCTTCACGACCCCCAATAGCGACGAAGCCCACGACAAGGACTTCCAGACCACCGAAGACAGCAAGTCGGCGCAACTGGAAACCTATCGCAGCGATGCCGAAAATCATGACCTGCGCACGAACCAGGGGCTGCGCATTGCCGACAATCACAATTCGCTGAAAGCGGGGGACCGGGGCCCGACGCTGTTGGAGGATTTCATCTTCCGCGAGAAGGTCAACCACTTCGACAACGAGCGTATTCCGGAGCGCATCGTGCATGCGCGCGGGGCCGGCGCGCATGGCTATTTTCAACCGTATGAGAATGCCGCTCAGTATTCCAAGGCCGGGCTCTTTCAGGACCCGAACAAGCGCACACCGGTCTTCGTGCGCTTCTCCACGGTGCAGGGGTCGCGGGGCTCCAACGATACGGTGCGGGATGTGCGCGGTTTCGCGACCAAATTTTACACCGAGGAAGGCAACTGGGATCTGGTCGGCAACAACCTGCCGGTGTTCTTCATCCAGGACGCGATCAAGTTTCCCGACTTCGTGCATGCGGTGAAGCCCGAGCCGCACAACGAGATCCCGATGGGCCAGTCTGCCCACGACACCTTCTGGGACTTCGTGTCGCTGATGCCGGAATCCACGCACATGGTGCTGTGGGCGATGTCCGATCGCGCTTTCCCGCGCCATTACCGGAACATGGAGGGCTTCGGGGTGCACAGCTTCCGGTTGATCGACAAGGAAGGGACGGCGCGCTTCGTCAAGTTTCACTGGAAACCGGTGGCTGGAACGTGCTCGCTGGTATGGGACGAGGCCCAGAAGCTGTGGGGCCGGGATCCGGACTTCAATCGCCGGGCAATGTGGAATGACATCGCGAACGGCGATTTCCTCGAATACGAGCTGGGGATTCAGGTGGTCGAGGAAGCGGACGAACACCGCTTTGATTTCGACATCCTCGACCCCACCAAGATCATCCCCGAAGAACAGGTGCCGGTGACGCTGATCGGCAAGCTGGTGTTGAATCGCAATCCCGACAATTTCTTCGCCGAAACCGAGCAGGTGGCCTTCAATCCGGCCCACATCGTGCCGGGCATCGATTTCAGCAACGACCCGCTGCTGCAGGGCCGGCTGTTCTCCTACCTCGATACCCAGATGCTGCGCCTGGGCGGGCCGAACTTCCACGAGATTCCGATCAATCAGCCGGTCTGCCCCTTCCACAACAACCAGCGCGACGCGATGCATCGCCAGACCATCAACAAGGGCCAGGCCGCCTACGAACCCAACTCGATCGATGGCGGCTGGCCGCGGGAGACGCCGCCGGCGCCGGACCACGGCGGCTTCGAGACCTACCACGAGCGCGTCGATGCGCACAAGATCCGGGCTCGCAGCGCGTCCTTCGGCGACCATTACTCGCAGGCCACGTTGTTCTGGAACAGCCAGAGCGAGGTCGAGAAGGAGCACATCATCGAGGCCTACAGCTTCGAGTTGTCCAAGGTCACTCGGCCCTGGATCCGCGAGCGGGTGATCCAGGAGATCCTGCCGAACATCGATCTGGAACTGGCCCGCCGGGTCGGGGCGATGCACGGGATCGAGACCCCCACCCAGAAGCCGGCACCGGCGGCCCAGTTAGGCACCAGTTCCCAACAGACCTCGCCATTACTGAGTCTGATGGCCCGCCTCCCGGGAAACATTCGCGGTCGCAAGGTCGCCATCCTGGTGGCCGATGGCGTGGACGGGGCTCAGGTCGAGGCCCTGCAGGCCCGACTGGAGGCCGAGGGCGCCCAGGGATTGATCATCGCCCCGAGCATGGCGCCGGTCATGACCGCCGACGGCCAGTCCCTGACGCCGGATGCGATGCTGACCGGCCAGCCCTCGGTGACCCTGGATGCGGTCATCGTCCCAGGCGGCGATCAGGGGGCGGCAGCGCTTGCCGCGTCGGGGGCCGCGCAGTATTACGTGCTGGAGGCCTTCAAGCACCTGAAGGTGATCGTCGCCATCGACCGGGCGCAGGACCTGCTGACCGCCGCCGGACTACCCATCCAGCAAGAGGACGGCGTCGTGCTGGGGGCGACAGTGGACGATGTGTTTGCCACCTTCAGCCAGACCCTCGGCCAGCACCGGGTCTGGTCCCGTGCCGGCAAGGCCGCAAACACGCCAGCCTGAGCAGTGGATCGCCCAACGCAGTAAAACCATGGAGGTCAACATGAGCGAAGACATGGTGGACGTAACGATCCACATCGACGAGACGATCGATTCCGAGCAGCGGACCGGAATCGCCGACCGGCTGCGCGCGACCAACGGCGTAATGGCCGCATCCAGCCACGAGAGCCAGCCGCACCTGATGGTGGTCGAATATGACCCCGCAATCATCGACAGTCAGCAGATCCTGGACGCCGTGCTGGCGACGGGCGTGCATGCGCAGCTGATCGGCATGTAATCCCTCGTTCGCTCATCCGGCCGGATCGGTCCAGGAAGACCGGTCCGGCCAGTCCGATTCGCGCGGGGCACCGGCTGTCAGATCGGCGGGGCCAAGGGACGGCCCGAACCCGGGCGCGCGGGACTCTGCTATTCTTCGGCCCATGCGTGGTCTCGTTCCCCCCGATCCGGAAACCGGCGTCTCGACGCCGCATTTTGCGGTGGTCTACATGCCCGGGCGCACCCGCAAGCGCTTTCCCGCCGGGTGCGTGCAGGTGGCTGCCAGCCGCGAGCAAGCCCTTACCGACGCCGAACCCGCGCAGCGTCGGTTCGCGGCCCGGGTCCTCGGGCCCTCGAAGTCCTCGGAAGGCCAATCCCTGTATTACCTGCTGGAGTGGCTGGACGCGGCGGCCATGCCCTGAACGGCGTCAGCGTAAGGGCTGGTACTGGCTGGGGTATTCCGGTGCGCGGAATTCCATCCCACCAGTTTCCGGCCCGCTGTATTCCGGAAACTGGTAATCCAGCGGTGGAAATTCCGGGGCCGAATAGCCACCAGGCTGGGGTCCCCGCATCTGGGCATCAGGCCACCGCGGTTCCTGCATCGGAAAGTCCGGCATCGGTTCCCGCATCTGGGCATCAGGCCACTGCGGATCCCGCCGATATTCGCGCGAGCGGGGTTCGGGCTGAAACCCTCGGGCGTCCTGATGTCGACGCTCGAGCTCCTGGATCCGTCGCTCGAGCTCCTGGATCCTCTGTTGTGCCGGGTCCTCGGCTGCCCACGGATCCCGCATCGTTGGGCTTCGGGCACCAAAGCGGTCCTCAGGGGCCCCCCATGGCGTCTCGTAGGCACGGGATGGCGGCACCATGCCTTCCAAGGACCGGCCCGGCTGCTCATGGGGCTGGACGTAAGGCGCATAGGGCGGCGGACCGAACGGCGGAACGCGAGGCTGCCCGTAGGGTGCATAGCCCGGCGGGATCGGTCCATAGCCCGGACCCGCTGGGCCGTACCCCGGTGGGCCGTACAGGTCGCTCGCGCTGCGATCCCGTTCGGTGCCACCGCCCCACCACTGGCTCGGGTTCATCATGTCGCCGAAATTAATCGCCTGTGCCGGACTCACAAGAACGGCAAGCGCCAGTAGCGCGACGAAGATTCCCCACTTGAGTTGCCCGCCTTTGCTCATGCGCCTGTCTCCATACAGTGGTTACGAGAACCATGGCTATAGCGCAAGTTTATCATTCAGGAAAGGAAAACGCGGTCAGGACGGGAAAACACCGGTGCGAGAGGGACACCCGGGTGGGGAGCAGGCCGTCGTGCCGGCAACGGTCACGCCAAGACCGGCCGTTGCCGCTTGTGCCGGGGATCCCAGGTCCCCGCGAAGCCGAGCGGGGTCCCTGACGGCATAGGGAGATTGGCGGGGCGCACGACGACGCCCACCCGGTCAACCTCAGTGGCGAATCAGGTCCAGAAATTCCTTGCGGGTCCGCGGGTCGTCCCGGAACGCACCGAGCATCACCGAGGTGGTCATGGAGGAGTTCTGTTTCTCAATGCCGCGCATGGTCATACACATGTGCCTGGCCTCGATGACCACCCCGACGCCCCGGGCCTCGGTGACCTGCAGGATCGCCTCGGCGATCTGCCGGGTCATGTTCTCCTGAATCTGCAACCGGGCGGAGAACATGTCCACGATCCGGGCGATCTTTGACAGGCCGATCACCCGTCCATTGGGCAGGTAGGCCACGTGGGCCTTGCCGATCACCGGCAGAATGTGGTGCTCGCAGAGCGAATAGAGCTCGATGTCCTTCAACAGGACCATCTCGTCGTTGTCCGAGGCGAACAGTGCGTTGTTCACGATCTCGTCGAGATCCTGATGATAACCCCGAGTCAGATACTGCAAGGCCTTGACCGCGCGCAACGGGGTATCCAGCAGTCCCTCGCGCTGTACATCTTCCCCCAGTCCCTGAAGCAGTTCGCGATAATGGCCCGACAAGGTCTCTGCGCTTGCCAACGGGGGGCTCACCACGGGGTCTTCACGGTCTTCGTTGTCCGAAATCTTCATCGGTCGGGTCAGGGGACTCATCACAACCTCCTGGGTTGGTAGCAGCATGCCTTCACTAGGCACTCAGACTGGCAAAAACGCCTGATACTAAGGTTATCAGGGCGCCCACGGTCAAATACCCACGTAGCTTGATGTACCCGGGCGGCAGTCTACGGGCGTCGAGGCTGACGCGATCCACCGCGAAGACCAATGGAAACAGCAGCGCGAAAATCACCAGCGCCGGCGTCAACGGAAGCAGCCAGGCCAGCCAGGCTGCCACCGCCGGAATCACCGCCCAGACCGGCCCGGATGCGCCGAGCACCCGATGACGGCGATCCGCGAGGTAGAGGCCCCAGTGCACGGCGCCGAGAAAGGACAGGATCACCACCGCGTATGCGCCGAGTGCATGCAGGGCAAAGGCCTGCCACGGCGGTTCCAGTACCCAGGCGATGGCCCCGAAGAAGAAGAAGGGAATCAGGCCCGAATACCCGAGCAGCGCGAGCAACGGCGTTGGCGCTCCGGTGGCAGGGGCGTTGGACGCGGCCGCCGCCGCGGGCCGCGGTTCGTGGAGGTGGCGACGCAATTCGGGAAGCCCACCGATCACACCGTCCCGATGCAGGAACATCGGCAGCATCGAGAACCCCGCCCGCTGCTGCAGGGCATGAAAGCGCGCCCGGTTTTCCGCTGAACCCATGCCCCACTCGACACGTTGCCAACGCCCGGGCCGCTGCGCATTCAGCAATTCTTCGGCCTCGCGCAGGTCGGTGATACCCGAGGTAATCGCGACGATCTCGTGGTCCTGCAGGACGGCGGCCACGTCCTCCGGCCAATCTGCCGGCGCCGCACTCATCGAGCCGCTCCGAGGGTACCGAGGGCCAATGACGCAGCCGACGACGGGGGCCATGGCGGCAAAAACACGGGTAGGATGGGCATCATGGTTCTCCGGCAGGCGTCCGCTGCGATTTACAGCTATTGTACAATTCATGTATAAATATTTCCAGACGCAGATCGAAGGACGACTGGCCATGGAACAACAACGCATTGCGGTCATCGGTGGTGGCATTTCCGGCTTGGCGACGGCCTGGCTGCTGCAGCGCCACCATGAGGTCCGGCTGTTCGAACGCGAACCCGACCTGGGCGGGCATGCGCACACCGTGGAGATCCCGGATGCCCAGGGTCCGGTGGCCGTCGACACCGGTTTCGTCGTCTACAACGAACGCAATTATCCGTTGCTGACCCAACTGTTCGCCACCCTCGGGGTGCCGACCCAGGAAACCGAGATGTCGTTCTCCTATGCCTTGCAACCCGGCGGGATCGAGTATGCGGGCAGCAGCCTGAACACCCTGTTTGCGCAACGGCGCAATCTGCTGCGGCCACGGTTCCTGCGCATGACCGCGGACATCCTGCGCTTCAACCGGCTGGGCAAGCGCCAGTTGGCCGAACCGGAGATGGGGCCGGCGACGGGTCACCGCCTGCTCGGCGACTTTTTGATCGAGCATCGCTTCGGCCGCGGCTTCATCGAGGATTATCTGTTGCCGATGGCCGCCGCAATCTGGTCCTGTCCCACGGCCACCTTGCGCCGCTTTCCGGTGCGCGGCTTTCTCGAATTCTTCCGCAACCACGGCCTGCTCGACCTCGGAGGCCGCCCGCAGTGGCGCACCGTCATCGGCGGCAGCCAGACCTATGTACAGCGGCTTGCGCAGACGCTGGTACCCGGCAGCGTGTTCCATCACGGCGTGCAACGGATCCACCGCCTCGGTGCGGACTGGCAGGTGACCACCGCCCAGGGTACCGATCGCTTCGATGCCGTGGTCTTCGCCTGCCATGCCGATACGGCCCTGGCCCTGTTGGCGGCACCGACGCCCGAACAGGCCGCCGTGCTCGGCGCCTGCCGATTCCAGGACAACCGCGCCCTGTTGCACACCGATATCCGGCTGATGCCGAGTTCACCCCGGGTGTGGTCGGCATGGAATTATCTGGCGCAACGCCAGGACGTGAGCGAGACGGCCGTTTCCGTGTCCTACTACATGAACCGACTGCACCGCCTCGATCGGCGTACGCATTATATGGTCAGCCTGAACCCCTGGCAGGAGCCGCACCCCACCACGGTGCTCGGCGAATACCACTGGCGGCATCCGGTGCTGGATGCACCGGCGATCGCCGCCCAGGATCGGATCGAGGCCATTCAGGGGCAGGATGGCCTTTACCTTGCCGGCGCATGGACCGGGTACGGCTTCCATGAGGACGGCCTGCGTTCGGCCGTACGGGTCGCCCGCTGCCTGGGTATCGCGCCGCCCTGGGAGGCTGCAAGTTCGCTCGCCAGCCGGCCTGCCCTCGTCCAGAACGCCCAGAACGGCACGGATCGGGCCGCCTGATGACCGCAGCCCTTCTTTATGACTGTCAGGTCATGCATCAACGCGTGTTTCCGGTCGCCTACCGCTTCCGCTACCGGGTGTTCAGCGTCCTGTTCGATATCGATCAGGTCGGGACCCTGGCCGAGACGCGACGCTGGTTTTCGGTCAACCGTTTCAACCTGTTCAGCCTGTACACACGGGACCACGGGCGCCGGGACGGAAGCCCGTGGCGCCCCTGGATCGAGGCGAAGCTGGCTGAGCAGGGCATCGAACTCGGTGGCGGCCCGATTCGCCTGCTGGCGATGCCGCGTCTGCTCGGCTATGCCTTCAACCCCCTCAGTGTCTGGTACTGCGAGGATCGCGACGGCCGCCCGCGCGCGGTGCTGCTCGAGGTGCGCAACACCTTCGGCGAGCATCATCACTACCTGTTGCACGCCGCCGGCGCACCGATGGCGTGGCCGGTCCAGGGGCAAAAGCCCAAGCGCTTCCATGTATCGCCGTTCATCGACATGAACGCGGCCTATGCCTTTCGTCTCGGCGCGCCGAGCCCGCGGCTGCAAATCGGCATCCGGGAATTTCAGGACGAGCGCCTGATGCTGATCGCGAACCAGTCCGGACGGGCCCGACCGTTCACCGATCGGGCCCTGCTGCACATCCTGTTCACCATGCCCTGGGCGACCCTGAAGGTCATGGTGCTGATCCATTGGCAGGCCTTGAAGATCTGGTGGCGTGGCGGCCGCTACCATAGAAAACCCGATGCCCCCGACCAGGAGATCAGTTGATGGCCGGCGATCCCGTTTCCGTGCATTCCCGTGAAACCGCGCAGGGGCAGGGCCGCCTAGCCCTGCCCCTGCACTGGCTGGCCCGGCGCCTGGCCAGCACCGAGCGCGGTCGGCTTACCCTGATCGATGGCACCGGCAACCGGACCGAGGTGCAGGGCACGGGCGCCGGGGCCGAGGCGGTCTGGCATTTCCGCCGCCCCTGGCGGGCACTGCTGCGGCTGCTGCGTCGCGGCGAGATCGGCTTTGCCGAGGGCTACATCGCCGGGGATTGGAACACCCCCGATCTGCAGGCCCTGATGCAGTTCACCGTGGACAACGAGGCGCCCCTGACACCCATGGCCACCCGTCCAGCCTGGCAGCGGCACCTGGACCGCCTGCGCCACCGCCTGCGCCGCAACAACCGGCGCGGCAGCCGCGCCAATATCCGATTCCATTATGACCTCGGTAACGAGTTCTACCGGCAGTGGCTGGACTCCACCATGTCCTACTCCTCGGCCCTGTTCAGCAAGGGTGACGAGGCCCTGGAGACTGCGCAGCAGCGCAAGTACCAGCGCCTGCTGGAACGCCTGGACGCCGAGCCCGGGGCACATTTACTGGAGATCGGCTGCGGCTGGGGCGGCTTCGCGGAGGCGGCCGCGCGTCAGGGCTATCGCGTAACCGGAATCACACTCTCCCGGGACCAGCTCGAGTATGCTCGCGCCCGCATCGAACGCGCGGGGCTGTCGGCCCAGGTGGAGTTGCGGCTGCAGGATTATCGAGACCTACAGGGATCCTTCGATCACGTCGTGTCGATCGAGATGTTCGAGGCGGTGGGTGAGGAATGGTGGCCCACCTATTTCGCCAAGCTGCGCGACTGCTTGCGCCCCGGGGGTCGGGCCGCACTGCAGGTGATCACCATCGACGAACACGAATTCGCCCGCTACCGCGGCAGCGTGGACTTCATTCAGATGTACATCTTCCCGGGCGGCATGCTGCCCCCGGTACCGCGCTTCAACGCCTTGGCCGAGGCCGCCGGCCTCCGGCGTCGGGAGCAGGACTTCTTCGGAAGCGATTATGCGCTGACGCTCCGACGCTGGTTCGAGGAGGTGCGCCGTTCGGCCGGCATCATCCAGGCCCTCGGGTACGACGAACGCTTCCTGCGCATGTGGCGCTACTACCTGGCCTATTGCGAGATCGGCTTTCGCTCCGGCCGCGTCGATCTGATGCAGACCATCCTCGAACGCCCCGTCTCCGAGGCCCGCCGCCTTTGAGGCCCCCGCCATTGAAAACCCGCCTCTGAAAACGCGTCTCTGAAGGATCCGGCCCCTACGGCCAGGGTGCCTCGCCAATCGGTTCCCACGACGCAAAACGGCTTCCGCCTACGGATCACTACGCCTGTCGCGACATCAAGACTTAACGATAACCTGCTAGTCTTTCGACCATTAGCCCTCAAGGTGATCGTTTTGCGTCCAAGCCAAAAAATTCCCTGCAGCTTTCTCCCGCAGAAACTACACTCCTGGAAAAACCCTGATCAGCAAGGAGGATCTCAAGCCGACCTCTACCGGAACTCCCCACAGAACCGCAGGAGCCGCATGATCGGCCGCTCCCGCCAAGGAAAGACAAACATGTGCCGAATCCGGATTCGCGAGGCCAGTTGGCCCGCCGACAGAGAGGCCCTCGAGGCCATACGCTGCGAAGTCTTCATCAGGGAACAGGGTGTTCCGCGTGGGCTGGAATTCGACGGCCGGGACACCAGCGCCCTGCATTGGCTGGCGCTCGCGGAGGACGACCGTCCGGTCGGAACCCTGCGTCTGCTGGCCAGCGGCCAAATCGGACGCCTCGCGGTCAGCGCCTCCGAACGCGGACAGGGCATCGGCTCGCGCCTGCTGCATCATGCCATTGCTGCCGCTGAGGCCCATGGCTGGAACGAGGTCTGGCTGAACAGCCAGCATGCCCGGCGCAGTTTTTACGCCCCCTTCGGATTCATCGTGATCAGTGATGTCTTCCAGGAGGCCGGCATCCCCCACCAGCGGATGCTGCGGCAATTGAATCAGCGGCCACGGCTGGCCATGACCGGCTAGCCGAGCCGGTCCGAGCGATTTCACGCAACCCGGGAGGCCCCCTTGACGGATGCAACGGAGGCGCAGGAGCGCGCCGACGCCCTGGAAGAGGCCGGTGAACGGATTCAGGGCCTGCTGGCAAATGCCCGGCGGCGCATCTGGGTCCACACCCGCTGTCGTCTTCTGGTCCATCTACCGGCGATCCACCTGGCCCGACACCTGTCCCGTGTCGCCCGGCGCACCCGGCATGCCGATCTGCGCCTGCTGATCGATGACGACCTGGCGCTGAAGACCGCCGATCCCGATCTCACCCGGACCGTCACCCGACTCCCCACGGCCATCCAGGTCCGTTGCCTGGTGCCCGAGACGGAGGTGCCGGCCATGCTGCGCCTGGTGGTGGATCGGAGTGCGTGGCTGTTCCTGCAGCAACAGCGCAGCACCGTTGCCCTCACGGCGGCGACTCGCGATCCGGCCGGAACCCGAGTCGCCGCCGAGCGCTTCGACGCCGACTGGGCCGTCGGCTCGCAGGCACTGGAACTGCGTGCGCTGATGCTTTGACCTCGTTTGGGCTACAATCCCGGCGCACTCGAGAACGCCGGTTGGCCCCGCAATCCCGCACGGCGCAGGCCGGTCCCCGCATCCCGTTCCGGAACCGCCCTGACAGGTTGTAAGCATGAGCACAACACCCGCAGCCCCCTCCCCCATTGGCGCCGTCCAGGCACTGCCCGACGCCAACGGCTTCTTCGGACCCTACGGCGGGCAGGCCATTCCGCCCACACTGAAGACCGTGATGGACTCGATCGCCGCGGCCTATTTCGCGATCCGGGAGACCGCAGCCTACCAGGACGAATTGACCGATCTGCATACGCACTACGTCGGTCGGCCGAGCCCCGTGTATCACGCCCGGCGCCTGAGCGCCTACGCCGGCGGCCAGGCCGAAATCTACCTGAAACGTGAGGACCTGAACCACACCGGGGCGCACAAGATCAACCATGCGCTCGGCGAGGCCCTGCTGGCCAAGCACATGGGCAAAACCCGGGTGATCGCCGAGACCGGCGCCGGCCAGCACGGTGTGGCGATGGCCACCGCTTGCGCTCTGGTCGGCCTGCCTTGCGAGATCCACATGGGTGCGGTGGATATCGCCAAAGAACATCCGAATGTCACCAAGATGAAGATCCTGGGTGCGCAACTGATCAGCGTCGACACCGGCACCCGAACCCTGAAGGATGCGGTCGACAGCGCTTTCGAGGCGTATATGCAGGATCCGGAACACTACTTCTATGCGATCGGTTCGGTGGTCGGCCCACATCCCTTCCCGATGATGGTGCGGGATTTCCAGGCGATCGTCGGTCGTGAGGCCCGCGCCCAATTCCAGACGATGACCGGGGGCCTGCCCGATTACGTGGTCGCCTGCATCGGCGGCGGCTCCAACGCGATGGGCATCTTTTCCGGCTTCCTGGACGATGCCGGCGTGCGCCTGGTGGGCGTGGAACCGTCGGGCCGGGGCCTGGCGATCGGCGATCATGCGGCCACGCTGAGCTATGGGCGACCCGGCACCATGCACGGATTTCACTCGTACATGCTGCAGGACCCACAGGGTGAACCCCAGCCGGTCTATTCGATCGCCTCAGGGCTTGATTATCCCTCGGTGGGTCCGGAGCACAGCTACCTGAAGGACATCGGCCGCGCCGAGTACCATGCCGTGGACGATCGCGCCTGCCTCGAGGCCTTCATGGACCTGTCCCGGCGCGAGGGCATCATCCCCGCGCTGGAATCCGCTCATGCGGTGGCCTGGGTACTGCAGCAGGCGCGCACGGCCCCGCGGGGAACGCGTTTCCTGCTGAACCTGTCCGGACGGGGCGACAAGGACGCCGATTTCGTCGCGGCCGAATTGGGACTTTGAGCCCGGCCAAGCGCCTCGTGCGCTGTCGAGAGCGGTCCAAGCCGCGGCCCAAATACCTTGTTTAGCCGTGTGGGCTTTGACTTGGCGGCACGGGCCTCAGACACTGTGATCGGGATCGCGATTCGGAACCGGCCACCGTCCCGAGCCCGCACCTGCAAAAGCGCAGGGGACGGAACGGCCAACGGGGCCACTGGTGGAGCCGAACGATTCCGATGATGCACCGGACGCCGCCGAGGGGAGAGGACCACGAGCGTCAGCAACCCAACCGGCGCGGTGTCCTACCGGGCCAGGAGGCCGAATGAAGATCCCTGTGAGAACACCACCTGCCCGGGGACCGGGAGGGGTCGCGCACTGGATGATCCGTCCCGGCAAGGGCTGGCACCACAAGGCGCAGGGAATGATGCAGAACCACATGTTTCTGCCGCTGGCGGTGATCGTGGTCGCGCTGCTGATCGCCCTGGCGATGAATGCCTGGATCATCTTCACCACCTGGACCTCGATCCCCTACCTGGTGGTGCAATCCTTCGTGCTGTGGATCGGCTTTCTGGCCACGGTCACCGTACCGTTCGTGATCTACCACCACCTGGTCGCGCCGCTGTTCCACCTGCGCCACTGGGCCCAGCGCGTTCGTGGCGGCAATCTTGCCGCCCGCATCCCGGTTCCCGTCACCGGCGAATTCGCCGAACTGGCCAAGGACGTCAACGCGCTCACCGAGCAACTGCAGCGGCTCACGCGGGAGATGAGTGACGAGGTGGGGGTACAGACCCAGCGCCTGGAGGACAAGTCGCACACCCTCGAGGTGCTGTACGACGTGGCGGCGAGCATCAACATGTCCCGCGATCTGGACGATCTGCTCACCCGCTTCCTGCACGGCCTGAAGCGAACCCTCGGGGCGCGCGCCGCCACCGCCCGGCTGCTGACACCAGACGGCCAGATGCGCCTGGTCGCGAATCTCGGCTTCGAGGCGAACAACCGGCACTGCCGGGACACCCTGCCGATCGGGCGTTGCGTGTGCGGCAAGGTGGTCGGCGGCAGCGAGATGCTGTGGAAGGCGGACGTGCACGAATGCGGCCGCATGCGCGACGACGACAACCAGGACGAACCGGCCATGCTGGCCGTTCCGCTGCAACACCAGGGTCGGACCCTCGGGGTCTACAGCCTGTTCCTGGACGAATGGCCGCAAAATCTCAACGAGGACATGGACAACCTGTTGACCAGTATCGGCCGGCACCTGGGCATGGCGATCGAAAAGGCCCGCGTGGACGAAGAGGCGCAACGCCTGACGATCGTGGAGGAGCGTACGCACCTGGCCCATGAACTGCACGACTCTCTGGCCCAGACCCTCGCCAGCCTCGGCTTTCGGGTTGATGCACTGGAGGAATCGATGCATCGCCCGCAGGCCGATCTGACCCGCGAGGTGGATCTGATCAAGAAGAATCTCGCCCGCGCCAACACCGAGTTGCGGGAACTGATCAGCCAATTCCGTGCGCCGGTGCATCGCCAGGGCCTGATCACGGCGATGGAACAGGCGGTCGAGGACTTTCGCCAGGACACCGGGATTCGCATCTACCTGCAGCAGGAGTGGCAGGCCAAGGCCTTGCCGATCGAGATGGAAACCGAGGTGCTGCGGATTGCGCAGGAGGCGCTGTGCAACGTACGCAAGCATGCCGGTGCCCAGTACGTGCGGCTGTTGTTGCGCAGCGACAGTCACGGTTCGTTCTTGTTGATGATCGAAGACGACGGCTGCGGCATCGACGGCGTCGCCGAGGGCGGTCCGGGCGAACACATCGGTCTGAACGTGATGAAGGAACGGGCGGCACGCCTGGAGGGTACGCTGCGCATCGAGACCGAAGCCGGCGAAGGTACGCGGCTGACCCTGAGCTTCCAATACCCCAAGCCCCAGACCGTGGCCTTCCCTTCCCGCATGCAGGCCAGCCAATGAGCCCGAGCCGATGATCCCGACCCCATGAGCTTGAACCCATGAGCCCGACCCGATGAGTCAACGTGTCCTTCTGATCGACGATCACACCCTGTTCCGTGAAGGCCTGCAGGAACTGCTGAGCCGCCGCAACATCGAGACGGTGGGCGCCGTCGGCGATGGCGAGACCGGGATTCGCCTGGCCCGGGAACTGCTACCGGACGTGATCCTGCTGGATATGCGCATGCCCAACATGAACGGCCTTGAGGTGCTGCGGCGCCTGCGCCAGAGCGGGCTGCAGATGCCCATCGTGATGCTGACCACCAGCACCGCCGAAGCCGACCTCATCGAGTGCCTGCGCAACGGCGCCCAGGGCTATCTGCTGAAGGAGATGGAACCCTCCGACCTGGTGGCCGCTCTCGAAGAGATCATTCAGGGCAAGACCGTGGTCGCGCCGCATCTGGCACAGTTGCTGGTGCGGGTGGTGCAGGGGCAGGCCGAGGCGGCAGACGACACGCCGGGCCCCTTCGACACCCTGACTCCGCGCGAGGGCGAGATCCTGAACCTGCTGGCGGAGGGGCAGAGCAACAAGGTGATCGCGCGCAATCTCGGGATTTCCGACGGCACCGTGAAACTGCACGTGAAGGCCATCCTGCGCAAGCTCGGCGTGCACTCCCGGGTGGAGGCCGCGGTGCTGGCGGTCCAGCACGCCCTGAGCCATACACCGGCTCGGGTCGGTGTGTCCTACGACGAGGACTGACCGCACAACCGGGTGGACCCGTGGCGCTCGGGCCACCCCGGCGTTAGGGGTTGGCGTGGTGCGGGGTAGGGGTCAGCCATCCGGGGGCTGCGGCCGGGATCAGAGGTAATGCTTGTGCTGCGCGCGGCGGCGGCCGGCGCGCTGCGTGACCACACCGACGATCGACTGCGGTCCGTCGATCTCCAGGCGGCGCTGGTCCTCCTGCAGGGCCACCAGGTAATACGCGCCCTCCTCGATCCGCAACTGCCGAAACAGGTGCTCGCCGTCGTGCTTGGCCACCACGTAGCTGCCGTCTTCGCCGACGCCGGAGGGATCGATGATGATGATGACCCCGTGCTCGAATTCCGGGGCCATGCTGTCGCCGAGCACCCGCAGCGCAAAGGGCTCGCTCGCGGCGCAACCGCTGCTCTCGGTCAGGCCCGCCATGTCGGGCGGCGTGAATTCCATGCTCATGGCTTCCTCCTCACGCAGACGTCCGCTCATGCGGACTTCTTTTCATGCACGCCCCCCTGCAGGGGGGCGACCTCGGGGGCCGTCTCCGGCGCAGGCAGATGGCCCTGGCTGCCGAACAGGCTGGCGGGGCTGTGATCGGAACCCGGCCGGAACCACTGCAGGCGTTCCTGAAGCGCCACCACCTCGCCGACGATGATCAATGTTGGCGGTTTGACCTCGTGCTCCGCGACCAGTTCGGGCAGCGTATCGAGGGTTCCCACCAACACCCGCTGGTTCTGGGTCGTCCCCTGCTCGATCAACGCCGCCGGCGTGGAACCGTCTCGGCCATGGGCCTTCAGCTCGCGGCAGATGATCGGCAAGCCGAACAGACCCATGTAGAACACCACGGTCTGCGCCGGCTGTGCGAGCATGTTCCAATTCAAGTCGATCGTGCCGTTTTTCAGGTGTCCGGTCGCGAACACCAAGGACTGCGCATAATCGCGGTGGGTCAGCGGAATTCCGGCGAAGGCGGCGCAACCCGCGGCTGCGGTAACGCCCGGCACCACCTGGAAGGGAATGCCCTCCTGCATCAGGGTGTCGATCTCCTCGCCGCCGCGGCCGAAGATGAACGGGTCGCCCCCCTTCAGGCGCAGCACGCGGTTGCCCGCCTTCGCGAGCTTGACCAACAGGCGATTGATATCCTCCTGCGGCAGGGTGTGCTGATCGCGTTGCTTGCCGGCATAGATCCGTTCGGCGTCGCGACGCACCAGCTCCATGATCGCCGGCGACACCAGATTGTCGTGCACCACCACGTCGGCCAACTGCATCAGGCGCAGCGCGCGGAAGGTCAGCAGATCCGGATCACCGGGGCCGGCGCCGACCAGGAAGACCTCGCCGAAGCCGTCGCGCTGGTCCAGCCCCTCTTCCAACGCCTGGTCCAGCACCTGGCGGGCGGCGTCCTCGCGACCGGAAAGCACCAGTTCGGTAACCGACCCCTCGAGCAGGCGTTCCCAGAAGCGTCGCCGCAACTCGGTATTCGGCAGACGCGCCTTGACCCGTTCGCGAAAACCCTCGACCAGGGCGGCCAGACGGCCGTAGCTCGCCGGCAGGAAGCTCTCGATCCGCGAGCGCAGCAGGCGTGCCAGCACCGGCGAGGCGCCCCCGGTGGAGATCGCCACCTGCAACGGCGAGCGGTCGATCATCGACGGCGTGATGAACGTGCACAGTTCCGGCCGATCGACGACGTTCACCGGCACGAAATTTGCCGTGGCCACTTCCGAGATGTGGCGGTTCACGGCCTCGTCGTCGGTGGAAGCGACCACCAATACGCGTCGGAAGATGTCGTCATCCTCGAAGACACGGTCCAGGTGCTCGATGTGGCCGGCATCGCGCAGGGCCACCAGTTCCGGGCACAAACGCGGGGCCACCACGGTGACCCGGGCGCCGGCCTTGCGCAGCAGCGTTACCTTGCGCATGGCCACGCCGCCGCCGCCCACCACCAGGCAGGGTCGGTCGGTCAGTTTGATAAAGAGCGGGTAGTAATCCATGGGGTACGTCCGGAGTCAGGGAATCGGGGTCAGGGGGTTCGGAGCGCTTCGACCAAGTCATTCAGGTCGCCGTCCATATCCAGTTCCACCAGGTCGTCGAAGCCGCCGATATGCCGTTCGCCGATGAACACCTGCGGTACCGTGCGCTGCCCGGTCAGGCGCGCCATTTCCGCAAAGCCCTTGCGGGAGTCGTCGATGCGGATGATATCGAGAAGCTCACCGGCGCCGCGGCGGTTCAACAGGGCCTCGGCGCGGTCGCAGTAGGGGCAGGTCTCGATACGATAGAGGCGGATTCGGCTCATCGGCGGGTCGGTGTCCGGGCTGGCATGACTGGAATCGTTGGCAGGCGTTGGGTCATGACTGGGCTGGATGATTACTGGGCTCGATAGCACAAGGGGGCTGGATAGCAGAACGGGGCTGGGTAACAACGGGGTTGGACGGCAACGACGCCGGAGCGCATCGGTCGCTACGAATGCATCGCATCGATCTCGTCCGGGTCGAAACCGGCGGAGAGATACCAGCGGCGGGCCGCTTCCAGGTCGCGCTCCACACCACTGCCCTGGGCATACATCAGCGCCAGCGTGGTCTTCGAACCCGCGAGTCCCTGTGCCGCCGCCAGTTCGAACCAGTGCACCGCCTGCGCCGGGTTCTTATCGACGCAATCGCCTTCCATGTACATGAAGCCCAGGCCGTGTTGGGCCATCGGGTGACCCTCTTCGGCGGCTGTGCGCATCCAATGGGCCGCCGAATCGGGGTTGCGCACCACGCCCAGGCCGTTCTGGCACATGATCGCCACCCGGTATTGGGCGTCGACGTTGCCGGACTCCGCCAGCGGGGAGAGAAAACTCATGGCCTGGGAGAAATGCTTGCTTTCGAAGGCCGCCAAGCCGCTTTCGAAGCTCATCTGGTCGTCATCGGACATCGGGTTATCGTCGGAGCGTGGCATCGTCCATCCGGGGTCTTTGAGTGGGCCGGCAGGACCGGTGCAAGAGGCGGTGGCACAGGCCTTGATCCGGGACCGTGCATGGTGCCGGATCAAGGCCCGTGCGGTAACCCTCTCGATGGGGATATACGGCAATCGGGGTTGGCAGCCTATACTTCACCACGATCTTTTTCCGGGTCCGGACCGCCCAGCGTGATGCGGCAGGCACGGCAAACCACATTTGGAGGAGCGAAGGATGGATAAGAAGACGTTTTATGAAACTTCGACCAAGATGGAAGGCGCCGGCGTCGATCCTGCCTATGTACTCGGCTGGCAGAGCGGTTTTCTGCACAACCCCAAGCTCGAAGAGCAGCGGGTCACCGAGCCCTACGATGCCGGTTACAACGACGGCCTCGAAGGCAAGACCGACGGCTACAGTGCCTGGACCCGGCAATAAGACTGGATCCATCGGACGTCGAACCGCCCTCCGGGGCGGTTTTTTTTGGCCCACGCCACCCCCCTGACCCGGGAGGGGCGAGCCACGGAAAGCACGGAAGCAAGCTGACCTATGCAATCCATCTGTTCTTCCGTGTTATCCGTGCC
>Ga0207421_10000123_pt1 | contig 87324 bp, 77 predicted proteins | sample SodLakKL_010_SED_4_FD_187542 | JGI IMG/M metagenome (GOLD analysis project Ga0207421, IMG submission 187542) | Alkaline sediment microbial communities from Lake Tanatar, Kulunda Steppe, Russia - 8KL_010_SED (SPAdes) (version 2) | ecosystem: Environmental > Aquatic > Non-marine Saline and... | reverse complement strand
AAGATTCTCGACTTTTAAGCGAAGTATAGTAAAGGTTTCCTTTACCAATATTTCGCTATTTTTTTCGGAGGTGAAAAAAATGGCCGAGATAAATGAAAATAGAAAGAAGGCCTTAGATCGAAGCGAGGTTTTGAAAGAAAGGATAGAAAAATACCTGCAGAACAGATCCAGGATTCCCACCGGCCGGGAGAAAAGCCAGGTTATTAAAAAACAGAAAGAAAAAATCCTGGATATCCTGGGTGGAAGTGAAAAAGACTGGAATAACTGGGAATGGCAGATGCAAAACAGGATTAGTGATGCCAATACTCTGGCCCGGGTTTTGAAAATTGATGATAAAGCCCAGGAAAAAATTAAGGAAATAGGGAAGAAATATCGCTGGAGCATCTCTCCTTATTACCTGAGCTTAATTGATCCCTCGGAACAATGGGATCCGATTAAGCTCCAGTCAGTTCCGAGTGCAATGGAACTTTTGGGAGAGGGAACCCCGGACCCGATGGGGGAAGAGTTTACCTCACCTGCTTCTTCCATTACTCGCCGCTATCCGGACCGATTAATAATTAAGGTTACCAATCAGTGTGGAATGTATTGTCGCCACTGTCAGCGAAGAAGGGGTATTGGGGAAGTCGATAAGCCCACTCCTGTTGAAGAACTCGAAGAGGCAATTAAATATGTCCGGGATAATCCCGAGATTCGGGATGTCCTTTTGACCGGCGGGGATGCTTTCCTGCTCAGTAATGAACGAATTGAATGGATACTTAAAGAACTTCGCTCCATTGACCATGTTGAGGTCATTCGCCTTGGTTCAAGGACCCTTGTTACTCTACCCCAGCGGATTGACGATGAACTGGCTGAAATCCTTTCCCGCTACCACCCGGTATTTGTCAATACCCAGTTTAACCATCCCCAGGAAATAACTGAGGAAGCTGCAGAAGCCTGCAACAAACTGGCCAATGCAGGTGTTCCACTTGGGAACCAGATGGTTTTGTTGAGGAGAATTAATGACAAACCTGATGTAGTAAAAAGATTAAACCATGAACTTTTGAAGGTCAGGGTTTCTCCATATTATATTTTCCACGCCAAGGGAGTTGAGGGGACCACTCATTTCCGGACCAGGGTAGAAAAGGGAATGGAAATTATGGAAAACCTGCGTGGTTTTACTTCGGGACTCGCCATTCCAACCTTTATTATCAACGCTCCCCATGGATATGGGAAAACTCCGGTCCTTCCGGAATACGTAGTTTCCTGGGGTGGGGATCATATCCTGCTCAGAACATGGGAAGGTCGGGTTATGGAATATCCCAATGTTTTAGATGAATGGAGCGATGAAGAGGTATTTTAAGAATGAAGGAGGCTTTGAGCCTCCTTTCTTCTTTTTTGCGGCCTTGTTGTCATTGCCTATAATCAGTGGTATAATGATTTTGCGGTTATTTTGGAAAGACCCTTTGTTACCGGGGAGGAATATTGATGCTCGGTTTGTTTAAAAAGTTATTAAAAGACCCCAACGAGAAAGAACTGGAGAAAATCTGGCCCATTGTTGAAAAGGTAAATTCCCTGGAAGCCGAAGTTCAGGCTTTATCTGATGAAAAATTAAAGGGAAAAACCGATGAATTTCGCCAAAGGCTGGCGGGAGGAGAAACACTTGAAGATATTCTTCCGGAAGCCTTTGCTGTGGTTAGAGAAGCAGCCCAGCGTTCTACAGAAGAGAAATTCAGACACTTCGATGTCCAGATCCTGGGAGGGGTTGTCCTTCACCAGGGGAAAATTGCGGAAATGAAAACGGGGGAAGGAAAAACCCTTGTAGCCACATTGCCCGCCTATCTTAATTCCCTGACGGGCAAGAGCGTGCATATTATAACAGTGAATGAATACCTGGCCCGGCGGGACGCGGAATGGATGGGAAGTATTTATAAATTCCTTGGTCTAACGGTAGGCTTAACCCTGCACGGGATGGATTATAAAGAAAAGAAAGAAGCTTATTCCTGCGATATTGTTTACGGAACAAATAACGAGTTTGGATTTGATTACCTGCGTGATAACATGGCTCTTTCTCCCGAACAGGCGGTTCAGGGGGAATTGAGTTATGCGATCCTGGACGAGGTGGACAGTATTCTCATCGACGAAGCCCGAACTCCCCTGATTATTTCCGGCCCCAGCGAGGAATCCCCAGCTCTTTATTACCAGTTTGCCCGGCTTGTTCCCCAGTTGAAAAAGGAGGAGCACTATGTAGTTGACGAAAAGGCAAACTCGGTAACTTTAACTGAAGAAGGAGTTGCCCAAGCGGAAAAACTCTTAAATATTGAAAATCTCTATGACGATCAGAATGTGCGCATGACCCACCACTTAAACCAGGCTTTAAAAGCGTGGGCTTTGATGCGCAGGGACCGTGATTATGTGGTTAAGGATAATCAGGTTATGATCGTCGATGAATTTACCGGCCGAATCATGGAGGGAAGAAGGTATAGTGACGGCCTGCATCAGGCCATTGAAGCAAAAGAAGGGGTTAAAATCGAAAGAGAAAGCCAAACCCTTGCTTCAATAACCTATCAAAACCTTTTCCGGATGTATGATAAACTTTCAGGTATGACAGGAACTGCCGCAACTGAGGAAGAAGAATTTATCAAAATTTATGGAATGGAAGTTGTTGTAGTTCCCACTAACGAACCCATGATCAGAGAGGATTTGCCTGACCAGATTTACAAAACCCTTCCCGGGAAAAAACAGGCTATTATAAATGACATTGTTTCCCGGCACAAAGAGGGGCAGCCGGTGTTGGTGGGGACAATTTCTATAGAATCCAGTGAAGAATTGAGCAATATGTTAAAAAAGGAAGGTGTTCCCCATCAGGTTCTAAACGCCAAGCACCACGAGCGAGAAGCTGAAATTATCAAAGGTGCGGGCCAAAAGGGAGCGGTAACTATTGCCACCAATATGGCTGGTCGCGGAACTGATATTGTCCTGGGAGAGGGCGTAACCGACCTTGGTGGTTTGCACATTCTTGGCAGTGAAAGACACGAGAGTCGCCGCATTGATAACCAGTTGCGGGGCCGGTCGGGGCGCCAGGGAGATCCCGGTTCTTCTCAATTTTTCATTTCTCTGCAGGATGATTTAATGCGCCTATTTGGTTCGGAAAGGGTTTTTGCAGTAATGGACCGGCTGGGTATGGATGAAAATACCCCGGTGGAACACCCCCTGATCAATAGAGGCATTGAAAATGCCCAGAAGAAGGTGGAAGCCCGGAACTTTGAAATCCGGAAATATGTCCTTGAATATGATGATGTGCTCAATAAACAACGGGAAATAATTTACAACCAGCGCCGGGAAATCCTGAAATCAGAAAATGTCCGGGACCGGATAATGGATATGATGAAGCAGGTAATAGAGGACCAGATTGAACTTTACCTGCCCAAGGGTGTCCATCCCGAGGAGTGGGATCTGGATAGCCTTATTGCCGGTGCCGAGAGGATCTATTTGAGCAGCGGGATTTTATCTCCGGAAAAATTAAGAGAAATGTCCCGGGATAAAATCCAGGAATTGTTGCTGGAAAAAGCCCGGGAAACCTATAAAAAGAGGGAAACCCAGTGGGGCGAAGAAATTATGCGCCGCCGGGAAAAACTCCTGGCCCTGCAGATAATTGACCGCAAATGGATGGATCATCTTGACGCCATGGATGATTTGCGGCAGGGAATAAGCCTGCGTGCTTACGGTCAGCGGGATCCACTTGTCGAATACAAGTTTGAGTCTTTTGACCTTTTCAATAATATGACGGCCAGTATCCGCGAAGATCTGGTCCGGGTCCTATGTAAGTTTGTTCCCCGGCCAGAAGGGATCCGTCTCAAGGAAAGGCAGATGGAAATGGCTTCTTCGGGAGAACCCCATCTCAATAAATCCTTCCGGGAAATGCAAACCAATCAGGGCCCTGGAGGAGGGGAAAAACCCGTTAAAAAGCCTGTGGTCAAGGAAAAGGAAGTCGGGAGAAACGATCCCTGCCCCTGCGGCAGCGGGAAAAAATATAAGAAATGTTGTGGTCGATAAACAGGAGGTGTTTTGGAGATGCTAGGTGAACTGCAAAAAGCCTATACCGAACAGAGCAAATCTCTCCAGGATTTGAGGGAATCTCTTTGACATAGCTGGCCTGCAAGAAAGGAAAAACCAGCTTGAAAAAGAGATGACGGAAGAAGGTTTCTGGGATAAAGATCAGAACCGGGTTCAGAGAGTAAACCAGGAATTGACCAGGGTCAAAGAAAAACTTGCTAAGGTCAGGGAAATAGAGGATAACCTGGAAGAACAGGAATTAATCTGGGAACTATACGAAGAAGAAGGAGATGAGGGGCTTTTAAGGCAGGCTGAAAAACTACAAAAAAAAGCCGACAGGTTAATTAATAAGCTTCGGCGGGAAACCCTTTTCTCTTCCGAACATGATCTGGGTGACGCCATTTTAACCCTCCACCCGGGGGCCGGGGGAACTGAATCCCAGGACTGGGCAGAAATGCTGATGCGGATGTACGTCCGTTTTTGTGAAAAACAGGACTGGGAAGTAGAGGTCCTTGATCTTAACCCCGGGGATGAAGCAGGAATTAAAAGCGCTACTATGCTGGTAAAGGGAAATTATGTATATGGAAACCTTAAAGGTGAACAGGGGGTTCATCGGCTGGTAAGAATCTCTCCCTTTGATTCTTCGGGCCGGCGGCATACTTCCTTTGCCTCGGTGGAGGTCCTGCCGGATGTGGGAGAGGATGTTGAAGTCGAAATTGATACCAACGATCTAAGGATTGAAACCTACCGCGCCAGTGGGGCGGGAGGTCAGCATGTCAACAAAACAGATTCTGCCGTCAGAATTACCCACCAGCCCACTGGAACTGTGGTTCAGTGCCAGAATGAAAGATCCCAGCATAAAAATAAGGCGACTGCAATGCGGATTCTCAAGTCAAGGCTAAAAGAACTCGAGGAAAGAGACCAGCAGAAAAAAATGGATGAATTTCGGGGGGATCAGAAAGACATTGCCTGGGGTAGCCAGATCAGGACCTACGTTTTCCACCCCTATTCCCTGGTAAAAGATTTGAGAACCGGAAAGCAGGTGGGGAATATCCAGGGTGTAATGGATGGAGACCTGGACCCTTTTATCCAGGCTTACCTGCAGTGGCAGGCCGGGGGGAATGACAACAATGAATAAAAAAATTCTTTTTGTTTTCTTGATAATTCTAGTAATCCTTGCCGGGGTGTTTTTTTTAAGCCAGATTTTGCTTCCCGAGTATGCGGAAATGGAAATAAAGAATGCTTTAACCGATTATTTTGAGGATTATTCCACCCTTGAAGTTCAGGTAGAGGCCCGCCCTGCTTTTAAATTATTGCAGGAAAGGGCTGATTCGCTTGAAATAAGCGGAAGCAGAATAAAAACTGAGGGACTTTATTTCGATACCTTTTATGCTTTTTACACCGGTCTTCAAATTGAAGATGATCAGGTGACAGGTTATATGGAAATTTTGGAACTGGTCCTGCTTGCTCAGGATTTAAATGAATACCTTGAACCACACAATATTGAACTATTTTTTGAGCCTGGCTCCGTTCGGGCCAGGACGGCGGTGGAGGTTTTCGGTTCCCCGGTTGACGTTATGGTAAGGGGAGGCCTGAGTATCAGGGAGGAAAAATATCTGGTTTTTTCTCCAACGGGTGTTATTCTTGAAGGTCTGGAAATCCCCGGTGCCTGGGTTGAAAATATCCTGGAAAGGGTCAGGCTGGAAATAGATCTTGACCGTTTCCCCCTTCCCTTTCGAGTCCAGGAAGTTAACGTGGGGCAGGACAAACTAATATTAAAATCAGATTAAAGAAAAGCTGGTCTGGGGGTATACAGGTTGAGGAATTCCAAAATATTCTGGGGGATAATCTTTATTGCCTTTGCTATTGCTCTTTTTCCCTATGCTGCCCGCTGGGAAGTGGAACAGGAAAACCGCAGTATTAAGCTAATTTTTGATGACCACAGTATGTTTCGCCTGGCCAGAAAAACCGGGGCCAGTGTTGAGGAGGTTTACTCCCGCCTGGAAATCGCTGATCCTGCTGTTGCAATAAGTCCCTGGACTCCGCGGAAGATGACAGATAGAGGTTTTACTTTTTTGTGGCCTGTCCTTTTCCCGGATCGGCCAATACCGGTACCCTCTGACCTTGGAGATGGTCGGACAACCGGATTTACTGGTTATTATCTCCATTTCTTATCGGAAGAAAAGAAAGAATTCATGTTTTCCCGCCTCCCCGATTTTTTCAAGCCGGTTCCCCTGGGAGGGGACAACAATTATTCCGCACCCCCCCGGGAGGAAAACACACTTTTCCCTGGTATCCCCCTTGGGTTTAACGATGAAGATATTGAATTGATTTCCCAAACTGGTTGGCCAATGGTGGGCCGCCCCAATGTGGACCAGAATAAAGGAGACTATGACCCAGAGACATTGCTCGGGGAATTACCTCGACTGGAAGGGCTCCTTTTTGATGGTGGTGAAGTCTGGGGTTTTCCAGACAATTTAGAAGAAACCGCTGGTTTGCTTGAAGGAAAAGATATCTACCTTGGTTTTGTAGAACCTTTTCTGGCTCAGCAAAAAGGAATGAGAGACCTGGGTTTGCTTGAAGAAGACAGAGTTATTCGATTGCACAGTATTCAGCAGGGTGAAATGGACAGTCAGTCTTCAGAACGAATAATTTCTCGGTATATCCGTAGTGTCCGGGAAAGGAATATCCGCCTGCTTTATTTCCGACCCGTTCTTGCCGCGAACAGGGTGGACCTGCTTGCGCATAATGAAACTCTCTTAAATAATCTAAAGGAACGTCTGGAAGGGCTGGGGTATAGTTTCGGAGAAGGAGGATACTTCCAGCCTCTCGAAATCAAGGGGTGGATGGCCTTAATTGTCTGGGCAGGCCTGGTTTCAGCAGGATTACTGGTTCTGGAATTTTTTTACCAGCTTTCCCGGAAAAATCAGCTACTACTTTTTGTCCTGGGCTGGCTGGGAGGGGCGGGAATTTATTTAATTGGGTTTAGAACTCTTTTCCTGCAGGGAGCCCTGCTGGGAGGGGCCATTGTATTACCCCTTTTACCCCTGCTGCTGGTCCTGGAAAAAAGGAAGGGTCCTTTTTGGTTGGACTGGCTCATAATTTCCCTGGGGACTCTCCTGGGTACATTTTTTATTGGAGCCCTGGGGGCAAACAGATCATTTATCCTGGGGTTGGAGGTTTTTCGGGGAGTGAAGGTCGCCCTTTTACTTCCCCTTATAGTTTTAGCTTATTATCTTTACCGGGAAAGATTTGCCGGAAAGTGGAAGGAGATGCTTCCTTCATTACCAGTTATTCTCAGCCTGGGGTTTTTGGCCGTAGCCCTGTTTTTTTATATCAATCGTTCGGGAAATTTCCCTCTCATTCCTGTTCCCCAATGGGAAATTGCCCTGAGGGAATTTCTGGAGAGGGTCCTTGTAATCAGGCCGCGTTTTAAGGAATTTATGTGGGGGCACCCCTTTCTCCTGGCGGGTTTATACCTTTTCCGGCAGAAGAAGTGGCCCTGGATTGCAAGTTTTTCTATTCTCCTGGGCTGCATGGGTTTAATTACAATGATAAATTCATTTACCCATTTCCATACTCCGCTCTGGGTTAGCCTCTGGCGAAGTATCCTGAGTATTTTGTTGGGTGCGGGTTTGGGTCTGCTTATGGTTTTAATTGTTCGCTGGTTAGAAGGAGTCCTGGGGAGGGAAAAAATATGAAGAAATTAGTTATCTCTGGGTATTACGGTTTTAATAATCTGGGTGACGAAGCAATTCTTCACGCCTTTCTGGAAGGAATAAAAAGCTGGGATGAAGATTTAATTGTTACCGTCCTGTCTGGAAATGAAAATTTTACTTCTCAGACCCATAGCGTCTTCAGTGCACCCCGCTGGCCTCTTCCGGAGGTAAAGAAAACAGTTGAGGATTGTGATTTCTTCATAACCGGCGGGGGGAGTCTCCTGCAGGATAAAACCGGTGTGAAATCCATTCCCTATTATCTGGGACTGAATAAAATTGCCCGGAAAGAAGGGGCCATGACTGCTCTTTTTTCCTGCGGTGTTGGCCCCATTAATCGACCTTATTTAAGGTGGTTAAGCCGCCAAGAACTGGATAAATTTGATTTTTTATCAGTTCGGGACGAATATTCTCGTGAACTGCTCGAAGATATAGGGGTTAAAAAGGATATTGAGATAATTCCTGATCCGGTTTTTCTTCTTTCGGCGCCGGAGAAGGGACAGGGAGAGGATTTCCTGGAAAGGGAAGGAATATCAGGGCGGGGGCCCAGAGTAATAATTGCTCCCCGAACCAGCCCGGGGGAAAAGAACCATAAGCCTGAACCCTGGATTGAAGTTTGCAAGCGGCTCCAGTATGAACTCGGCGCCGCAATAATTATCTGGCCCATGCACTTTGAGCAGGATTTTGAATTGAGCAAGGCTATTAGCGAAGGGGTTTCAGGAGTTTCCGTTCTGGAAGGGACCTACTCTTTACCCCGGATTTTGGAAATACTTAAGGCAACAGACCTGGTAATTGGTGTTCGTTTCCACGCTCTTTTACTGGGAGCTGTAGGAGGTAGCAATCTACTTGGAATTTCCTATGACCCCAAGGTGAAAACCCTTCTGGGGCAGCTGGGGCTTCCTTCCGATTTTGAATTAGGCGATTTTTCTCCTTCAGCTGTGGCCTTGAGGGCGGAAAGGATTTTAGACGGGGGTTGTGTTGAACAAAAAGAACTGGGAGAGAAGGTTGAAAACCTTCGGGAAAAAGCTCGCAAGGGTATGAACATGCTCAGGGATTTTATTGGGGGGGAATTTTATGGGTGAGAAAGTTGACGTCCTAGGAGTTCCAGTTCACCCGGGAACCCTTTCCCAGGCCCGGGAAAGGGTTTTTTCATTGCTCTCGGAGAACCAAAGGGGCAATGCAATATTCAGCATAAACCCCGAGATAATAATGGCGGCGAAAAAAGACCCCTCTTTTGCAGAAATACTAAAAAAAGGGGCTTTAAATCTCCCGGATGGAATAGGAGTGGTCTGGGCTTCTCGCTTTCTCGGCAAAAAAATACCTGAAAGAGTTGCAGGTTTTGATCTGGTTAGAGCAATTCTGCCTGAATGTGCCCGCCGGGGTTACAAAGTTTTTCTGCTGGGAGGAAAACCAGGAGTTGCCCGGGAAGCGGGGCAGAGAATTAAAGACGAATATCCGGAGTTAAAGGTGGCTGGAACCAGCCACGGTTATTTTTCAGGGGAAGAAACCGAAAAAATAATCGAAGAACTGAAACAGGCAACCCCTGATGTCCTTTTGGTCGGTCTGGGCTTCCCCCGCCAGGAACGTTTCATCGCTGAATATGGGGAAACCCTGGAAATTCCCGTTAGCCTTGCTGTGGGAGGGACCCTGGATGGCCTGGCTGGAAGGAGCAGGAGGGCCCCAGTTTTTTTTCAGCGGATCGGCCTGGAATGGTTATACAGGATAATAAAAATGGGGCGCTGGGACAGGTTTCTTTCTCTGCCCCGATTTGGTTTACTGGTTCTTTCAGTTAAATTGAAGGGAGGGTCACGGAGTGAATAAATTCTGGGGGGTAATTTTCGACCTGCTTATGATAATTGCGGGTTGTTTGATTACTGCTGCGGCCCTCCTGATTTTTCTTATTCCCAATAAAATTGCTGCAGGGGGCGCCAGCGGACTGGCCACAATTATTTACCATATCTGGGGTTTACCTGTGGGGATAGTTATTTTACTGATCAATGTGCCCCTCTTTACCATAGGTTTATTTTTATGGGGCTGGCAGATGGGCTGGAGAACTCTTTTTGCTACATTGTTTTTAAGTCTTTCCCTGGATGTACTGGCTCCGTACCTGGAGCCCGTAACAAATGATCCCCTGCTGGCTTCCCTTTATGGAGGTATTGTTTCTGGACTGGGAATGGGTTTGGTTTTCCGGGCCCGGGGGACAACAGGTGGAACAGACCTTGCTGCGCGACTGTTCAATCATTTTTCAAGTATTTCCATCGGTCAGGGTCTTATCCTTGTTGATGGACTTATTGTTCTGGCAGCGGGAGTAGTTTTTAGTCCAGAGTTGGCCCTTTATGCCGCGATTTCAATTTTTGCCCTGGGCAAATCAATTGACCTGGTCCAGGAAGGTATTGGTTTTGCCAAAGCGGCATTAATTGTTACCGATCAGAAAAGGGAGGTTCAGGAGCAGATTATCGAGCGATTGGGTAGGGGGGTAACCAGTTTACGAGCCACCGGGGGTTATACAGGCCGGGAGAAGGATGTTCTGATCTGTGTTATTTCCAGGACGGAAATTTCCAAGCTGAAAAAAATTGTCAGCATGGTGGATCCCAGAGCTTTTGTTATTATTACAGCGGCAAATGAAGTTTTAGGTGAAGGATTTAAGGAGGACTGGAAGAATATCTAACCTTCCTTCTCCAGAGAAGTTTTTATCCAGTTTCCGGAGGTTGCCAAAACCTCTAGAGGTATAGTATTCTAGAAAAGAATCTTCATTTTGGTAGGGAATTGATTATTTCCCGGGGGAATATTGGTAAGAGGATTAGGAATTTGCTTATAGAATTAGTTAATTGAAACCCAAAAAGAGGTTGGTGATGGCAATGCGTTCACGTTTGGTTTTGCTTGTACTGGCAATTGTTTTACTGGGGAGCCTGGTATCACCACAGGAGATTCAGGGATCAGACAGGCGTATCTATATGCTGGAATACGCCTATCAATATATTCAGCATTATTATGTCGAAGATGTAGAGGCAGAAAAACTGGCCGAAGGTGCGGTTGAGGGGACCCGAAAAGTCCTTGAGGAATTCCGGGATGAGCTTGCAGAATCTGACTGGGAAAGATTAATAGAAACATTAGATAACAATCCTTCTTCTCGCTCACCCTTCCGGGGAGTAGAGAATCTTTACCGGTTGGTTCTTGATGAATACCGGGATAAAATTGATCCCGACGAGGTTGTTGAAGGTGCCCTTGCCGGCATGATGGGGGAACTAGATCCATATTCCAATTATATGAACCCTGAAAGGTACGAAGAAATGCAGAGGGAAATGGAAGGAGAATATGGAGGAATCGGAATCCTGATAACTCTTCGGGATGAGAGAGCCACGGTTGTTGAAGCATTTGACAGTACTCCTGGGTACCGGGCTAACCTGAAACCTGGAGATGTAATAATGGAGGTAAATGGAGAATCTACCGAAGGTATGATCCTGAATGATGTTTCCAGTCGAATTAGGGGACCAAAGGGAACCCAGGTCAACCTGACGATATTCCGGCCTGAAACGGAAGAAGAATTTGATGTTGACATTACCCGGGAAACAATAGAAATACCAAATGTTACCGGGGAAATGAAGGAAAACAATATTGGCTATATTTCGATAATGCAGTTCATGGAAAATACCGGGGAAAAAGTTGCCGGTAAAATATATGATTTAAAGGAACAGGGCGCAGATAAATTTATCCTTGATCTCCGGGGCAATCCTGGCGGCCTCCTAAAAGAAGCCGTTAATGTTGCCAGCCTGTTTATGCCCCGAGGACCTGTGGTTCATGTCGCGGACCGAAGTGGCATCAGGGAAGTCCTGGAAACCAATCCCAACTACAGGTCCCTTGACCTGCCCCTCGTGGTCCTGGTTGACCTGGGAAGCGCCAGCGGTTCGGAAATAGTTGCTGCAGGAATCCAGGAGCAGGAAGTTGGAACCCTGATTGGAGAGAGCACATTTGGGAAAGCAACTGTCCAATCAATTCTTCCTCTCCCCGATGGGTCAGCTCTGCGATTAACCACCGCCCGCTATTACACCTCCAAACAGGTCTTTATTGAAGAAGATGGTGTTGAACCGGATATTATTGTAGAGAGAAGCGATGACCTTGAGGAGGATAAACAACTCGAAGAAGCAATCAGGTTCCTTTCTGATAAATAACCAAGGGACAGGAGGTAGGCCGGTGCGAATTGGGTTTTTTAGCGAGAGTTATTACCCATATATAAGCGGAGTTGTCCGCTCCATCGACCTTTTTAGCAGGGAATTGCGGAATCTGGGTCACGAGGTCTATATTTTTGCCCCGGATTATTATGACAGCAGCGATGAAGAATTTGTTTACCGCTTTCCCTCGGTGCCCACACCCAATGCACCGGGTTTTCGCCTGCCCATTCCCTATTTGCCCAAATTAACAGAAACAATTGAAAACCTGGAATTGGACATTATCCATACCCACTCTCCCTTTCTGATGGGACGCTTATCCTCCGCCCTGGCCAAGAAGCTTAAACTGCCTCTTGTTTTCACCTACCATACCAAGTATGAGCAGTATGTTCATTATGTTCCCTTCGCTCGTAAAACTGCCCGCAGAGTAACAATTAAACTCACCCGGGACTTTTGCCAGCGCTGCAATGCTGTAGTTGCCCCAACGGGATATGTTAAAAAAATGCTTGAAAGCGAGGGCATTACAACACCAATAGAAGTTATACCTACGGGTGTTGAACTCGATAAATTCCGGGATGGAAGCACTACCTGGCTTCGCCGGCGGTACAGGTTCCAGGAGGAGGATGAAATCCTTCTTTTTGTAGGGCGCCTGGGGGAAGAAAAGAATCTGCCCTTCCTACTGGAAGTGGTCAGGGATTTAATGAAAAAAAATCCCAGTTTGTATCTCCTTCTGGTTGGTGGAGGCCCTGATGAAAAGCAATTCAGGCGGATGGTTAACGATTGGGATCTGGAACACAGGATAATTTTTACTGGAGTAGTTAGTCCCCGCAAGGTTGTGGATTATTACCTGGGAGCAGATATTTTTGTTTTCCCATCTGTTACAGAAACCCAGGGGCTTGTTATTCTTGAAGCCATGGCAGCAGGTCTGCCGGTTGTTGCTATGAATAGAGAGGGTCCTGCCACGGTAATTGATTCCGGTAAGGATGGGATTCTTGTTCAACCCAATAAAACAAGTTTTAAACAGGGTCTACTCCAGATTTTAGAAAATCCCCAGTATCGTGATGAATTAAGAGCCAACGCCAGAACCAAAGCCCGTTCCCTTTCCTCGGTGGAAATGGGGCTCAGGCTGGAAAAGCTTTACCGGAAGCTGCTCGGACATCAGGATGCTCAAAAGGAAACAACCAGGAGCCAGGGCTGATACTGGCTCTTTTTTTTCTAAATTTTTGATTGCACGAGTAGATTATTTGGGTTATAATACTATAGAACGTATGTCCGTATTTTAGAGGTGAGGAGATTGGGTGTTTTTGATCTAAAAACCGAAATGGCTCCCAGGGGAGATCAACCCAGGGCCATTAATGAACTGGTGGAGGGTTTTCAGGCCGGTTCTCCGGGTCAAACCTTGCTTGGAGTTACCGGATCAGGAAAAACATTTACGATGGCCCATACCATCGCCCGTCTGGAAAAACCTGCCCTGGTTATTGCACACAACAAAACACTTGCTGCCCAGCTTTGCAGCGAATTTCGGGAATTTTTTCCTGATAACGCCGTTGAATTTTTTGTTTCCTATTACGATTATTACCAGCCCGAAGCATATATCCCTCAATCTGATACCTATATTGAAAAAGATGCTACGATTAACGAGGATATTGAGCGGCTTCGGCTGGCAGCAACATCTTCGCTCCTGGAGAGAAGAGATGTGATTATTGTAGCTTCGGTTTCCTGTATTTATGGCCTGGGTTCCCCTGCAGATTACCTTGATCTTAGATGTGAACTGGCCCGGGGCATGGAAAAGGACCGGGAAGAAATATTGCGGCAGTTAATCGTCATGCAGTATTCACGCAATGACCTTGATTTGACTTTTGGGCGTTTTCGAGCCAGGGGAGATACTCTGGAAATATTCCCGGCGTATGATAGCCGGGCTTTAAGGGTTGAGTTATTCGGAGATGAAATAGATAGAATTGTCAGGGTGGATACTCTGACGGGGGAAGTTTTGGAAGAACTTGACCATGTTACCATTTATCCTGCATCTCACTTTGTAACCCCGGAGGCGAAGATAAAAAAAGCGCTAAAAACCATTGAAGGAGAACTGGAAGAGCGCTTGGCTGAATTTAAAGAACAGGACAAACTCCTGGAAGCGCAGCGTTTGGAGCAGAGAACCAGGTATGACATGGAAATGCTGGACCAGATGGGTTTTTGCACCGGAATTGAAAATTATTCCCGGCACCTTGCTGGCCGGCCCCCGGGCAGCAGACCCCACACCCTTTTGGATTACTTCCCGGAAAACGATTTTCTTGTTATAATAGATGAATCCCATATGACAATTCCCCAGATTGGTGGTATGTACGCAGGAGACCGGTCCCGCAAGGAAAAACTTGTGGAATACGGCTTCCGGCTGCCTTCTGCTCTCGATAACCGTCCCCTGAATTTCCAGGAATTTGCCCGCCTTGTTCCCCAGGCCATGTATGTCTCTGCAACCCCGGGGCCCTATGAAGATAAAAACAGCACCCGGATTGTAGAGCAGATTATCAGGCCCACCGGACTGGTCGACCCCGAAGTTCTGGTCCGGCCAGTAAGCGGGCAGGTTGATGACCTCTATTCGGAAATCGAGGAAGTAACATCCAGGGGGGAAAGAGTCCTTGTTACAACGCTGACCAAGAGGATGTCTGAAGATTTAACCGAGTACCTTGCTGACATGGGGATAAAAGTTCGGTACCTGCACTCCGAGATTGATACCCTGGAAAGGCTGGAAATTATCCGGGACCTGCGTTTGGGAGAATTTGACGTTTTGGTTGGGATTAACCTCCTGCGGGAGGGGCTTGATCTACCCGAAGTTTCCCTGGTTGCTATACTGGATGCCGACAAAGAAGGTTTCCTCCGTTCCGAAAGGGCCCTGATTCAAACCATAGGCAGGGCGGCCCGGAATGTAAGGGGGCGTGTGGTCATGTATGCAGATCAGATAACTCCCTCCATGGAAGCTGCGATTGGGGAAACTGAGCGCCGCCGACAAAAGCAAAAAGAGTTTAATGAAAAACACGGAATAGAGCCCCAGTCGATTATCAAGGCGGTTCGAGATGTAATTAGACCGGTTGATATGGTGGCCGATAAACTGCGGGAAGACAGGATCAGCAGTGCCGGTGAAAAGAAAGAAAGAAGTCCCCGGGAAATCAGGGCACTTATAATAGAGCTGGAAAAAGAAATGAAGGAAGCAGCGGACCGGCTGGAATTTGAGCTGGCTGCGCAGATTAGAGACGAAATTAAAGAACTGGAACAGGAGCTGACAGCACATGAAGTCGGGTAAAGATAGAATTTTAATCAGGGGTGCCGCAGAGCACAACCTGAAAAATATAGACGTGGTAATTCCCCGCAACCAGCTGGTTGTTATTACGGGGATCAGTGGTTCGGGAAAAACAACCCTGGCTTTTGATACCATTTATGCCGAGGGACAGCGGCGTTATGTTGAATCTCTCTCGGCTTACGCCCGGCAGTTTCTGGGCCAGATGGAGAAGCCCAAGGTTGATTATATTGAAGGACTTTCGCCCGCTATTTCCATTGACCAGAAGACAACTCATCGCAATCCCCGTTCAACAGTGGGGACAGTAACTGAAATCTATGATTACCTGCGCCTCCTTTACGCCCGGGTTGGTAAACCACACTGTCCTGAATGTGGGGAAACCATTTCCTCCCAGTCCCTTGATGAAATGGTGGACAGGGTCCTGGACCTGCCCGAGAAGACTAAAATCCAGATTATGGCTCCCCTGGTTCGGGGCAGGAAGGGTGAACATCAGCAGATCCTTGACCAGGCCCGCCGGGATGGTTTTGTCCGGGTTCGAGTTGATGGAGAGATTCATTCTCTCGATGAAGATATCAAACTGGAGAAAAACATCAAGCATACCATTGAAGTAGTGGTTGACCGGATAATAATTAAAGAGGGAATTCGGGAAAGACTTGCTGACTCTCTGGAAACCTCGCTCCAGATCGGCCAGGGTATTGTTGTAATAGACCGGAATGGAGAAGAAGATATAATTTTGAGCGAAAATTTTGCCTGTATAAAATGTGGGATAAATATTGAAGAATTAACTCCCAGGTTGTTTTCTTTTAACAGTCCTTTTGGCGCCTGCAGCTATTGTGACGGGCTTGGAGAAATGCACGAATTTTCCCCCGACCTGGTTCTGGATCGAGATTATTCCCTTGCCCAGGGCGCTATCAGGCCCTGGCGGAACTCATCGAGCCGCTATTTTGAACAACTCCAGGAAGCGGCTGCTTCAGCTCTGGGGATTTCTATGAAAACACCTTTAAAGGATGTCCCTGAAGAAAAAATCCAAAAGCTTCTCTACGGGCTGGACGAAAAAGTTTCCTTCCGCTATACCAACCGCTGGGGAAGAACCCGCCAGCACAACACCTACTTCCGGGGAATTATTAGTTACCTGCGGCGCAGGCTTGATGAAACAGGTTCTGATGGAGTGAAAGATTCTCTGGCCCAGTTCATGGAAAGAAATCCCTGTCCGCGGTGTAAGGGGGACCGGCTGCGCCCCGAGGCCCTTGCTGTGACTGTTGGGGGAATATCCATTATGGATGTTACCCGGATGTCTGTGGATAAGTCCTTTGAGTTTTTCAATTCACTCAAACTAAAAGCCCGGGATGAAATGATCGCCAGTGAAATAATTAAGGAAATAAAAACCAGGCTATCTTTTTTGATTAACGTGGGCCTGGAATATCTTACCCTGAGTCGAAAAGCGGGAACTCTATCTGGAGGTGAAGCCCAGCGGATTCGCCTGGCAACACAGATCGGTTCCCAGCTCGTGGGGGTATTATATATCCTGGACGAACCCTCTATTGGGCTCCACCAGAGGGATAATAATCGGCTGATCAATATGCTCAAAGAATTGCGCGACCTGGGGAACACTGTAATTATTGTGGAACACGATGAAGAAACCATCAGGTCCGCGGACCATGTAATTGACATTGGTCCTGGCGCAGGGCGTCATGGTGGAGAAATTGTAGCCCAGGGAACGCCAGAACAGATAACTCGCAACCGCAAGTCATTAACTGGAGATTACCTGGCCGGAAGAGCCCGGATTGAAGTGCCCAGTGAGAGATATCTGCCCAACGGAAAGTTTCTGGAGGTAAAAGGAGCCCGCCAGCATAATCTGAAAAATATCGATGTTGCTATTCCACTGGGAACCTTTACCTGTATTACCGGGGTTTCAGGTTCAGGTAAGTCTACCCTGGTTAATGAAATCATCCACCGCTCCCTGATGCGTCATTTTTATAATTCCCTGGATAGGCCCGGGGAACACGATAAAATTGAAGGGCTTGAACACCTGGACAAGGTGGTTACCATTGACCAGTCCCCTATTGGAAGGACACCCCGCTCTAACCCTGCAACCTATACCAAGGTTTTTGACCATATCCGGGAACTTTTTGCTCAGACTGCAGAAGCCCGCCGCAGGGGCTACAACAAGGGAAGGTTTAGCTTTAATGTAAAGGGAGGGCGCTGTGAAGCATGCCGGGGGGATGGAATAATCAAGATAGAAATGCACTTTCTGCCTGACGTTTATGTTCCCTGCGAGGTTTGCGGTGGAGCCCGCTATAATCGGGAGACCCTGGAAATCAAGTACAAGGGGAAAACCATTGCCCAGGTCCTGGATATGATTGTGGAAGAAGCTCTGGAGTTTTTCAGCAATATTCCGCCCATAAAAAGGCGACTGCAAACCATGTATGATGTAGGCCTCGGTTATATCCGGCTGGGTCAACCCGCGACAACGCTTTCCGGAGGGGAAGCCCAGCGGGTAAAAATTTCCTCGGAACTCTGTAAAAAGAGTACAGGTCGAACCCTTTATATCCTGGACGAACCGACAACGGGCCTCCATTTTGCCGACATAAAAAACCTTCTGGCTGTTCTTTCTCGACTGCGGGAAGGTGGTAATACAGTGGTGGTAATAGAGCACAACCTTGATGTGGTCAAAAGTGCTGACTACCTGATTGACCTCGGTCCTGAAGGCGGGGAAAAGGGAGGCTATGTTATTGCCCAGGGCACCCCGGAAGAGGTTTCCCGGGTAAAAGAATCCTATACCGGACGCTTTTTACGCCCCATGCTCAATCGGGGGCAATCTGGAGTTGAAGCTATCAATTAAAAAGGACCCCCGGTCCTTTTTAATTTATTCGTCCTTTTAACCAGGGAAATACAGAGAATAATTTAGGCCGGGGAGAAGGAAAAAGATATCCGGCAAAGAAGAAAAGGGAAGAACAAAAAAAGCAGGTGGAAAAATGAAAATAACTGAAAAGTTTTCGGAAAAAGAAAAAAAGCGTTTTAACAAGTGGTTTAAGCAAAACCGCAGAGAGGTAATTAAGACCGGCTTTATTATCGGATTCCATTTTTTTCTCGGTTTTCTCCTGGGCTGGTTTTTATTTTTCGGGCCTCTGGAAATTGATAATTCCCTGGTTCAGTTCCTCGGGGGACTGCTAGTTGGAATAATTAACCTATCTTTAACCACCAGGCATAAATTCCTATCCGTTATTGGCAGGAAAAAGGAAGCTGCACGCCTTGAAAAAAACCTTCGCTTAGGGCGCAGAGGAATAATCGGAGTCCTGTTAATTCTGATCATCATTCAGCTCTATCTCCTGGGGATTTTCCCGCCAATCAGGGGGACTTCTGAAGCCAATTTTAACAGGATGTTCAGAATTTTAAGTTCTAATTATGCCTATCAAGTTGACTGGGATGAACTGGAGGAAAAGTATCGTCCTCTTTTTGCCCAGAGCAGCTTTCCTGATGAATTCTACCCGCTGACCCAACAATTTTTGGGAGAACTCAATGACCCGGGGGTCGGTGTTTTTAGTGATAACCTGCCTCTGGAAGACCGCTGGCTGGGCCTGGTAAGAAAGATTGATGGCCAGGCTCTGTTGGTCTGGGTAAGATCCGGGGCGAATTACGAGGGCCTGGAACCGGGTGCCCGGATAATAAAAAGAGAAGGAATGGAAGTCGAGGAATACATCGGGTCAATCCCTGAAAAGGAATTACGTGCTTCTTCGCCACAGCTCAAGGAATACAACAGTTATTCCAGGCTTTTAACACTGGGGCCGGAAGAAGAAATAGAAATAGTTTATGAAACCCCTGCTGGAGAAGAAATTACCCGAAATATTAAATGGGATGATGAATATTACGGGGAAACTCAATCAGCTTACCTTGTTGTGGAAGAGCTCGCAGAAAACGCCGTTCTGATCGAAATCAACACGTTTTTCACCCAGCTTGCCCCAGATCTGCTGGGAGATTTTGATAACGCCCTCAATCAATATCTGGATAAAGAATTCGTGGTCCTAGACCTGCGGGAAAACCGGGGAGGGAGCCTTTATCTCGCGGAGTTAATTGCGGGTCGATTTTTTAGCGAAAGGTTGGAGTACGGAGAAGAAAAATACCCTTCCCGACTGCCTCACAAGGCCTGGAGGTCGACTTTTAACTACGACATCCAACCTCGGGAGCCCGTTTTTACTGGAGAAGTAATTCTACTGGTAGACACGATTAACATGGGTAATGCAGAATTATTTATTGCCGCTTTTAAAGATAGTGGAAGGGGCACAATAGTGGGATGCCCCACTGCAGGGTCTGCAGGGGAATCTCTTTCCATGAGAATTTCCGAAGGACAGGTAAATTATTCTTTCGGTGATTTCTGGCGGAAAGGTGAGGTTCAGCTGTTTGGAAAGGGTGTAGCTCCCCACCATGAGGTGGACTGGCGAAGGGAACACCTTATTGAAGGAATTGACCCATACCATGAAGCTGTAAAAGAATTGATTGAAGTGGAATAAAAGAATAATTTTTTCTCCCCGGAACCTTGAGATTGGAAAACCAATCTCCGCTTTCCGGGGAGTTTTTATTTTTACTTAAACCCGGCCACCGTTTTACCATAAGAGAATAAGTTTTTTTAAGTTAACAATAATTGGAAAATGAACAATTTTAAATTGACAGAGAATTGAAAAAAAGAGCAGGAAATATTTAATTTATATTGAAGTCCCATATTGAATATTAACTATAACTTTAAATAGGGGGCCCAAAAAGAGATGCAGGAGATAGCAAAAAAGATTAAGGAAAGGGCGAAAAGCTATGAACCGGAAATGGTGCAGTTCTTGCGGGATATTGTGGCCATTCCCAGTGAGAGTTGCAAGGAAAAAGAAGTGATCCAGAGGATAAAAGAGGAAATGGAGAAAGTTGGTTTTGACGATGTTACCATTGATCCGATGGGAAATATCCTGGGTCGAATTGGTTCAGGGGAAAGGGTAATTGCCTATGACGCTCATATTGATTGTGTGGGAGTGGGTAACCCGGATGAATGGCAGTGGGATCCTTTTGCAGGAAAGATGGAGGATGCGATAATCTATGGTCGGGGGGCCTGTGACCAGAAAAGCGGAATGGCTGCAATGGTTTACGCCGGCAAGGTTATTAAAGATTTAAACCTGCACAAAGATTTCAGTCTATATTTTGTGGGAACCGTCCAGGAGGAAGACTGTGATGGTTTGTGCTGGCAGTATATTGTAAAGGAGGGAGGGCTCAATCCTGAATTTGTTGTTGTAACTGAACCAACTGACTTAAACATATACCGGGGCCAGCGGGGCAGGATGGAAATGAAAGTTATAACCGAAGGAGTTTCCTGTCACGGGAGTGCCCCGGAACGAGGAATTAATTCGATCTACAAAATGGGACCGATAATCCAGGGCATCAAAGAACTTAACCCCCTTTTACATGTAGATGAGTTTCTGGGGAAGGGAACTATAACCATGACCCATATAACCAACGAAACACCCAGCCTGAATGCTGTACCCAATCGAACCGTGGCCTACCTGGATCGGCGCCTTACAGATGGTGAAGATAAAGAACTTGCAATAAACCAAGTTAAAGAGGTAATTGAAAAAGCGGGTACTGAAGCCCGGGTGGAAATGCTTCATTATGAAACACCCAGCTATACAGGCCTGGTCTATCCAACAGAAAAGTATTATCCCACCTGGGTTGTTCCGCCCCAACATCCAGTGATTGAAAACTCGGTCCGGGCCTTCAAAGAATTGTTCGAAAAAGAGCCCAAGGTGGACAAGTGGAATTTCAGCACAAATGGTGTGGCGATAATGGGTCTTTTGGATATTCCCTGTATTGGTTTTGGTCCTGGTAATGAAATTTATGCCCACACTGTCAATGACCAGGTTCCGATAGAGGATCTCTGGCAGGCAGCAGCTTTTTACGCACATTTACCCCATCAGGTTTAGGGAAAAAATAATGGAGGTGTCGTAATGAATACGATTTTTAGAGGAAAAGACTTTATTACTACCCAGGAATGGTCCAAAGATCAGCTGGAAACGGTGTTTGATCTATCCAGGGAATTCAAGCTGAAATTTGCCCAGAATGACTATACAGACCATATCCTGCGGGCAAGAACCCTTTTTATGATGTTTTTCGAACAATCCACCAGAACCCGGAATTCGATTGAAGCTGGTATGACTCAACTGGGAGGCCATGCCCACGACCTGACTCCCGACAAACTTCAGATTTCCCACGGGGAGGTTGCCCGGGACACTGCTAAAGTGCTGTCCCGTTTTGGACACGGGATCGCTATCCGTTATTGTGATTATGGAATAGGCAACAAGTACTTAAGAACCCTGGCCGAAAACTCCGATATTCCTATAATTAATATGCAGGACGATTTTTACCACCCCCTGCAGGGGTTGGCAGATTTGATGACAATACGGGAAAAACTGGGAGATCCCAGGGGTGTGAAAATTACGATTTCCTGGGCTTATGCTACCAGCCATGCCAAGCCTCTTTCAGTGCCCCAAACCCAGGCCCTACTTTTCAGCCGTTACGGCATGGATGTTACCTTTGCTTATCCCCGGGAGTTTCCTCTAATGGAGCCCATTATGGAACAGGCTAAAAAGAATGCAGAAGATAGTGGAGGTAAACTCAGAATAACCCATGATATGGACGAGGGTTTTGCTGATGCCCAGATTGTAATTCCCAAGAGCTGGGGAGGTTTCCTGGGAGTTGAGGATCCTTACAGTGAAGAGGGAAAAGCTCAGATGAAGGAAAACCTGGAGAAAAACAAGGACTGGATATGCGATGAGAGGAGAATGGGCCTGGCTGATAAAAACGCCTATTACATGCACGCTCTTCCTGCGGATAGGGGTAACGAGGTAACCGATCCGGTAATTGATGGACCCCAGTCAATTGTTTATGACGAAGCAGAAAACCGCTTGCATACAGCGAAAGCTATTATGGCTCTTACAATGGGAGGGAGACCATGAGAATCGATTTAACTATTAATCCAGAAGGACGGAAAAATGCAATTGAACGGGCCCGGGAAAAACAGGTTTTAATTCCCACCATGGCCCAGCAGAAAAACCCGGAATTAATACCCGAAAAAATCAAAGAAAAACTGCGTGGAGTTGGACTGTGGGACGTAAATAGCCTAAACCTTTTTCGGATTACCTGGAAAAACGAGCCAATAGAGGATGGCGGTCTTTTCGGGGGCGTCAATTATCTTGAGATCCCCCCGGAAATATCCGGTGTGCCTGCCCGGATAATTGGGATTGTAGGGAAGTGGTTCCCAACAGGAGCCCATAAAGTGGGAGCTACTTTTGGCTGTCTCGTTCCCCGTTTGATTACCGGTCAGTTTGATCCAACGAGGGAAAAAGCTGTCTGGCCCTCAACGGGAAATTACTGCCGGGGAGGGGCCTACAACTCCCAGCTTCTGGGCTGCGAATCCATTGCAATTCTTCCCGAAGGGATGAGCAGGGAAAGATTCGAATGGCTCTCCCGGATAGCCGGGGAGGTTATAGGAACTCCGGGAACGGAGAGCAATGTTAAAGAGATTTTTGATAAATGCTGGGAATTGCGTCGAACCAGGGATAATATTGTTATCTTTAACCAGTTTGAAGAACTTGGCAACCATCTCTGGCACTATGAAGTAACTGGAAATGCCATGGCTGAAGTCCTTCGGGATGAGATGGGCCCCGAAGATCGGCTGGCGGGAACAGTTCTCACAACCGGTTCAGCCGGAACCATGGGGGCCGGGGAGTTTCTCAAAGAAATTTACCCCGAGAGCCGCCTTGCGGTGGGAGAAGCCCTGCAGTGCCCCACCCTACTCCAGAATGGTTATGGAGACCACCGCCTGGAAGGAATAGGTGATAAGCACGTTCCCTGGATCCATAATGCCCGAAATACGGATATGGTTATAGGTATTGATGACAACGATGTTATGGCCGCAGTTCGACTCTTCAACGATGAAGAAGGGAAACGCTACCTGGAAAGACAGGGGGTTTCCAAGGAGATAATTGGGAAACTGGATCTACTAGGAATTTCCGGTGTGGCTAACCTGGCCGGAGCTATTAAAATGGCCAAGTATTATGAACTGGGTAGCCAGGATATAATAATGACGGTTTTCACCGATTCCATGGAACTTTACGGATCTCGTCTGGAAGAAATGCAGGAAAAACATGGTGATTTCAATGCCGAAGCTGCTGCTATTGCCTATCACCGCAGCCTGCAGGGACTGGGGATCGACTTCCTGGAAGAAATGACCTATATAGGGAAAAAGAGAATCCACCAGCTTAAATATTTTACCTGGATCGAACAGCAGGGAAGAGAGCTGGATGAGCTGAACGCCCAGTGGTACGATTATGATAATTACTGGAACGAATTTCGCCAGCAGGCTGAAGAAATCGACCGGGCCATAACCGAATTTAACAAGGAGACCGGTCTATTGTAAGGAAGGGGATAATATGCAAAATGTCCGGGGTTTAAGCTGTACCAACTGTGGCAAAAGCTATTCACCCGAGCCCGACCGTTACCTTTGTTCGGAATGCGGTGACAGTGGACTGCTGGAAGTTGAGTACAATTATGAAATTATTCGCAGAAATTGGGACAAGAAAAAACTTGTTGATAATCCTGATTCCAGCCACTGGCGTTATTTACCCCTTTTACCTGTAGAGCCGGGGACTATCCGCCCACCTCTTCGGGTGGGTGGAACTCCTGTTTATCAGAACAGGGTCCTCGGATCTGAACTGGGTTTAACAGAAATTTGGATAAAAGATGATGGACTCAACCCCACTGGTTCCTTAAAAGACAGGGCTTCTTCCCTGGCGGTGGTTAAAGCCAAAGAAGCAGGGAAGAAAATTGTGGCCTGTTCTTCCACCGGAAACGCTGCTTCCTCCCTGGCGGGAAATGCTGCAGCGAGTGGCCTTAAGGCAGTAATATTTGTTCCCAAAAGAGCCCCTTCCGGCAAGGTCGCGCAGCTCATGATATTTGGAGCACTGGTTATTTCAGTCCAGGGGAGTTACAGTGAGGCTTATGACCTGTCCGCATCTTCGATTAAGCGCTGGAACTGGTATAATCGCAATGCAGCCATAAATCCTTATCTGATGGAGGGTAAGAAAACGGCAGTCCTGGAACTTGCTGAACAGCTGGATTGGAAGATGCCTGACTGGATTGTCCTTACCGTTGGGGATGGTTGTACCATCGCCGGAGCGGGAAAAGCCTTGCAGGACCTCCAGGAACTCGGTTTTATTGCAAATAAGCCCCGGCTGCTTGGGGTTCAGGCTGAGGGTTGTGCTCCAATTACCAGGGCCTGGAAACAGAAGGAACCCCTCCAGGTCTGTGCTGAAGGATCCCTAGCCGATAGTATCGCGGTTGGTAATCCCCGCAACTGGAAAAAGGCAATCCGGGCCATCAAGGCGACTGAAGGGGCAATGGTTAACGTTCCAGACGAGGAAATCCTGGAGATGATGAGGGTTCTGGGACGTAAGAGTGGAATATTTGGAGAGCCTGCAGGTGTAGCAGGGCTTGCGGGAATTAAGCGTGCCGTCCGGGAGGGAATTATCGGGAAAAGACAAAAAGTTGCAGTAATAATAACCGGCAACGGGTTAAAGGACATTGACAGCGCCCGCAAGGCCGCAGGGGAACCATACCAACTCCCCCCCGATCTGTCCCGCATGGAAGAAGTAGTGAGTAAGGAGGAGTTGAGAGAACAATGAGAAATGGACACCTGGGGGAAAAAATCAGGGAAAAGAGACGGGAAAAAGGGATGAGCCTGCAGGATGTAAGCCAAAAGATTGGTAAAACCTCCAGTTTTTTATCCCAGGTTGAACGAAACCTGGTTGAGCCTTCAATTACTTCCCTCAGGGAAATTGCCCGAGTCCTGGAAGTCCCAATTTTCTATTTCCTGATTGATACCCACGAATATGACCCGGTGGTCCGGCGGGAAAAGAGAAAAACCCTGCGTTTTCCAGAATACGAGTTGACTTTTGAACTCCTTTCTCCTGACCTGAACCGCAAGATGGAGGTCCTGGAAGGGCGGATCCCTCCCGGATCTTTTACCTGTCCCAAACCCCTGGCCCACGACGGGGAGGAGTGCACTCTGGTTATAAAGGGTAAGATGGAGATTCAGATCGGGGAAAAGGTATACAATCTTGATGAGGGAGATAGTATTTATTATTACGCTTCAATCCCACACAAGATTACCAATGTTGGCGAAGATGAACTGGTTTTTGTTTCTTCAATAACTCCACCTCATTTCTAAAGGAAGTGATGACCGCAATGCTTTTTAAAAAGGGCAAAATTGTGACCGGAACCAAAACCCAAAAAGGAGACCTTCGGGTTGTAGGGGAAAAGATTGCCGAAGTTGGAAATCAACTTGAACCCCGGCAGGGGGAAGAAGTTTTCGATCTGGAAGGCTGTTACCTTTTTCCGGGAATTATTGATAGTCATACTCATTTTTCGCTGGAAGCCCGGGGGACGGTTAGCGATGATGATCCCCGTGCAGGTGGGGTTTCAGCTCTATGGGGAGGAGTTACAACAGTAATTGACTATGCCGATTTTCTTCCGGAGGAGCCAATTGGAGCAAGCATTGAAAAAAGAAAAAAAGTCTTTTCCCAATGCCCTGTTGATTATCACTTTCACCTGGTTTTAAATAAACATTTTACAGTTGATCGCCTGTCCGAATTAAAAGATCTTGTTTCGATGGGAATTACCTCCCTTAAACTTTTTACAACCTATCCCGATGCTGGCTATATGCTGGCGGAAAACCTGTGGCCCGATATCCTTAAAAAATGTAAGGAAATCGGGCTTTTGGTAACTGTTCATGCCGAGGATAATTCTATAATAGAAGAGAAGACTGAAAGCTACCGGAAGGCAGGGCTTTTAGATTTTAAATATCATTCCCGCCACCGTCCTGCAGAAGCTGAAGTGGAGGCTGTTAAGTGGCTCAGGGGAATGGTAGAGAAAACCGATTGCCCGATGTATATTGTTCACATTTCCACCGGGGGAGCCTGGGAGGTTTTGGCAGAAGCCAGGGATAGAGGCCTGCCCATGCTTGGCGAAACAACACCTCATTATCTCCTGCTCGATGAGAACCTTTTCAATTATCCCCGTGCTGCAAGGAATATTATGACTCCCCCGTTAAGGCGGGGAGCTGACCGGGAATGCCTGTGGAAGGGGCTTGCAGGTGGGAGTATTGATGTTGTTGCTACTGACCACTGTGCTTTTACTGAAGAACGAAAACTTAATGCAGAAAATGCCCTGGAAATTCTTCCAGGTATACCCGGTGTAGAAACCCTGCTGCCCCTGACCTATTCTTACGGTGTGGAGAGCAAACGTTTTTCGGTCGAGAGGCTGGTTCGGGTTTTAAGTGAAAATCCGGCAAAAATATTCGGGCTATACCCCCAGAAAGGAAGCCTGGAAATAGGTTCGGATGCAGATATTGTAGTTTATGATCCCCAGCCCAGGTGGGTTTTAAAAGATGAAGATCTCCACTCGGAGGCCGGATATTCGCCTTTTTCTGGATTGGAGATAAAAGGGAGGGTCAGGCTTACAATGCTCCGGGGCGAGGTTAAGGTTCGGGACGGGGATTTTATTGGAAAAGATTCAGGAGGACAGTTGATAAAAGGCCGACGTTGAAATCAAGGAGGGAAAGTTGTGGGTTCACTCTTAGTGAAAAATATAGATTTCCTGGTTACAATGGATGAAAAGAGGAGAGAGTTAAAAGGTTACAGCCTTTTAATTGAAGATGGAATTATCACAAGGCTGGAAAAAGAGATACAGGCTCAGCCCGACTGGAAGATTATAGATGCCGAGAATAAGTGGGTTTTTCCCGGATTAATCAATACCCATCACCATTTTTATCAGACCTTGACCAGGTGTCTTGGAGAAGTCCAGGGTGCGGAACTTTTTCCCTGGCTGAAAACCCTTTACCCAATCTGGGCCCGGCTTACACCCGACGGGGTTACAGCCAGCACCAGGATTGCCCTGGCAGAACTATTAAAAAGCGGTTGTACGGCTGCCAGCGACCACCACTATGTTTTTCCCCGGGGGCAGGATCCTGAACTGATAGATTACCAGATTGAAACCGCACGGGAAATGGGTGTCCGCTTCCATCCCTGCCGGGGGAGCATGTCCCGCGGGGAAGACGAGGGAGGGCTGCCTCCCAGGGAAGTTGTCCAGAAGGAAAGCGAAATTCTCGATGATTCTCTCCGGCTGATAGAAAAATACCACGACCCCAGCCCCTATTCAATGTGCCAGATTGTCCTGGCACCCTGCTCTCCTTTTTCAGTAACCCCTGAACTTCTCCGGGAAACAGTTGTGCTGGCCAGGCAATACGGGATCAGGTGTCATACCCATCTTGCTGAAACCAGGGATGAGGACGATTACTGCGAGAAGGAACTGGGCATGAGGCCCCTGGAATTCATGGAAAAGGTGGGCTGGCTGGGACAGGACATCTGGTATGCCCATGGTATTCATTTCCTTGATGATGAACTCGATGTCCTGGCCAGAACAAAGACCGGGGTTGCCCACTGCCCGGTATCCAACCAGAAATTATCTTCTGGAGTTGCCCGAATTCCTGAAATGCTCAAAAAAGGCATCCCGGTGGGGCTTGCTGTTGATGGTAGTGCTTCCAATGATGGGTCCAATATGCTGGTTGAAATGAAAAGCGCCCTCCTCCTGCACAAGCTTTACTGGGGAATTGATTCTATTAGCTCGCGAGATGTTTTGGAAATTGCAACCCGGGGAGGAGCAGAACTTTTGGGACGGCCGGACCTGGGGAGTATAGCTACTGGCCAGGCTGGAGATCTTTTTATGGTTGACAAAAGGAGTGTTGGCTATGCAGGAGCGGAGACGGACCCGGTAACAGCCCTGCTTACCTGTGGGGATAGTTTTCAGGCTGACCTTACAGTTGTTGGCGGAAAAGTCCTGGTTCAGGAGGGAAGATTAAAAGAATTTGCTGAGGAAGATTTAAACCGGGAAGCAGCCCAAAAGTCCCGGGCCATGCTCGAGAAAGGGTGATATTATGCTGATAATTGGAAATGGAACTGTTATTACCCATGATCCTGACCACCCCCTGCTGGAAGATGGAGCAATAGCAGTTCGGGATGGTGTTATCCAGGAAATAGGTCCCACCCACAAGTTAAAACAGCGTTATCCCCAGGCTTCATTTATTGAGGCCAAAAACAAAATTGTGATGCCGGGAATGATCAATTCCCACATGCATTTTTATAGTTCCTTTGCCCTGGGAATGGACCTTAAAACCAGTCCACCCCAGAATTTTACCCAGATCCTGGAGAAGCTATGGTGGCGACTGGATAAGGTTTTGCAGGGAGAAGATATTTACTACAGTACCCTGGTTGCGGCCATTGAGGGAATAAAAAACGGGACTACTACCTTTTTGGACCACCATGCTGGCCCGGGGGCAATAACCGGGTCTCTTGATCAGATTGCCAGGGCCTGCAATGAGCTGGGAATAAGAGCCAGCCTGGCCTATGAAGTATCGGATCGGGATGGAGAGGAAGCAGCCCAAAAGGGAATTGAAGAAAATATTCGCTTTTTTGACCGCTGTCAAGGGGAGAATAACCCCTTAATTGCATCTTCTTTTGGCCTGCACGCTTCATTTACTCTTTCGGATTCAACCCTGGAAAAATGCCGGGAAGCGGCAGGTGACAGGAGTATTGGGTATCATATCCATACCGCCGAGGGGAAAGCGGACCGGGAAGCCTCAATGGAAACACATGGGATGCCAGTGGTAAAAAGGCTTGATAAATGGGGTGTCTGGAATGATTTAAGCCTTGCAATCCATGGAGTTTATATTGATGAGGAGGAAATGGATATTCTCCAGGGAAGGGATACTGCAGTAATTCACAACCCGGAATCAAATATGGGTAATGCCGTCGGCCGGGCTCCGGTTTTAAGAATGCTGGAAAAAGGGCTTCTGGTTGGGATGGGAACTGATGGTTATACCACTGATATGTTTGAAGGTATTAAGGTAGCCAACCTTCTGCACAAACATGGCGAGGGCAATCCTTCTGCGGCCTGGGGAGAAATTCAGGAAATGGCTTTTGCCAACAATATTGAGATAGTTGAACGGCAGTTCAGGCAGAAAATCGGTGTAATTGCGCCAGGAAACCGGGCCGATATAATTATCCTCGATTATAAACCCCGAACTCCCCTTACCGCAGAGAACTATTACATGCATATCCTAATGGGAATCTCCGGCCGGATGGTAGAAACCGTTCTTGTTGATGGCAGGGTTCTTCTGGAAAACAGGGAACTGGTCGGCCTGGACGAGGAAAAAATATTCCGGAGAGCCCGGGAAAGGGCTCAACGGGTCTGGAAGGAAATTTAAAAGAGGAGAAGTGATTAATGGAAGACAAAAAACAGCTTGAAGAAAAAGCTATAGTGCTTTACAAGCTCGAGGATAGACCGCCTCTAATGGAAACGATACTCCTGGGGCTGCAGCACATGCTGGCAATGTTTGTGGGAATAATAACTCCACCCCTGATTGTTGCGGGTGCAATCGGACTGGATACTGAATCCACAGCATTTATCGTATCCATGGCCCTTATTGCATCGGGTATCGCAACCTGGTTGCAGATAAAAACTCTGGGGCCAATTGGATCTGGGCTATTGGGTGTTCACGGAACCAGTTTTACTTTCCTGCCACCAGCAATTTCTGCAGGTTTGGCCGGAGGCTTACCCCTTATTTTTGGAATGGCTCTTATTACTTCGCCCGTGGAAATGGTCCTTGCCAGGTTTGTCGAACAGGCCCGTAGAATATTTCCTCCTGTAGTTACCGGATCTGTCGTAATGATGATCGGACTCAGCCTTATCGGTTCTGGGATGAATGATTTCCTGGGTGGAGTGGGTGCGGCGGATTTTGCCAGCCCCCGCAACATTATTCTGGCCCTGTTTGTTCTTTCAATTATTATTTATTTCAACCGTTTTGGGCGCGGGCTGGCCCGGATAGGGGCAGTTGCAATGGGTATAATTGTTGGTTACCTGGTCAGCTTACCCCTGGGGCTGGTTGACTTTGGTCCCGTTGCTGCTTCTGGGTGGATAACCCTCCCCAGGCCTGTCGCGTATGGCCTGAGCTTCAGCTGGGCTGCTGTAATTCCCTGGGTAGTAGCCTATTTTATTACTTCAATTGAAACCATAGGTGACCTTACTGCAACCGCAGAAGCCTCCGGGGAACCGGTTACCGGAAAGTTACATAGCAGGCGACTCCGGGGAGGTGTTCTTGCCGATGGTGTTGGATCCGCTATTGCGGCCATTTTTAACTCCATGCCCAACACTACTTTCTCCCAGAACATTGGAGTAATTCACCTGACCCGGATCGGCAGCAGGGTTGTCGGACTGGCCTGTGGAACCATTCTCCTGGTCCTGGGTTTTCTACCCAAAATTGGGGCTTTAGTAAGTGTAATGCCCCGCCCTGTTTTGGGAGGGGCAACTGTCGCAATGTTTGGCCTGGTAGCTACTTCCGGGATCAGGATTGTTTCCCGGGGCGGCCTAACTGAGAGGAACATGTTTATCCTCTCAATTGGTCTGGCCCTGGGGATGGGAGTTCAGTATGTCCCAGAAGCCACAGAGCAGCTCCCCGCTGTCGTGGCCAGTATTTTTGAGCAACCCATCGCTACAACGGCAATTGTGACCTGCCTGTTGAATTTAATTATTCCCAGAGAAGAAAAGGAGGCTGATGTTGATGCTGATTGATCTGGGGTACCGCGCCCCGGATTCCCTGGAAGAAGCCCTGGAAATTTTGGGGGAAGATTCTTCTTTTTTAATCCTTGCCGGGGGAACGGACCTTTTAGTTAAGTACTTTGATGCCCGGGAAAAAATGGGCAATGTTCTGGATATTTCCCGCCTGGAGGAATTGAAAAAAATTGTGATTGAAGGAGAAAAAATATTCCTCGGGGCCTTAACAACTCATGAAGAAATCTACCGCAACCGAGACCTTCAGAAAAAGGTTCCTTTTCTGTGCAGGGCTGCAAAAAGTGTTGGGGCTCCACAGATCAGAAATCAGGGAACCCTGGGTGGAAATATGGCCAATGCTTCTCCTGCTGCTGACCTGGCGCCCCCGCTCATTGCGGTGGGAGCAAGGATTTTGCTTGCCGGACCTGATGGGGAAAGATCTTTTAACCTCGATGAGTTTTTTACCGGACCGGGGAAGACCAGGAAAAATCCCAATGAAATAATTACCGGGGTAGAATTCAATGTTCCCGTTGGTGATTTCCGGAATACCTTCCTGAAAGTAGGGCAACGCAGGGCCCTGGCGATTGCCGTGGCCAGCCTTGCTATAGCCCTCAGCTGCAGGCAGGGAAAAGTGGAAGAAGTCCGACTCTCCGCTGGTTCAGTTGCTCCAATTCCTCTCAGGGCCAGGGAAACAGAGAAGATTTTACAGGGCCAGAAACTGGATAATCTTCCCCTGGAAAAAGCGGCAGATCAGTTAGAAAAAGAAGCCAGCCCAATAGATGATATCCGGGGAACACGAGTTTACAGGGCCAGAGTCCTGGGTAACCTTCTCCGAAAAGGTTTGCAGGAAGTTCTTTCCCAGGAAGGGGTGAGTGAAAATGGCTAAAGTAAAAGTAAATTTGAAAGTAAATGGAAAAGAACATTCCCTGGAAGTAGAAGCTGCAACCAGGTTGCTGGACCTTTTAAGGGATGAGCTGGGATTGATTGGCACCAAAGAGGGTTGCGGAAAAGGGGAATGCGGGACCTGCACGGTAATTATGGATGGAAAAACCGTTAACTCCTGCCTGGTTCTTGCTCCCCAGGCAGACGGCCGGGAGATTATGACCATTGAGGGGTTGGGTTCCCCCGAAGCTCTCCACCCCCTGCAGGAAGCTTTCATTAAAAAAGGAGCAGTGCAGTGTGGTTATTGCACTCCCGGAATTATTCTATCTGCCTTCGACTTACTGGAAAAAAATCCTCGCCCCACCAGGGAGGAAATTAAAGAAGGAATTTCGGGAAATCTTTGCCGCTGCACTGGCTATGTGAAAATTGTAGAAGCAATTGAATTCTTCAACGAAGGGAGGGGAGAGCATGACAAATAAATTTGTTGGCAAGAGGATTGACCGGGTTGATGCCCGGGACAAGGTAACGGGAAAAGCTCTTTATTCTGCTGATTTTTACCAGGAAGACATGCTTTATTTAAAAGTCTTGCGGGCTCCTCACCCCCATGCCCGGATTAATTCCGTGGACGTAACCAAGGCCAGGAAAATTCCCGGGGTTGTAATGGCAATTACTGCAAAGGATATCGCCTGGGTAAAAAACTTTGGCATGATTTTTAAGGACCAGGAGGTTCTTGTCCGGGAAAAAACCCGCTACATGGGAGACGCCCTGGCAATAGTGGCAGCAGAAACTCCGGCAATAGCCAGGCAGGCCCTGGATTATATTGAAGTAGATTATGAACCACTGCAGGTTCTCTCGGATCCTCTCCAGGCAATGGACAAAAAGGCTCCCTATATTCACGAACCCAGGGAAGAAAATTGCGAACCTGGTTATAATCCAGGAAACCTCCTCTGTTCCCACCGTTTGGAAAGAGGAGATGTTGAGAAAGGTTTTGCCGAGGCGGATAAAATAATAGAGAACGAAATCCGAACCCCCCATGTTGAACACGTTGCCCTGCAACCTGAAGCAGGAGTGGCAAAATATGACAAAGATACCGGAGTTTGCACCATGTGGGTGGCTACCCAGTGGCTGCATGATATTCAAGCTGATGTAGCCCAGGCCCTTAACCTGAAGGCCGAACAGGTTCAAATTATTCAACCGGCCATAGGAGGAGCCTTCGGGAAAAGGGAAGATGTTTCCGTCCACATTATTATTGGTCTTATGTCAATTTTAACCGGGCGGCTGGTTAAGATGGAAATGACCCGGGAAGAATTGATGATAACCCAGAATAAGCGGCACCCCATTATTTTCCGCTACAAGACCGGGGTGAAAAAGGACGGAACCATTACGGCCTGGGAGGCAGAGGTTATTGGAGATACCGGGGCCTATGCTTCGACCGGGTCAGCCGTAGTGCACCAGGCTCTTTATATGTGCACGGGGCCCTACAACGTTCCTCACCTGAAGGGAGTTTCTTACACTGTTTATACCAACAACACCTATGCGGGGGCAATGCGGGGCTTTGGGGCAACCCAGGCTGCGTTCGCCTATGAAACCCAGATGGATTGTATCGCTGCAGAACTCGGGATTGATCCCCTTGAGTTCCGGCGGAAAAACGCCTATGAACTCGGTTCGATAACTCCCAATGGACAGATCCTAACCACAAGTGTTGGGATTAAAGAAACGCTGGATAAAGCGGCGGAAATATTCGGGTACGAGCCGGGTCGGCTCAGTAAAGAGGTCAATGGCAAAATCCGGGGAGTGGGAGTTGCCTCTTCCATGTTTGGCTGTGGTTATGGCGAAGGTTTTCCTGACCATTCGATTGTTGACCTGGAGGTAACCCGTGAAGGGAAAATCCTGGTCAGGTCTGCTGCCGCTGATGTAGGGCAGGGAATTTTGACCGTGGTCTGCCAGATTGTGGCTGAAGTCCTGGATATTCCGATGGATCTTGTGGAAATGGCTCCGGGCGACACCCACGCAACCCGGAATGCCGGGTCAACCTCGGCAACCAGGCAGACAATTTTTTCTGGAAATGCCGCGAAACTCGCCGCAGAAGAACTTTTAGGGAAAATTTACCACAGGGCTTCCCTGGAACTTTCCAAGCATCACCCCCAGTTTCTGGTTAGGGACGGAGAAGTTGTGCTACAGGGAACAGAAACCAGGATTTCTCTAGCCCAACTTGCCAGAATTTCCCGGGAAAAAGGAGATCCCCTCCAGGCCGAAGGCTGCTATTTTCCCCGGACTGATGTTCCTGACGAAGCAACCGGCCAGGGCCGACTCGTTTATGTTGCCTACACCTTCAATACCCACATAACCGAAGTAGAGATTGATAAATATACCGGAGAAACCAAAGTTTTACGCGTGGTTGCAGTCCCCGATGTTGGCAGGGTTATTAACCGCGTTGGTGTTGAAGGCCAGAGCGAGGGAGGAACGGTCATGGGTCTGGGCATGGCTCTGATGGAAAAACAGGTAATAGAAGAGGGTATTACCAAAAACGCCGACCTTTCAACCTACTTGATTCCCACTTCCCTGGATATGCCGGAGATAATTACTGATATCGTGGAAAGCGGTGATGCCGCTGGCCCATACGGAGCCAAGGGAGTAGGTGAACCGGCCCTATTACCAGCGGCCCCGGCAATTATTAACGCAATTTACAATGCTACGGGAATCAGGTTTTACCACACACCGGTAACTCCTGACGAAATTTTACAGGCGCTGCAGGCCCGAGCAAGCAAAAATTTCTAAAGAAGGTGATTGGATTGCCCGGCGAAAATGTCGTTAAGATTAATGGGTTTGAGCAAACAATTCTGGAGGGTGAAACCAGGACCCTTTTGCGCTACCTGCGGGATGAATTGAAACTCCTCGGTACAAAAGACGGTTGTTCAGAGGGACACTGCGGGGCCTGCACGGTTATTGTTGATGGCCAGGCCCGTCTGGCCTGTCGGCTGAAGATGGCGGATCTGGGCGGGGCAAGTGTGGAAACAATAGAAAGCCTTTCCAGGAATGCAGAGCTCCATCCCCTGCAGATTGCATTCGCTGAAACCGGTGCTGTTCAATGTGGTTTCTGTACTCCAGGGATGATTATGTCCGCAAAAGCACTTCTGGACGGGGAACCTGATCCTACCGAAGAGGAAATTAAAAAGGCCCTGCAGGGCAACCTCTGCCGGTGTACTGGCTATATTAAGATTGTGGAAGCAGTCAGGCTAGGAGCCAATTATCTCCGGGGAAAGAGGAAAGAAGAAGAAAAAGATATAATTGCCAGGGTCGGGGAAAGTATTATTAAAAACGATGCAGTAGCCAAAGCAAGAGGAGAACCATTTTACGTCGATGATCTTTACAGGGAGAACATGCTTTACGGGAAACTTCACCTGAGCTCGGAACCACATGCTAAAATTGTTCAGGTGGATTTTGAAGAGGCTCTCCAGGTTCGAGGAGTTGTTAAAGTTCTTACTTCAGAGGATATCCCGGGCCGGAATACATTCGGGCTAAAAATTCCCCATCAGCCCGTTCTTGCGGGAGATAAAGTTCGCTATACAGGGGATCCGGTGGCCCTGGTTTTGGCCGAAAGCAGGTCTGCGGCAGAAGAAGGCGCTGCCCGGATAAAGGTTATGTATGAAAAACTCCCCGCTTATTTCAGCCCGGAAGATTCCCTGAAGGAACATGCCGAAAAAATCCATGCAGAAGGAAACACCCTTACAGAATTAAATATAAAAAAGGGCTTTCCTGATGAGGCCATGGAAAAAGCGGATATTATTGTTGAAGGAGAATACAGAACCCCCTTCGGTGAACACGCTTACCTGGAACCAGATGGAGGACTTGCCGAATACAGCGATGGGAAAATAACGGTATGGTGTCCGAACCAGGGAGCGCATCAGTTCCGGGAAATGATTGCTGCAAGCCTGAATCTGCCCCTGGATAAAGTCCGGGTTATTACAACGAAAACAGGAGGTGCTTTTGGAGGCAGAGAAGAGCCAACAGTTCAGATTCACTGTGCTCTGGGAGCGATGCTGACCGGGCGACCCGTTAAAATTATTCTATCCCGGGAAGAAACAATCAGGATGTCAACCAAGCGCCATGCAACAAGGATGTTTTACCGGACTGGAGTTAGCAAAGATGGGAAAATTCTAGCAGGAGAGGTTAAAATCTTCAGTGACACCGGGGCCTATGCCTCCCTGGGAGAACCTGTTGCCCTTCGGCACACCGCTTTTGCCCTGGGCCCTTATGTGGTGCCCAATGTCCGGGTCCAGACCTTTTCCGTTTATACCAACAATACTCCAGCAGGGGCTTTCCGGGGTTTCGGGAGTCCCCAGGTAAATTTTGGAGCTGAACTGCAGATGGACCAACTGGCCCGGGAGTTAAAGATGGACCCCCTGGAATTCCGCCTGAAAAATGCCCTGCAGGAGGGCGGAGCGACAATAACCGGCCATATTCTTGGGGGAGGAGTTGGCTTTAAAGAATGCCTGCTTAAATTAAAAGAAGCCCTGGAAAAAGAAAAACTTCCCTCTCCTAAAATTGGGGGGAAGATCGGAGTTGGTATTGCCGGTGGCTATAAAAATGTTGGCATGGGAGCAGGTTTGCCCGAAAAAACCGGTTCCGGTCTGCAGCTCAATTCCGATGGAACCTTCACCCTCTTTGTAGGGTGTGTGGATTCGGGTCAGGGTTCAGATACGGCAATGGCCCAAATTGCTTCAGGAGTTTTAAATTGTTTTTTCGGGGATATTACTGTTGTTTCAGCCGATTCCGAGTTAACCCCTGATGTTGGTGTAACTACGGCCTCCCGGATGGTATTTCTGAGCGGTAATTCTGTGGCGGGATGTGCCCGGGAATTTAAAGAAAAATTAACTGGGATAGTAGCTGAAAAAACCGGGCTAAAAACGGGGGACCTGGAGCTTAACGGCAGAATTTTTATTAGGATATCAACTGGAGAGGAAGTTCTGAGCCTGCAGGAACTGGGAAAACTATTTCCCAATAACCGCAATGATTATTTTTACCAGCCCCCTGAAACCCATCCCCTGCCCCTGGAAGATATTCCTGCAGAACCCAGTTCAAAGGAAAAACACCACCTGCATTTTGCTTACTGTTTCGGAGCACATGGGGTTATTGTGGAAGTTAATGAGGATAAGGGTAAAATTAAAGTTCACAAGGTTTTCGCCGCTCATGATGTGGGCCGACAGGTAAGTCCCCAGGGGGTTGAAAGCCAGATCCAGGGAGGTGTTGCCATGGGGCTGGGCTATGTCCTGGGAGAAAATTATTATCTGAAGGATGGTTTCCCGGTCCAGAATAACCTTGCCCGCCTAAAGCTCCTGCGGGCAAAGGATATGCCTCCGGTAATCTCCCTGGTCGTAGAAGATAATCACCCTGACGGCCCTTTTGGGGCCAAGGGGATGGCGGAACTTCCCGGGGGGCCGGTGGCTCCTGCAGTGGTTAACGCAATTTATAATATCACGGGAAGGTTGATTACTCACCTACCGGTTTCCAGCAGTGATTTAAAAGGAAATTAAAGTTGGAAGAGTTTGCAACAAAACTTTGCGAGATAGGAGGATTGTTGATGGCTGAGGAAAAGAAACTTAGCAAAGAAGCCGCTCTTTTGGAAGCTGCCAATTGTTTAAAATGCTATAAGCCGCCCTGCCAGGAAGACTGTCCTGCTGGGATTGATATTCCCAGGTTTATCTATAAGATAAAAACCGGGGATTTCAAAGGAGCCAAGCGGGTTTTGTACGAAAAAAATTTATTCGCAGCAACCTGTGCTGCAGTATGTCCCGTGGAAGAGCTCTGCCAGGAGAACTGCAACAAAGGTCAGGTAAGCAGGGCTGTTTCAATTGGCCAACTTCAGGCTTATGCTGTTGAAATGGGGGGAGAAATTGAATTTCCCGAGGAAGAAAAAACCAAAAACCCCCGGAAAATTGCCGTAATAGGTGCCGGGCCGGCCGGAATGACTGGAGCCTACCGGCTGGCCAGAGCAGGTCATCAGGTGGATGTATTTGAAGCCCAAAAGGGGCCCGGTGGGACACCCTTCTGGGGAATTCCTCCCTGGCGTCTTTCCCGGGAAACGCTGGAGCGGGAAATTAAAGAGATTGAAAAACAACTGCACAGCATTAAATATAATACCCGCATAGGCGAAGATATTCAGGTAGAGGATTTGCTCAATGAATATGATGCCGTTCTGGTTTCCTGTGGGCTGGGGGAGGGATCTGCCCTCCGCATAAAAGGAGCTGATCTGGAAGGAACTGTAGATGCAGTAACTTTTCTCAGGGCCCATAATACAGATGAAAATGGAGTTCCTTCCCCTGAAGGAAAGATTGTTCTCATAATTGGTGGAGGTAATACGGCAATGGATGCCGCAATGGCAGCAAAGGAAGCCGGAGCAGAAAGGAGTATTGTCGTTTACCGCCGGTCCTGGGAAGAAATGCCTGCCTGGAAAGCAGAAATTCAAAAAGCCCAGGAGCGGGGCGTTGAATTTATGCTGCAAACGGCTCCAGTGGAAATTCTGGGCGAGAAAAAGCTGGAGGCAATTAAACTTGTTCCCACACGCCTTGTCCCTGAAGAAGGCCGCCGGCCCCGCCCGGTTCCCATTGAGGGAAAGGAATTTGATTTTCCCGCCGGGATGGTGATTACAGCCCTGGGGCAGCTTGAGAACCCCCTGTTGGAAAAACTGGAGGGAAGAGAGAAGGTCTTTTTTGCAGGAGATGCTGCTGGAGGCGATGCCACAGTGGTCCAGGCAGTAGCAGAAGGAAAAGAGGCCGCGGGGAAAATTATGGCCTATTTCCAGGAAGCCAAAGGAAGAGGGGTGTAAACTATGACCGACCTATCTCTGGAGTTTTGTGGAATAAAATATCCGAACCCTTTTGTTCTCGCTGCTGCTCCTACCACAGACAAGGAAGAAATGGTTGCCAGAGCTTTCGAGGCTGGATGGGGCGGAGCAATTTTAAAGACCACCTCAGTGGAAACTGAAGACGTAAGCCTGGTGTACCCCATGATGGCCGGACTTGATTATGATAACAAGAGGCTTGCTGCTCTTGAGAATATTGACCTGATTTCTCACCATCATATTGATGTTGTAGAAAAGAGAGTTCGAAACCTGAAAAAAGAATTCCCCGACCGGGTAGTCGCTGCGAGTATAATGGGACAAGCCAAAGAACACTGGCAGGAACTGGTGCAGAGACTTGAAGCGGCAGGAGTTGACCTGATTGAATGCAGTTTTTCCTGTCCTCACGGCATGCCCGAAAAAGGGATGGGCAGCACCATAGGGCAGAATCCTGAGCTTGTGGAAAAAACCGCTCGCTGGGTAAAAGAAGCTGCGAAGAGAGTTCCCATAGTAATTAAGCTAACCCCGCAGATTGCTGATATTACAGTTGCTGCTGAAGCTGTAAAAAAGAGTGGGGCAGACGGGGTTTGCGCTATTAATACCGTTAAAGGCATACTGGGAGTGGATATTTATGATTTTGTCCCTTATCCCAAGGTTAGAGATAAATCAACAATTGGAGGAGTATCGGGGCTTGCAATTAAACCAGTTGCTCTCCGCTGTGTTGCAGAGATAACCCGGAGTGTTGATATTCCCGTAACAGCTTCCGGCGGGATTACTACCTGGCGGGACGCAGTAGAATTTTTGCTCCTCGGTGCCCGCAACCTCCAGGTCTGTACCGCAGCTATGCAGTACGGTTTTGACCTGGTCGGTGATTTGAAGGAAGGACTGGCCAATTACATGGCAGAAATGAACTTCTCCTCGGTGGAGCAGATAGTTGGAAAATCTTTACCTAAACTTGTGGATCACGGGACCCTGTCCCGGGATAACAGGGTTGTTTCCCGTGTTGACGAGGATCGCTGTATTAAATGCGGGCGCTGTTATGTTGCCTGTAATGATGGAGGGCATCAGGCCATAACCATTGGGGAAGACAGGATCCCCCAGATTGATGAAGAAGAATGCGTTGGGTGTGCTTTCTGCACAACTATCTGCCCTGTGTACTGCCTGGAAATGGAACGAGTTGAGGAAAAGAAGGAATAGGCTACGGGGAGGGAATTATCGCCATGAAAAATAAACTTCTGGCCCAGGCCCGGGGAGAAGAAAAAGCGGACCTGGTTTTCAAAAACGGCCGGATTGCTGATGTTTTTAATGGGAAATTAGTCTCTGATAGGGTTGCTGTATCGGAGGGAGTGATCCTGGGAATTGGTAATTACAGGGGGAAAGAGGAAATTGACCTGGATGGGCACATCCTGGTCCCCGGGTTTTTTGATGGACATCTTCACGTGGAAAGTTCCCTGGTCAGTGTTGGGGAATTCGCCCGCCAGGTTATTCCCCTTGGGACCACCTCTATTTATACTGATCCCCATGAAATTGCCAATGTTGCCGGGAAAGAGGGTATCAGGTATATGCTGGAGGAAGGGAGAAAATACCCCTGGAATTTCAACCTGATGCTTCCTTCCTGTGTTCCGGCCTCTCCCTTTGAAACTCCCGGGGCAGTCCTGGAGGTGGAAGACCTCCTGGAATTTTACAATGAAGAGAATGTTTTCGGCCTGGGGGAGGTAATGAATTACCCCGGGGTAATTAACGGAGATGAAAAAATCTGGGCAAAGTTAGATGCTTTCGCGGGAATGTTTAAAGATGGGCATGCTCCTGGGGTAACGGGAATGGAACTAAATGCCTATCTCCTGGGAGATATAAAGGCAGACCACGAAGTGATAAGCGCCGAAGAAGCCCGTCAGAAAGTAGCCGCGGGCATGCTTGTTATGGTCAGAGAGGCTTCGGGAGCCCAAAATCTCCGGGAAATACTCCGGGCCCTGGATGCCAAAAACCAGGACAGATTTATCCTGGCCACTGATGATCGTCACCCGGAAGACCTTTTGAACCAGGGGCATATCAACTACCTGCTTGAACTCACAGTAAAGGAAAACCTTGATCCCCTGCTCGCACTGCGCCTGGCTACATTGAACCCGGCTATTGCCTTCGGGGTGAAGGATCTGGGAGCCATCGCGCCCGGTTATCGGGCAGACCTGGTGGTTCTTGAAGACCTGGAAAAATTCAGGGCCTTAGAAGTTTATAAAGATGGGAAACTGGTAGGTAAAGAAGGAGAAGCTTTATTTTCTGCCGCTAAACCCTTACAGAATTCCCGGATCAGGAATTCTGTAAATATTGGTTCCCTTGAGCTCGAACGCTTTAAACTCCCTTCAGGAAAAAGGTTTCGGGTTATCGAAATGGTTCCCGGGCAGATAACAACTCGCTATTTAATTAAAGAACTAGAGGTGAAAGAGGGGCAGATTGCGAATATAATAGAGGAGGGGCTTGTTAAACTTGCAGTTGTGGAAAGACATCATGCTTCGGGAAACGTAGGGCTGGGACTTTTAGCTGGACTGGGGCTTAAAAAAGGCGCCCTTGCAGTTTCTGTAGCCCATGACTCCCACCATGTTATTGTTGCAGGGGCAGATGACCCTTCCATGTTAAGGGCCGTAAAGGAAATCGAAAAAATGGGCGGTGGGGTTGTTCTGGTTGCAGATGACCAGGTGCAGGCTTCAGTTCCCCTCCCCATAGCCGGGCTGATGAGTGAGGAACCTATAGGCCAGGTTGCCCGGCAAATGGCCATGTTAAACGATAAGGCAGAAGAAATGGGTATAAAACTGGAAAATCCCACAATGGCCCTGAGTTTTCTGGCTCTTCCCGTCATTCCCGAACTTAAACTGACTGACAAAGGTCTTTTTGATAGCAAGAAATTCCAACCGGTATCCCTGGTTGTCGATTGATAGGAGGTGGTAGGAGGGTTAAAATAATAAGCTTTATAATTGCTTGAGGTAACATAACTGCAAAGGAGGTACTTAATTTATGGATTTTATTGAACGCCAGTTTCAATTAAAGGCCAATAAAACGAACCTGAAGACGGAAATAATTGCCGGGATTACTACCTTTATGACGATGGCCTATATTATCTTTGTTAACCCCAGTATCCTGGCCGATGCGGGCATGCCTTGGGAAGGCGTTTTCATGGCTACAATTGCCGGTATTATCCTGGGAACAGTTGCCATGGCTTTTCTGACCAACTATCCCTTTGCCCTTGCTTCGGGGATGGGGCTGAACGCCTTTTTTGCTTACACCGTTGTTATTGGTATGGGAGTACCCTGGCAGGTGGCCCTGGGGATTATCTTCCTTGAAGGTATTTTGTTTATTATTTTAAGCATCACCCCGGTCCGCAAGATGATAGTAAACAGCATTCCCATGAGCTTAAAATCTGCAATCGCCGCGGGGATCGGTCTCTTTATCGCCTTTATTGGTCTGCAAAATGCGGAAATAATTGTTGGTTATGAAGCAACCATGGTGACCATCGGTGACCTGTCTTCAGGACCTCCCCTCGTAGCCTTATTTGGAACCATCGTTATGGGAATACTTTACGCCCTCAAGGTTAAAGGTTCCCTTTTATGGGGGATTCTGGCTGCAACAGCCTTCGGCGCACTGCCCGGGATTGGTGTAACTCCACCTTTTGAGGGTATTTTTGCCCCGCCTGATTTTGCAAGCTGGGGACTGGTTTTCGGACAACTCGATGTGCGGGGAGCTATTGATATTGGTTTAATCGGTGTAATTATTGCCTTCCTCTTTGTCGACCTTTTTGATACTGCTGGAACCCTGGTCGGGGTCAGCACTCAGGCGGGATACCTGGACGAAGATGGAAACCTGCCCAAGGCCAATCGAGCCCTGCTTGCTGATGCAATTGGAACAACAGGTGGGGCCATCTTTGGAACCTCGACAGTAACTACTTATATTGAATCTGCTTCTGGTGTTGCTGAGGGTGGTAGAACTGGTTTAACAGGCCTGGTTACTGCCTTTTTATTCCTGCTCTCCATTTTCTTTATGCCCATTGTGGGAATCGTTCCCGGGGCTGCTACGGCACCTGCCCTGGTAATAGTGGGAACCATGATGATGAGCAATATCCTCAAAATTGACTGGGATGACTATACCGAGGTGTTACCTGCTTTTATCTGCATGATTACAATGCCTCTGGCTTACTCCATATCCCACGGGATTGCTCTCGGTTTTATTTTCTTCCCGATCATCAAGGTTTTCACAGGCCGAAGCAAAGAAGTGCATCCCCTGGTTTATACCCTGGGAGCTCTCTTCATCCTTTACTTTATATTTATCGAATAACAAAAAGAGGAGGGGGCAACCCCTCCTTTTTTTTCTAACAGGGGGTTGGGCAAATGATTGCAGCCGTTCTCCTCGCTGCCGGAGAGGGAAGCCGGATGAAGGAACTCAAACAAACCTTGCCCTGGAAAGAAGGTTTTAACCTGGCCCAGGCCAGCTTAGAAATTATCCTGGCCTGCAAGGAGATTGAAGGACCCATCCGGGTGGTAATTGGAGCAAAAGCGGATCAGGTGCAGAAAAATTTTGAGAAATATTCTGACTCCCGGCTGGAGATTCGGAGAAACCAAGAATACAAAAAAGGAATGATTTCTTCCATAAAAACAGGACTGGAGTCATTACCAGGAGAAGTGGAAGGATTTTTTATAGCGCTTGCCGATCAACCCCTGATTTCTCCAGGAACCTATACTGAATTGACAAGAGTTTTTCGGGAAGGAGAACATAAAATTATTGTGCCTGTTTACCGGGGAAATAGAGGGCATCCGGTTTTTATGTCCTCTGATTTCTTGGCGGAAATTCTGGAAATGCCTGATAGTCCGGGGGGGCTACGTCCCCTGTTAAAAAGGTACCAGGATCAGGTTTTATGGAAGGATGTAAAAGATCCAGGAGTTACTATTGACCTGGACTATCCCGAGGATTATTTTCATTACAGGAGGGAAGGGAAATGAGAAAGGGACCGGTAATCATTAAAGGTGCTGGAGAAATGGCCTCGGGAACTGCCCATAAGCTATTTCGAGCTGGCCTGGAGGTGGTGATGACTGAACTTCCCCAACCCCGGGCTGTTCGCCGAGGAGTTTCCTTTGCTCAGGCGGTTTTTACTGGAGAGCACACAGTTGAAGATGTAACTGCCTGCCGGGTGCAAAAAATATCGGAAATAATTGAGGTCATAAGCCAGGGATTTGTTCCAGTTCTTCCCAGGACTTTTACCAGTGAAGAACTGGAAGAATTAGATCCCAGGGCCCTGGTTGATGCCACTTTGGTCAAAGAAAAGACTGATACCTACTGGGGAGAAGCGCCTGTTGTTATTGGCCTGGGGCCTGGATTTCGGGCCCCTGAAGATGTCCACGCCGTAATTGAAACCCAGAGAGGGCATCACCTTGGCCGGATATATTTCCAGGGGATTGCTGCACCCAATACCGGAGAACCCGGCGAAATTCTTGGTTATACCTGGGAAAGAGTTTTGAGATCCCCGGCAAAAGGAGAGTTTGTACCTTTCCGGGAAATTGGGGATGAGGTTGAAGCAGGAGATGAAATAGGGGTAATTGAAAAGCAGGACGCGGTCTATGCAAAAATTTCAGGAGTGGTTCGGGGGCTGGTTTATCCAGGATTAAAGGTTGAAAAAGGGACAAAACTGGGAGATATTGACCCTCGGGGAGTTCGGGAGTACTGTTTTACAATTTCTGATAAGGCCAGAAACATTGCAGGAGGTGTCCTGGAAGCCTTGCTTTTCCTGGAGGGAAGAAAAAATGTTTAAACACGGGATTGACCCTGTTATTTCCCTGATTGGGGCAGGAGGAAAAACCTCAATTCTATATTATTTTGGGGATTGTTCTTCCCGAATGGGGGAAAAGGTGGTGCTTACCACTACAACAAAGGTTTTCCCTGTTGAAAGGGAGGGTGTTCCCCTGCTCCTGGAAGAAGACAGGGAGAAAAGAGCCCAAAAGGCAGGGGAACTATTAAAAACTCACTCCCTGATTCAGGTTGGAGCAGAAATTACAGGCGAAAAGGTAATTGGTATTGAGCGAGAAACAGTTCAGGATTTCCTGCAGAACGGGGCGGACCGGGTTATTGTTGAAGCAGATGGAGCGCGAGGTTTGCCTTTGAAATTCCCTGCAGAACATGAACCTGCTTTGCCTTTTCCCCCGGGCAGGGTTTTCCTGGTTATCGGAGCCTGGGCTCTGGGCCAGCCCTTTTCAGAGAAAATTTTTCACCGGCCGGAGCTGGCCCGGCGTTACCTTAACTGGAAAGAAGGGCAGCTCATAGAAGGTGAACACATCGCTGATTTGCTGCTCCACCCTAAGTCATATTTACCACGGCTGGAAGGGAAAAAAATTTCAGTGATTTTAAATGGAGTTAGGGGCATGTGGCAGGAAAATGAAGCCAAGAGAATCGGGGTGATTTTATTTCGAAAAAGCCGGGTGGGAAATATTTACCTGGCCAACCTGAAAGACCAACCCATCTTATGGAAATTGCTCAGAAGAAGGCAGGAATAGAGGAAAATTTGTCCAAATATAGTACTGGGAAAGGGCAGAAAATTTTTAATAAGGAGGGGTTTTCTTGAGAAAGTTATTGTACCTGGTTTTGGTTTTGGCATTAATGTTGGGCCTTGGGGGGCAGGTTTTTGCCCAGACTTATGTTGTTGGTACCAGCGCAGACTTTCCTCCCTTCGAGTATATTGAAGACGGAGAGTTTGTCGGGTTTGATATGGACCTGATGCGGGCTATCGCCGAAGAAATGGATTTTGAAATTGAATTTCGCGATATTAGCTTCGACTCGCTGATCCCCGGGCTGCGAACGGGAACAATTGACATTGTCATCGCTGCCATGACAATTACCGAGGAAAGAAAACAGGCCGTAAGCTTTTCAGATCCATACTATGTAGCAAACCAGAGTGTTATTGTAAAAGAAGGCCTGGATTATGACCTGACTGTCTTATTCGGAGATAATCGGATTGGAGCCCAGACGGGCACCACCGGGGATCTCTGGGTAACAGAGAGGCTTTATGATCGAGGGATTCTCACCGGACGGGTTGTTCGCTACGAAACATTTGACCTGGCAATAGAAGACCTGGTGAATGAGAATGTTGAAGCCCTTGTTCTGGACAGGCCTGTTGCAGAAAGATTCGTTGAGGACCGTCCCTTGATTCTTGTTGGAGAAATTATTACCCACGAGGAGTATGGGATTGCAGTTGATCGGGGCAACGAAGAACTGTTGCAGAAATTAAATGAAGGCCTGCAGAGAGTAATTGATTCAGGAAAGATGGGAGAATTAATCGACAGGTATTTCCAGTAAAATTTTAAATTAAACAGGCAAACAAAAGGAGAGGAAGGGATCTGCTATCGAAAAAATCCAGTTAGTCTGGGATGCGCTCCCGGCTCTCTGGACGGGGACTAAGATAACAATCCACCTGACGGTGTTAGGGTTGGGGCTGGGTCTGGCGGTTGCCATTCCGATTTCATTCCTCCAGATCTTTGCGCCCCAACCCTTCCGTTTACTGGCCTCGGCCTACGAGAGGGTGCTGCGGAGCATCCCCCTTTTAGTAACTTTGTTTTTATTGTTTTATGGACTTCCGTCTTTTGGCATCCGGCTTGCTCCTTTTACCGCTGCTGTTATAGGGGTTGGGTTAAGGAGTTCAGCCTACCAGTCCCAGATTTTTCGGGGCGCAATTCTGTCTATTTCGGAAAACCAGTTTCGGGCTGCCCTGGCAATGGGTATGAATAAAATTAAAGCTTTCCGGCATATAGTCATGCCCCAGGCCCTGCGCCTGGCCATTCCTCCCTGGACCAACGAGCTGACAATAGTGCTCAAGGATACCTCGATGGCTTTTGCCCTGGGGGTTGTTGAGCTGGTCCGCCAGGGAAGGTATATTATAGTGGCAACCCGGGAACCTTTGCTTATTTACCTCACCATTGCTGCTATTTATCTCATTCTGACACTGTTGAGCAACAATACCCTGGGACGCCTGGAGAAAAGGCTTCGCATTCCGGGTATTGGCGTAGAGGAGCGTGCCCGATGAATAAGGAAAAAGGTTCCGTATTGAGAATTGAAGATTTGCACAAAAGCTTTGGAGACAATCACGTTTTGCGGGGAGTTTCTCTTGAAATAAAAAGGGGCGAAACCAAAATTTTGATAGGCCCCAGCGGAACAGGAAAAAGCACCTTATTAACCTGTATTAATATGCTTACCCCTCCCGATTCGGGTAAGATCTGGCTTTTAAATGATGAAATTACTGCGAGCCGGAAGGTTAATTTGCTCCGGCAGAAAATCGGTTTTGTATTCCAGGATTTCAGCCTTTTTAACCACCTGACTGCCCTGGGAAATGTCAGCATTGGCCTTACCAAGGTTAAGGGAATGGACAGAAAAAAGGCCAGGGAAAAAGCCATGGAGGAGTTAAAGCAGGTGGGTCTGGGGGATAAAGCTTCTTCCTATCCTGCACAGCTTTCCGGGGGGCAGAAACAGAGGGTTGCTATTGCCCGGGCCCTGGCCATGGATCCACAGCTTATTTTATTTGATGAGCCCACTTCAGCCCTTGACCCCGAATTGATCGGAGAGGTATTGACCGTAATGAAAAAACTTGCCAACCAGGGAATGACCATGCTTGTTGTCAGCCATGAAATGGGTTTTGCTCGTTCAGTAGCAGATGAAGTTATTTTCATGGAAGGTGGGATAATTGTTGAACAGGGTCCCCCGGCCCAGCTTTTCAGCAACCCCAGGGTTGAGCGGACGGGTGAATTTCTATCTCGTTTGAGCAGTCTCTTCGGGGAGGAGGATGAAAAATGACTTTCTGGCAGGTAGTTCAGCATTCCTGGGGACCCCTGATGGATGGACTTCAGGTCACTATTCAGCTGACTCTTTTATCCATTGTTTTCGGGCTTGCCCTGGGTTTAATTCTGGCCCTGGGGAAGGTTTACGGCCTGAAACCCATTCGCTGGTTCTGTACAGCCTTCATTGAAATTATTCGGGGAACCCCGCTTCTGGTCCAGATTTTCATCTTTTATTTTGGCCTTCCTCCTTATGGAATCCGACTTTCTCCTCTGGAGGCTGCTGTGTTAGCTTTTTCGGTTAATAGCGGTGCCTATCAGGCCGAATATTTGCGTGGGGCTATTCAATCCATTCCCAGCGGCCAGATGCAGGCGGCACTATCCATGGGAATGACTCGCTGGCAGGGAATTATTTCGATTATTATGCCCCAGGCTTTACGTCGGGTAATTCCCCCGTGGACTAACGAATTTATTTACCTTTTAAAGTACACTTCGCTGGCCTATATTATTGGTACCCAGGAATTAATGGCCCAGGCCCGCTTTGTTGCCAGCAGGAACTACGAATATTTCCATACCTACCTTTTTGCTGCTTTAATCTATTTAGTGGTTGTGCTGGTTTTTTCCGAAATGTTTAGCTGGCTGGAACGCAGGGTGAAAATTCCCGGTTTTGAATACCATAAATGAATGCAAAATGGGGTTTTCTTTACCGGGTTAATCGGTGATGCTATAATTAGCTGTAGAGGGGAGGTTTGACCGGTTATGCAGGAGAAATATCTGGGTGTTGATATTGGAGGAACCAAGGTAATGCTGGCCCTGGTTTCAGGAGATGGGTTAACCTTAAAAAGAGATCGAATTGAAACCATGGCTGAGGAAGGACCCCGGCGTGTTGTGGAAAGAATTGTTGGGTCGATTAAAAAGATAACCGGGGAAGAGAAAATAACTGCCGTTGGACTTGGTGTTCCCGGGCCCATTGACTTTTCCCGGGGGGTTGTAACCCTTGCTCCCAATCTGGGGTGGAAAAATGTTGCTATAGTGGATCTTTTTGCAGAGCACCTTGATTTACCAGTTTACCTGGAAAACGACGCCCTGGTCGCTGCCTGGGGTGAGAAAACTCTGGGCGCAGGGAAGGACTTCGACCATTTTATTTACATGACTGTCAGCACCGGGATTGGCGGAGGACTGATTTTAGACGGGAAGCTTTACCGGGGAGCCCATGGGGCTGGAGGAGAAATCGGCCACATGATTATTGATCCCACAGGCCCCACCTGTGGTTGCGGCAATCAGGGTTGTTTGGAAGCCATGGCCTCGGGTAAAGCACTGGCGCGTATGGGCCGAGAAGCTATGGAACAGGGGCAGTGGCCAGAAGGTCCCAGCCCCGACGGAATAACTGGTTCAACAATTACCAACTGGGCCAAAGCAGGTGACCAGCCCTCAATTGAAATAATCGACAGACAGGCTCGCTACCTGGGCCTGGGTCTGGCCAACCTGACCCACATTCTTGACCCCCAGGCCTTTGTCCTTGGTGGAGGAGTAATGGCCGCGGCAGAGCTGCTCTTACCCCGCATCCAGGCTGCACTGGAAGACTACCTGATGCCCGGTTATGGAGAACGGTTGCAGCTCCTGCCGGCCAAACTCGGAGATATAGGTGGAGCTCTCGGGGCAGCGATGGTGGCCAGGGATTTCCGAGCGAAATAGTAAAAAGCCCCTGGGGGCTTTAAAAAAGATCTATGCGGATCAGAGCGCTCCGGCGGAGGTTGGGAAGGTACAGTCCTTCTCCGTCGGGGCGGGCGATTCGGCTGGCGTGGTTACGGGCCATCTGGGGGGAAATGCGAAGTTGCTGTGATAAAAAGGAAGTGGCTTCTTCCATGTCCTGAACTGGCTGTCCAAAATCAAAAGATATCAATTCCAGTTGGTAAATTAAATCCAGTTTTTTCAGGGCTGCTTCTGTTTCCCTGTAAGGTAGGGGAGAAGTAGCCCTTTCCAACCCACTGCCAAAATCTTTGGGCCCGGCCGGGGCGATTAAGAAAACGTGGCGGCAGGTATGTCTGCAGATTTTCTTTAAACTCTCTTCTCTGCTCATGACCTGCGATCCGGAAAAAGCAGAGATGGTTACATCGGCAAAAATTTCTTCGGGAAATTCTTCAGGCCAGGACCCCGGAAGGATTTCGATTTTTTCACAATTCCCGGTGACCTTTTCCAGGTATTTTCGGGGAAGAGGATCGGGCTCCAGGTTGTAAACCTTTTTCACATGAGCAACTAATTCCCGGGAAAAAAGGCCGGGACCAGAACCAATATCTAAAAGGACATCCTCGGGGCGGAGGAATGGTTTGATTTTTTCGATAAATACCCGGGGATAATCGGAGTGCTTTCCTGCCTGCAAATACCAGCGAAGGCGGTCAGTATTCCATCTCATCGGGCCAAAAGCCTCCTTTCACGGAGAAAACCTTCCAAAAGGGAAGGAGTTTCCTTCTCCTCGATCCTGTGTATTTCCATTCCCGGGGTAGCCCTGACCCGGTCCAGAAATGGACTGGCTTTGTCCTTGATTACTCCCAGAACGGGCTGGGGTGAATTTAATCTTTCCAGCACGGCCTGCTGAAAAGGAAGGGCTTCTTCTTCAAAAATTCCCAGCTCGTCCATTATTACCAGGGAGCAATTGGCTGTCCGTTTTAAAGCCCGGACACCTTTTTGATTGAAGGTGCTCAGGACCGGCGTCCAGCGGGAACTGTTTTCCTTTTTATATATTACAGGGTCCGGGATGCGTCCCTGGAAGGGTTGAGTTAGGCGGTATGGTTCTTCCCCCAGATCAGCAAGCCGGAAGGCTATTGTTTTCCCGGAAAGAAGCATGCGCTGGACAACAAAACCCCCAACAGAACCCTTGATTTTTGGGATGAAATTAATTATTAAGGATGATTTTCCCCGGCGCGGGGGACCGGTGAGGAAAAAGTTATTGGCCATTTGTTCCTCCTCCAGGGTACTAAATTTAAAGCCATTATTGCACACGGGGAAGGGAAAGTCAATATTTAGAGGGAGGGGAAGGCAATGAGCGGAGTTTTCCATAAACTACAAAAATTGATTGAAGCAGGGGAAAGAGGGTTATTTTTTATTGATCTTGACCGGGAGCCGGGACGGCTTGCTCTTTATGATTCCGGCGGAAACTTGCTTGAGGGAGCTGACTTTGTTCCTTCGGGTATCAGGAAAGAGGTTTTGAATTCACCCAAACCCGACTTAAGAAAAACCCCCGAAGGCAGGATTTACGGAGAATTAGTGGCCCCGACTCCCATCCTTGTAATTCTGGGAGGAGGGCATATTGCCAAAACCCTTGCGGAAATGGGAAAATTAATCGGGATGAAAACCTGGGTAGTTGACGACCGGAAAGAATTTGCCTCCCGGGAACGCTTTCCTGGTGTAGAAAAAGCAATTACCCGGGAATACGGCGAATTTTTCGAGGAATTCCAGCCCGGTCAGGAACATTTTCTGGTGATAGTAACCCGCGGTCACAGGCACGATCTGAGTTGTGCGCGCAAGGCACTACAAACCAGGGCTTCCTATATAGGGATGATTGGTAGCAAGCGAAAGGTTAAAGAAGTTTTTGATAAATTAAGAGAAGAAGGTTTTACAGAGGAAGAAATAAAGAGGATTTATGCTCCTATTGGCCTTGATATTGGTGCGGAAAGCCCGGGAGAAATAGCTGTTAGCATTATTGCCGAAGTTATTAAGGTTAAAAAGGGTAAATGGGAACCGGGTAACTGGCAGGAAATTCTCCCCGTCCTGCAAAAAGGCAGCGTACTGGCTACAATAGTTTCTGCCAGCGGCTCTACCCCTCGTGGAGCTGGAGCCCGCCTTCTTTTGCAGCCCGATGGATCTCTGGTGGGGACTATAGGAGGAGGCCTGGGTGAAGGGAAGGTAATTCAAAAAGCCCGAGAGATTCAGGGATCGGGAAGCAAGGTTTTGCTGGATTTTGAACTGGACCAGGACATTGCGGAAGAAGAGGGTATGATTTGTGGGGGTTCTTTTTCGGTTTTTATTCAATCCGTTGAATAGGGAAGTAAATTGAGGTGAAGGTTTTGTTAAAAGAAAAACTCAGTCGATTACCTGCCCAGAGCGGGGTATATATTTTAAAAGATCAAGTGGGGGAAGTTCTGTACGTTGGTAAGGCAAAATCCTTACGGAGCAGGGTGCGTTCATATTTCCAAAAGGGTGTTGCTTCCCCCAAGACAAGGATGCTCCAGGAAAGAATCGGTGATTTTGAGGTTTACATTACCTCCAATGAAGTCGAGGCCATGATTCTGGAGAGCAACCTGATTAAAAAACACCAACCCCCCTTTAATATCCGGTTGAAGGATGATAAAACCTATCCCTATTTAAAGGTTACCCTGCAGGAAGGTTTTCCCCGAATAATAAAAACAAGGCAGTTTCGGCGGGACGGAGCCCGCTATTTTGGTCCTTACACCAGCGTTGAAGCTGTAAACCGGACTCTGAAATGGCTGCTCCGCCTTTTTCCTCTGCGGACCTGCAAGAGGAAGATTACTGCGGGTGAGAAGTGGGAACGGGCCTGTTTAAATTACCATATAAAAAAGTGCCTGGGTCCCTGTATTGGCGCAGTTGATCCCCAGGAATACCGGCAGTGGGTGGAGAAGGTAATTCTTTTCTTAGAGGGTAAACAGGAAGAACTTCTGGAGCAGGTGGAAAACAACATGCAAAAAGCAGCCCTTAACCAGGAATACGAGCAGGCGGCCGAGTACAGGGACGCTCTTTTGGCCATGGAAAAAGTCCGAGAACGCCAGGAAGTAGTCTGGAAGGGTGACGAAGAGAAGGACATTCTGGGCCTGGCCCGAGAAGGGGACCGGTCCTGTATCCAGGTTTTTCAAATCCGTCACGGCAGGCTTTTAGGGCGGGAACACTTTTTCCTGGAAGGAACAGGGGAGAGGACCTCGGGGGAGATTGTAACGGCCTTCATGCAGCAGTATTACCTGGGTTCAAGAGGCGCCCCGCGGGAAATAATTCTCCCGGAGGCTCCGGAGGAAAGGGAGCTGATCGAGAACTGGCTGAACAAAGAAGCAGAGCACCGGGTGGTTTTAACCGTTCCCCAGAAAGGGAAAAAATTCAGGTTATTGAAACTGGCCCGGGAGAATGCAGAATACCAGCTTGAACAGGAAAACCTCATGGAGGAGGAAAAGCGAAAGAAAGAAGAAAAGGATTTGAAGCAGCTTAAAAATGCCCTCGGGCTGGAAACTTTTCCCGAGATTATAGAAGGTTATGATATCTCTAATATTGGCGGAGAAGAAGCAGTTGGTTCCATGGTCGTTTTTGTCCATGGCCGGCCTGCAGGTGAAAGGTACCGCCGTTATAAGATCCGGACCGTTGAAGGCAGCAATGATGTGGCCATGATGGGAGAAGTTCTTGAAAGGCGCCTGGAACGATTAAAAAATGGTGGTGGGACCACTCCCGATCTGATATTAATTGACGGGGGAAAAGGACAGGTAAATCGGGTCCATTCCGTCCTGGAAAAATTTAATTTCGGGGAGATTCCTTTAATTGGGCTCGCGAAAAAAGAAGAAGAAATTGTTTTTCCCGGGCAGAAAGAAGGACTACGACTGGATCTGGGCAATCGCGGCTTACAGCTTCTGCAAAAGGTTCGGGACGAAGCCCATCGGTTTGCCCTGGGCTATCACCGGCGCCTGCGGCTACGGAGCATGACTCACAGCCTCCTGGAGGATATTCCCGGCATCGGGCCCAAGAAGAGGAAGGCCCTTCTGGATCATTTCGGTTCTCTTGCTGCTCTCCGGCAGGCAAATGTTAGAGAATTAAGCAAGGTCCCGGGGATAAATAAAAAAACTGCGGAAAGAATCCGGGATTGGTTCCAGGAAAATCTGCAAAGTTAATAAAATTATAAAATAAATGCAATTTTTTAATATAAATATTAAAAAATTTAAAAAAACTCTTGACAGGGTCCTTACGGGACCCTATAATTATATTAAGAAAATTAAAATATTCCTTAAAATAATTAAGAATGGAAGGAGGGGGATGAAAATGGCCAATCCAATAGTAGGAAAATGTCCGGTTTGTAATGAAGGAATGAACGTTACCCGACTGGAGTGTCCCTATTGCCAGACTGCAGTAGAAGGAAAATTTGAGATATGCCGTTTCTGCCGCCTGGGAAAAGACCAGCTTCGTTTCGTGGAAGTATTTATAAAATCAAGAGGGAACATTAAAGAGGTTGAGAGAGAACTTGGAATATCCTATCCCACCGTCCGCTCCAAGCTGGATAATGTAATCAAGGCAATGGGATATGATGTCCAAACCGCTCCCGAGGATGAAACCGGTGCCAAGCGCCGTGATATACTGGAAATGTTGAACAAAGGCGAAATTACTTCAAAAGAAGCTGTTAAGATGCTTAAAGACCTTTAAAATAAATTCTGGAGGTGTTTAAAATGAGTGAAGAAAGAAAAAGGATCCTGGAGATGCTGGCCGAGGGGAAAGTCAGCCCCGAAGAAGCCGACGATCTTTTAAATACCCTGGAAAGAAGCGAAACCAGGGGAGTTCCCGAGAGAGCCCGGCGTCTTTTAAAGGTCCGAATCAGGGAGGCTGGAACTGAAAAAGTTAATATTACTTTGCCTCTTTCCCTGGCGAGGGTTGCCCTCAAGTTTGTTCCTGCTGAAGCAAAAAAAGAACTGGAAGAACAAGGGGTCGACATTGAAGACCTTTTAAGTTCGGTCAGCAACGAGCTCCCGGAAGGAAAACTGGTTGACATTAAGGATGGAGACGATAGCGTAGAAATTTATATTGAATAAGAGGGGTGCACTCATGGCTGGTATTCCCTGGAGGTACAATTCATTTTGCCTCATAAGTTTTAAGAAGGGAAGGGGGAGGTTTTCCATACCCATTCCTCTTTCTCTTGCCCAGGATTTTGTTGAAGCAATCTGCTGGATTTTGTACTGGGTAATCAGGTTAACTTCCAACACAAAAATCCAGGCTAAAATTAACAGGAAATTACCTTTCGAACTTAAATCCCGGGAAATACTGCGGATTTTGAAAATGCCCCACTGGTTTTTTACCGAACTGAGATTTTGCGGTTCCCTGGTTCTGGTCAGGATCAGGGACGAGGATTTTTTTATGGAAATTCGCCTTATTTAGGGGGGAGAAAAATGAGTTCCAAGCAGGATGAAAAATTGATGATTCTTAAAATGCTGGACGAGGGGAAAATTACCCTTGAAGAGGCCAATGAATTACTGGAGGCCCTTTATGCCAGGAGCGAGGAATTGGCTGAAGAAGACTGGTCCCGGGACTTTAAAAAAGGTCTGCAGGGATTAAAGGATGGAATGGAAAAAGGCATTTCTGACGCCAGGGATGGGCTGCAGAAAGGAAGAACCGAAATTGAAAAGGAAACGGAAGGCCTGGGGTCATTCCTGAAGAGTATTTTCGATTCTTTTTCCACTGGTGTTGTGGGGGGAGGATATAACTTTACCGACAGGGAAACAGGATCTTTTACCGGGGATAAGGTTGAAATTGACCTGGATACCCGAAATGGGAATATTGAAATAACTGAATCTATAGGAGACCAGTTTGAACTGGAAATCAATTCCCGGGTGCGAGCAGAAAATGAAGAAAAAGCGCAAAATAAAAAAAGCCGGGGAATGGAAATCCAGAAAGAAAGTAACCGCCTTTCTTTCCGGGTAACAGAGAGAGAAATTGTCGCCAATGTTCGGCTCAGCCTGCCTAAAAAACATCTTTATAATCTGAATCTGGATACCAGCAATGGCCGGGTTGAAATCTCCGGACTCCAGGCCGACAAGGTTGAGGCTGATACTTCCAACGGCAGAATTGTTTTCCGGGATATGTCCGGGAAAATTTTCCGGGCTGATACCTCTAATGGCCGAATAGAGATGAAAAATGTTAAGGGTGATGAATTTATTGCAGATACCTCTAATGGAAGCATCTATATCCAGGGGGAAGGCCAGTTTTTCAATGGAGATACCTCCAATGGAAGCATTACTATTGAACCAAAATTTAAAGCTGATGGGGAAATAAAAGCCGATACTTCAAACGGACGGATCAAACTCCACCTGCCCCGGGGAGAAGATATTGGATACAGCCTGGAGGCCAGCACCTCCATGGGTAGTTTAAATATCGAACTTCCAGAAATCGAATACAGTGAAAAACAGGAAAGCTACTCCAGGAAGAAAGCAGTTGGGAAAACCCGTGGTTATCAGGAGAAAAGGATTAAAGTTGAGATTGAAGCTCAGACATCCATGGGAAGCATTTACCTGGGCTAGTAGTTAAAAAGAAGGAGAGAAAAATGAAAAGAAAAATTTTGCCTCTAATTTTTTTGTTTTTAGTGCTTGCTGTCTCCCTCGGAGGTTGTTATGACAATGGCTATGTTTTAAGGGAGGAAATAACCGGGGAACTGGTTGCAACCCCGGCCCAATGGGCGGAACTGGACTTTTTCAGCCGCAATGGTTCGGTAACAGTTAAACCTGTTGAGGGATCAGATTTTAAGGTGGAAATGGAAATGCGGGTTCGGACTGTAACCCGGTCTGAAGCAGAAAGAGTAGCAGAGGAAAATGTTGTAGTCGAAAATCAAACCGGTTTGCTCAGAATAGGTGTTGATGATTCAAGAATCAGTGCCCGGATAGTTGCCGAAGTTCCCCGAGATCTTTATTATGATTTAACTGTAAGAACTTCTAACGGGAGTATTACCCTGGAAGAATTGGAACTGGGAGAGGTTCGCCTGCAGGCTTCTAACGGCAGCCTGAACCTGACCAATATTAATTTTGATTATTTAAACGGGGTCACTTCCAATGGTTCCCTTCGAACTTCGGGTATTTTTGGAGACAGGCTTCAGCTGGAAACTTCGAATGGAAGTGTTAATCTGGAAGGAGCAGCAAGAGTATTTGAGCTTCGAACCTCCAATTCTCGCATGGTTTTGGAACCGGAGTTTTTATCTGACCGGCCGGAAATGCTGGCTAGAACTTCCAACGGAAATATCAGCCTGACTTTGCCCCGGGATAGAAATACGGGATTTGAAATCAGGGCTCAAACGTCCAATGGAACTTTTAATCATAGCAATCTGTCCCGGGTGATCAACCTGCGGGATGGTTTAATCCAGACTCAGGATTTTTCCAATATGCCCGTGCAGGTTAAAATTGACCTCAGCACTTCTAACGGCAATATTGAGGTTAAGGAGAGATAATAAGAGAGGAGGGTTTCCGATGTTCTGGGATCGTAAGAGTTTTCTATTCCGCTGGATTCTTAACGCCGTTTTATTATTTATTGTTGCGGGTCTTTTGGGAGGGCTTCAAATTAACGGGTTCTGGGCGGTTGTGGCTGCAGGGCTTGTTCTGGGCCTGGCGAATGCAATTATAAGGCCGGTTCTGATAATCGTTTCTTTACCGTTAAACATTTTAACTCTTGGTTTATTTACCTTTGTGGTTAATGCCCTGATGATCATGCTTACCGGGCGATTAGTTGGAGGTTTTTACGTTGCAGGTTTCTGGCCTGCAGTCTGGGCTGCAGTATTAATGGCAATTTTCGGTGGAATAATCAGCGGCCTGGTCTATGATCGAAAAGAGTACAGGAGATAGTGTAATCTAGATTACGGTAATTTGCCTTTATTTATATTATTTTAAGGGGAGAATATACAGGGAGGTGAGGTCTTGACCCACGTAATTTCTGACGAGTGCATCCTTTGTGGTGCATGTGTAGACGAATGTCCAGTTGATGCGATCAGTGAGGGCGAGGAAAAGTACCATATCGATCCGGAAACCTGTATTGATTGCGAGGCCTGTGTGGACGCCTGTCCCGTAGAGGCGATCAGCGCCGAATAGGTCTATTAAATACATCCCCACCGGGGGATGTATTTTTTTTCGGATATTGATATTTAATTGGGCAGATTTTTTTCTTAACTTCTTTTAAATAAGAAACCTTTATTGCTAAATTTTCCTTGCTTTGCCCTTGAAAAATTAACTCTCCTGTGCTATATTTTATTCTTGTGGAAACAAGGAGGGAAAAGAAAATGGAATTTTCCAACTGGGATATTTTCTGGGCGGGAAGTGAGGAAAAGGATTACTGGAAAGAACCGGATCCTTTTGTCCTGGAATTAATTGCCAGCTATCCCCCGGAAAAATTTCCCCGGGTTTTGGATCTGGGCTGTGGAATGGGGCGACATGCCCTGGTTTTTGCCCGGCATGGATACCAGGTTACAGCAGTTGATTCTTCCCAAATAGCCCTTGCTCAGGTTGAAGAGAGGGCGAAAAAAATGGGAGTTCCGGTAAAAAATATTCCTGGAGATTACAGGGCACCCCTATTTGCTGACGAAAGTTTTGATATGGTCATCTGCTACAATGTAATCTATCACGGGCTACGAGAAGAGATGGTTAGAGCCATAAATCTCTGCCAGAAATACCTGAAACCGGGTGGGGTTTTATTTTTAACCTGCCCGACCAGAGACGATGGTAAATATGGGGACGGCGAGCAAATAGCACCTCATACTTTCCTGAGTGAGAATTCCACTCACCCCGATGCAGTACATTATTTCTCGGATTCAAATGATATAGATTGTTTTTGCACCGGTTTTGAAGTTTTGAGTAAGAAAAAAAGGGAGTATTATTGGAAACAGGACGACATTGTAAATTTTAGCTCCTACTGGCAGTTAACCGCCCAAAAAATTGAAACTTAAATAAAAAGGCCAACCCCAGGGGATTGGCCTTACTGTTAAACTATTCACTTTGCTCTTTAAGTTTTTGCGCGAATGAGACTGCAAGGTGAGTTTTCAAGTTAAATTCAGAAAATGCTTTATCCAGGGTGGTAAGGGTCCGGAAAATTCTCCCGGAATCGGAATTGTAGCCCATATGGCCCAAACGCCAGATTGAACCATCGAGAGGTCCCAGGCTGCCCCCGATTTGAACCCGGTACTGTTCCCAGAGGTGCTGTCGGAAGGAGTAATCGTCAATTCCCTCGGGGATGAAAAAGGCGCTAACGGTGCTGGCAAAATTGCTCAGGGGATAGAGCTCCAGGCCGTTATTTAATAGGCTGGCCCGGACTGCTGCTGCAAGTTTTTCGTGTTTTTCAAGGACCCCGGGCCAGTTCTCAAGGGCAATCTTACAGGCTACATCCAGGGCTGCGATATCTGGAGCGGGCTGGGTGTAGGGAAAGGTTCCCTTTTCAAGCCAGGTATCCTGCCATACTTTTAAATTTAAGTAGAACCCCCGATAGGGTTCTTTTCTATTTTCGATTTTTTCCCAGGCCCGTGGGCTCAGGGAGAGAAAGGATAAGCCCGGGGGAGCAGAAAGAGCCTTCTGGCTTCCTCCCAAAACTACGTCCATCCTGTTTTGATCAGCATCAACCCGGTCCCCTCCAATGGAAGCAACTGCATCAACAATGGAAATTATTCCTTTTTCCGAGAGATAAGGGCAGATCTCCTCCAGTGGATTGAGGATTCCCGTTGGGGTTTCACAGTGAACCATTGTTGCCAGTTTTATATCGGGGTTTTTTCCTAAAATTTTATCGATATCATCAACAGTCAGGGGTAGTCTCCAGTCTTTTTCCACCAGGACAGGTTTTCCCCCATAACTTTGTACAAAATCTGCTAACCCCTTTCCGAAAAGGCCGTTGGCCAGGCAGAGAACCTTCTCGCCCGGTTCAACCAGGCTGGCAATGGAAGCTTCAAGTCCCAGCATTCCCTCGCCTGCCAGGATAAGAACGGGGTTTTGAGTGCCGATAATTCTTGCTAAATTTGCAGCTGTTTTTCTGTATATTTCGGTAAACCTGGAATCAAAATCAGGGTTCAAACGGCAACCCGCCATTGCTTCTTGAACCCGAGCATCTGTTGCAGTCGGGCCGGGGGTAAAAATTAAATCTTCCTGGTAATGCATGGCGCTTCCTCCTTTAAGAATCTGGGGATATCTCAATTTTTATTTCCTGGTGAGGTTTAAAACCCTCCAGGGTCTGCAGGTAACCCTTAATAATTCCGGCCAGGGCTTCCTGGACAAATGGAACCATGGCCAGTTCCTTCCCCCCAATACTTACTTTAACCCTACTATTCTGGAGTACACACTCACTGGCCTGTCCCTTACCCTTTAAGATATCTGCGAGGAGTTCACGGCAGGATCTGCCGCAGGCCTCACAGCACTCTGAAGGGAAGTCAGGAAGAAGAGGGGGTGTTTTTTCCAGGATCAGGTCGGTGAGTTCCCGAACTTTTTTCCGGGCATCAAAAAGGGGAGGGTAATCCGAAGGGAAGTGTTTTTCCCCCTGTGAAGTTATCAGGCCTGCAATGGCAAGGGTTTGGGGGGTTTTTAGCTCTTCCACGTCCCCGGAATTGCGAGCACATAAGATCTGGGGAACATTCAAATCCCGATCTCCTTCAATAATAACAATGTCGTGGTGATAAAAGGAAAGGATTTCCTGAAGAGGAACCTGGTAGGGGAAAATAATATTGGTTTCAAAAAGACCCCGGCCGGTAACAAGTTCCGCTCCTGCTTCTCTGTGACGGTGCGTATTCGAACCCGGTGTCTCCATGGAAAAATTTTCATAGTGAATGTCCTTAATGGAGCCCACGCTAAAATTGCGGTGCTTGAATTCCCGGATTAAATTTTCTACAGTTGTTGTTTTTCCAGAACCGCTTATTCCAATTACAGAAATAACTTTCATTAAATCAACCCTTTCAGGTGAAGAGTTACCAGGATAAGGCCCCCGGTAAGGCTGAGAATAATTGTTGTGTAATCACCTTTTTTGAGTTTAAGAGAGTGAAGAAAAGTCCTCCGGGGATAGGACCGGAAGGCCCTGGCTTCCATGGCCAGGGCAATTTGTTTGGAGCGGAGGATGGCCATGGTTACAAGGGGTAAAAAAAGGCTTTTATAAATTCTCAACTGCTGGGACCAGGACATTCTTTTGAGGTCAACCCCTCTCAGTTGCAGGGCGGTAAAGACATCATTTGCTTCCTCCCGCAAAAGGGGCAGAAACCTGATCCCCAGGGATACCATGTAAGCAAGTTCATACGGCAAAGACCAGGCCACCAGGCCCTGGACAAAACGGGCTGGAGGAGAACTGGCCAGAATTAAACCACAGCAGAGGATAATGAAAAGGCGGAGGACAAGACTGGTCCCCTGGAGAATTCCCTCCAGGGTTACAAGGGGGTATTGGCCAACTGTAATTAATGGGGTCGTCCCGGGATAGAAAACTGCCTGGATCAGGACAAGCCCCCCCAGGATTATCAGCAAACGGCGCATTCTAGTGACAATTTTCAGGGGGTTGCAGGCAAAGAGGGGAAGGAGAGCAAGGGCCAGGAAAAGGATTGGAACCAGGTAAATGGGGTGGTTAAAAATTACGGCAAGAGTTGCCAGAACTCCACTTAAAACAAATTTGCTGCGGGGATCCAATTCTTTCAGCATTGGACCACCCCTTCCACAAGCTGGCCGTTTTTTAATTCTCGTACGCAGCTGGCCAGCTTCCCGGCAAACTGGTGGTCGTGGCTGATAAGCAGTATTCCCCTGTTTTTTTGCAATAATTTATGAAGGTAAAAATAGAGTTCTTCTTTGCGCCGGGGATCCAGGCCTGTTGTTGGTTCATCGAGGATAAAAAAAGGTGGATCTAAAGCCATAATTGCTGCTAAAGCAAGGCGCTGTCTTTCCCCCTGGCTCAGGGTGAAGGGGAATTTTTCCCGGAGGCGCTCCAGGTCAAAAAAATCAAGGAGTTCATTTACTTTATTCCGGTTTTCTTCGAAATTTTTATTCCGGAACTGGAGGGCAAATCCCACTTCTTCTTCAACACTTGAACAGAATAACTGACGGTTGGGGTTTTGAAACAAATAACCAACACGCTCCCCGATTTTTGCCAGGGATAGATTTTCAAGGTTTTGCCTGTCAACGGAAAGCTGGCCCTTTTCGGGCTTGATAATTCCGATCAGTAATTTGCTCAAAGTTGTTTTTCCCGACCCGTTGGCTCCCAGGAGAGCTATGCATTCGCCCCTGCCGAGTTCAAGGTTAATATTTTCCAGCAAAAAAGGCTGATCTTTTTGATAACGAAAATAAAGGTTTCTGGCAATTAAAGCCATGGCATTCAACTCCAGCAGGCCTTTCCGTTTTCCAGGTGCAACAAACGGTCAGAGGCTACGAGATTTTCCAGTTGATGATCAACCAGGATTAAGCTTTTTCCAGCTTTTTTAAGGGGCAAGATAATTTCCTGGACTCTTTGTCGTCCCGCCCGGTCCAATTGGGAAAGGGCTTCATCAAGAATGAGGGTGTGGGGTCGCAAAGCAAGGACTGATCCCAGGGCCAGGAGTTGTTTTTCGCCCCCGGAAAGTCGGCCAGGGTTTGTATAACGGTACTGGGTCATTCCTGTAAGTTCAAGAACTTCTTTAATTCTTTGTTCAATTTCTTCGGGAGGTAAACACAGGTTTTCCGGGCCAAAAGCGATTTCTTCTTCCACTGTTGTGCAGAATAACTGGGTTTCCGGATCCTGGAAAACCATCCCTATTTTTTGGGAAAGCCTGGGGAGGGGAATGGAAGAGAGGGGTTGTTCATCTACCAGAATTTCACCAATGATATTTCCGGGAAGGTGGCGGGGAATAATTCCGCTTAAACAATAACAGAGGGTGCTCTTACCACAACCACTGGGTCCTGTAATTCCAAGTACTTCTCCCGGGTTAAGGTTGAAATTTAGGTTTGTCCAGAGGGGAAGATTTTCATCGGGGAAAGAGAAGGTAAAATTTTTAACGACCAGCCTGTTTCCACTCATTCTACCGTCACCCGGGTCAGATATTTACACCAGCGCATGGCAAATTCATCCTGGAGGACAACTGTCATGAAGGGACCGTCTCCTCCTTCTTCCCTTGGTTCAAGCCATTCTCCTTCCCGGGCGTAGACCAGGTAAATATTATTTTCTTCCAGTACCTCATCGGAAGTGTAGGCAATGGTATAACCATCTGCAGCCCGGGCAGTTACCCGTTCAGCTTCTGCAAGCGCTTCGGGGAATACATGGTTAAGGACTTCATAAAGAGGGACTCCGGTGAAAAAGATTTCGGTATCCTCTGCGGTGCTGCTGCGCCTGATGGTCCTGATATTTGTTGCTTTCAGGTCAAGGATTTCATCAAGAGTTAAATCAACTGCTTCACCAGCAAAACTTACACGCAGAATTCTTTCTCTTAATAATTCTCTTTCTTCCTCTATCCCGCCGATATTGGTTATGACCAGTGAAATAATAATGATAGCAAAAAGGCCCATAATCCAGTAAATCTGCTTTGATTTCAATTCTTTCATTTTTTAATTACCTCCTTGCAGGTGAAAAAAAGGAACAATCAAATCCTGGTAATAAAAACGGCCGTGGTTACCTCCGTCAGAGGTTTTTCTCATTCCGTGATCCGGAATTATTAAAATGTCTCCAGGCCAGGTGGAAGAAAGTTCCTGGAGATATCCGTTCAAAATGGATAGAGTTTCCATGGTCCGCTGATGGAAAGGACCGTATTCGTGGCCGGCAATATCCAGGGATTTGAAGTGGATAAACAATATGTCGTAATCTTCATTAGCCATATCCCGGGCCGTGATAATTATTTCTTCATCACCTCCGGGGTGGAGAATTGGCTCAAATTCCGAATAAAGGGGATTAATTGCTCCCTGCAGACTGGCGACCTTCAAACCCTGTTCTATAGAAAAATCGAGGATATTTTGAACTCGGGGTTCCCGGTCCCTTCGCTGGTGAATACCTGTCCTGGGGGGAAGTTCACCGGTTAAAAGTGAAGCAGTATTCACATTGGTAATCGGTGGGTAGGCCACCCTGGCCATCTTGGTTCCCTCCCGGGAACCGAGAAAGGGAATAATGCCATTTTCCCGGGCATAAAGGTACTGGTCATAACCAAAACCATCCAGCAATATTAAAAGCACACTCTGGTTATCTTCAAGCAGGGTTTTAATTCTGGGGACAATGGAGATGATGGAAATTTGGGGAGGCTCAAACATTAAACCGGCCAGGTTTTCCAGAAGTTCTTTTCCTTCTTGATCAACAAGGGTAAAGGAGTTGTTCTCAAAAGAAATGTACTGGCCCCTGTTATCATAGAAAACCTCTTCTCCCGCCAGGCTTACGGCGAGGAAAGGACCGGTATATTCTGCAAAATATTTTTCAAGTTTAATTAAAGGCTCGGCCCGGTTTTGAACCAGGAATTCTCCAGGCGTCATTTGGAAAAGATTTTTCGCGGGAGTAATGATGCCCAGGGGAGCGGCATCTCCCAGGACAATTATCTCCTTAATTCCCGGTAGTCTATTTTCTTTTGCCACTCCACCCAGTTTCCAGGTGTTGTTTTCGCCATCGATTTCCAGGAAAATTTCACCTGAGGCGGGGGATGAAATTGTTACTGTTTCGTTATTTTCTCCCCGCAGGAAAACCTCCTGCAGACCAAGTGGTTCCGCTTTTTCCAGAACTTCTTTTAGGGAGGTTCGCTCCCCTGAAAAAAAAGAGATAGTATAGGGATTTTCTACATCTCCCTTTATTTCAAGCGGGGGGATCGTGGTTTTTATATTTCCGGCATCAGAACAACCGGTTAAAAATATTGAGAAGATTATCAGGGCAAAGACCCCTGGTTTTAAAACGTTTTTGAAGAGAGGGGTTTTTTCCAGCTGGCGAAGCAATTGAAAACAGATAATTCCCCCACCTCCCCCGGAAAAAGCGCCCAGGAAAAGAGACAGGAGCAGAGGTATAAGGGGCAGGCGGAAAAAAACCACATTAACCAGGAAGGTTCCGCTCAGGTTAGCGAGAATTCCGGCGATAAAACAATGAAAAATTGTTGCTTTCCGGGGCTGGCCCAGGAGAAAAAGTCCTAAATCTACAGTTAAACCGGGGAGGATATAGGTCATAAGGCTCAAAACTCCGTGGGAACCAACTACTCCCAGGGCCATTACAAGGATAGCCTGGATTAAACAGGTGATGGTGGCAGCCCCATTTTTATTAACCAGAAACCGGGCCAGGACAATCCACATCATATAAAGTCCACCGGCCAGTGCTCCTCCGGGAATAAACAGGGGAGCGGTTATCATATGCACAAGAGGAGTAATTATTGGTTTTGTTGCTATACCTAAAACAGCCATCATGGCCATCAGGGTCAGGTCGAACATGGAAAACCTTAAAAGGTAGCGATGCAGCATTATTTATACCTCCCCATCAACAGCCTTTATCAATAAAATTTCCCGGATGTGAAAATTGCGAGGCAGGTGGGAAAAATGAACTCGAAAACTGCCGTCATCAAGCAGTCTTATTATCCCCTGTCGGGTGTCTTCTAGAGAAATTTCAATTGAAAAACCATCAACAGCCTCTATTATCAGGTCATTGCTCCAGCCCAGGCCGGCTTTTTCAATAAATTTATCCAGGGCAGTTCCCTGCTCGCCGTTAACTTCCATCTGCAGCAGGTCATTAACCCAGTTAGACCAGAAAACAACTTTTTCTTTATCCAGTTGAATTGAACTCAGATGTTTTACCTGGCGCCCGGAATGCAGATTTTCTCCGGAAAAAGTTGGGCCTTTAGGATCTTCCGTATCAATATAGGTGCCGGCAATATCTGATAAACGCTCGGTCTTGGTCTTGCCATCATCGGCGGTGAGTACAATGAAATCGCTTGAGGCCTGGAGTTCTTCGACGATAGCAGATATATTTATTTGGGGATCAAATAATTCCATTTTGGAGACCAGGGATGAGAAAAGGTAAACTGTATTGACTTGTTTCTCGAAAAGGACCCCCTCCAGTTCTGCCCGGATGCAGTTGCGAACCCAGTACATCATTTCCTCTCCCGGAATGATAATCCGAACCGGTTGTTCGTTATCCGCAAGCCTTTGTCCATTGTCCCGGAAAAGAGCCAGCAAAATTTCCCTGTTCTGGAATATTTCCGGGGGAATCTGGACAACGTAGCCGTCACCAGCTATGAAACGAAGTCCTTCCAGGCCTTCCTGGGAGTGGCCTTTGCTTTCCAGAATGGTCTGTAATAGAACGCCCTGATAGTGTCGTTTTTGGTCTTCCACCTGGACCGTTATTTCCTTTTGTTCCAGGGATTTGAGAAAAACAGGAGTTAAACTGAGTTTTTCTCCGTTGGGAAGAATTATTTCGAAAACCCATTCCACCCGCCCGCAGGGTCCTGCTTCGGCGGGTTGTAAAAAGGAAGTTGTTAGCAGCAGAAAAACCAAACTAATTAGAAACAGAATTTTTTTCACAAAAAATTTCCTCCTCGGATTATTTATTTTGGTTGGTGTAATTATTATTAAATAATTTATTGTCTCTCCCGAAAGCTACATAAAAAAACCTCCGGGAAGGAGGTCAGGTCCAGACTAAAGCACCACTCCTTTCCACACCGGGAGGCACAGCCGTTTCCAGCGGCACCCTATCGGCTTGAGGCCAGCCCAAAAGGGGTAAGGCATTCAAGCTCGGAGTCAATTTTCTTTTCCTAATCTTTATTCGTGAATACCCCGGGAACCCCTTTATTTTTTGCAGGAAATTTTATAATAAAAGGAGAAATTGTTAGAAAATGTACAAGGCGAGGGGTGGTTTTCCTGGAAAGAAAAATTATTTTTTATTTTTTCCTTTTATTACTTTTCCTTTATTGCCCGGTTGTAGATGCATTGGATATCCCCGAAGTAACCATTGAGGATGGAGTTTTACGGGCTGGCTCGGGGTGGAGAATTGACCTGGAAGGACTGCGGGTAGGTTTTTTGAGTGGGAGCCCGGAGGAGATTGGTATGCAGCACGGCCTTTTAATGACCGATGACCCGGAAGAACTCAGGCAGAAAATGCTGGATAAGCAGCCCTTTGCTCATCCTGAAACTCTGGGGGAGAGGCTCACAGGGTTTTTCCTCAATACCTATGCCCGTTTTCAGTTTTACCCCGCTTTTTTAAGGCATACACCCGAGGAATATATTCGGGAAATGCGCGGCTTTGTCCTGGGAGCCTCCGGGGGAGAGGAAGAAGACATTTACGATGTTATGATGGGCAATGCTGCTCAAGATCTTGAAATTGCTGCATGTTCGGCTTTCGCTGCCTGGGGCGAGGCAACCCAGGATGGGGAAATTTACGTTGGTAGAAACCTGGACCACGGGGGAATGCTGGATCTGGCGGGCTACCAGGTCCTGGCCATTTATAATCCTGAAAAGGGTTACCGCTTTGCTGTTCATAATTACCCGGCTTTTGTGGGAACAATGAGTGGAATGAATGAAAAAGGGCTGGTTATTAGCTCCAATTATTCAATGGCCCGCAGGGAGGAAATAACAATCAATGGACTTCCCTACATGTTTATGTTACGCAATGTTCTCCAGAACGCAGCTACAATCAATGAAGCACTGGAAATAATCAAAAATACACCCCGAACAATTGGGTTAACCCTGCTTTTAGCTGATGGGAAAACTCCAGAAGCTGTTGTAGTGGAAATAACCGCTAATAGGATGCAGGTAAGAACTGGAGAAGATTATATCTTCGCTGCCAACCGCTATTTACATCCCGAGATGAAAGAATTTCAGGCGGGAGGCTGGCTGGCTTCAGCCCTGCGCGAGAAGCGCTTACAGGAGCTGATTACCGATAAATTCTGGGGTGAGATTGACGTCCCCATCACCCGTGATATCATGCGGGACCGATTGCCTCCGGAAGGTTTTAACCAGGAGAACTTTGGGCAGGGTATCAACCATGAAGTGAATATGGCTTCAATGGTTATGGTTCCCTCCCGGGGGGAATTCTGGGTGGGAGCAGTAGATGATTCTGAAATCCCTTTTGCCGCTGATGCCCACTTTGTTGGGGTTGATGTCCGGAAAATCTGGGAAACAGGGGAACCACCCCGGGAACCAATTGGAATTTTGCAGGCAACCCCCCGGGAAGGATACGAGGGTTACTGGTTTAAGGCCAGGGAAGCTAACCTTCTTTTAGGCCAGGGCAAAAGAGAAGAAGCCCTAGAGCTCCTGGAAGAAGTTTTATCTGCTTACCCCCGGGCGGAAATGCCCCTGCTCATGGTAGGAAGGGCCCTGATAAGACAGGGGGAAATAGAGAAGGGGACTGCATACCTGGAGCGCTTTGCAGCCCTTGAGAATCATAGCGAACCATTCCATCAGATGGAAGGTTATTTCTGGCTGGCTGTGGTTTACGATCAGGTTGGAGAGAGGGAGAAGGCAGTAGAGTATTACAGAAGAAGTTTGCAGGTCCAGATTGAGGATATGCCTCCTGTCGAAGGCGGTTACCATTATTTCGCCGAAAAGGGACTTGAAACTCCGCTAAAGTTAACTCCCGAGGGGAGGGTTTATATCCCGTGAAAAACTTAACCCTGGCGATTTTAATTTTCAGCCTTTTATGTGTTTCGGCAAGCGAAGTAGAAGCTTCGGGAAATTGTAAAATAGAAGAAATTATCGTGCTGGGCCTAACCCGGACCGAGGAAAGAATTGTCCTGGCTCAGCTGCCTTTTTCTGAAGGAGATCAGTGGAAAGAAGAGTACCGGATATGGACCCTGCGCAGATTGCAGCTTTTGGATTTCTTTGCTTATGACCCGCTGCGGGTAATAGTTGAACCCCTGGGGAATGAAAAATGTCGGATCATTGTTCGAGCTGCAGACCCGGCAGTATTGTACAAAGAACCAATGGAATTTGTTATTACTAAAGCAGTGGACCTTCTATTCAGGCAATTTAACCTCTCTTTATTTAATCCCGGGGGGATTGGAAGCAGTTTAAAATTTTATGGAGGCTGGGGAAATTACAGGAACCTGGGAATGACAGTTTCCAGTCCACTTGGAGCAGGCCTTGGTTCTGCTGGTGGACAAATTTATTCGAATTCCACAGGATTCTATAAGGAAAGTGGGCTGGTTTTCAAGGGTGACTACAGCAGTTGGGTTAACCCTTCAACTCGTTTAACGGGTGGAATTGATTACCGGACCGGGGAACTTAACGAACAAAAGCAGATAATTTTGCTGCCCCGGGGAGAATTATATTATAATAATGAGTTTAGGGGAGAGATAAAGGCTGCGGCAGGATTTTCTTTTACCGGGGAAAAACCTTTTTACCGACTCCAGGGGCAGGCCCTGGGAGAGCTGGGCTCATTTGTTGGTTTGATCAGAGGGGGCTTTATGGCAGGAGAACCCCCCCCCTTAAATTATCATTTCCGCCTGGGAGGGTTTGGCCTTATTCCCCTGCGAGGCCAACCAGTTGAACTGGCCCAAAATTACCTTTTAGGAACTTTAGAATATCATTTTCAGACTCCCCAGTTTATACCCATCCTTTTTGCTGACTGGGGCTGGTATAGCCCCGGGGGAACAGGTGGAAATATTAATATCGGGGCGGGACTGGCAATGGAAATTCCTCTCGGGGTAATCAGGGCTGATTTTGCCTGGAGCCCTGTTCGGGGAACTACTGGTTTTAATATTGGTTTTGGTCACAGCTACCGCCCCCCATTTTAAACAGGGGATTTGAGAAAGGAAAGGGGCTCTTAAAGGGCCCTTTTTTTATTTGCAAAAATCAGGAGAATGTGTTATTATATTAATAGCCATACCCCGTAGGGGTATATGGAGGTGATTGCATGAAGCACCGGGAAAGGCCGGATCAGTTTAAAAAAAAATTAATGGACCGGATGGAAAGAATAAACGGGCAGACCCGAGGCATTTTGAAGATGATCGAAGAAGACCGCTACTGCATTGATATCCTTGTTCAGATAGGCGCTGTAAAAGGCGCTCTTAACCAGGTTGCCCTGCAGCTTTTCGAAGATCACAGCCAGCATTGTCTGGCAGATTCGATGGCAGGCGGGGGCCAAAAACAGGAAGAAGCAGTCGAAGAACTGCTTACTGCACTGAAAAGAATGATTTAGGAGGTGGAAATAATGAAGAAAATTATTAATATAGAAGGTATGAGCTGCGGTGGTTGTGTTGCCCGGGTCAAAAAAGCCCTGGAGGGTATTCCCGGAGTAGAATCGGTTAATGTTGAACTGGAAGCGAAACGGGCAGAGGTTACCGGTTCTGAACAGGCTCTCCGGGAAGAACAACTGAAGGAAGCAATAAGCAAACTGGGTTATACGGTTAAGGGAGTTGATTGAATTGACTGTTACTGCTCCTGGACAGATAGTTTTTAATATTGAAGGTATGTCCTGTACTGCCTGTGCGCAGAGCCTGGAAAAAGCATTCCAAAAAGAAGAGGGTGTTCAAAAAGCCAGGGTCAATTTTGCAGCTGAAAAAGCCTATGTGGATTATGATCCTGAAAAAGTTTCCATTGAACGCCTGCAGGAAGTTATTTCTGAAGCCGGTTACAAGGGCAGGGTCGGCGGTGACCGGGAAGAGCTTAACCAGAAAATTGAAGGGATGACCTGTACCGCCTGTGCTCAGGCTGTAGAAAAAAGCCTGCAGGGAAAGCCCGGAATTGATAGCGCCCGGGTTAATTTTGCGAGTGAAACGGCCCGGGTTGTTTTTGATTCCGGCCGGATTGGCCGGGAAGAAATAATTAAGACCATTAGAGAAGCAGGTTATGAAGTTCCTGAAGAAGATAAACAGCCGGACAGTGATCCCGATCTAAAAAATATGGCCAGGGCAGCCAGGAAAATGTGGCTTTCTGCAGGATTTGCCATTCCAATTATGATTCTGATGATGATCCACATGTTTGTAACCCCAATCCCCTATTATTTCCCCATTATTTTCACCCTTGGCTTTGTTCCGGTGTTTGTAGCCGGATGGGAAACCCATCTCCATACCATCAGGGCGGTTCGTAATTTGAGACCCAATATGGATACCCTTGTTTCCCTGGGTTCAGTTGTTCCCTACTCGCTTAATGTGCTGGCTTTCTGGTTGCCGCTTTCTTCTTTTGTCGAAATGGCTGCGAGCATTATGACCTTCCACCTGGTAGGCCGTTTCCTGGAAGCAAAGGCCAAGGGCAGGGCTTCCCAGGCAATAAAGAAATTATTGCAGATGGGTGCAAGGACGGCCCGGATTATTACAGAGAAAGGAGAGCGGGAAGTTCCCATAGAAGAATTGAGTATTGGAGATATTATGGTCATTAGACCGGGAGAGAAGATTCCCACTGATGGCTTGGTTCACAAGGGGTCGAGTACAGTTGATGAATCCATGGCAACGGGTGAATCTCTTCCGGTAGAACGTGGCGAAGGGCAGGAAGTAATAGGAGGAACCATTAACAAGCAGGGAATTCTGCAGGTAAAGGCCACTAAAATCGGAAAAGACACGTTCCTTTCCCAGGTAATTAAAATGGTGCAAGAAGCCCAGGGTTCCCGCGTTCCAATCCAGGAATTTGCGGACCGGGTTACCGGTTTTTTTGTCCCGGCAGTTCTGGTACTTGCTATTGGAGCATTTATTTCCTGGAATCTATTCCCCGAATTTCACGTTGCTATTGTCCAATTCTTTAATTTCCCCTGGAGCAACACCCAGCTGCCTGCTTTTTCCCTCGCTCTTTTAGCCATGATTGCAGTCTTTGTTATATCCTGTCCATGTGCTCTGGGTCTTGCTACTCCTACTGCAATTATGGTTGGTAGCGGGATTGGAGCGGAAAAAGGAGTTTTAATCCGCCGGGGAGAAGCAATTCAGACGATTAAAGAAGCCCGGATGATTGCTTTTGATAAGACCGGGACTTTAACCAAGGGGCAACCGACAGTTACTGATGTTCTGAATTCTAAGAATTATTCTCCAGAGGAACTCCTCATGTTTGCGGGAAGCCTGGAAAATGCTTCTGAGCATCCTCTAGGGCAGGCCATTGTTGAAAAAGCGAGAGAAGAAGGGGTTGAGTTACAGGAAACGGAAAGCTTTGAAGCCCTTACGGGCCGGGGAGTTATTGGAAAAGTTTCGGGAAAAGAAATACTTGTTGGCAACCCCCTTCTGTTAAAGAATTATGAAGTTCCGTTTGCGGGAGAAGAAGATAAGATTGCCCGGCTGGAAGACGAGGGAAAAACAGCCATGCTGATTGCCATTGAAAGAAAGTTTGCGGGAATTGTAGCGGTTGCAGATACCCTGAAAGAAGAAGCAGTTCAGGCCATTTCCGAACTGGAGAAAATGGGACTTTCTACTGCACTCATCTCAGGAGACAACAGGCGAACTGCAGATGCTATTGCCAGCCAACTTGGAATCAGTAGAGTTTTGGCTGAAGTTTTACCGGAAGGAAAGGTTGAGGAAATAAAAAGATTGCAGGAAGAATATGGGACGGTAGTAATGGTTGGAGATGGCATCAACGACGCTCCAGCTTTAAAACAGGCCAATGTGGGTATTGCCATTGGAACGGGAACGGATATTGCCATTGAGGCTGCTGATATTACACTGGTTCGGGGAGATCTCGACGGAGTTATTCGGGCAATTAAGCTGGCCCGGGCAACCTTTAACAAGATCAGGCAAAACTATTTCTGGGCCTGGTTTTACAACGGGGTTGCTATTCCCGCCGCCTTCTTTGGTTTGATCCACCCGATTATTGGGGCGGCAGCCATGGCTGCGAGTTCTCTCAATGTTGTTCTGAATTCGCTTCGCCTCCGCCGGGTTCCGATTGACCCCGCTTACAGGCGAAATAGGGAGGTATAGTTTTGGAAAGATTGGGTATAGTTGTTGGCAGGGGAACAAAGGAAGGTTCGGCCATTATCCAGTTCCGCCGGCATTCCATGTGCGGAAAATGTGGGCAGTGTTTTGGCCCCAATGAAGAACAGCTGGAGGTAAAAAATCCCATTGGGGCCAAAGAAGGAGATTGGGTTTTGGTAACAACTGGGGAGAAAAATATTTTCGCCCTTGCTTTTGGTTTATACGGGGTCCCGCTGGTCACCTTTGTTGGGGGATTTGCTCTTGGCTATCTCCTCTGGTCCGAGATGGTTGGTGCAATTTTGGCCCTTACCTTTACCGGGCTTTTTTTCCTCGGGTTACGGTTGAAAGAGAAAAAAATTAAGAATAAAGAAGAATTTATGCCCAGGATCAAGAGAATGGCTATAGCCAGGGAGATTGATGAGTGGCAGAAGTCCTCCTGTTAAAGGGAGGACTTTTTTTCCATTAGAAGAGGATTTTAGGGAATAATAAGGAATTTTTTAAAGAGAATAATAATTGAGGAGGGAAAATTGTGGAACATCTACAAAACTTTGATTCGGAAATATTCGAACTTATCGGCGAAGAAAAAGCGAGACAGAAACGAAATCTGGAATTGATTGCTTCAGAAAATTTTGTTTCCCCGGCGATTTTAGAAGCTACAGGGTCCTGTTTAACCAATAAATACGCTGAAGGCTATCCGGGACGGAGGTATTACGGGGGTTGTGAGGTTGTAGATAAGGTTGAAATGCTGGCTATTAAAAGGCTAAAAGAGCTTTATGGTGCTGAACACGCCAATGTTCAGCCTCATTCCGGTTCTCAGGCCAACCAGGCTGTTTATTTTGCCAAGATTCCCGTAGGAGGAGCAATGCTGGCCATGGATCTCTCCCATGGGGGCCATCTGACCCACGGGAGTCCGGTAAACCTTTCCGGAACCTATTACAAGGTGGGGCACTACGGGGTAACCAAGCATAAAGAAATTATTGATTATGATCTGGTAGAAAAAATGGCCCAGGATTTGAGACCCAGGATGATAATTGCCGGAGCAAGTGCCTATCCCCGAATTATTAACTTCCAAAGATTCCGGGAGATAGCCGATAATGTTGGGGCCCTGTTTATGGTTGATATGGCCCATATCGCGGGACTCGTAGCGGCAGGACTCCATCCCAACCCTGTACCTTATGCTGATTTTGTAACTTCTACCACTCACAAAACCCTGCGGGGAATTCGCGGGGGTTTTGTCCTCTGCAAGGAAGAGCACGCAAAAGCAGTTGACAAGGCTTTATTCCCCGGGATTCAAGGGGGACCATTGATGCATATAATTGCCGCCAAGGCTGTTGGCTTTAAGGAAGCCGCAACTGAAGAATTTAATAAATATCAGCAGAGGATAATTGATAATGCCCAGGCCCTTGCCAAAGCACTGCAGGGTTATGGTTTGCGCCTGGTATCTGATGGGACTGACACCCACCTTATTCTTGTTGACCTGAACAATGTTAAGATTACCGGGAAAGAAGCCGAGGAACTCCTCGACCGGATTGGTATTACGGTTAATAAAAATACCATTCCTTTTGAGACCAAAAGTCCATTCGTTACCAGCGGGATCAGGATTGGAACTCCTGCTGTAACAACCCGGGGAATGGGTCCCGATGACATGCAGGAAATAGCCCGGTTTATTTTTGAGGCCCTGTCCCATAAAGATGACGAATCGTACCTGGATAAACTTGAGGAGGAAACTCGGGAATTTTCCGAGCAGTTTGATGAAGTTTAATTTCTTCCACAGCGAACTGCATAAAGACTATACCCTTAACTTTCAACGGGTTGACGGATTTTATCAGTACCCTCCCCGGGTGGAATCATTAACCCACCGTTGCGGAAAAATGCCTGAGAATTCACATCGGGACCTTCTGGCAAAAATTTTAAGGGAGTATAATGTCCGGCTTGGGGCGCCGGAGGATGTTCTGGAAAATATCGACCTGCTGGCCGAACCAGGAACGGCGGTAATAATTGGCGGCCAGCAGGCCGGACTTTTTACCGGTCCCCTGATGACCCTTTACAAAGCAATGGATATTATTAACAGGGCTCAGGAGGCTTCTCAGAAAACTGGCCGCCCTGTTGTTCCTGTTTTCTGGGTTCCGGGAGATGACCATGATTTCAGGGAGGTTAACCACCTCTGGATAACAGATTCGGAAAATAAAAACCAGAAAATAAGCCTGAATTCTCCTTTCCAGACCCGACCCATTAGTTTTATTCCAAGGAAAGAATCCTTTTTGGAAGCAGTTAATGCACTGGAAAAGAAAACCCCCCGGGGAAGGTTCAAGAATAACTACCTGGATTTGCTCCGGGAAACAGGACAGAAATCGGGGTCTCTGGGAGAATGGTTTGCAAGGATTATGATTTCCCTCCTGGGTCATCAGGGCCTAATCCTTTTTGATCCCATGGCCAGTGGTGTGGCTGAATTGAAGAAGGAATTTATTTCTCTTTTTAAACCTGCTGCCTCTGATTTTTACCAGGCAGTTTCGAAAAAAGAAAAAGAACTGGAAGAGGCAGGGTACCACGTCCAGGTCCAAAAAGATAACCGCCACACCAACTTTTTTGTCATCCTTGGGGGAGAAAGACGGCCTGTTTTTAAGCAGGGGAACCGCTTTCAGAGCAGGGGAGGAGATCTGGATTTGACCGAGGATGAATTCTGGGATTTAATGGAAAAAGAACCCGCGAGCTTCAGTCCAGACGCTCTTTTAAGGCCAATTTTCCAGGATTTTGTTTTCCCGGTTCTGGCTTCAATAAACGGCCCCGGAGAGCTTGCCTACCAGGGACAGCTCCGCTTGGGATATCGAACCATGGGCCTTGAACAACCCCCGCTTTTTCCTCGGAAGAGTTTAACCCTGGTTGAGGAAAGGCTTTTACGCCACATGGAAAAATGGGAGGTAGCTCCCCGGGAGTTTTTAGAAGAAGGAGAAAAACTATGGGATAAAATTGTTTTCCGGCATACGGGAGTAGATTTGGAAAATATTTTTAATCCTAGCCGCAGAGAAATCAGGGAGATTTACGAACAATTAATGGCTGAATTAAAAAACGTTCACCCCAACTTAGAGGATCTGGCCTGTAAAAACCTTAAAAGGATTTTAAAGGAAGTTGATTACCTGGAGGGAAGAAGCCGGGAATTCCAGGTTGAAAAAGAGAAAACCCTTTCCCGGCAGTTTGATAAAATATTAAACAGCCTTTATCCCGGAGAAAAGCTCCAGGAAAGGGTTTTAAATGTTTTTCCTTTTTTAATGAGATATGGCCCTGAATTACTGGGAATAATTCAGAAGGGCCTGAAAGAGCTAAAAGAAGAACACGGTTTTTTAACAACGGATGGACGGTGGAAATAACAGGAGGTTGAAGTTTATGATTGATATTGCTGCATACGGGGCTCACCCGGATGATCTTGAACTGGCAATTGGTGGAACGATAGCAGCTCACGTGGATAAGGGTTTTCGGGTTGTTGGGATTGACCTGACCCGGGGAGAAAAGGGAAGTAATGGGACCCCCCAGTTAAGGGCAAAGGAAGCAGCAGAAGCCGCAGAAGTTCTAGGGCTCTGGCAGAGGCATAACCTGGGGCTTCCCGACCTGGGAGTTAAGTTGGATGATGATCAGCTTGCTGTTGTTGTGGAATCCATTCGCCAGCTTCGACCAAAGCTGATTCTTTCTCCATATTGGTTTTCCCATCATCCCGATCATGAAAATGCTGGCAGTTTATTGCGTAAGGCATTTTTTGTTTCCGGACTGAAAAATTTTGTGACAAAAAGCCCTCCCTACCGGGCTGAAAGGATATTTTACTTTGCCCTACCCCAGCACGTAAACCCGACCCTGATTGTTGATATTTCAGATTATTTCCAGAAGAAACTGGAGGCTATTGAAAAATATGAATCCCAGTTCAGCAGGGAAGGGAAGGCTTTTCCTACCAATATTAACGCCCCCGGCTTCTGGAAGAGAATTGAGAGCGGCAATCTTTACTGGGGCAGGCAGGCTGGAGCCATTTATGGCGAGCCTTTTTATTCTCCCAGGGCCCCTCTGGTTCCAGATCTTTTCTGGGGAGAAAAGGAGAATAACCAATGAAAATAGGTATAGTGTGTTTTCCTTCATATGGGGGCAGCGGGGTTCTGGCAACTGAACTGGGCTGGCACCTGGCCAATTTAGGTCATCAGGTCCACTTTATTAGCTACGACCAGCCCTTTCGTCTCAAGTTTCACGAAAATATTTTTTACCATCCTGTTAACACCCCCCACTATGACCTCTTCCCCTTTCCTCCCTATTACCTGGCCCTGGTTAATAAAATAGCCCAGGTGGTTGAAGAAGAGGAGTTGGATCTCATCCATGCCCATTACGCTGTCCCCCACGCCCTCGCTTGCCAGCAGGCTCTGGCAATGGTTGTTGGTAAGGAAGTAGGGCTTGTTACTACTCTGCACGGGACAGATATTACCCTTGTGGGGAATAATGAGTCCTTTTTCAGGACTACCCGTTATGCAATTATTAACAGCCCCGGTTTGACTGCAGTTTCCAGGGATCTGGCTAAACTAACCCGGGAGGTTTTTAATATTGAACGCCCAATCCCCTGTATCCACAATTTTGTTGATACGAGGGAGTACCAGAGGATGAAGCCAGAAAATATCCCCTGCCGCCTGCGGTACAGGTCCAAAGAAGAAAAGTTGATTATCCATATTTCTAATTTCCGGGGTGTGAAAAGAGTTGAGGATTTGATTGAAGTTTTTGACCGGGTTCAAAAGAAAGTTCTGGCGCGCCTGCTTTTAGTCGGGGATGGCCCGACCAGGGATAGCGTTGCGGCAAGGGTTCGGGAAAAAGGGCTGGAGAATAGAGTGGTGTTTTTAGGAGCCCAGGACAACGTAGTCCCCCTGCTATCAATTGCTGACCTCTTAATTTTACCCTCGGAAAAGGAAGCTTTTGGTCTGGTTAATATTGAAGCCATGGCCTGTGAGGTTCCAGTTCTGGCTACAGAAGTAGGGGGCATTCCGGAAGTGGTTGTTCACGGGGAGACGGGCTTTCTGGCTCCTGTGGGAGACATTAAAAAAATGACCGAACTGGCTACTCAAATTTTAGAAAATCCTGATCTGCAGAAAAAAATGGGCCTGGCGGGGCGCCAGCGGGTAATTGACAATTTTTCCAGTGACAGAATTGTTCCCCTGTACCTGGATTATTACCAGGAGATCAAGGGTGGGAAAAACTGAAAAGCAAAGAAGAACATTAATAATTAACATGGCCTGGCCGGTTATGCTGGAAATGGCCTCCCTTACTGTAACTCAGGTTGTGGACATGATGATGGTTGGGCGGCTGGGTCCTGTTGCTATTGCCGCGGTAGGTTTGAGCAATATTCCCATTCAGTATACTATACAGCTTTTTAATGCCCTGAGTGTTGGAACCACGGCCCTGGTCTCCAGAGCAGTTGGGGGCGGAAAAATCCAGGAAGGTCGGGAAATTTTGCAGCAGTCCTTTTTTCTGAGTGCCGCTGCTGCTATCAGTATGGGTCTTGTATTTTTGCGCTGGGCTCCAGCAATTCTTGGCTTTTTTGGCCCCGAGGCAGGAGTTTTGGAACTTGGTTCAGGGTATATGAGGTTGATGGTCCCCGGTTTTATCGCCATATTCATTTCCCTGGTGATTGCGGCCGGACTTAGAGGGGCAGGAGATACACGGACACCCATGAAAATCAACCTCGGTGTTAATATGCTGAATGTCCTGGGAAATTACCTTCTAATTTTTGGTCCGGGACCTTTCCCCGCTATGGGTGTTGCAGGAGCGGGGCTGGCAACTTCCCTTTCCCGCACAATTGGAGCAGGATTTCTTGTTTATCTAATAATTTATAAACATCCCCTCCTCAGGATGGAGGGTTTGGGGCTTAAATTGCGGTTCGACCTGATTGGAAAAGTCTTGAATATTGGCCTGCCTGCTTCTGGGGAACAGCTGGTAATGCGGCTGGGACAGCTCTTTTATGAGCGGATGGTGGCATCGCTGGGAACTGCTGCTTACGCTGCTCATCAGGTTGCTCTTAAAGCTGAGGCCTTTTCCTATATGCCCGGTTTTGGTCTGGCTGTTGCAACGGCAACTGTTGTTGGGAAAAACCTGGGTGCCGGCCAGCCCGAAGAAGCAAGCGCGGGGGCGCATGAGTCCTGGAAAATGGGCCTGGTAATTATGGGTTCCATGGGACTTATATTCTTTTTCTTCCCCCATAATCTGATGCGGCTTTTTGTGGATGACCCGGAAATAATTGAACTTGGAGCAGGGTGTTTGCGCATTGTTGCTTTTGCTCAACTCCCCATGGCCACCCATTTCATTTATTCCTGGGGTTTGCGAGGGGCAGGAGAAACCAAAAGCGTTTTTTACAGCACCGCGGTTGCAACCTGGGGGGGACGCCTCCTTTTCGGTTACATATTCATCCGGATTTTTGAACTGGGCCTTTATGGTGCCTGGCTGGCGATGATCGTTGACTGGCTTTTGCGCGGAACATATGTCCGCTTGAGATTTAATCGCGGCCACTGGAAGAAAATCCAAATCTGAGGGATAAAGAGGTGAATTGAGTGCCGTTCCTAAACCGGTTTTTTTACGCTGCTGGAGGAGCAGGCTTTAATCTCCTGGAAAGAGTTTTAACAACCTGGCTGATGTTTTTTTATGTTCCTCCGGGAGATGCGGCACGAAGTCCGCTTGTGGCTGCGGGGATTTTTGGGTCGATAATGTTTTTCGGCAGGGTTGTTGATGCCCTGGCTGATCCTATTGTTAGTAACTGGTCGGATAATTCCCGTTCATCCCGGGGAAGACGCTGGCCCTTTTTATTCTGGGGAGCGGTTCCCCTTGTTGTTGTAACCATTGCCATGTTTTACCCTCCCATAGCAGAAGAGAGCATGTTAAATGTTTTTTTCCTGGCGCTCCTGCTCGGAATGTTTTTCTTCTTTTTTACCTTTTACGTTGTTCCCTACCTTGCTCTTCTGCCAGAAATTGCTCGCAGTAAAGGGGAAAGAGTTGACCTGACTACTCTCCAGGCGGTTTTTATGCTCCTGGGGACTGCTCTGGCCATGGTTGCTTCGGGGCCCCTGGTGGAAAGGTTTGGCTTTGTGGCCATGGTCTGGATCATGGGGTTTTTTGCTCTAATTTTTCTTTACATGCCTGTTTTTGCAATAGACGAGAGGAAGTTTTCCCGGGCTAAACCAGCCGATTTAAAACTGGGTGCAGCTCTGAAAATGACTTTCCAGAATAAGGCCTTTTTAATTTATCTTGTTGGAAATGCCCTATACTGGTTTGGCTTTAATATAATTACCATGGGGGTTCCTTATTATGTTACTGTCCTGATTGGAGTGGGCGAGGGGCAGACCAGTATTTTTCTGGGGGCTGTTTTCGGAGTTGCTCTTTTATGTTTCCCCCTGGTTAATCTGGCTGCAAAAAAATGGGGTAAAAAGGTGATTATGTTGTTTAGCCTGGGGGCCTTAATAATCCTCCTGCCGATGATTTTCTTTTTTAATGATCCCCTGCTCCCCATGACATCCTATAATTTTGGGCTTTTAATAATGGCCCTCCTGGGATTACCCCTGGCTTCTCTATTTATTATCCCCAATGCGATTGTGGCTGATGTGACTGATATTGACGAAATGGTTACGGGAAAGAGGAGAGAATCGATGTATTTCGGAGCCCAGGGAATTGTTTTAAAATCGGTTATAGCTCTTTCGTCTCTGACCATGGGATTATTGTTTCAGTTTTTTGGTAACAGCGCAGCCGAGCCTCTCGGGATCCAGTTAACGGGACCGGTTGCTGCCTTTTTTATCCTGATCGGGTTTTTGGTGTTTACCCGGTACCCGGAAAAAGAGGAGGTTGTAAAGGGAGCAATAGATCCCGAGGATTTAATAATTAGTTGATTGAAGGAGGGGTTCCGTGGAAATCCGCTTTGGAACCGATGGATGGAGAGGTTTGATTGCCCAGGATTTTACTTTTTCCAACCTGGAAAAAGTGGTTTCTGCCATCGCCCATCACCTTGAAAAAACAAGTAAAAATCCTGAAGTTATAATCGGTTATGATACTCGTTTTTTGGCCCGAGAATTCGCTTCCCGGGCTGCAGGGGTATTGAACAGAAAAGGGATTAAGGTTTACCTGGGGACCCGTCCCCAGCCCACTCCTGCAGTTGCTGCCGGGATACTGGATTTAAAAGCAGATGGAGCCCTCATGTTCACCGCTTCTCACAACCCTCCCCAGTACAGCGGATTAAAATTTATTCCCCGGGATGCTGCCCCAGCCCTTCCGGAGGTAACAGAAGAAATTGAAAAGGAACTGGCAGAACTTCAGGGGGAAGAGATTTCCATAATGGACAGGGAGGAAGCAATAAAGCAGGGTTTGCTTGCAGACTGGGATGGTAAAAAAAATTACCTGCAGCGTCTGCGGAAAACCATTGATTGTAATTTAATTGAAAAAACCCCCACCCGGGTAATTATTAGCCCCCTGTTTGGAGCGGGCCAGGGGTACCTGGAAGAATTCCTGGGTGAATTCGGGTGGCGAGTTGAAGTAAGGGAGAGCGGTCTTGATCCCTATTTTGGTGGGAGCATGCCGGACCCCTCTGAGGACAGGCTTAAAGAAATGGCTGGAGAAGTAAAAAATACCTCGGCTAAACTTGGCCTTGCCCTGGATGGAGACGGGGATAGGTTTGGCATTATTGACGAAGAAGGTTTTTATTTAACCCCCAATCAGTTTTTATTTCTCGCAGCCTATTATTTGTTCGAAGGAAAAAAAATGAAGGGGAACCTGGGCAGGACGGTAGCCACTACTCACCTCCTGGACCGTATTGCCAAAGAAAAGGGTTTGGAGATTATTGAAACTCCAGTTGGCTTTAAGTATATTGGTGATCTTTTAAAGCAGGGAAAAATCCTCCTCGGAGGGGAAGAAAGTGGCGGCATGAGTATTTCTTCCCACCTTCCGGAAAAAGACGGTCTTTTGGCCTGTCTTTTGGCCTGTGAGATGATTTCTTTTTATGGAAAAAGTCTGGGGGAGATACTTTACCAGGCTTATGATAAATTCGGATTTTTAGCCAGCCGCCGTTTTGATCTTGCTTTTGAGAGAAAAAGCAGGGAACCGGTTCTGGAAGGACTGAAAAACCTTGGGCCCGGTCATCTGGATGGGGAGGAAGTAGTTCAGCGGAATACGACTGATGGTGTCAAATTAATCCTTACAGGCGGGGACTGGGTTCTCCTCAGACCATCGGGGACAGAACCACTGGTTCGTTTATATGTTGAGTCCAGAGAAGAACAAAGAATTCCCCGACTGGCCGGAGAAATCCGGGGAATTTTGGGGATTTAAGGAGATTATTTCCCCGGGGCCGTAATGGCGTTCCTTTTGATGTGTTTTTCTTTTAATCTGTCCTGGTTGGATTTTGGCAGTTAAGGGCGGATCAATTTTGTTCGGGAAGGAGGCAGGTTATGAAATTATTTTTCTTAATCCTGGTTATTATTTTAATTCCTTTTGCTTCTGTCCTGGCAGAAGAAGTGATTTTTATTCACGAGGATGAAACAGGCGATGATTACGGCCCAGGAAATTATGTTTATCCCCTTCATCCCCACTTTGAGCCTTATGAGGGGCTTTTTGACCTGCAAAAATTCAGGGTTCGGGCAGGTGAAGGAATTTATTATTTTGATTTTACCTTTGGCAGGATAACCGATCCCTGGGACGGTTTTTTCGGTTTCACCCACCCCCTGGTGCACCTGTATATTGATAACGGGGAGGGAGGGAGCACAGAACCAGTTAAACCAGTTCTTGAGGTTAAGATGAACCCCGAATTTCCCTGGAACAGAGCCATTGTTTTTTCTGGTTGGTGGATACAGGGCCTAAAAGAAGGGGAAGAGTGGCGTTCCCCGGAAGAAGATGTTTCCTGGGAAAGCCCTCGGCCGACAAGCCTGGAGGGTTCAGATCTCTCAGTTGACGGAAATACCATAACCCTTGAAGTTCCCTCTGAGTGGACGGGGCCCCTTGAAGAGGCCCGCTATTATGTCCTGGTCGGAGCCTATGACCCCCTTGACCCTTATTATTTCCGAGAAATCAGCGAACAGGCCTCCCTGTGGAGCTTTGGAGGTGCTGAGGGTGAAGAAGGGAATCATCCCATAATCGATATTCTGGTTCCGGAAAATTTTAATCAGGCAGAACTCCTGGCCCAGCGAGATCCCGTTTTGAAACCAATTGGTCCTATACCTCCGGAAAAAGTAAATTACCATGCCCTGATTTTAATCTCCTTATTTTTCCTGATTCTTATCTGGGGGGGTTATTTTTCAGCCCGGCAAAAAAAGGCCTCATAAGGGGGAAGGAATTTTTTTAAGTCCGTCGAAGTCATAAATATAGAAAGTAGGCATATTTTTTGCATACGGAGGCCAGGGATGAAAGACATTCAGTTTGTAATTATTACGGGGATGTCCGGTGCAGGTAAAACCCTTGCCCTGAAAATTTTTGAGGACCAGGGTTTTTTTTGTATAGATAACCTGCCGCCAACTTTTTTAACCAAATTATATGAGCTCTGCCTGCATGGAGCCGGTCAGGTAGAAAGACTGGCCGTTGTTATTGATATCCGCGGAGGCGATTTTTTTGATGCGCTATTCCAGGAACTGCAGGAGATGGAGAGCAAGGGCTTCCGGTTTGAAATACTCTTTTTGGAAGCAGGTGACGAAACCCTGGTCCGGCGCTACAAGGAAAGCCGCCGCAGACATCCCCTCGCTCCTGAAGGAAGAATCCTTGATGGAATTGCTCAGGAGAGGAAAAAACTTGAAGAGTTGAGGGGTAAAGCCCACCGGGTAATAGATACTTCTGATATGTCAAGAGATCGTTTTTCCGGGGTTCTGGGCAGCTACTTTTTTACTGAAGAAAAACAGAAAAAAATGAGCATAAACATAACTACTTTTGGCTACAAACATGGAGTTCCTCTTGATGCCGACCTTGTAATGGACGTTCGCTTTTTACCGAATCCTCACTATGTTCCCTCGCTCCAGCCTTTTACAGGCCAGGACCAGGAAGTTCAGGACTACGTTTGCAAATGGCCCCTGACCCGTCGTTTTATGGAAAAGTTTTTTAACCTGGTTCTATTTTTGCTCCCCCAGTTTATTAACGAAGGGAAATCAAGCCTGGTTATCGCTCTGGGCTGCACCGGGGGCAGGCACAGGTCGGTCGCTATTGGAGAAAGGTTGAAAAAATTCCTCGCTGAAAGAGGTTATAACGTCCTATTAGAACACCGTGATAAGTTGAAGGGTGAGGTCTAGGAGGGAATTTTATGCTGCGATGGCTTTTGCCGGGAATGAAGGTCAAGCGCTGGCTGGCTATTGCCCTGAGCGGTTTGATTTTAATTCTTATTAGCCTTTTGTTTCTTTTAGATATAGAAATTTTCAATGAATTATCCCAGCTTGTGGCCACTCTGGAGGAAGAGCTGGTTCCTGCAGCGGGTATTTTAATTGGCCTGATGATCCTGGGAGGGGGGCTGCTCTTTTTGACCCTTGGGTTGCGGGGGATGGTGAATTCCCTCTTTAAGACTCTGCAGCCGGATCCCAATGATGATCTGGCTACGGTTGTTTACCATCGGCGCATGCAGGAAAGGGGCCCCCGGGTTGTGGTCCTGGGCGGAGGAACCGGCCTGGCTACTTTGCTCCGCGGGATCAAGGAATATACAAGCAATATAACGGCGATTGTTACTGTTACTGATGACGGCGGGAGCTCGGGAAAGATCAGGAATGAAATGGGAATTTTGCCTCCAGGGGATATCCGCAACTGTCTGGTGGCCCTTGCTGAAGCGGAGCCCCTGATGCAGAAACTTTTTCAATATCGTTTTTACGGTAACGCCGATCTTGAGGGGCATAGCTTTGGTAACCTTTTTATCGCGGCCATGTCCAAAATTTCTGGGGATTTTGAAACTGCGATCCGCCAGTCCAGCAGGGTCCTGGCGGTTCGGGGTCGGGTTTTACCTTCCACCCTGACCAACTGTCTACTCTGTGCCCGATATACCGATGGAACAGAGACCTGCGGGGAAACGAACATCCCCCGTCCCGATCGAAAGATAGAAAAGGTTTATCTTAATCCCCTGAACTGTAAACCCCACCCGGATACTATTAAGGCATTAAGGGAAGCAGAAATAATAATCCTGGGGCCGGGAAGTCTTTATACAAGTATTATCCCCAACCTCCTGGTTAAAGGTATCCCCGAAGCGCTGCGTTCTTCAGAGGCCATGAAAATATACGTTTGTAATGTTATGACCCAGGCAGGAGAAACGCAGAGCTATGATGCGGGGGATCACCTGGAAGCGATTGAAAGACACAGCGGGGGTCGAATCGCGGACTATATAATTGTTAATAACAAAAAGGTAAATCCCCGCTCTGCATCCCGCTATGAAGAAGAAGGGGCATTTCCTGTAACCTTTGATCTGGATGGCTTGAACAAAAAAGGAATCAATGTAATTGAAAGTCCCCTTCTGGATGAGGAAGATTATGTCCGGCACAACCCCCAGGCTCTGGCCAGGGAAATTATGGAACTGGCCGGTTATCTCCGAAATGGGCGGGAGAACACCCTTTTAAAACTCTGGAACTGGGGGTGGTAGTATGTCCTTCAGTAACAGGGTTAAAGACGAGTTAGTTCGCCTTCCCCTGGGAACAGAGGCGGAGATAAAGGCTGAACTGGCGGGTTTACTCCTGAGCAGCGGAAATTTAACAATTGACAACAGGGGAGTGGGCTTGAGCTGGGAAACCGAAGGGGCCCAGGTGGCCCGCCGCCTTTATGCACTTTTACGGAAGATCCAGGATGATCTCCAGATCCAGATCAGGGTGGGAGACAGGGGGCAGGTGGGCAGCACCCAGCGCTATCACTTTGCAATTACTCCCCAGGAAAGTTTAGGCTGTCTCCTGGAAGAACTGGGACTGGTTGGAAAAAACCGTTTCCCTGCAGGGCGAGTTCCCTTTAACCTGATCCAGGGAAAAAGGGGCAGACGGGCCTTTCTCCGGGGTTATTTTCTGGGCAGGGGATCGATAAACAATCCGGAATCTGGTTATTACCTGGAAGTCCTCTGCGAACGAGAGGAAGTCGCAAGGGATGTTCAGGAATTGGAAAATCGATTGGGTCTTGCCCCTGGAATTAGGAACCGGAGAAAGTTTTGGCTGGTTTATTTAAACCGGGTTGAAGATATTCTTACCTTTCTGAACCTTGCCGGAGCTCACCGCGTTCTGCTTGATGTGGAGAGCAACCGGATATTTAAAGAAATGCGGGGGACAGTTAATCGCAAAGTTAATTGGGAAACTGCCAACCTTGAAAAAACAATCCAGGCTGGCTTAAAACAGTTGGAAGATATCAGACTAATTGCAATGAATATAGGTTTGAACAATCTTTCAACAGGACTTCAGGATATTGCAAGGCTTCGGGTCCGCTATCCCCATCTGAGCCTTAAAGAACTGGGGGAACGCTGCAAACCTCCGGTGGGGAAATCGGGTGCAAATCACCGCATGCGCCGTATTGGCCGGATAGCTGATGAAATTCGTAGAGAGGGGAAGTGAACCAGCATGCAGATGAACCTGAATCTGCGTTTAGAACAGAAACAAACCTTAATAATGACGCCCCGTTTACAGCAGGCTTTAAATATTTTACAGCTTTCAACCTTGGAGCTAAAAGAACTGTTGCAAAAAGAGGCCCAGGAAAATCCCCTCCTTGAAGTCGGCGAACAGGAGGAAACAATAAGCCTCGATGACCATAGTTCCGAAGAATGGGAAGAAATTTTTGCCAACACCGATTATGCCTTTAACCAGGAAATTAGGAATGACGGCCAGGAAAGAATTGAAGAAAAAGTCCTTGCTCAGCCCATTAGTAGAGATGAGTACCTGACCAGGCAAATGCACCTGCTACTTCCGGATAAGGTAAAACGACGAATTGCATCATTTTTGGTTGGCTCACTGGATGAGAAAGGGTACCTGGCTATTTCCATTCACCAGGTTTCAAGATTGCTGGAGGTATCAACTGAAGAGGTAGAAGAGGTCCGGGAATTACTTCTGGAACAGGACCCACCCGGGCACGGAGCTGTTAATATCCAGGAAGCCCTGGCCCATCAGCTTGCAGCCCTGGAAGCTCCTGAACAGCAAAAGGAATGGGCGCGAAAAATTGTTGGCTGTCACTGGGCGGAGCTGACCCGGGGCAAGTGGCCTTCTATCCGCCGCAAGTTCAAGCCGGGTCCAGAAGCTTTTGACAGTGGGGTAAACCTCCTGCGCTCTCTTTATCCCTATCCCTCAGCAGCCTATGAACAACAGCAAATTCGCTACCTGGAACCGGATATTATTCTGGTTCGGGCTGATAACGAATGGCGGATTATTATGAATGATGCCGTCTATCCCCGCCTGCGCCTGGGAGGAAATTATAAAACTCTCTGGCAGAAAAGAGATAACCCGGAAGTAAGGGAGTTTCTGGAGAGAAAGCTGAAAGGTGCTCGCTGGCTTCTTCGTTGTATTGAACAGCGCCGGGTTACCCTTTACCGAATAACAGAGGCCCTTCTGGAACTTCAGGAAGAGTTTTTCTCCACCGGGAAAAAAGCCCTGAAACCACTTGCCCTCAGAGATGTTGCGGAAAAGCTGGGTCTGCATATTTCCACAATATGCCGGGCTACAACGGGAAAATATATCCAGACTCCTTACGGAATTTATGAGTTAAAATATTTTTTCAATAGCGGCGTTGAAACCCACTCGTCGGTAAGTATAAAAGAGTTGATCCGGGAATTGGTAGACCGGGAAAACAGACAAAAACCCCTGAGCGACCAGGATATTGCAAGTGAACTGGAAGAAAAACAGGGGATAGGTATTTCCAGGAGAACTGTTGCCAAATACCGCAAACAGCTCCGGATTCCATCTTCAACAGAAAGAAAAAGGTTGCTGTAAAAAAGGGGTGGACAAATTAAAAGATTAGAGGTAAAATATAAGTATAGTCACTCATCAATGATGAGGGGAGGAGCCGAATTTGAGCCATGATCCTTATAAGCGGGGTGCCTTTAAGTCCAACCCCTATTATGCTAAAAATGAAATTACAGGAAATCTGGTAGTTGTCCTGCAGGGATATTTTCCCGATCGCAACCTGGAACTTATTAAACCAATTTCCCGCGCACTTTTATCTGGTGAAATCCATGAAATAATTTTAACTGACGAAAACGCGGGACCTGGGGATACGGTAAACAATATTACTTACCTGGGTTTTGTGGAAATTGCCGGAGCTGGAGTTGCAGTCGCTGGAGACATTGTTTCAGTTGACGGTAGGGAAATCGGGCGCCTTGCTGGGTTTGATATAACCCACATGCCCAATCACCTTAATATTGTTATAAAGACTGATTTACTTAAGAGTGGAGCTGACCAGGGCTTCTGCCTTGGACAAACTTTAGAATTTCGTGCCGGAGGAGGTGAATAATATGAAGATCGA
>Ga0207421_10000122_pt1 | contig 87698 bp, 79 predicted proteins | sample SodLakKL_010_SED_4_FD_187542 | JGI IMG/M metagenome (GOLD analysis project Ga0207421, IMG submission 187542) | Alkaline sediment microbial communities from Lake Tanatar, Kulunda Steppe, Russia - 8KL_010_SED (SPAdes) (version 2) | ecosystem: Environmental > Aquatic > Non-marine Saline and... | reverse complement strand
GGGGTAAGATTATGAGCACTTGATGATTTTGAATTAGCTTTCAGCTTTAGGCTTTGAGTTTTAAGCTGAATTAATTCCCCCCTCACCTGTGTCCTCTCCCGCGAGGGGGAGAGGAATTAAATCAAGAGCGGGGCGGGGGCCGGAATGACGCTGGAAGGTTTTGCAGTGAATGGTCAAGGATAATATGCTATACTTAAAATGGGTAAGATGGGAAAACTTCATAAAGGAGGTCACAATTATGAGTAAGCAACCATTTCAGTCTGTTACTGTTGATGACCGGGGTCGAATCACCCTACCTCGACCTCTGCGTGAACAAATGAAACTGGAGGAAGGGGATACCCTGGTGGTTCATAAGGAGGGGGAAGTAGTAGAATTAGTCAGGCTGGATTGGGAGGAGAATCCATTTGATGTGCTGGCTAAACATGCTATCGAAGAGCACAGGAAAGGAAACACTATATCGCTGGAAGAAGTCGCCGAAAAACGGGGACTTGAACTGGATGAGTGATTCGGCCTATCAAGTTGCCTTAACCCGCCGAGCCGATGACGATCTTGATGACTTCCCCGGCCATGAGGAAACTATCATTCGTCAACTGGCAGTCCTCTCGGAGGAACCCAAATCTGGAAAATCTCTCGCCGGTGATCTATCGGGGACGTATTCAATTGCCTTGAAGATTCCTGAGTCGGGCCAGCACCGTGCCGCCTATGTTCTGGATGAGAAACAACAGGAGTGTCTCGTTTTTCTTATTGGAACCCGCGAAAATTTTTACGACAAAGCCCGCCGCCGAGCCGCTGCCTTATGAAGTATGAGCTTTTTTATTTAAACCCGAATAATTTTACCAATTTTTTCTGCTTTGTTTTGATGTGAGCCTGCCTTTCAATTGTGAATTATCCTGATTCTCCAAGGCCTCGGAGGCCGGAATGACAGCGGAAGATCAAGCGCATAAACCGTTGTTGATAGTTGCGGGTTGTGTGTCGCTGGTTGAAAATCTTATAAGGCAGGCAGATTAACGCAGGAAAACACAGATCGTAGCGGTGATGTGTCGGGGTATCGATACTCCAAAAATGAGATAATATGAAATATCTGCGAACATCTGCGTTAATCTGCGAGCAAAACTCGGGATGACGCTGGAAGGTTTTGAGAAATCTGGTTGCTGTAGTAATTTGATTCAAAAGCTGACCGGAATCGGATATAATGAAGCGTATTTTCAAAAGGACTCAACGGCTTGAGTATTCGGGGGGATATGGGTGGAATTAAAAATAGCTACTTACGAAGAAATAGCAGGTAAAAGGAGGGCAAGATAGAAGTGGGCGAGGCATACGTTAAGGGTGGTTTTCTTGTAGTTGTCTACTTTGTCTTCATGCTCCAGGCACTGCTGCCGGTGCTGAGGCCGGAGCTGCCGCTGGCCTTGCCGTTGTGGTTTGTCCTGCAGGGAATTTTACTTGTCCTGCTGGTATTTTTTAGTTTTATTTTCTGGACTAAAACCGGTCCCCCAGAAACAGAAGACCCTGTCTTGCGGGACCCCTCCCTGCAGGAAGAGGAGAAAATATTTTCTGCCGGCGAGACGGTGGGAATGGTTGTCCATGAACTGCGCAAACCGATTTCTCGTCTGCGCTTGCGGTTGGAGGCCGGGATAGAAAAGGATGCTTTGGAGAAAATACCGGCAGAGCTGGATCAACTTACCGAGACGATAAAGAAGGTTGAAACGATATTTCAGACGCAGCAGTTCGAGAGACGCTGGCAGCCTTTGTCCCGTTTTCTTTCCGAGCTATACCAGGACCAGGAGAGTAATTTTGAAATTGTCACGCGAGCCGGAATTTCCTGGTTAAAGGTCGATACTCAGCAGTTGAAAATTGCTCTACAGAATTTGATTGATAATAGCGTCGAAGCTTATGAACGCAGCGGTCGTGAGGGGAGGATACTGCTGCATTGCAGAAAACTTGGTCCGGAAATCTGTATAAGTGTTGAGGATAAGGCCGGTGGTCTGGAACCAAAGCTGGCGCGGGTAATAAATGGGAAAGTAGCGCCGGATGAGCACCACGGCATGGGGCTCGGCCTGGCTTTGACCAAAAAAATCTGCCGCAATCACCGGGGAAGGATGATGGTCGAGTCAGAACCGGGGGAGGGGACCTGTGTTACTCTGACGATACCGTATGTGTGAGAGCGCGGGGCGCGGGAGTGCTCGAAGAGGCGAACCTGCGAGCAGGCGAAGAGGCGAAAATTCGTGAGAATCAAGAGCAACGTCAAGATCAACATCAACATCAACATCAAAGTCGCTGGATTGCCCGGTCAAGCCGGGCAATGACGAACGTTTGGTCAAGAGCGTAAGATGGATTGGGGGCTGGGGGCCGGGATGCTCGAAGAGGCGAGCTTGCGAGCAGGCGAAGAGGCGAAAGACCGAAAATCAAGGTCAAGTTCAAGATGGATCCCGGCTCGAAGGCCGGGATGACGTCAAGTTCAAGAACATGAACAAGATTATGAGCACTTGATGAATTTGGGTTAGCTTTCAGCTTTTGGCTTTGAGCTTTAAGCTGGTGTTTTGTGGGCGGAAGGTCAAATCTGGAAATGATGGGTGGTGAAATCTTGTGCGTGTGGGAATAGTTGATGACGACTTATCGCTGGCTGAGCTGCTGGCAGATAAAATAGATCAGGAGACAGAGGTTACCGACTCTGCGGAGACAGCCCTGGAATGGGTCGAGCAGGCGCGGGTAGACTGTCTGATAACCGATTTAAGGATGCCAGAGGTAGGTGGCTTAGAACTGCTTGAGCGAGTTCGTCAAATATCAACTGAGCTGCCCGTTATTGTCATCACCGGCCACGGCAGTATTGATACTGCCGTTCAGGCAATGAAACAGGGGGCCTGGGATTATCTTGAGAAGCCGGTAGGTGGCGATGAAATACAGATTATAGTGAATCGTATTGCCGAGCAATTAGAGCGTGCAAATCAGCTTGAGGGTTTGCGGGAAAGCCAGCGTTCATTATTAGAAGGAGAACAACTTGTCGGCGAGTCAGAAGTGATGCAGGAAGTGCAGTCTTTGATTGACAAAGTAGCGCCGGAGACATCAAACGTATTAATTGAAGGGGAGACGGGAACCGGCAAGGAGCTAATTGCCCGCGCCATCCATAGTCGTGGACCCCGTTTTGGTGCTCCGTTTATGGCGATAAATTGTGCCGCTATTCCTGCTGAACTGCTGGAGAGCGAACTCTTTGGCCATGAGAAAGGAGCGTTTACCGGGGCGGAGGAGAAAAAAAAGGGCAAAATAGAGATGGCTGACGGAGGGACGCTTTTTCTCGATGAAATAGGCGAGCTGGACCTGAAGCTCCAGCCTAAGCTGCTGCGTGTCCTGGAACAGGGTAATTTAACTCGATTGGGTGGGGAAGTAAAAAAGGAAGTAGACGTGCGCCTGGTGGCGGCGACCAACAGAGAATTATCCGAGCTTGTTGAGGCCAAAAAATTCCGGCGAGACCTCTTTTACCGGGTGAATACAATCAAAATTACGGCGCCGCCGCTGCGTAATCATCCTGAAGACATTCCGGAGTTAATCGATTATTTTGCTCGAATCGAGGCCTGGGATGTTAATTCTGATAATTTTACCGAGGCGGCGTTGAAAGCTTTGAAGGCATATAGCTGGCCCGGAAATGTCCGGGAATTGAGAAATATATTAGAGAGGTTAATAGTATTAACTGAAGGTGAAGAGATAGAATTAGCTGATTTGCCGCTTGAACTACAGTCTTCCCGCCCGGGTAAATCGGGCGAAGGGGAAGAAATAAAAAGCATAAACTGGCGAAGGTATGGGGATGATTTGCCTCAAGTTATAAGTAATCTGGAGGCAGCAATCATTGAGTCAGTCCTCAGAGAGTGTGACGGCAATAAGTCCGAAGCGGCCCGCCGGCTGGAGATATCGCGCCAGAGTTTACATTATAAACTGGAAAATAATCCTGCAGAGTAGAGAAATTTCTTGACTTTTGTGCCAATATATCGGAAAGTAATAGGTGAAGGTTTAGAATTTTTGTGAACGGCTTGGTGAGAGAAGCCAGATTATTTGTTGTGGAAAAGAAAATCACTTTTGCAGTGTAATAATTCCAATTACTTGAACAACCTATCAATCAAATGCACCAGTAGATATACCAGGATAAGCAATTATATCGTTTTATCTGACACTAACCAGGAGTTGTGACGATGGGTTTGCTAGGATTTGGCGGTGGTGGCGACTATCTTGCCATAGACTTTGGGGCCTCGGCGCTAAAAGCCGGTAAGGCGACGGTTTCTGATAATGCCGTTCAATTTTCTCTTGTGGACAATGAATCCCTCCTCGAAGTTTCCTCCGAAGAATACGTGGATGGCTGTATCGAGGCCCTGGAAAAAATTATCGATAGGAACAGTATACCCGAAAAACAGAAAGTATTGCTTGCCCTTCCCGCCAACGACGTGATTATCCGGCGCATGGAGCTCCCTTCTATGCCGGAGGACCGGATGGCCAAGGTGATCGGTTACGAAGCCGAAAGCCACATTCCTTTCCCACTCGACCAGGTTGTAATGGATCATCATGTTATTTCCAGTTCGGAAGACGGTTATGAGATTATCCTTGCAGCTATCAAAGAGGACAATTTGAACAATCATCTGGAAATAATCCACCGTTCAGGATTAGCTCCTGAAGTTGTAGATGTTACTGTATTTGCACTGTTTAATTTGTATACGCATATGTGGGCAGAGACCAATAGCGATGACACAAAGCCCCAGGCACTTGTTGATATTGGTCACGGCAATACCGATATAATGGTTTTTGAGGGGGAGACGTTATATTTTGCTCGTTCGGCGTCAGTTGCTGGAGGTTCTCTTGATCAGGCTATTGAAAAAAGATTGGAAGTTGAACCTGAGGAAGCAAGAAAGCTAAAACATGAGCTGGGACATGTTCCGCTTGAAGGCGATTCAGATGCTGAAACCCCTGGAACTTCAGGTATGGATGCTCTTGAGCAAATGGCCGCTGAGCGTGAGCAGGGTGCGGAAGAAGTAGAGGAACCGGATGAGGAAGCGCCCCCGGAGGCCGCGGAACCTCCTCCGCCATCGGGAGCCGCAGAAAAAGAGGAAGAAGCTCCCCCACCGCCCCCCGGCGAAGATGAACCGCCAGCCCCGCCTGTCGAAGAAAAGGAAGCTGAAGCTGCCGAAGAAGAGGGAGGGCTGGGCGGGTTAGAACTTGGAGTCCCGGCTTCCCCTGGTGAGGAGGAGCCGGACGAGGAGGAAGAAGCTCCTCCGGAACCACCCCCGCCACCCGGGCCTTCACCAGAAGATGAAGAAAAAACAGCGGCCGGTGCAGAAACGGGAGAAGAAAAGGAAGAACCTGTTGAGGAAGAAGAGGAAGAGGATAGCCTCGAAGGCCTGAACCTGGGGATACCGCGAGAACCCTCGCAAAGCGAAGAGGAAGAGGAAAAAACAGAGGCTGAAGAGGAGGAGGGGCCTCCGCCACCACCAGACGCTGTCGGCGAAGAAAAAACTAAAGAACCGGAGAAAAAAGGAGGCCCAGAAGCCGAGGATAAAGAAGAGCCACCAGCACCGTCCGAGGATGCTGAAGAACTTAAACTTGACACGGCACAATTGGAGGCGGAGAAGGACGACGCTACTGAGGAATCCGGGGAGACTCCGAATCTGGGTCAACCAAGGAAACCAGCATCAAAAGAAGATTCCACTGAGGGGGAGTCAGAACCGTCGCCGGAACAGGATAAAACAGAGAAGGACAACAGTGGGTTGGACCTGGGGGGGGGAATGTTGGGAGATGCCGAGGAAGAGGAGGACGACGAGGCTGAAGACGATGATGAACTTATGGGTGGCGGTTTAAGCCTGGGAGCGGCCGCTGCTGCAGAGGAGCCGGAAGAGTCGCAAAACGAAGAAAAGGCAGCAGCGGTAGGTGAAGCGATCAAACCTAAGATGGACAGGTTGGTGGGGGAGTTAAGGCATACCTTTGATTATTTCAGCTCGGAGCTGGGCGGAGATGAAATATCAGAAATTATACTGGCAGGTGGAACTGCAAAGCTAAAAAATCTGCCGGAATTCATAGCCGACAGATTGGACTATCCGGTTCGACGTCTGGAAGCTTCTGAAGCTATAGAGGGGGTAGAAGAGGGACAGATATTTGAAAATCTCGTGGCAGCGGGGTTACAGTTACGTACAACCAAAGGACTCTCTAAACTTAATTTCAATCTGGTGCCGGACGAATTTATACAGCAGCGACTGGCTCGCGAGAGAAAAAAGAAATTATCTGTTCTTGGTGTGTTAGCTGCAGTTTTTGTTCTTATGTTAGCAGCGACTGCATACTTACAGTATGAAAATCGGCGTCAGGTGTATGAACAGTCGCTTGAAGTATACGGGGAACTTGAACCGATTATTAACCGAAAGGATGAACTGGAGAGTGATCGTGACCGGATTGAACAGCGTCTAATGGTAATCGAAGAACTGGAGCAGGATCGAGCAAGAATATTAGATTTTCTGCTTCAGTTGAGTATGCTGACTGATCCCCACGAAGGGTTACCGATGGCCAGTCATACCTGGTTTGATTCATTTCGATATTCCGAAGGAGAATTGACAGTTGAAGGTGTTACAGTGGAGTATGAAGATATTACAACAATTCGTAATTGGATCGAAGAGCTGGATTACGTTGAAGAAGAGATTGGACTGGAATGGGATCGTGAGGTTTTTGTGGTGGGGGATGAGGAGCTGGATATGCGGCCTTTTGTACTTCGATTTTCGATGAAGTTTGAGGGATAAGCGATGGAACAGCGAGAAAAAGTGATGCTTATTGGTCTTATAATAGCCGCTCTTGTGGTTGGGTATTACTACGTCATTGGACCGGGCTGGGAGGAATATGTAGAGCGAGGGGAGGAAATTGAGCAGAACGTTGAGCGGATTCGAGAAGCGCAGGCGCGGGCCCGGGGATTGGAAGAGCTAATTGAAGAATTTGAGGAGATTCAGAAACAGTTGTTGGAAGCACAGCGTCGCCTCCCTGAAGGCGGAGAATTTCTGGAATTGATTGTAGCTCTGGAACGTGAAGCGGAAGCCTCAGGAATTTCTTCAGGAAATATCATAACTTTTGACGAGGGACCCATTGAAGAGCGAGGCGAAGTAGTTAGCATGGGAATAATTGCTGTTTTTGAAAACATTACTATCGGGGAATTATCGCAAATGCTCTGGCGTTTTAATGAAATGGAGAGGCTGATTGATATTATTGAGATAGAAATCACCCCGTCCGATGAGCAAGATACATATGACGTTAGTCTGGAACTGGCCGCCTACATGCTGGAGGAAGAGGCTGAGGAGGAGCTGGATTAAATGGATATCAAAGAGCTCTGGAAGCAGGTTAACGAAAAAGTTGATCTCATAATGGCGGGTGCCGCTATACTGGTGGTGTTAAACTTTGTTGCCGGATTTTATCTATTTCGTATTTATACTGCTCACGAGGACCTTTATGAACGCTATAATATCGATCCAACTGTAGATTATTCAGAACAGATGGCGGAATTGGAAGCGCTTGAAGATATAGAAGATGAAATAGAGCTTGAACCGGCGGAGGATATAGAAGAAGCAGATTTTCCGGAAAGATACGCAGAATTAGCAGGGACTGATTTATTTATTTCCCTGGCCGAAAGAAGGGAACGTGGCTTGATTGCCGCGGAAGACATGCGAGTTGTTGAAGTTGCAGTAGAAGAAGAAGACGAGGAACCTGACGACCCGGACGACCCCGATGAAATAGAAGAAGATCCTGAAGAAGAAAAAGAAGAGGAGCTGTTACCGATTGAGGGTTTTGAGGTTCGTGGTCGAATTTTCCTCGACAATGTGCATCGGGCCGTGTTTATGCGAAGTATCGAGGATGAAGAAAAATTTACCTCACTGGAAGGCGATACTATAGGTCCAACCGATATCAGTGTAAAAAACATAAGTGATACTGCAGTTATCTTAACCGGGCCCGGGTATAAAGATACCGTGCTGGAGTTTCCAACCCCTGCCTGGGAAGATTTGAAAGAATATATCACTGTCTACTAATGATGAGGGAGAGCTCTTTAGAAGTGATAAATATCACAGAACGCTTGCAATTTTGGAGGTTCTCTTGTTTAATACAGTAAATTTGGCATCGCCTGTAATAATGGATGTCCAAGGAGATAAAGCATGAATCCTGATAAACGCCTTTTAATATCACTTGTTTTACCACTCTATTTAATAACTGCAGTCGTGTTCTGTGCAGTTTTTCCGGATCCCGTCTCTGCTGTGGTTGTGACCCCCGGCGAACCGGAGGAAATTATTGTGGATGCGCCACCAACAGCGCAAGCCGGCGAGGATTTTTCTCTCAGATTGACCGTTGTCGACGCTGAAGGAAATTCGGTTGAGGATTATGACGAGATGGAAAGAGAAATAGAATTATCGGCCGACGGTCCTGGAGAGTTGCAGCCGTCGAGCGTTGCCTCAGAGGAATTTACTGACGGCCGGCTTACCCTTTCCATCCAGTATGATAAGGCAGAGGAAATCAGGATAAAGGCTAGTGAAGTGGACCGCGTGGCCACCGGTCGGTCGGAGTCTATTCGTGTTGCTTCAGGCCCGCCAGCGGTTTTTTCGGTTGATACAGCCGATACTGTACGAGCCGGTGAAGACTTTCCAGTTAGAATCAAAATACTTGATCGCCACGGAAATCGAGTAAAAAGATATCATGAGATGACCAACGGTCTGAGCCTGCGGACAACCGGTCAGGAAAATCCAACGCCGGAGTTTATCCCGGCGATGGAGATTAGTGATGGTGAGGTTGAATTTGATATACAATACCGGGTTGCAGAAAATATTGAGTTAATTGTTGAGGATGAAGTTCGAGAAATTAGAGAACAGAGCGATCCGATTAATATTTTACCGGGAGCTCTTGCTGAGTTTGTGGTTTCAGTTCCTGAAACGGTTGCAGCGGGACGCTCCTTTAGAATTGCAATTGAAGCCCGGGACAGGTTTGGTAATATAATTGAAAACTATGACCAGGTGGGAGCGGGAGTAGATCTTCACTCGACGGGGGAAGGCAGTGTTGAACCGGCTCGATTAAGTCCGGAAGAATTTGAAGACGGTGTTGTATTCACTGAATTGGTCTATGACCGCGCCGAGACGTTCAGGATTCTGGTTGAAGATAGAGAAAGAGCTGTCGAAGCGCGCAGCACAAGGATGAGAGCCGAGGCAGGAGAAATAGCCGATATTGAAGTAAGAGTTCCCCGGGAAGCAACAGCAGGGGAAGAATTCGACGTTCATTTGACAGCCTACGACGGTTTTGGCAATCGCATCCGCCGTTATGCTGAAGTGGGAGACACTCTTATAATTCAGAGTATCGATCGTCCGGGAAGAGAACGGGAGGTTGGCCCGGCGTTATTTGAGGATGGTCATGCAGAGGTGGTATTTAGTGACACAGAAGCTCGGTCAACGCGGCTGGAAGTAAAAACTCATGATGAAGAAGTTGCAGTTGAAAGCGAAAGGATAAGAATTGTCCCGGCCGCACCAGGAGAAATAACGGTGGAGACACCAGAAACAGCAAAAGCGGGAGAGACCTTCAATGTAAAGCTTTCGCTTTATGACAGCTATGGTAATTTAATTGAAGATCCGGCTCACCTGGCCGGTGAAGTTCTAATTTCTCCAGAAAATTTAGCCGACGTAGCGGACAAGGAGATATCGCCGACCCGATTTATTGATGGCACTTATGAGGCCAAATTCAGGAGTGATAAGGCGGAGAACTCGAAGATATACGTAGAATTTTATGAATATGACCTCGAACGGTGGAGCAGTCCGGTTGAAATTACGCCGGCGGAATTTCACCGAGTTGCCGTCAGGACTCCGGGTCAGTCAAGAGCCGGTGAAGCGCTCCGTGTCTCAATTCAATTGCTGGACAGGTTTGGTAATCCACTTCAGCAGGTACCAGAAGATATCGCTCCCTTAACTATAGAATCGACAGGGCATGGTGAAGTTTTCCCCGCCCAAATAACCGCTGATCAATTGCGTGCCCCGGCATTTGTAGTGGATGTGCAGTATTTTGTTGCTGAAGTGATGAAGTTTGAGGTACAGGATCACCGGGATAGAGTTCTTGGCAGTTCAGCGCCGATTAGTGTGCGTCCCGATGACCTGGCTCGTTTGTATCTTGAAACGCCTGGAGAGGTGGCCGCGGGGCAGTCCTTCCCGCTTCGTTTAACAGCAGAAGATCTGTATGGAAACAGGGTTGAGGAGGTAGGAGATTTTGAGGAAGAAGTAGAAATCTGGGCGCTGCCGGAAGAAGAGGAGTTGACACGGCTGACGACTGAAGACTTTACTGATGGTGAGGCGGAAGCCTCGCTTGAATACTATGAAGCGGGTGAACTTCAACTGGCGGCGCGGGCCGGCGACCTGGAAAATCTATCGGATAAATTTAACATTGTTTCCGCGGCACCTGAAGAAATTGAAGTGCAGGCCCCAGAACGGGTTGTTGCCGGCCGTGATTTTTCCGTTCGACTAATAATTTATGATGAATATGGCAACAGGGTAGAGACACTGCCGTCTGATTTTTCTGGTCTGCGACTTCGCACAAGTGGTAGAGATCGCCTGGCTCCACGAGAGGTTCTACCGGAGTTGTTTGATAACGGTGAGGCAGAAATTTATGCTATTTATTCTCGGACCGGTGAAATAGATATAGAAGCTGATTTGCTGGATAGGGAACCGGAAGTTCCAAACGTTTCCCGCGCTTACGTCTCGCGTCGCCCCGATAGTGCCGAACTGCGCGTGGTATTTACAGGGCGGGCGACGGCGTCGATTGATGAAAAGGAAGGCAGTAATCAGGTGGATATAAGCTTTCGACCGGCGCAGCTGGCAACTGAGCCAAGCGTTCAATCTTTTAGCAACTGGTTTGTCAAAAGATTTGAACGCCGGCAGATAGGGCAAGCGCCGCTACCGCGGGCTGTCCTGAGGATTTTTCCACGCGAAGAAATTCAAGTCGATAAAGCTCTCCGGTCAAATCTTGCAGTGTTAGAATTAAATAGAGTTGTTCGTGATGAACCTACCCTGAACCGTGTGCAGCAACTTATAGAGGAGCAGGACTACTCTGCCGCCGCCGGGGAGTTGGACTCTTATCTTGAAGACAACCCGGACGATCCATATGCAACCAGATTAAAACACAGACTCGACCGTATCAAAGAAGTACTGGGACAATAAACAAAAGAAAGGGTAACTCTACAATGCCACTTAAACGCAGCCGAATTTCATGGAGGAAGTGCCGGCATAAGGCAGGCGTAACTCTTTTGCTTGCCGCTTTTGTGCTGAGTTTTATTAGCGTTCCTGTTGCTTCGACGTCTCCCGGAATATCAGAAGCCATCAATGAATATGTCCAGGGAAACGACGAGCAGGCGCGTGATATGTTTGCGGAAATTCTGCGTCAAAATCCTGATGAACCCCGGGCTCGTGATTTTTATAAAGATCTAGGAGGAAATCCAGATCAATACCAGACCAGTGAAGAAGATGTTCGGTCTGGCGACACCTCAGAAAGCAGAACCGGGGACTTTGATTTTTCCGCCGAGCAAGAGGAACCGGCGACTGAAGTTGAAGAAGAGGCCGATGAGGAAGAAACCTCACTACCTGATGAAAGGGAGTCAGTCCCCGAAGAGGTTGATGATATAGAGTCAGTGGAAGGGGAAGCCATGGCTTATGATACCTCAGAGGTAGAGGTTGTTGGTGAGCCCCTAGCGGAAATAGAGGCAGAGGACCTGGACACTGATGCTGTCCCGGAATTTGATCCCCTGGAAGAAGACGAATTGGATGGAGTTGAAAGTGAGGAACGAGAAGCTGAAGAATTAGAAGAGGACGAATCAAAAGAAACAAAAAGATTTTATACCGAGGAACCGGTATCTCCACCCACGGGTATGGAAGTTATACGAGGGGTGGAAGTAGAATCTTTTGATGATTTTGCCAGGGTAACAATTGAAGCAACCGGGGGGGTAAACTACTTAACTTCTCGAATATTCAACCCCGCGATGATAGTGATTGACATTCCCAACACGATTCCTGATCTTCCCGAGTCACCGCTCAGCGTTGGAATGCATAACGTTCGCCGTATTCGACACAGCCAGTATCGGGTTGAACCCGTTAAAACGACCAGAATTGTTGTAGATCTTGACGAGTGGGTAGACAATTATGAAATTTATCGGGTCAGCCCCGGGAACAAAATTATTGTAGATATTTATGATGAGGAAGAAGAGCCACCTGAAGTTGAACCAACAGTTGTTGATCCGGATACCCCGTTGGAAGAGTTGCCGGAAGAAGTAAAAGAACAAATTAAGGCTATTAGTGGTGCTGATCAGGAGTTAAAAGTAACTGAAGAGGCCCCCGAACCCCTGGCGGTTGAAGTGCGAGACGAAGACGGAGAGTCTTTGAATGAAAAAACCGTCGTTTTTGAAGTTATTGAGGGAAAGGGGTTGCTGGGTGAAGAGGAGAGACAATTCAGCGAAAAGTATGAGATCAAGACAGATGAACAGGGGCGGGCGGAACTGAAATTTGAAGCCAAAGAACAGGCCGGGCCTGTTGTGATCAAGGCTCACATACCCGAACTTGAGTTGAGCAAATATTTTAACCTGACAGTCAACCCCAGCGAGCCGGTTGAATTAGTTAAGATATCCGGTGATCAGCAGGAGGCACAGATGGGGTCTGCTCTGCGTGAACCGCTTAAGGTGGAAGCTCGGGATCAATATGGGAATCCTGTGCCGGGTGTAAGGGTACATTTTGTGGATAAATCTGGTAAAGGAGCCTTTTTAATTGATCGCTCACGCGACGACTTAGCTCCTGAAACGATAGAAACAAAACTAACAACCGGTTCGGACGGACGGGCGGTGGTTGATTCATATCGAGTACCCAGCGACAAGAGAACAGTCCGTATTACCGCCCAGACAGAAGAAGGGCTAACAGTTGAATTTAACCTCTGGTCGCGGACTAAGATGATAGATTTAAAATTTCCTGGTCCGGTGAACCTGGAGCACGTGATTAATTCCATTTCTTTCGCGGCCGGTTGGAACATCGTAATTCCTCCTGAGGTGGACGGTCGTCCGCTGGCAGATATGGAAGTGGTTATAAATCTTGACGAGGTTTCAGCTCTGCGTGCGCTTGACACAGTCCTCGCTATGCATAATTTGGCTCGCGTCAGCGACGGAAATATAATTAGAATAGTCTCTCCCGGTCAAGTAAGGCGCGAAGGAGCGCCGGTGGTCGATCCCGAGGAAGTGGAACTTCATCCGGGCAGTAATATGATAACTGTTAAGTATCCGCTTGCTTTTCTTGATGAACCGGGAGATCTGGCGGGTGATTTACAGGCTGCTCTGATGTCTGAACAGTCTTCTATCTTTTCGGATGATCGTCGAAATGCTATCGTTATCACTGATTATGCCCGCAACCAGCGTCAGCTCAAAAAAGTTATTGAGGGTATAGATCAGCCGGATGAACGTTTTGAGGTAACAGTTATCAGATTACAATACCGTGACCCGCAGCGCCTCCGAGATGAAATCGAAGAGCTTCTGCCGACCGGTCGCGGCAACATCGTACCGAATGAGGCAACTAATTCACTTCTGATTTACAGTGATCCCACTCTGCTTTCTCAAATTGAGCAGTTACTTGATACACTGGATGCTCCCGGGGTAATAAGCGATCACTTTCAAATCGTTGAAATGGAGGGTTATGACGTCGATCAAATCGCCAACCAGATTACGACAATACTAGGAGGGCAGGCGATTGATCTTGACGAAATAGACGTTGATGTCGACATCGAAGACCCTGCCGACCTGGAAGAATTACGTATTGAACGTGAAATTGAGGACTTGCTTAATCAGGTGACAATTATACCGGTTGAAACTCTGGAAAGCATTCTCGTTTTTGCTCCCCCCGAAATCCAGGAGATTGCGATAGAAATGATGGAAGCCTTAAAACGGCGCCCGGGAGAATATATTGATGACCGTCACTGGCGCTGGGTTAGTGTGCATAACATTCATTTTGACGAGGCAGCTTCTCTTATTGACAGGATGGGTGGGATTACCATTCAGACAACGCTTCCCGACCAGGGAGCTTTTCTTCTCTCCTCAACTGAGGGAGCCTATCTTGACCGGTTGCAGGAATTCATTGATGAGATTGACCGTGACATCGATGTTGACGACGGTCGTGAGATAATCACTTACACTCCCAGGCAGGTAGAACCGGATCAACTGGGGGACGACCTGGAAGATTATTACGCGGATATGCACGAGTTTTATGATGATGACCTGGAAGAGCGTCCCCGGGTTCTATACGCGGAAGAGGACCTGCTGGTGCTGGTGGTTTCTCAAAATGAAGCCAGGTTTATACGCCGGCTGCTTGAAAAACTGGAAGAAATGGCAACTGTTGAACATGAAGTTCTTACCTATTCGCCTCGTTTTGTTGACGCTTCTGACCTGGCCAGCGAACTTGACGATCGAAATATAGGGCGTATTCTCTACGAGGGAGACCGGCGATTTTCAATTTTGATCCCTAAAGATAATATTGAGTATTACCGTGAGCTGATCCAGGAAGTGGATTCGCCGCAATTTGTTACAAATGTCTTTCAGTTACGAAACACTCGTGCCGAGGAGATTGTGGAAACTCTACAAGACGCCGGCGACCACGCTGACTTTACTGTTTCTTTTTCTGCTGATGAACCCACAAATACAATCATTTATTCAGCTCCGGAAAATATTGTGTCCCAAGTAGAAAATTTAATTGAACAACTTGATCAATGGCAGCGCCAGGTTTTTATCGAAGGAATTATTCTCGAATATACTATGAGCGAGGGAGAAGAGTTTGGGACGGAGTGGATTTTCGATGACGAAGGGGGAGTATTAGAGGACGGAGATTTGTTAGAACAAACAAGTGTGGGATTTGATGGCAGTGAGTTTACAGCTATTTTACGAAGGGATCAGTTTGAAGGTATTTTAAGTTTTTTGGAGCGCGAACGAGAGGCTGAAGTTATGGCAAAACCTCAGATATCTGCAATTAATAATCGAGAAGCTTCTTTTAAATATGGAACTGTTGACCGAGTTCCACAGCGTGTAGGGCCGCCTGATGATCGGGAAATTACCTGGTTAGATGTTCAAGCACTGATTGAACTGACGGTAACGCCGACTATTACAAGGGACAGGTTTGTCCGTTTAGATCTTCTCATGACCAAAGATGATGAAGCTCCAGGCGGAGAGGGGGTAAGAACGGAGGAGCGCAGCCTCCAGAACACAGTTTTAGTTCGGGACGGTCATACTGTGGTATTAGGGGGGCTGATTGAAGATGAGGTAATAATTGAAGAGCAAGGGGTTCCGCTTCTACGTGAAATTCCAGTATTCGGAAATTTATTCAGAAGTACCTCTGAGACCGTAAATAAAAATGAACTTATATTATTTCTCACCCCCCATGTCATAGAAGATCCATCGGAGGCTGAGCGCACAACCAGGATGGTTAGCGATCAGTTGCATCAGATCACACCGGTTCCAATTAATCTGAATGTTGACGGGGTACATCGTATTTCCCGATTTGAGGGCTTGGCTGAGTCAGAGGAGGAGCGCGAGCGAATTGCCCGCCAAATTATAGACTTCAGGGAAGAAGTAGGACCTTTTTTAAGTCTTGATGACGTCTTAAGAGTGCCGGCTATCGATAATAGGTTGTTGAGTGAATTGTTGGCCCATGAAGTAAAATTAGAAGTGGATATAAACACAATTTCTGCTGACGATCTCATGAACATTAAAAATATCGATCCTGATGCTGCTCACGCTTTGATTGAAAAACGTCGAGAAATTGAAATGTTTCGAGAACTGGAAACTCCACGGAAACTATTAATCGAGCACGGAGTTGATCCGGATTTCTACGATGAATACCTGGAGCCGATGTTTACTATAACTTCTCCGGCACTTGATAGGAGAGATTTTGAACCGCCGGAACCAGACCGGGAAGAAGTGGGAGAGGAACTTGAAGAGCTGGATGATCTTGAAGAAGATGAATTGAATAATGACCGGCGGGAGCAGTTGCCGGACCTTGATCAATTTTAACCGGGCTTAGCCGACCGGGTTGGGAGTCATAGTTATATGGAATCTGCGCTGGTAGATAAAATACGCAATTATATTGTTGTCGCGGTATTGATTGCTTTTCTAATTTTTACTTTTGCTGTGCTCTGGTGGGGGTCAGGATTGGTTGAAAGAGCTCACCAGGAGCATTACGAAAAGCTGCCCGCGGTATTGGCCCGCGCATTGGTGGACCCTTTCCTGTCGCTGGACTACTCCACTCTTAACACAGCTGTGAATCAACTCGCTGAAGCGGGCGATGAGTTTAGTATCGCTTACGTTGGTTTTCTGGACGATCGAGGCCGTCTATTTGTCAGTGACATAAACGAAAATTTGGATTCAGAAGTCCGTAGCTGGGTCAATGAGGAGAGATTGCGCGATCGCGAGGAGGGGCTGTTGTTCCCCGGAGAACAATGGGTTGAATTTGAGGACGATGAGCTGGGGACTTTTTCATTTTATGAGCTTGATGTTCCAGTTGAATTGCATGGGGACAGGACGGGTTTAATAAAAATAGGCTATCTACCGGAACCATTAACCGTTGATTGGGCAACTTATCGAAGTCGCGTCTTTATTACCGGTTTTGTCATCCTGCTGATATTGATCTTGATATTTATATTTGTTTCACAGAGCTGGCGGGATGAGATAAGAAATCACGTTAGCCTGGTAAGAAACGAAACAGAACAGAAATACAAGGATAAGCTAAACAAACTCGAACGAAAAATTAAGTCACAACCTCTAAATTCGGACGAATTTTTCCAGATTATTGATTTTGGAAAACGGATCAACGCAACTATGGAACCTGTTGAAACGTTGCGCTATCTGGTCAATTCCGTTGTGAAGTTACTCAGTGTTAAACAGGTTGTTATCTTTCTTGTGTCAACTGAAGATTCTAACGTCTTAGTTGGTCAGATGGGAATGAAAGAGGGGGAATGGATGGATCGCAATCGATTGAACAACATAAAAATAGAGATCGGAACCGGGGAGATAGGAACAATAGCTGAGTTGGGACAGGCTAACATACTGGATAAACCGCGCCCGGGAGCCGGCGTAGCAGCGGCGTTGCGGGCTTCTGGACAGACTATCGGAGTTGTGAGGGCGACGGAGAAGAAATCGGGGGCTCGAATGGGCAATAAAGACAAGCTGAAGATGCGACTAATTACCCAGCTGGCGGGGAATATTGTAAAACATGCCTTTGAGTTCAAGAAACTTAGAAAAAACAAGTGAAGTTTGTTATCATTTAACGTAGGGCAATAACTCATAATAGGAGGAATAGCAAAGTTGGAATCGACGTTGATTTTATTGAAACCCGATGCAGTCAAAGCTAATTTAATTGGAGAAGTGTTAAATAGAATTGAAAGAGATGGGATGAAGATCCAGAGACTTAAGTTGTTCAGCCTTACGGGAGAAGAGGCTCGCGAGTTTTATGCTGAACACGCGGGTAAATCATTTTACGACCGTTTGATTGATTTCATGATCTCCGGTCCAATTGTTGCTGCTGTAGTTGAAGGAGTTAATGCAATTGGCAGACTTCGTAAATTGATGGGGGCGACAGTTCCGCGCGAAGCCGCACCCGGGACCATCCGGGGTGAGTTTGGCACCGGTTCACCGCAAAATATTATTCACGGCTCGGATTCTCCTGAGAGTGCGCGAAGAGAGATTAGTTTCTTTTTTGGAGGCGAAGCAGATGAGTGATGACCAGATACTCTGGCTCGTAGGTATGATTGTTGGGGCCTTCCTTCTTGGTCTGGTTGTATTGCTGGTAAACGACTGGTACAGATTTGAGGAGCTAGCTGAAATGAATCGAGACTACTACTCCTCTATTGAACCGGTTGTCCCCGGTCAGCCTTTGCCTTAACGTTAGTTTGATTACCTGATTAGCCAAACGAGGCGGTCGATAGCAAATGGATCGTGATTTTTTTCTCAGCCTGTTAATGATTTTTACATACTCCTTTATACTGGGCATAGCGTTTGGTGTATTTTACCCAATTTATCCTCAGGGGCATGCCACTTTTTGGCCTGTTGTTATAGTCCTGGCAATTATCACACTAGGTATTTTTTGGTTTGAAAGAAACAAATCCCTACCCGCAAAGAGCGCTTTTTACCTGCGAATTATTTTCTATTGTTTTCTAATCCTGACAGCCTTCCTTATCGGTCAGGGCCGTTACTCCCTAAGCCTTGGTGAGCTTTTTCCCGGTCATATAACGGAGTATCTATCGGAGACCAGGGAAGACCACCGGGTAGTCGAGGGGCGAGTAGTAGCCGCACCCGAAATTTATGAGGATAGAACCAGGCTCAGGATTCGTCCGGAGCGCGTCTGGGAAACCCCCGCAATGGAAACCGAATATGAGGTGAGTGGTGGAGATATATTAGTTCAGGTAAGACCCTGGGGTGATTATGATTACGATTATTTTGCCCAAAACCAGGTTTATGGCCATAAATTACGAGTTTCTGGCGAGCTGGGGGAACCAATGGATCGCACAGTTCCCAGGGGGTTCAGTTACAAAGATTTTTTAAATAATATGGGCATGTTTGGAACCATGTGGACGCCACAGACAGTAGAAATTATAGATGACGAAGGTGGAAATCCCGTTGTAAGCTGGTCTTTAGCCCTGCAGGAAGAGATGCTCAAAGTTATAAAGCTAACTATGCCCTATCCACAATCGGCATTTCTGGGGGGGGCCACTCTTGGTTTGCGGGAAGGGCTTGACTACACGACGACACCGTTTATGGAGCCGCCGGAGGAGGCAAGGAAAATAGACACAGAGTTTCGGGGCGCTGGAACGATGCACGTTCTTGCCGTGTCGGGGCTTCACGTCGGTGTAATAGCTGCTGCTTTTTGGGCACTTTTCGCCGGTTTACGTATTCCGGCCAAGTTTTATGTACCGCTAATTATCGCTTCGTTGGTAATATTTACAATAATCACGGGGGCGCGGCCGGCCACGGTTCGGGCTGCTATAATGACAAGTCTGATGTTACTTGCTTTTGCCTTTTTAGACCAGGGGTTGCGTAACTCTGTACTGGTTGGGGTGTCTGTGGCAGCCTTATTAATATTACTGTTCAGTCCACGTTATGTCTTTGAGGCTTCCTTTACGCTTTCTTTTGCTGCTGTGTTATGTCTGGCTCTGATCTCCGGGCCGGTGGACCAAATTTTGCAGAAGCTTAGTGGACTGAGTTTTATTCTTTTCTGGATTGTTGCAACGTTGACGGTTCTGTTGCTGGTCTTTTACTGGAACACTTTCCTTACCTGGTATGTCTACATGCCATATATTGCTTTCTGGGCGCTTGCGTTCTGGTATGCTGCCAAGATTGATCGGCAGCATATTATCGCTGGTGGTATCGGTTTCCTCGATGTTCCCGGTCCCCTGCGCAGTTTTATAGCTATGCAGTTTGCCATCCAAATTGGAATGATGCTACCCCTTAGCGCCTATTACTTCCAGGAGTATCCTTTCGCTGGTATATTTGCTAATTTTGCAGCTATCCCACTGGTCAGTGTGGTTGTCCCCCTGGGACTTTTTGCCGGCTTGTTAGGGTTAATACCGACGATTGGTCTCTGGCTTGCGCTGGTCTTAAATGCCGGCAACTATCTTGCAGTGACTCTATTTCTCTGGGTGTCACACATAGCTGTCGAAATATTTCCTTACCCGGCAGTACGCGCTTTTACTTTCTGGCACCTGCTTGTTTTTTACGGGGGGTTGGCTGTATTTATTTGGTGGGATTCTGTTTACGGGCTTTTAAAACGGTTTTGGTTCTGGTTGTCAGATAAGCTCTTTGACGTCGCTCCGATGTCTCCTTCAACCGCTGTTGCCAGTTTTATTGGATTAGTCATAGTTTTAGTTTTCCTGGCCTCTTTCAGATTTCATCAAAATCCGGACAAGTTAGAATTAACTTTTATTGATGTTGGCTATGGTGAAGCAATAGCCCTGCGTACCCCGGCTGGAAGCAATTTTTTATTTAACGCCGGCAGTCGCAAGTGGGACTGGCATGATCGAGACAACCGAGCGGACCGGCGTGATGAGGGGCGGGAAACGGTTTCTAAATTTTTCCTAAATCATGGTGTTAAAACGTTAGATTTGCTAGCTTTGCAGTCAGCTCATCCGCGTCGCAGTGGCGGTATGGCATATATTGCTGAACACTTCGTCATCGACAGGGCAATGGGACCTTTTGCAGAGGAAATTTTAGCCCCTCCCAATGAAGAATTGACAAGGGGACGTTTCGTCCAGGCTCTTCAGGATGACCATTACTCACAGTATCAGAATGCCGATTGGTTTCAAAATGATTACTATGGCAACTGGGAGCGCTGGTGGAAACAGCTTCAAAGAAACAGGATCCCTTATGAGCGGGCCGAGCGCGGCCGGCGCGTCTATGCGGAACGTAACTCCTATCCACATGGAGATGTGGACCTGGAGATTTATGCCTTAAATCCTCCTCCACAGCCTGATTACAATGAAGATGGAGCGGCCAATCAATCTATAGTCTTTCAAATCCAGTATGGTGACGTTTCCTTTCTTTTGCCCGGAGATATAGAACGTGAAGCCCAGGAAGAGATAATGGCCATGCAGGACCTTTACGTTGATAACAATGTAATGTCTGTGCCGGCCAGTGGCGCCGGTGATGCTAGTTTTAACAGTAGTTTTCTGGATGCTGTTGATCCGGATTACGTAGTCTTTTCTTCCTCCACTTATATTGAAATTGAACCCCGTTTTGTTGCTGATGGAGTGGAAAGCACGCTGGAGGAATACCGACAGCATTTTCCGATTGATCGTTTATTTTTTACCGACACAGATGGCTCTGTAATTTTTCGAACTGACGGTCGAGAACTTGAAGCGATCCCCTATAGCCGCCCGGAGGAATTTCATGATTGGGACGCTGAAAGCGAAGAAGAGACTGGAGACGTTAGGGAAACAGGCTGGTAATCAGGACTCTAATCGATAGCAGGGGAGGGATCTTGCGGTGAATAGAGACCAGCTATTTTTTGTATTAACGTTAATTTTTTTATCTGTTATTGCCCTACCCGGTGTATCGATGCGCTATGAGACTTCCCGCCGAACTGCCACAGTTAGCGAAGAAGAGCAAGAGTTAACTCCCGCCCAGATGGATCAACTTCCCGAAACAGAAATTAACCTTACAGGTGCCTCAGAATCTGAAAGAAGGCGAATAGAGCTTGATTGGAAAATAGACGTTAATGCGGCCTCTTTTGAGGAACTACAAGAATTGCCCCAGGTGGGTCCCGCTACAGCGAAGAGTATACTGGAATACAGAGAGGCCGGGAACCAGTTCAGGACCATCGATGATTTAGAGGAAATAAGTGGAATCGGTCCCACGACGATCGAAAACATTCGTCCGGAAGCAACTGTAGGACCGGATGCGATCGCCGCGGATTTGCCGGAAGAAGAGGCCGGCCCGGGAATAGATATAAACGAAGCAGGTATTGAGGAATTGCAGGAGTTGCCCCGGGTTGGTGAGGTAACGGCAGAGGCGATAATTACCTACCGGGAGCAGCAGGGAGGGATTGGAAGTCTGGAAGAGTTGAAAAGAATTGATGGACTGGGGCCGGCAACTATTCAGCAGCTGGAAGATTACGTTCGTCTTGACGAAACGGCAGCAGCCGCTGAGCCAGCCGCAACTGAGCCTGAGTTGATTGATATTAATTCTGCCAGCCAGCAGGAGCTGACTAAATTACCTCGAGTTGGTCCCGTCCGCGCTGCTGAAATAATAGAATACAGAGAAGAACGTGGTGGATTTGATAGTCTGGAGGATTTAAAAAATATTTCAGGTATTGGGCCGGTGACTCTGGAGGAGATCCGTGAAATGGCTGTTGTTCATTAATTTTTTCTATCAGGTAAGGCTGGGGTAAACATGGGGCGTAGATTTACAGATTTTGAAGAAGAAGTTGATCCGGAGGAAGTAGTTGAGGAGCCTTCGTTGTTTGGCTGGGTTGTAGTCTTTGTTCTGCTGGGACTGGCGGCGGGGCTCTGGTATTACGCCGCTCCCGCCTATGTGGATTATCTGCTCGGTGTGGATCAGTTTGCCGACGGAGTAGAAATTCGGGGGGACGGCACTGTTCCCGGCCGCGAACCGGAAGAATTTGCAGTAGTAATGTTTGACGTCGGATATGGAGATGGTTTTTTACTTCAAGCGCCCGATAACAAAACTGTTTTAATTGACGGCGGTGAGGGGGGCGACCCGGCTGAAAGTGGTGTCCGGGCTTATAATTGGGCACCCCGTTTATACCTTCCTTTCTTTTCTCGAATTGGTCTCAATAAAATAGACAAAATGTTCAATCTGGTGCCTTTTAGCCATCACCTGGGGGTTCAGCCGGATCTGCTGGAGGCCGCTGAAATAGATGTAGGGCAAATTTATTTAACTGGTTACGAACCACATTTTAACGCTTACCAGAGGCTTGTTGAGCTTGCGGATAAACATGGAGTTTTCAGGCGGGAGCTGGAAGATCGCGCGGAGCTGGACTTTGGTGCCTCTGTGAAAGCGGAGGTGATTTATGGTGATCCCGATCAACGCCATCCGGAGGCGGCCAGTCACGTGCTCTACGTTAAATTTGGTGAAGTTAGCTTTCTTTTTCCCGGTGACCTTCCGCGAAAAAAAGAAGAGGCTTTAACTTACCGCTGGGGGCGCCGGTTGGCAAGCGATGTTCTTAAGGTGGGCGATCATGGTTCAGAGGATTCAACGGCAGAGGCTTTTTTGAAATATGTTCAGCCGGACTATGCCTTGATTTCTACTTCAGAAGCTGGCCCAGACGACGACCTACCGTCCCCTGAGGTAGTTTCAAATCTTGAAAACAGTGGGGTGCGAGAAATTTATTTAACTGACCAGCTCGGCCATGTAGTTTTGTTCACCGATGGAGAATCAATAAGAGTTGAAACGGACCCTTTTCCGTTTCTTGGCCCATAAATTTTTGATGTATCTAAAATCAGTCTTGACTTGTGCCGTCTAAAATGATTATATACTAATAGTAGGATTGAACTTTAATAAATTTTAAGGAGGGATAGTAGTGAAGTATTTTGTTGTTTGTTTAACTGCCCTGGCCCTGGTGTTTACGCTGGGTTGTGGACCCGAGGAACCGGAAGAACCTGACCCGGCAGAACCGCCCGCACCGGCGGAAGAACCAGTGGAACCGGAGGCTCCAGAGGTGCCTGACGAGCCGGAAGAGCCAGAACCTGACCCGGTGGAAGAGCCTGAGCTGCCTGATGAGCCGGAAGTTGAAGAACCGGAAGTAGACGAGGATGCTGAGGAAGTTCTAGCTCAGGGGATTGACTTAAACACAGCTACTGAAGGTGACTTGGAAGCTCTCGACGGTGTTGGCCCCGCTACGGCTGGGAACATTATTGCTTATCGCGAACAGCACGGCCCTTTTACCAGCGTTGATGATCTATTAGATGTTGACGGTATTGGATCGGCAACGCTTGATACAATCCGCGGCGTTGAGGAAGAAGAGGAAGAAGTCGATGTTGACGAAGCAGAGCTCATTAACATCAATACCGCTTCCGCTTCCGAACTGGAAGACCTGCCCGGTGTTGGGCCCGCATATGCTCAAAACATCGTAGAATATCGGGAAGAACACGGTGATTTTGCTTCCGTGGACGACCTCGAAAATGTTACAGGTATCGGACCTGCTACGGTGGAGAACATCAGGCCAGCGGCTACTGTCGATTAACCGTTGATTAAAATCCATCTTACCGTTAGGATGCGGTAGTTGATGGGAGAAGCTTGATAAAAATGCCCTTGCCTCGCTGGTTCTGGCGAGGTAAGGGCCCCTTTTTTGATAGAAGTTATTCTTGCCTAAGTGGTTGCACACATCCACCTACGGCTTATTTCCATCCTTTAACTATGAGTTTTGCGGGAAATTAATTTTGTCAGGTAATTCTCCGGTCGAGGATTTATTTAGCAATTTATCACAAGAAAAGCGTCTCCAAGCGAAAGCCTTCCTGTCGGTCTCTCCGCGATTAAATACCCGTCAGAAATCAATTCTCCACTATTTTTTAAAAGATGACAATTCAATTTACCTGCAGGGTATGGCCGGGGTGGGAAAAACAGAACTACTCATTCGGGCTGTATTTCTCTCCGACCTGCTGCGAGCCCCTGGCGGAGAACTACTTGTTTTAGCACCTTCAACCACCTCGACGGTCAATCTTCAAAGTCGCTTTAAAAAGTTCACTAACAAGATTGAGCGGCAATTCTCTTTCCAACCAGAAACGGTTAGAGTTCATAGCTTTTACTCGTTTTGCTTGCAACTGCTGACGTATAATTACCGGCGGGAGATGCTTTTGAAACAGTTTGATACGTCGTTTAACGAGAACTTTTATTTATTGAGCGGCAGTGAGTCTCGTGACCTGTGGCGGTTAGTCTGTGAAAAATCAGCGGCCGGGCTAAAAAAAGAAGACGCAGAATATTATTACCGGGAAGCCGGGAAATATAGACGCAAGTTGATGCTTCCCTCTGAATCGCTCGAACAAAGTGCGACCGGTAAAGAAAAAAAGGTTGTTGCTTTTTATCGTGAATACTGGCGAATAAAAAGGGAGAGAAACGCGCTTGATTACGAGGATATACTCTTTATTACTATCGACCTGTTCCGGCAAAAAACTCACCTGCGTAAGCAGCTCTTAAAAGATTACTCGATTGTCTTTGTCGATGATTTTCAGAGTCTGACACCCCTACAGTTTTATTTGCTCACCCAGTTTGATTCTGCTGGTAAGCGGATACTTGCCGCCGGCGATCCCCTGACTATTAGGGGCGATGAAGATTCAGTTGACTTTAATGGGCGGGAGCAGTTCAGGCTTTATTTTCCAAACTCTTCTGTGGTGACCCTGACCAAAAATTACCGCCTGAAGACCTTGCTCTGGGCAGCTCTTATGGATGTTCTGGAATCTTTTGATGAATCTGAAAGAGAAGAATATCCAGAACTAAAACCGGCTCGTCTGGCCGGCAAAAGCGGACTGGCTTTTGGTGAGGGGCCTGCGCTTTTTGAGGCGATCAATGCTGACGAGGAGCAAAAGTTTATCACCCACCGAATTAAAAAATATTTAGATAATGCTATATCCCCCGGTGACATAGCAGTTGTTACCCGGTTAAAGAACCGTCAAATGGCAATAAAACAGCAGCTGGCGAGAGCATCCTGTCCCTCGGTAATCATGCGCCGAGCAAATTTCTGGTCCGCTGAGGTCCCGAGAATAGTTGATGCTGTTATACGATTAGCGGAAGCACTGAATCAAACCGGTAACGTCAACTCGAGCTCACCGGACTTTTATATTTTGAGATTGCTACGTATATTTCACCCGTCAGAAGTTTCAACCGGTCTCAGAAATTTTGCAAAAGCCGGGAGGCTGTTAGATGAAATTTTTCGAGCTGGCCGGTATCCAGTTGAAAGTGCCTCCGTCAAACAATTCTTACATAAATTAAGGGAATTTATACTATTTTTAGCTAACTCGCAGGAGACTATTTCCCTGTTAGACCTACTGCAAGTGATTAAAAAAGAATTCAATCTGGTCCAAGACAAGAGTCTATTGCGTCAGGCGCGCGAAATGCGCCGTAGACTTGAGACTTTACCTGGCGTTTCAGATGTTGTAAGCTTTACGGCCCTGAAGGAGCTGTTGATTAAAATTCGTTGTCAGGCCGCAGTCCAGGGAAGAAATAAAAGTGAGGACGCAGTAGTGATTGCCACACCGCGATTATTATCAGGTCGTGAGTTTGACGTGGTAATTATCTCGATGCTTGAAGAAGGGACCTGGCCCCTTTATTCAGGAGGGAGCCGGCTTGACGAGGACGTGCTAAAAATTGAAAAGCGGTTATTTTATCTGGCTTACAGTCGTGCTCGTGACGAAGTAATCTTAACTTTCGCGTGGCGGCGCAAAATTCAGGAGCGCTGGGAATGGCGCCAGCCCAGTCAGTTTCTTGACTGTCTGGCCGGAGAATATGTCGACAAACGCCATGTAAACTTGAGCTGGCTCAGCCGTCTGCATCGATATTTTTCGAAAACTTCCAAAATTCCAGTATGATTATCTGAGGTGGTTTTTATGGAAATTAATGAGCTTGTCCGTAAGACGCGCAGCTATCGGCGTTTTGACTGCACGCACAGGGTTACTTTATCAACACTGGAAGAGTTAGTTGACCTGGCCCGGCTCTCTCCCAGTGCAGCCAACAAGCAGCCTTTAAAATATATTCTGTCCAGTTCTGAACCGACTAATCAGGAAATTTTTCCAACTCTTGCCTGGGCCGGTTATATTGAAGAGTGGGAGGAACCGGGACCGGACGAGCGGCCAACGGCTTATGTAGTTGTGCTTGGGGACAAAAAAATTGCTGACAGTTTCGAGTATGACGCCGGTATAGCAGCACAATCGATTCTGCTCGGGGCAACAGAAAGAGGGCTGGGAGGTTGTATTATTGGTGCTCTGGACAAAGCGGAGCTGCGATCGCGCCTGCAATTAAATGACCGCTATGATATACAGTTTGTAATTGCCCTCGGAAAACCGGCCGAAGAAGTCGTAATTGACGAGGAAGGTGATGAAAAAGTAAAATATTATCGAGATCAAAATGAGGTGCATCATGTGCCGAAGAGACCACTTAGTGAAATAATCTTAAACCCGGGTGATTATCAATGAGCTCTGTCTTAGTGACATATTACTCCAGAACGGGAAATACAAAAGAGATGGCCGAACATGTCGCCAAGGGAGCCGAGCAAGCGGGCGGAGATGTTAAACTGGCAAGTGTTGATCGAGTAGACGCTTCGGAGCTGGCCGGTTACGACGCAATAATTGTGGGTTCCCCTACTTACTACGGTTCTATGGCAGCGGAAGTAAAGGAATTGATTGACAAAAGTGTTCAATTGCACGGTAAGCTAACGGATCGTGTGGGAGCAGCTTTTGCTTCCTCAGCTCATGTGGGTGGCGGTAACGAAACAACTGCGCTTGATTTAATCCATGCCTTTTTAATTCATGGGATGGTTGTCCCGGGTATTCACGACGGCGATCACTATGGCCCGGTCTCCGTTGGTGAACCGGACAGTCGGGTGCGTAAGCAGTGCGAACAACTGGGAGACCGGGTCGTTGAGCTGGCTGCTAAATTAGCTCAATAATTCGTTGTCTTAAAAGAAATGGTAGGCTGTATAAATCCAGAGCAGCAGGACGGCACCTTCGTTTAAAAAGTCTTTGTTGTCGATCAGGTACTGTCTCAAACTCCAACCACCAAGACGTGAGTATGGCGTAAGCCGGGGTATAAACCGGCGAACGCTGGCTCGGTAGTTGGTAAAACTCTGGCCAAAAAATCTCTGCAACTTCTCTTCTTCCTTTTTTATGGTGAAAGGATAGATAAGTAAAAAGTAAGCAGTGATAGCCAGGTAGCTCAGTGGGTTTGAATTTATAAAACAGAAGCCGTAACCGATCATAAAATTTCCGACATAAAGCGGGTTGCGACAAAGGGAGTAAGGACCATCTGTCGCCAGCTCATTGTCTTTCTTTATTATCCCCGAAGCCCAGGCGCGGATAGCTATGCCGGCAAAAATTAAGCCTGTGCCAATCCAGTAGTAAGGGGATACAGGGTCGGTAGCGGAGAGGGCAAAACTGATGATTAACAGGTAAGCGATATGAACACGAAGTCTCCACGGTTCTTTAAGATACTTCTTTTTTTTCTTGAGAAAGTCTAACATAATGATATCTCCTTTATTAGAATGATTGTTTTAGCTAATTTCGGCTCTGTTGAAATCTTTGCTGAAGCCAGGCTACTCACAGGTGTTGGGACTCATTCTTCCGAGCACTCAATTTAAAGCGTAAGAAGTAATAGATGTCAAAATTTGCTTTCATATGTTTTATTGAGTGCTCGGTCCAAGGTATATCTGGCAATAATCAGATCCTCCAGGATCTATTGCCAGATATAAATCCGTCAAACACCTTCGAGTAGCCTACGTAGAGCCTCTCCGAAAAGTCCCCTCTCCCCTGGAGGGAGAGGGCTAGGGTGAGGGGGATAAAACGTCACAACCGTTGTTCGGCTTCTACGAGGCCTCTTCACCCCCACCTTAATCCTCCCCCCTCAAGGGGGAGGAGATGTTTAACCCTTTTCGGAGAGGGTTTACTTAGCGTCTATGAATGTTAAAAAGCTAGCATTAATCAATTGCTCTCTAAGATAGTAAAAAGGATTTCAACACATTCTTGTAAAAAATCATACACTATTTTACTCGGTTATTGGGCAGACGGCAACCGAAGTGTCAGGGGAGAGGGACCCGGTTTGAGGTTTATAAATTCAAATTAGAAGGAGCTTTGGCTTATGCGAGCATTTTTAGGATTGCCGGTCGCGAAACCGGTGAAGGATTTTCTGGAGGCCAGGCGGGATAAACTGATAGATTTACCGGCGTCCAAGTCGGTAGCGCCAGAAAATTTTCACGTCACTGTTAAGTTCCTTGGTGATATTACTCAAGAACAGTGTCGGAAGATTACTTCCGGCTTGCACCGGCGGCTGTTTACACCGGGACCAATTGATGTCAAGATAAGCGGATATGGCGCTTTCCCCAACCCCTCCTTTCCACGTGTTATATGGGCGGGGGTGAAGCCTCTAAAGCCTCTCAAAAAAATTTTTGAAGCAGCGGAATCGGTGGGGGAATACGTTGGGATTAAGGCTGAAAAACACGATTACGTGCCGCACGTGACCTTGATGCGGCTAAAAAAACCAAAAAGCTGCCGGGCGGCGGTCAACGAGTGGCTGCGTGAGGAATCGGAGAGGCGACCGGCGGAATTTAGTATTGACCGATTAATTTTATATGAGAGCGAATTAACTGATTCTGGACCAATTTATACTGAAAGGGAAGAATGGATGCTATGATTAAAAAAGATTATTTTTTGCTTTCGCTGTATGATAAAGAGTCTTACGTTGATTTTGTTAAAGAGCTAAATAAGCTTGGAGAGTTTAATTTACTTGCCACGGCGGGGACGGCGGCCTGGTGTAGAAAACAGGGGGTTGAGTGCGAAACAATTGAAGATGTTTTTGAACTCAGTCCCCGTCTGCAGGGTCAAGTCAAGACACTGCATCCGGACCTCTACACGGCACTGTTGGCAGATTCCGGCGAAGGGCTAAACATAAAAGGAGTTGCTGTTGATTTGACTCCGTTCCACGTCGAAAATGGCGAGATAAATTTGAAAAAAGTGGATATAGGGGGCGTGAGCATGCTGCGAGCGGCCGCCAAGAATTATCATCAGGTTCTACCGGTGGTCGATCAGTCAACAGCAGAACTTTTGATTGAAAATTATCCCCCCACAGAGCAAATTCGCCGTCGTCTGGCCAGAAAAGCGATCGAACGGTGTTTATCTTATGATGCGGAATTCGCTGGTTGTCTTGATCCGGGAGCGCCTGAGTTTCCGTCGTCACCCTGCCGTCTGAGCTCTCTAAGGTATGGTGAAAATCCTCACCAGGAGGCGGCGTTTTATAGTAAGTTTGGAACAGAGCTGCCGTTCAAACAACTTGCAGGTGAGGCGCTCTCTTATACCAACTGCCTGGACCTGCGGGCTGCGTTGCGAATTCTGGGCGACCAACGCCCGGAAGCGTCTATGATCAAGCATACCAATCCAACCGGCTGGTCGGCCGCTGAGCGGCTTGAGACGGCAATAAAATCCGCCTGGTCCGGTGACCCCAAGAGTGCTTACGGGGGAGTATTGGGAGTTAACCGAACCTTTACAACTGAATGTTTAGAACAGGTTGAAGAATACTTTATTGAAGCGATTGCTGCCCCGGATTTTGAAAACGAAGTAGTTGAAGCTTTGACAAATCAGCCCCGGCCGCGACTCATCGAAGCGTCCCCGGTTATCTTTGAAACAGGGGAGGAGTTCAAAAGCTTTGCCGACCTTTACCTTTATCAGTCGGTGGAAGCAGGGGATGATATCTATAAGGGCTGGAGAACGGTAAGTGAAAGTAAACCTACGGAAGAGGAGGAGCTAGGACTTCAACAGATGTGGAGGCTGGTGAGGTTTGTAACCAGCAACGCTGCAGTAGTCGGAACCCGGGATATGGTCCTGGGGGTAGGTGCCGGTCAGCAGAGTCGGGTCGATGCGGTGGAAATCGCCGTTCAAAAATTGCGTGAACACCACTCTCATTTCAAGGAATCTCTTGTTTTAGCCTCGGATGGTTTTTTCCCTTTCCCGGATAACGTGGAGGTGGCAGCGCAAGCCGGTGTTGATGCTATTGTTGTCCCGGGTGGGTCAATACGAGACGACGAAGTCATAGCAGCCGCTAATCAGAACGAAATTTCCCTTGTTTTTACTGATATGCGTCTTTTCAGTCACTAATTTTCAGGTGACTACTCATCTATCCCCTCTCCCCTGGAGGGAGAGGATTAGGGTGAGGGGGGAAAGATCAGGTGAGTAGTTATATTTTCAGAGGAGGTAATCTTTTTGCATCAAAAGTATACTACCGAAGAAATGAATAAACTCTGGTCAGAAGCGGAAAAACTAAACTGCTGGTGGCAGGTCGAAGAAGCTGTGTTGAAGGCTTTCGCCACTGAAGGTGAGATATCGACCGAACAGTTTGAAAATATTGTTGAACGTGTGAGTTGGGCGGTAGACGATGTAAAAGAGAAAGAAAAAGATCTCAAACACGATTTACTGGCCTTCCTGGAGGTGCTGCAGAAGGGATTGGGCGAACTTTCCGCGCCTCTGCACAGAGGGCTAACTTCTTCGGACGTAAAGGACACAGCCCTCTCGTTGCGGCTTCGGGAAGCCCTTGATTTAATTCTGAAAGCAGTTGCGGAGGTCAAAACTGTTTTAACGCGCTTGGCCAGAAAACACCGCGAGACGGTGATGATCGGGCGAACACACGGTGTTCATGCCGAGCCGACCACTTTTGGGCTGCGCTGTCTCAACTGGTTGACCGAGTGGCGACGTCAGACCGAGCGTCTGCAGACAGCCAGGGAAACTATTTCCGTGGGCAAGATTAGCGGAGCAGTTGGAACCTATGCTCAGGTCTCACCAGAAATTGAAGCAATCGCCCTAGGGGAACTGAACCTTAACCCGGCCCCGGCAAGTACTCAGATTCTGCAGCGAGATCGTCATGCCCATCTGCTGAGCTGTCTGGCCAATTTAGCCGGCAGTGTTGAGCGGATGGCGCTTGAGGTTCGCAACCTGCAGCGTACCGAGATTCTGGAGCTTGAAGAAAGCTTTGGTTCCAAACAAAAAGGCTCGTCCGCGATGCCACACAAACGGAATCCGATTGTAGCCGAGCGTCTCTGTGGACAGGCCCGGTGTCTGCGTAGTTACGCCGCCAACGGTTTTGAAACCCAGGCCCTCTGGCACGAACGGGACCTGACTAACTCTTCGGTTGAACGGATTACTTTCCCTGACGCTTTCAATCTTGCCCATTACATGATGAAAAATCTTCACCGTTTATTTGAGAACTTAAAAATAAACGAAGAACGGATGCGGGAAAATATTTTTCAGACCCGTGGTCTTGTTTTCAGTCAGCGTGTAATGGTTGCCCTGACGCGAGCTGGCTGGGATCGAAAAAGGGCCTATGAAAAAGTTCAGAGGTTTGCGAGTCGAACCTGGGATGAGGGGGAGGATTTTCGTGAATTAGTAAAATCAGATTCGGACATTCAGGCGGCTTTGAGTCCCGCTGATCTGGAAGGCTGTTTTTGCCCGGAAGTCTTTTTGGAAAATATTGATGAAATTTATAGCCGTGTATTGGAGGCGGACTGCGAGTGAAGAAAAAACGTCTGGTGCTTCTGCTTGATAGCTCGGTTCGGGGGCCATTAGTGAGGCGATGGCTTTCAAGGACAGCCGATTTATTAAAAGAATATGATCTTGACCTGGTAGCTATTGGCGGCCCGGACGTCAGCTCTTCTCACGGAAAGCAGTTTAAAAGCCTTTTCTATTATTTCCTCAAAAATTATCGAGAAAATAATTTTTTCTGGCGACTGCGCGAGAAAAAATTTTTTGATTGTTGCTGTAATTTAACAGGGAGCTTGATCGAAGGACCCAGATTGAGTCGGCTGAATGAACCCGCCCCGAAGGAAAAAACAACAACTGATATTCAACCGGAGTCGCCACTACTCTGGTGGCGAGAGGCGCCTCCCGGTCTTACCAGGGAGGGCTGGGTGACTCTGTTAGGAATTGATAGTCAGCCACCGCACCAGCGTCGGCGTATAGTAGGTACACTCAACGAGCTGCAGTCAGTTTCCGGTCTGCAGATAGCAACTGAAAAAATGGATTATAGTTTTAGTTGTTCTGAACAGCTTGAGCTCGAATTTTGCCGTCCGGATAATATTACACCAACCGATTTTACCTGGCTGCTCGACGGTACTGGCGCCAATGTTGTCCGAACCCTGGATCAGCTTCGACATGCACCAGTGATAGCGGAGCGCTCTGCTCCCTGGACCGGGCTACTTGGCACTCTAAACAAAAAACTACTTTATCCGGTCGATAAGCCGTTGTTTGGGGTTGAGGTTTTGGAGCGCTTGACAAAAGATACAGAAGAAAAAAATAGCTTGATCAGGGAAAATAGAGAAAAGCTTAACGAAGTAGATAAGCGGGCGTATGAATATGTGGAAGAAAATTTTTTAAAAAAAAGAAGAACGGGGTTGGAATGAGCCCGACCGGGATTTAAACAGCTATAAAGCTGTTCAGGGAGTCAGGGACGAGATTAGGAAGGGAGAAAGCAGTGGGCTAAACTGCATGTCCGGAATCGGACCTCCCAACCCCGTATTTTTTCCTGTTCATAAGTATTAACGGCAGGTAAGAGCTTTTGCTTTAGTAAAAAGTGGAGTTACTTCAGGGCTCTTTGTCAGCCTTTTGTTTAACAAATTGGGCTATATGTTCGCGCGTCTCAAGGTTGAGCCCGGTAAATTTCAGACCCAGGTCAATACTTCCATTTTCTCTTTGCACTCGAACAACTTCTATACGTACGCTCATCATTTCACTGCCCGGTAATTCAAACTCAAGTGTTCCTTGCTGATGTTTGCTTACTTTATCCGCTGTTTTGTCAACTATCAGTCGGGCTCCCTCAACGCTGATATCTTTTAGCTCACCGGATAATGTAGCTGTGTCGTCATCGCGGCATTGGAGACATAGATTGGCTTCTAAATCGTTTACGGGAACTCGGGTGTAGACTCGTTGCTGTTCAAAATGCATGCCGTCAGGGACATGAAAAATTATTTCTTCCTCTGTAATAGCTTGAATTTTTCCCCGTCCCCTGTAGTGTAGGTAACCCTGTTTAGAGCTGATTTCAACGCTTTGTCCCTCGCTTAACTCCAAGTTTTCAACCTCCGGGGAAGAGGCAATGGTTACGTAACGGTCTTTTTGTCTGAGTACCTTAGTGGTCAGGGTTTCAAATTTTTCGCCACTGCCGATAATTACAAGGATTTCTTCATCTGGCTCAATATTAGGTATTTTATGGACCTGGCGCCTCAGCGTCTGGCTGGGAGCGTGTGTGAGGTTTTTGACCGTATACTCAAGAAATTGTTTGAGATAATTTGTTGAAACTTCAGGGTTATGGACGTAGTTGTTTTTAAAACGTTCTACCAGGGCCTCTAAATACCGTTGTTGACCGTCGCTGAGTCGGTAGTTGTTTTGATAGGCCTCGAGAATAGTTAATTTTTTCTCCTTTTTTCTCCTGTATTGGTTAAGTAACCAGATTATTCCAGCAATGCCTCCAAGAATCAGGAGCATTGTAAATATTCCTAATAAAACATGTCTTGGATCGGGTCTGCCTACCTGAAAACCTTCGCCAATTTGACGGAATGCAGAAGGCTGTCTTGAATCCATCGTAGGCGTCAGTAACCAACGGTTAGCTATTTGATAAACAGCAATAGTAGATTCGAAAAAATCCATCTTTTTTACCTCGCAAAAAGACTAAGGTTGTCCCACCAGGCACAAGTTTAATTATCGTCTTCTAATGATGAAACTTAATAAGCAAAAATCTAATAATCGTAAAAGTTCAACAGAGCCTTTCAAAAAAATGTATCATCGCCTTGCTTGATTTATCCTACTATAATTTTAAGACTATCAGAGGTCGAGTTAGTGCTCTTTACATTAAGCTTAACAAAAATTATCATTATGCGGCCTATAAATAAGGTCGCTTAATTTTTTATCTATGATCTGAGGAGGTCAAAAGAATGGAAATCACACGAGAAGAGAGTCAAGAGGACGTAGAATTTATTAAGGAGCAGCTTCAGGAGTCAGTAAAACTACTAAATCTGCCGGAGGCTACCTACGATATATTGAGTACTTCTGAGTGCGAGGTGAGAACACGGCTGACCGTGCGTATGGATGACGGTCATACGGAGGTTTTTCCAGCTTATAGAATAGTGTGGAATTCAGCTCGCGGCCCGGCCAAAGGAGGGTTGAGGTTTCATCCCGATGAAACGCCGGAAATGATACAGAAGCTGGCCGCTCTGATGAGCTGGAAGACGGCTGTAATGGATTTGCCACTGGGGGGTGCTAAAGGGGGAGTCAGGTGTGACGTCAAGAACCTGTCGAACCCGGAAAAAGAGCGTTTATGCCGGCAGTATGTCAAAGAATTTTTTGACATACTGGGACCGCGGTTAGATGTTCCAGCTCCCGATGTTTACGTGGATTCACAGATGATTGGTTGGATGCTTGATGAATATGAACTTAAAAAAGGTGCAAAAGAGCCTGGTGTTATTACCGGTAAACCGCTTGCTCTGGGGGGAAGTGTCGGCCGCTTTGAAGCGACGGCGCGCGGCGGTGTTTACGTCTTGCGAGCTGCCGCTAAGAGAATGGAAGAACCGCTTGAAGGTAAGACCGCTGCAATTCAGGGTTATGGGAACGCCGGGGCTAATTTCCACCGTCTGGCTGAGGAAATACTGGGTCTCAATGTGGTAGCGGTCAGTGATAGTTCTGGCGGCATATATTCTTCCAAAGGGCTGGATTATGAAGCGGTGAGTTCCTGCAAAGAAGAAACGGGGACAGTGGTGGAATTTGGTAATGCAGATAAAATAACTAACGAGGAGCTCATTGAACTTGACGTGGATGTGCTGGTTCCGGCGGCTCTGGGGGATGTTATACACAAGGACAACGCCGAAGCGGTTCGTGCAGACCTGGTGCTTGAGCTGGCGAACGGTCCGACGACCAGGGAAGCCGATGATATTTTAAACGATAACGGTGTTTTTGTTCTACCTGATATGCTGGCCAACGCCGGCGGTGTAACGGTAAGTTACTTCGAGCAGGTACAGAACGCTTCTAACTATTACTGGCAGAAAGAGCGTGTGCTTAAACTCCTCGACCGTAAGATGTGCTCAGCTCTTGAGCGGGTAATGGACATGAGTGATGAGTACGATGTTGACTCAAGAACTGCTGCTTACCTAGTCGCGGTTAAAAAAGTAAGTAAAGCGATGAAACTTCGTGGCTGGATTTAAGGAAGTTCAGGCAAATAAATCAATCTGCGAGCCTGTAGGCTGGAAAGCACCACCACGTTCACCAAAAGGTTCTTCCTCCTGAGGTGACAAAAACGCTTCCAGCATCATCTCGAGCTGGGTTATTTGACCGTTAGGACGCTGCTGGAAAGTTATTCTATCATGATACCCCGGTTCACGCATAAGCGAAGCGACTTCTGTCTGCTCGGCGCTTGACGGTTCAAAAACAAATAGTTCGCCGTCTAAATCTTCAAAGCGCAGGCGCCGGTTGTCATTAACCTCTATCTGCCCGCCAATTGTCGCCTCGCCCTCGCCAACAATTGAGATGGAGCGTTCAGCGGGAAATTCCATACGTCGTCCCGTATCTATGTTCAGCAGTGCGACCATATCATCGCCGGCTGCTTCCAGCCAGCCCTCGTCGCCGCTCTCAAAACGTATTGCCTCGCCACCGTCCAGAAAGGAGAGATACTGGTCCTCTTCAACCTCTATTTCAATCGGCTGGCCATTTTCAATCGAGAGCTGTCTTTCTGTCGCCGGCCTTCTAACTTCCAGCCCTCCGTTTGCGTCGCTTCGTAACTCAAAAGTCTCCGTATCGGGCAGCTCAAGGCTGTCGAAGCGTCCCTCCAGGCGTGCTTCGCCTTCTCCGTTGACTGTGAAATCATCACCGCGCCGCAGCCTGATTTCCTCATCAGCTTCACGGTCTTGAATTATTGCGCGGCGCCGATCTATCTGAAAAATTCGGGCTTGAGAGTTTTCGTCCAGCTCCAGAGTTTCACCCCGGCTGGTTTCTACAGTTACTTCGCCGGTTATATCAAGGCGAGTTCCCCCGGGGATATTTACAGTTCGCTGACGTTCAATAGCATCTTCTAAGGAAAAACCGTTTGCTCGTGGGGAGAGGCTGGCCAGGGGACGCTCTCTGTCAAATTCGCGGCGGCGAGGAAATTCAGGTCTTTCTTCTCTATCGGCGCCAAAAGGAAGGCGCTCATCTTCAGTTTGGGTGGGAAATGAGAAATATCCACGACCGGTTAAACTTGTGCTGCCTTGTGTTGGTGATAAATATGTCATATCTCGTCCCTCAGCCCTGAGGTTGATGTAGAAATGACTCCCTTCAATAGCCACGTTTAAAAGATAAGCTAATAGTTATTAATTGTCAAGTTTTTATTAGGAAAAACCGAAAACTTTCGGGTGAATATACTTTAATATTTAAAGTCTGCACGGTATACTATGCTATTCAGTAAGGAGTCTCCGGCCACAAGCCCTCTCTTCCGGGGGGGAGAGGGTTAGGGATAATTTTTTTACCGAGGGATGTGTTAGAGATGTTTTATCTACGTCTGATCTCTTTTTTATTTATTGTTGGCAGTTTTAATGTGCTGGCTCTTGTCCTTGCTCATTCGTTGCCGGCAGTGCAGGATTTTCACCGGCAGGTTCTCGCTTTGACGGCCGGATTTTTAATTATGGCTGATGCTATTTTGCTCTATATCATGGCATTTAAACTGCCTCTGTTGAAAAAGTCAGACCGCTACAGAAAATTTGAGGAAATACTTGAAGAAACGAGTAGTGGAGATGAACCATCTAAAAAAGAGTTTGAGCGTGCTTTTAAGCGCTGGGAGGATAACCGGCGATGAGCCGCCCGTCAATAGTTGATATAAGAGAGGCCCGGGAACCTATAACCTGTTTGACCTGCTACGATTATCTAACTGCGCGGGTGATGGATGAAGTCGGTGGCCTGGACATGATACTTGTTGGTGATAGCCTGGGTGGAGTCATGCTGGGCTATGATTCGACAATACCGGTAACTATTGATGACATGGTTCACCACACCGCCGCAGTAAACCGGGCGGTAAAAAATACTTTTCTTGTTGCCGACTTTCCGTTTCTTGAAGCCGCCCTTGGGCTTGAAAGAGGAGTGGGTGCAGCGCGACGATTAATGCAGGAAGGGGGTGCCCAGGCTGTCAAAATCGAGGGTGGAGAGAGAAATATTGAGCTTATTGAGCACCTGGTTGATCACGATGTGCCGGTCATCGGGCACCTGGGTCTAACTCCCCAGTCAATTGAAGCGCTGGGTAGCTACGGTGTTCAAGCCCGAACTGAAAAAAATATCAAAATAATTGGTGAAGAGGCTTTTGCACTTCAGGAAGCTGGTATATCGGCTCTTGTCCTGGAGTGTGTGCCGGAAGAAGTGGGAAGCGAGTTAACTGATTTGCTTGATCTGCCAACTATTGGGATTGGCGCCGGACTGGAATGTAACGGTCAGGTGCTGGTCTGGCAGGATATGATGGGTTTAACTGATCAAATACCAACTTTTGTAAGAAAGTGGGGTGAAATGAGAGAGTGGCTTTACGACGGCGTTAATTCTTTCTGTCAGGCGGTTAAAAACGAAGAATTTCCAGCGTCTGAAGAGAGTTTTTCCGTCGATCAACAACTATCATCAGAACATGTTCGTGAGTTACTCCTCAAATCCAGATGAAAGTATTAACAACAGCTAAAGAGGCCAATGACGAGGTATTTCGGTTGCGAAGTAAGGAGAAAAGCGTTGGCTTTGTTCCCACCCTTGGAGCCCTCCACGAGGGGCACTGTGCCCTCTTCCGCCGTTCTTCGGAAGAAAACGACGTAACAGTAGCCAGCATATACGTTAACGCTCAGCAGTTTGATTCTGCTTCAGATGCCGAAGCTTACCCCCGTGATTTTGAGCGGGATAAAAAGCTGGCTGCCGAGTCTGGGGTTGAAGTTATTTTTCGGCCTGACGACTCTGAGATGTATCCGTCCGGGAATACTACTCAAGTGATAAGTAACAGCCCGGTCACTCGCTGCTACGAGGGAGCAATTCGTCCCAATTTTTTCAACGGTGTAACTACAGTTGTAAGCAAACTTCTTAACGCCGTGCCCGCTGATCGTGTCTACTTCGGTCAAAAGGATCTGCAGCAATACATAGTTGTCCGGCGTATGGTTAAAGACCTGCATTTTCAGCAGGAAATTGTTCCCGTGCCCGTAATTCGTGATGAAAACGGTGTGGCTTACAGTTCTCGCAACCAGAGGTTGGACGCTGCTGGCTGGAAGACTGCCCGGGAAGTTCATAAACTTATGCAGGAGATCAAAGAAAGCGCGAGCGATTTGAGCCGGCAGGAACTTTTTCGTCGTTACGTTCCCCGGTTTAAGAAAGCGGACTTTGATCTCCAGTATCTGGATGTTGTACGTTTTCCTAACTACGATCCCGCCTGGCCGGCGGACAGAGACGCTGTTCTTATCCTGGCCGGTTATGCCGGTGCGGTGAGATTAAAGGACAATTTGCCCCTTCACGTGACAGATGTGGCAGAATTAGAGTAGCGACATCAACCAATTGATCCAGTAAAAGCTCTGGAAAGGAGAAATACGGATGGCAGTTAAAGTAAAAATGCCCGGTTTGTCTGAGGATGCGGAGACAGGTCTGCTTGTTCGCTGGCTTGTGGATCAGGGGCAGCAGGTCAAAGCCGGTGAAGTAATTGCGGAAATAGAAACCGATAAGGCTGCGCTGGACCTGGAGGCGCCGGCAACCGGTATTTTACTTAAAAAAAGGGTTGAGGCCGGGACCGAGGTACCCGTTGATAATACAGTAGCAATAATAGATGACTCCATAAGCGAAAGAACGGAGAACGCCGAAGAGGTTAGCGACGCCGAAGAACCAGAAAAACCTCATTTAGAGCCTGAATCCAGGGTATCATCTTCGGCGCGTAGAATGGCCGAGCAGCAGGGAATAGATCCGACCAGATTGGAAGGGTCGGGGGCCGAGGGACGGGTAGTTAAAGCGGATGTTGAAAGAGCGCTGGACCAGGGATTTGGCGACAAGTCAGAGGGGGACGATAAAGTTCGAACCGCAAGCACTATCTTCCCGCCCCGCCGTTTAAGTTCGGAAAAGCGTAAAATTTCAAAAAATCAAGCCGTAGTCGGAAAAACCATGAGTAAATCTATGCGGGAAATACCGCACCTTGATCTCAGTGTTGAAGTTGATGTTCAACCGGCGGCTGAACTTCTAAAACAGATCAGAGAATCAGGTCGTAAACTTGCCAATGAGGATGTAATTCTTACTGCAGTAGCTCGTGCTCTCTGCGACAACCCCGTTTACAACTCTCATTACGAGGGGGAACATCTCCAGGTGTTTGACAGTGTTGATCTGGCTTTTGTTTCAGCCGTTGAATCGGATTTGTTTACACCTATAATTGAGCGGGCGGACCGCCGCTCTATTTTTGAAATCAACAGCCGCCGGAGAGAGCTTAAGGAAAAATTGAAATCAGGCAAATTAAGTTCTTTCAGTTTTACCGATGCCACCTTTACCGTTTATAACCTGGCAAATCAAGGCATAGATAAGTTCTCCGCTATAATAAATCCACCTCAGGTAGGAATCTTGGCTGTCGGCAGAGTTCGCCAGCAGCCGGTGGTTAAAGCGGGTGAGTGTATACCGGAGCGTCAGATTAGTCTAACCTTGAGTAGTGACCACCGGGCGGTAAATGCAACCGCCGCCACCAGTTTCCTGACTGATATTAAAAACTATCTTGAAAAGCCGGTAACTCTATTATGAGGAGTAGATTATGCTAACAGTAAAGGATTACTACAGGGACACGGTTGTCCAGAAGCGGATGCTTGAATATTGCGGCGCTGAAACGGGGAAGCCTGCGGACATAACTTCTGTTTACCTAGTTGGTTTTGGTCCAGCATTCCTGCATCGGGAGGGAAATTACGAGTCGGCGCCGCCGGAGTGGGGATTTAACTGGTTTATCGACGAAGGTTTGGATCTTTTTCGTTCTACCTGGGATAGTGAAGACCTGGTTGCTGTTTTTGATGTTGAGTATGTAAATCATGATGATCCTGCGCTCGTTTATCGTCAACCGGAGTATGGTTATGGCAGGTTGCAGCCTTTTCTCGAGGTGGCTCGTGAATTTTTTACTGAGTATGATCTTAAGCCGTTAATTCTCATGACCGGTCAGGGCTATCACTTTTCCTTTCGCGTCTCTAAACAGAGCGAGGCTTATGAAAAACTTGCTCAAATTGGTTCGATAAACTGGACGCTGGCAGCGAAGTATGACGTTCAGGAGCCGGAGCTGCCACTTGCCGAAGGAGAGGCTTATGACGGGTTGGGACGTCTTTTTGAATGGATGGCCGGCGAGTTAATTGAGCGAGTTGGTAACCAGTGTGAGCTTCCCCTGACAATTGGCGACGGAGTTCCCGGCCCTTCTTACAGAGGGCGCGAACAGATTAATTTAGATCTAAGTATGTTTGCCGACCCCCTCTATATGCGTGATGTTCGAGTTCCGTTTAGTTCGCATCAAAAACACCGGGTTTACGTACACAAAGTGGGCGACTATATTCGCCGGACAATTCCACCCCAATACACCCTTCCGGTTGGTGAAAAATCATTGGGCGAACTGCTGGATCTGCGCCGCCGGCCCGAAGCAGTGCAAAAATATGCTCGAAAAATTGAGAACACGATTATTCCCGAGATGGATACTGGGGTTAATAAAATGCTAAAAGATTATAGTAATTCGACAGTTGCGACGGCTCACGATGAGTTTGACCGTGGCTACCAGGATCCACACTACGACTGGCACAAAACTTATGACCGGGTCAGTCCAAACGGCCTACCCCACTGCCTGGCGGAATCTATTCGGCGACCGAACCCGCGCCTTTTGGAACCAACACATATTCAGACGTTTGTCCGCTGGTTTAGCGAGCGGGGCTGGCATCCGAAAGACGTTGCTGGATTAATTCGCAGTAAGTTTGAGCGTGATTACAACTGGTCTGAAGATTGGTATCACTACGACGCTGCAACGCGAGCCGACGTCTGGGTTAGATTTTTCTATACGCTGATTCAGACCGGGCGAGACCATTATACCGATATGAACTGCATCTCCTTTCAAGAACGGGGAATATGCACTAAACCTTTCTGTGGTTTTAACGTCGGAGAACGGCCCTGACCGGGATGGCTGATAAAATTTGTATAGAATAGGGTTAACCACCGGAATACGTTATTCCTGGCATGTACTTGACGTTTTAAATGTATTTGCCGGGGAAGGTATAAGTAATGTTGAACTGTGGGCTGAGAAATCACATGCCAACCTGCTGGATCCACAACTGATAAATGCATTGCGTGAATTCAAAATAAAACATGGTATTAATTTTGTCGCAGTCCATCCGCCTTCGCGTGATAGCTGGGCAATAGATAATCCTGACCGGGCTCATGTTAATAGGGCATTTGATATTTATCGTCGCCTTATTGAACACAGTCTTCAGCTTGGTGTGCGAAGAATGGTGTTGCATCCGGGAAATAGACGTCCGGAAAATGAAGACGACGCAAAGCGAGCGTTGGAAGCTTCGGCTGATTTTACCACTCGTTTGCTGAATTATCTTGCTGATCGTCCGCTGAAAATATGTGTTGAAAATACGCTTCCTCATCACCTGGGAGGTACTCTAGCCGAGCTCAAATGGCTGGATCAGCACGTTGACGGCCAGTTTTATCTTACTCTTGATACCAGCCACGCTTTTCTGAGCAAGTCTTCAATTGCTGATTATGTAGAAGCGTTTGGCCGTCGGATACGTCATACACACCTCAGTGATAATTGTGGGGCTGAGGATGACCACCTGCCGCCCGGTGAAGGAAATATAAATTTTAAGGAAGTACTTCAGTTATTGGTTAAAAACGCTTATGTCGACGACTGGTTCTTAGAGGTGATTAAGGTACCCCAATCGCACTCGTTACCTGATGATTGTCGCCGTATAATCGATTACTTTGAAAAGCTGGTAGCGGATGTTTTCAAGAATTATAATCCCAATGCTTAGCCAGAAAGGCTCTGTTGAAATCCTTGCTGAGGCCTGCCGACTTTGTATAATCGTACGTTTTTTTGCAGTGATGTTGGAAGATTTTGGTATTAAATCAGTTGTAATTTTCAGAAAAATATTTAGACTATATCCTGCCTAATTTGAGCTTTCAGGGCGAGAAGTGTGACAAAACCCAGAATTAAATTTATATAATTTTTTATTCCGGTGATTTTTAAAAAAGGTGATTAAGATGGTAAAAACAGAGGATTTAAACTTTACGTCTCGACGTCCGATAGAAATTGATGTTCCAGACGAATTCAGTCAATTGCCCGAACTGGCTTATAATCTCTGGTGGAGCTGGACACCCAAAGCGATGCGTATGTTCAGTTTTCTTGGTCCTGATCGCTGGACACACTACCGCAATCCGGTCGAGCTGCTGATGGAGATGGATCCGCCCCACTGGTATCCACTGCAAAATAACGAGCAATTTTTATCACTCTATTCTGAAGTTGTGCGTGAATTTGAAAAATACATGACCAGTGATGGTAACGGCGACAGTTACGATTATCCCGGACCTGTCGCCTATTTTTCAACTGAATACGGTGTTCACGACTGTATTCCTATATTCAGCGGTGGTCTGGGCGTATTAAGTGGCGAACATGTAAAATCTGCCAGTGATCGTGACCTGCCGCTCGTTGCTATTGGGTTGCTCTACCGCAATGGTTATTTTGAGCAGTGTGTTGATGCCGACGGCTCACAGCATCATGTTTTACCCCGAATAGATTTCACAAGGCTTCCAGTTCAGGAAGTACTTAATGACCAGGGACATCCACTGGTTGTTAAGTGTCCTCTCAAAGATGAGACCGTCAACTTAAGAGTCTGGAAAGTTCAGGTGGGTAAGATACCCATTATTTTACTGGATTCTGATTTTCCCGAAAATCCACCGGAGCTGCGTCCTGTAACCGGCCAGCTTTACGTGAGAAAGCGAGAGATGAGACTCTGCCAGGAGATTGTTCTCGGGGTAGGAGGGGTCAAGGCGCTGCGGGCGCTTGACATCGATCCTGCCGTCTGGCACATGAATGAGGGGCATAGTGTCTTCCAGGTTACTGAGCGGTTGCAGAGTGAAGTTCCAGGGAGTAAGGACCTGGATTCAGCGTTAAAACAGATAAGTTCAAGCACACTTTTTACCACCCACACGCCGGTGGTTGCTGGTCATGAACGCTACGATGTTGGACTGATTGAAGAGTATTTTGAAGATTTCTGTGAAGAAATAGATCTTAATCTGGAGGATTTTGTAGCTCTTGGTCGATCAGAATCGGATTCATCGTCGGAGTTTAATCTGACAGCTTTTGCGATTCGTTCGGCTGAACGGACGAATGGCGTGAGCAAACTTCATGAGCGGGTAACCGGTGAAATGTGGGGGGATTTGTTGGATTCAGACGAACTCTTTTCCATTACCAACGGTGTTCATGCGCCCACCTGGCTGGGGACGAACTTTCGTGATCTGCTGCGGGTTCCGCCTTCCCCTTGGTCGCAGAGTGATCTCGAGAAAATCCTGAATCGGCTGGAATCGTTATCGGACCAGGAGATATGGGAGGCGCATCGTTTTCAGAAGGAAAGGTTTTTACGTATTGCCCGGCAGAATTTGCACGAACAAAAATCACGCCACGGTGAATCCCCGCCTGAGCTGGCTAAAATAGACCGCTTATTTGATACTGATACGCTGCAGATTGGGTTTGCCCGTCGGTTCGCCACCTATAAGCGTGCCGACCTGATTTTCCGTGATTATGAGCGTTTGAAGGCGTTGTTAACCGACTCTTCACGCCCGGTCCAGATAATTTTTGCCGGCAAGGCCCACCCCGCTGATAAACCTGGTCAACAGCTAATACGGGATATTTTTGCACATCAATCTCGTGAAGAGCTAAGTAATTCAATAATTTTCCTTGAAAATTATAACCTTGGTTTAGCCACCCGGCTTGTCCAGGGGGTTGACGTCTGGCTTAACACACCACGCCGACCCAACGAGGCAAGCGGCACCAGTGGCATGAAAGCTGCCTTCAACGGTGTTTTGAACCTCAGCATAATTGATGGTTGGTGGGCTGAAGGCTATAACGGTGAAAACGGCTGGACAATCGGTGACGAAAAGGAGCGTCCCCCCGAGGAAGGTGATCACGTTGACGCTGTTTCTCTATATGAGACGTTGGAAAACGAGGTTGTTCCCGAGTATTATGAGCGTAACGACGCCGGAGTGCCGGAGGCCTGGATCAGCCGTATGCGCGAGGCAATAAAATCGACTCTCGGTTTTTTTAACACCAACCGAATGGTCGGCGAGTATGAAGAATCCGCTTACCGACCACTTGCTGAAAAATAACACGCAGTTGTTGACTTTTCATCTACTTATTTGATTTAATATTAATTGTCTGAAGCGATTATTTTATCTAAACCCTCGCCGAAAAGCTTTCCCCCCTTGAGGGGAGGGAAGACAAAGGGGGGTGAACCCTTACTCCCAGGGGAGAGGGGACTTTTCGGAGAGGCTCTATCTAATGGGGATAATATGGAAAAAGGATTGCGCTGGAAGTTTTTAGTTATACTTATCGCCTGTGGGATTGCCGTATTTGCACTCTATCCGGTAGCGGAAACATTGCACCTGGGGCTTGATTTGCAGGGTGGGGCCTACCTGGTCTACCAGATAGACGAAACACGCCTCGACGACGATGTTAGCGTTTCCGACGCCGCAGAAAGGGCGATGGAAATCATTCGGACCCGGATTGACGAGTTTGGTGTCCGGGAACCGGAAATTCAACTTACCGGTCAAAACCAACTTATTATCTCACTTCCGGGAGTAACCGATACCGATCGAGCCCGCGAAATTATTGGCCGAACGGCCATGCTTGAGTTTCGGCGAGTTGCCGCTGATGTGGATCGGCAGCAGGTCGAAGCCGGTGTTGCTCCCGGCTATGAAATCCTGGAATTCCAGGACCAGCAAGCGGCCCAGGAACAAGAACTTGTTGTGGAAACTGAAACAGAGCTCACGGGAGAACATCTAACAGATGCCCGCGTTCAATTTGGTGACCGTGGCCCAGCCGTTAGCATAACTTTTGATGCTGCAGGCGGCGAAATTTTTGGTGATATAACCTCGGCAATTGTCGGCGAACGCCTGGCTATTGTAATTGACGATCAGATTGTTTCTGCCCCCAGTGTGAATGAACCAATTTATGGGGGTGAGGCGCAGATCACAGGTCGTTTTACCGACCAGGAGGCCTCAGATCTTGCCCTGATGTTAAGAGCCGGTGCCCTGCCGGCACCTCTCGAACAGATTGAACAACGCAGCGTTGGCCCTTCGCTGGGAGAAGACTCAATCCGAGCCGGTTTGCTGGCCTCTCTGGTTGCTCTCGTCGCTGTAATGATATTTATGGCCGTATATTACAAACTGGCCGGTCTGATTGCCAATATAACCCTTATGTTGTGTCTGCTCTTTCTCATGGGGGGATTGGCTGGCTTTGGAGCCACCCTCACTCTGCCCGGAATTGCCGGAATAATTCTCACTATCGGTATGTCCGTCGATGCCAATGTTATTGTTTTTGAACGGATTAAAGAAGAACTGGCCGAGGGCAAACCTCTGCGTACTTCGATTAACGATGGTTTTGACAACGCTTTTTCTGCTATCGTTGACGCCCAGGTTACTACTATTATTACCGCAATTGCCCTCTACTGGTTTGGAACCGGTCCTGTGCGTGGTTTTGCTGTAACCCTGATTCTTGGTATTATTTCCAGTCTATTTTCAGCTCTTTTTATTGGTAAATTTCTTTTCGCCGTAGTTACTCTACGCCGGCGAGTTGACCGTATTCATATAGGATGGGGTAGAAATGTCTGAATTTATTCTTAACTGGCGCGAATTACTTCAATATAGAAAATATGCCTATATTCTCTCCGTGATTGTAATAATAATTGGTCTTGGCGGTGTCGTCTGGCGAGGTGGATTGCTTTACGGGATAGATTTTACCGGTGGCTTTCAATTTATGTTTGAATTTTCTCGCCCTGTTTCTTCGTCTGAGCTCGCGCAAGTGCGCAATACCGTCCAGGAAAGACTGGCAGGAACTCGGATTAGCACGTTTGATGTCGCCGGTGAAGCCGAAAGCCAGGGGCTGATGCTTAATGTCCGCGGCGCCGAACTGGTAGAAACTTTAACAGGTCAATTGGCTGCCGCAACTTCTTCCGATGATTTTGAAGCAATAACGGAGGAAATTCTGGTTGATCGTGAAATCCTTGCAGAAAATTTTCGTTTTGGTGAAGGTCCACCTGAAAAGCTAAACCTGGAACAGGCGTCTCGTTCTGATATACGTAGTCGAGTCCAGAGGATTGTTAACGAGACTATTTCTGACCAAATTGTTTCTCTTCTGCGGCAAATGTTTGGCCCCGACGAAGCACAATTAGACCTTAATTGGGCCAGGGAAGGAGATATTCAGCAGTGGCTAATTGAATCGCAGGCGAAGGGATTTTTGACTGAGTTTGAAAACTTACGTGATGCGGGGGAGCTTGCTGACCTGCCTGATCTGCTGCAGCAGTTTGAGATACCAAAAGAAGTTTTTGAGACAATTTTTACAACTGATCCGGCCGCCGAACCGGGTTTGATTGATCTTAATGAAGTTGAAATAGAAGCGCTGGAGGAAATTATATACGATGAATTTTTTCATGGACGTTATGGTTCGGATGCTGAAAGAATCCTGGAAATCCGAAATTCACTCGGGCTATTTACCGAAATGTCCGAGGTTCTGGAAGAGGCTGAGCTGGACGGTTTCCATGAAGAATCACTGCTCGAGTTGGCTGGACTTTCTCCTTTGGTGCTGCTAAGCAGTGACATGGTCAGTCCGGCTGTTGGTGCCGATCTGATCACTCTCGCACTACTGGCAATTTTAATCTCTTTTGGTGGTGTGCTTGCCTATCTTTACGTCCGTTTCGAACTTACATATTCTCTCGCCGCCATCGCCGCCATAGTTCACGATGTTGTCTTGACGGTGGGCTTGCTGACGCTGCTCGGGGTGGAGTTCGACGTTCCCGTGGTGGCCGCTGTATTAACCGTGATCGGTTACTCTCTTAATGACACTATTGTAAATTTTGATAGAATTCGTGAAAACAAGGTTTTAATGGGTTATAAAGCTAACTGGTATGAAGTTATTAATCGTAGCATTTACGAGGTGCTTAATCGAACACTTGTTACTTCGATAACAACCTTTATCGCTGTATTGATACTCTTTCTTTACGGAGGTATTGCGCTGCGTGCTTTCTCGATCACACTGCTAATTGGCATAATTGCAGGGACCTATAGTTCAATTTTTATATCAAACGCCAGCTTACTGCGCTTGCAGCTATCCCTGCGGGATATATAGACTATTTACGGAGTGATTGACGTTGTCTGATGATTTTGGTGGACCCGGATTTGAAGAGCCAGGGTCAGATTTAGCTGATCTGTTTGCAGAAGTAGGTGAGTGGTTCAGCTACTGGCCGGTAGTTGTTCTGGCCGCTTTGTTGACACTTGCTCTACTGTTGTTGCCGACAATGATTTATCAAATTGATCGTGACGAACGGGGTGTCCTGTTGCGTTTCGGTCAATTTTCCCGTCAAATTTCACCCGGTCTGGGCTGGAAACTACCTTACCCGCTGGAAAGACTTCATGTTATTAATACCCAGCGTATGAATCGACATTCTTTTGGTCACCGCACGGAAGACGGAGTGCCTGGCGATGTTCTTGAAGCGGAGAGGTTGCTTCTCTCCGGTGACCTGGGCGTGGCGCGAATTGAATGGGATGTTCTCTATCGCCGGACTGACCCGGTTTTGTATGTGTTTAACGTTCAAGATGAAGAACTATTGATCCGTCAGGCCAGCCAGTCAGCACTGCGGCAGGTGGTAGGCGATTATGACGTTGTTGACGCCATAACAGCAGCGCGCCGCGAAATTGCTCGTAAGACCCGCTCTAAATTACAGGACCTGCTTGATAACTACAATTCTGGAATTACTGTAAGTGAGGTTAACATACAGCAGAGTGAACCACCTGGTCCTGTAGTTTCCGCCTTCCACCGGGTTAACAGTGCCCGTCAGATACGGGAGGAGAAACGGCACCAGGCTGAAGAGAAGTGGGAAGAGGCAATCCCGCCGGCCCGCGGTCGCCGCCAGCAGATGATTGCTGAAGCCCGGGGTGACAGCATTGCACGAATTAACCTCGCAAGCGGCCAGGCGACTCGGTTTGAGGAAATGTTAGAAGAATATCAACTTGCTCCCGAGGTAACCCGGGAACGGATGTATCTGGAGACGATGGAAGCCGTTATTAAGGAAAGTGACGACGTGCGTGTTATTGACAGTCAAATTCCCGGTCTGTTGCCCCATCTAAACCTTGGAGGGGAGGACTAAATTTTGAAACTTCTTAAAATACTTGTCGCTCTACTTTTAGTTTTAATTGGACTGCCAATTCTTGCTTATGTCAGTGGTTTGGTCTATTTTGTGCCCGAATATCAGAATGTAGTTGTAACTCGTTTTGGAGAGGTTCAATACGCAGTATTGCCCGCTTTCCGGGAAGATAGGGCTGTCGAAGATGATGTCCAACCCGTGATTGACTTCAGTTTTGAGGATATTCAGGAAAAATATGATCAGGGAATGGTGCGCCGGGGAGCCGGCTTGTATTTCAAGCTGCCCTTTGTCGACCAGGCTCATTATTTTGATGCCCGGGTTTTAGTCTGGGAGGGAGTTGAACATGAAATTTCAACCAAAGATCTTCGCTCTCTTATTATTGAACCTAATGCTCGCTGGCGCATAGTTGATCCAATTAGCTTCTACGAATCACTGGGCGACCAGGCCCAGGCGCTGACGCAGTTGGCGTCGGAAATAAATGCCAGTGTTGAAGACCTTATCTCGGAGACTTTGCTTATCGAGGTGGTGCGCGACGAAGACCTGGGGCTCGACGAAGAGGTTGAGGAGCTGTTGGAAGCAGTTGACGAGGCGCCGGAGGAGATTGACGAAGTAGCTGTAGAAGAAATTCGCTACGGTCGTGGTGAGCTACTGCACAGGATTGAACAGGATAAAGCCGAACATTTGCTGGAAGAATACGGGATTCAGCTGGTCGATGTTCTGTTTACCCGGGTGAATTATCCCGAAAATGTGCGTGAAAATGTGTTTGATCGCATGAAAGCCGAACGGAATCGTGTTGCCCGCCAGTATGAGAGTGAGGGCGAGGAAATTATAATTGAAGTTGAGGGTGAGATATCGGAGCGAAAGGACGAGCTGATTTCTGACGGCCGCCGGCAAGCTGAGGAAATTCGTGGACGAGCTGAGCGGCAGGCAATTTCCATTTGGGCCGAAGCTTATCAGCGTGACCCCGAGTTCTTCCGCTTCATGCGTTCCCTGGAAGCATACGAGGAAGGTTTTGACGCGGGCACGGCCTTTTTGCTCTCGGACGGCAACCGGTTGCTGCAGTTGATGCAAGATCCCGAGGGAGCCACTCCTGATTTCTAAACGAGGGCATTTTCTTACCGGAGTTTCTTTAGTTTTTCTAATTTTATCCACCTTACTTTCCGCCTGCGGTCAAACTCCACATGAAGAAGCTCTGCAAACGGCCAAGCGGTTGGCACGTACTGGTGCCTTGTCCGATACGGAAGCGATTGAAAGTTTAGAACACTCGCAGCGTTTGCTGGACAGGCTTGTTGAAGTTCAGATGAGCGCCGCCGAATGGAACCTGCACGTCACCAGGAAGCTGATGGACTATTACCGTCGGCAGGAAATGTGGCCCAAAGCAATTGAACAGGCGGACAAGCTTATTCAGATTCAACCGACCAATGCCCGCTGGTATTATCTCAAGGGACAAATATATGGCGAGTGGAGTCAGGTTGAATCAGAAAAAGTTGAACCGGCAATTGATGCTTTGCGGATTGCTTTTGACCTTGAACCTGAGCTTTACGAGGCGAAGTATTATCTTGGCTTACTGAAAGCTTTTCGGCAGGGGGAAGTAGCTCGGGGGCGTCAATACCTGGAGGAGGTTGCTCACGACCTCCCACTGACTGCTCAAAACCGTCCGCTTGTTCGACGAGCCCGGTTTGCACTGGGAAAACTTGAATTTGAAATAAACAATGTATCCACTGCCCGCGACATATATCACTCGATTCTGGAAATGGATCGTCTGCCAAAGGCGGATAAATTTAGGGCCCACCGCTTATTAAGTCAGGTTTATCGAACGATGGGTTCTCATGAGCTGGCCGCCAACCAGTTGCGACATGCGGCCTCGATTTATCCCGGTGATCCCCGCCTGCAGCGGCAGATGGAGGAGCTGGGAATCGATTGACAATTGATCCTGATTCCCTCAATTCAGAGTCTGTTGCCCGGGCGTTGCTCTGCAGTGTTGACGGTGTTGGTGAAAAAATATTCCACAAAATAATTGAAGAAGTTGAATCTGTCCAACAATTATTTCAGTCCCCGGAAACCCTGTATGAGGCAGATTTGCCAGACCTGCGGGGCTTATCCCTGGATTCGCTGAAGGTAAAGTTAAGCGAATGGGAAATGGAGCCAGCCGCCGAGCGCCTGGCGCAAAAAAATATTGGCGTGTTAAGCGAGGTTGATCCTCACTATCCTTCTTTCCTGAAGGAGACTTATTCCCCTCCACCAGTTCTCTATTATCGAGGTAATCCGGACCTGCTTACAAAACCGTCTGTTGCCATTGTTGGGACGCGCCGCTGTAGTGAAGGGGGGCGAGAAATAGCGGCCGATCTGGGGGCCGGGCTTGCCGACCTCGGATTAACAATTGTCAGCGGTATGGCAGCCGGGATTGATACCGCCGCTCATAGAGGGGCGCTTGAAAAAGGGAAAACAGTTGCTGTCCTTGGTACCGGTGTTGATAGGGTTTACCCAGCTCGTAATCGTAAACTTTACGACCGGCTGTCCAAAGATCATCTGTTGATTTCTGAGTATCCGCCCGGGACCAAACCCCATCCAACACATTTTCCGGCCCGTAACCGGATTATCAGTGGTCTCAGCCGGGCTGTTATTGTAGTTCAGGCACCACAGCGCAGCGGCGCACTGATTACGGCTGATTTCGCTCTTGAACAGGGGCGAGAGGTGTTTGCCGTACCGGGAGCAGTTGGCGACGGTAAACATAGTGGCTGTCATATGCTGATTAAGAGAGGAGCGGCGCTTGTTGAATCCGTGGAGGATGTTGTTGATTTTCTCCAGCTTGAAGGACAGTTTTCTCCGCGGGAACAGACGGTCGAGATTTCTTCAGCGGCAGATGAATTACTGCAGAAGTTAAGTTATAAACCCTGTCATATTGATGGGCTTGTCGCAGACACCGGTTTTAGTATAGCAGAATGCTCACGGTTATTGCTTGAGTTGGAGGCAGAAAATATTATTCATGCCCTTCCAGGCCAGCGCTACCAAAAAAGTCAGGATTTGCGCCATCTTGAAGTTCAGGTAAAATAATTGCAAACAGTGGATCAAAAAGCTGAAGTTAAACCGGCACCCGAAGTAAAAAGATTTCTTCAATACTGCCGTAATGAGAAGAACTACTCAGACGATACTCTTCGCGCTTATCGAAAAGATCTGTTGATTTTTCAGCAGTATTTAAATGCTATTTTTCAAGTTCCGCCTTCAGAAGCTTCAGAAGAGCAGTTACGCGGCTTTTTGGTCTGGCTTCGTGAACAGGAGCTTGCCGACAGCACCGTCGAAAGACGGCTGGCGGCTGTAAAAGCTTTCTATGGTTTTTTAACGCGGAGGAATGTCAGAGAAGACAATCCCGCGGCCAACCTTTCCTTCACAAATTCAAGCCGGGATCTGCCAACGGTCTGGAGCGAAAAAGAGATAGCACAATTTATTGAATTACCGGCACCGGATGACAAAAATGCAAAACGGGACCGAGCTCTATTTGAGGTTCTGTATTCAACCGGTGCCCGCGTTTCCGAACTTAGTAATCTTAAATGGGCTGATTACGCTCCTGATAGGGCTCAACTTGAGGTAACTGGGAAGGGGGGCAAGTTGCGTGTAGTGCCTCTTGGTCCTCCGGCCGTTGAAGCACTGGAAGACTACCGGAAAGAGATCGCTCCGGATGCCGAAGACCCACTTTTTCAGAACAACAGGGGAGGCGCTCTCAGTTCGCGCGGCATACGTTATATTGTCGACAAATACCAGGCCCGCTGTGGCGTCCAGAAACCGATCAGTCCCCATGTTTTTCGCCATAGCTGTGCTACCCACATGCTCAACCGCGGAGCTGATTTGAGAACTGTTCAGGAGCTTCTCGGTCACTCGACAATTTCAACCACACAAGTTTATACTCATGTCTCCACCGATCGGCTGAAAGAGATCTACGACAGTGCGCACCCCCGAGCTTTTTAACCAGGCCAGACAATTACATAATCTTCTTTCCTGGAAAAAAAGGGCTGGGTGTGGGAAAAAGTTTTATCGTTTCTCCGTTCTGAGGACCGATATATTTCTGACATCATTCTCGTGGCCCTCGGGGCCACTTTCGAGGTATAAAGACCTCAAAACAACCCCATCCTGGGGTTTGAGGTCGTTATAAATCCGTCAGAAACACATCGGTCCTCAGAATTACCGTTTCTCTTTTACAAAGTAGGGCCCAACCCCTACTTGACCCAAAACAAACGCATGGTGCAAGATATGGGTTATCTTGCTTGTAAAACGCAAAACTTTAGCAATGAAAAAAAGTTTAACTTTTCGATAGTAGTGGCCGAACATAAATAAGGACTAACAAGGAATTGAATGGGAGGCGAATCAATTATGACACAATCATTGGAAATGGGAACAATTGACATGTTTCGTGACGCCATGGGTGGTGCGGCCAAGCGTCATGAGGTCTTTTCTAACAATCTCGCCAACGTCAACACACCGGGCTACAAACGTCGTGACGTTTCCTTCAAAGATCAGTTAAAAGAGAAATATATGCCGGATGAGTTTGATAGAGCAACGTCTTTTGACGATTGGAAATTCGACTCTGATTTTGACGAAGTACGGCCTGAAGTTATTGAGGTTGACGACACCTCAATGCGCAATGATGAAAACAACGTTGATCCGGACAAAGAATCAGCAGAGCTGGCAAAAAATACTCTCTATTACAACGGGCTTGCACAGATGACAAGTAAGCAGTTTAACAACCTGACTCAACTGCTGGGCGCGCTTGAACAGTAAGGAGGAATAAATAATGTTTGGAGCTATTGACACATCGGCAACCGGAATGACCGCTGAAAGGCTGCGAATGGACACAATCGCCGATAACCTGGCGAACTCAAATACGACTCGTACTGAAGATGGCGGACCTTACATGCGCAAAGTAGTTCGGTTGGAGCCGCGGGAGAAAAAAGAGCGCGGAATTCCCGGGTTGATATCGCTGCCCCGGGAGGGACTGAGTGCTCGGGATAGCGGTCGCGGCGTGAGGGCAACGGAAATAGCAGAGGCTGAAGGCGAGCCAAAACGGGTTCACGACCCAACGCACCCCGATGCCGGCGAGGATGGATACGTGGAAAAACCAAACGTTGAACCGGTTAAAGAAATGGTGGATATGATTACGGCCACCCGGGCGTTTCAGGCGAATACTACCGCTGTTGAATCAGCAAAACAGATGTTTAATAGAGCTATTCAGATAGCTCAGTAAAAAAATCTTTGCAATTTTTACATTTTCCCTTTATACTTACTTTTAGCGCAGTCAAATTGGGGAATTGGATTGCTGCTGTGAATGGAAGCTAAGTGAATGGAATGGGAGGGAAGTTAATTGCAGGATGCAAGCGATATAACTCCGATAAGCCCTAATAGTCAGATGTCACTTTTATCTGATTCCGGGGATCCTTCCACCTCTGCCACCAAAGAACTTACCGAAGATTTTACTTCGTTTCTGGGAGATAAGCTTAACGAAGTCGAAGGGAAGCAAGTGGATGCGCAAGAAAAGATGCGTCTGTTTGCGGCCGGTGAGATTGATAACGTTCATGACGTCACTGTGGCTCAGCAAAAGGCACAGATGGCCATCCGGTTGGTGACAATTGTTCGACAAAAGTTATTGGAAGCTTATGATCGACTCTCGCAGATGCAGTAAATTTTTAGTCTGGTTGTTCTTTTTGCCTGGTTGATTTTTTAAAATTAAATGATTGGAATATTTGGGGTGACTAACTCTATTTTAGTTGCCCGGAAAAAGGTTGGGAAACCTTTTTTCTTGTCTGGTGTATATAACTTAACACTTTGAATGGGAGTGGGAATTGTTATGCCGCCTATCCTGGAACAAATTTGGGGAAAGATATCTGATTTTTGGAACGGTCTTTCTCAGAAAAACCAAATAATACTTATATCCATTATAACTATAACTGTGGCTATTGTGGCTGTTCTTATGTACTGGTCATTTCAGCCTCAGTGGGTTCCTCTCTATAATCGGGACCTCGCTCCGCAAGAAGCTGCCCAGATCGCGGCTCAGTTAGAAGATATGGGCGTTCCCCACCGTGTTGACCATGAAGTAGTAAAAGTTCCCCTGGCTCGTGTGGACGAACTACGCCTTGAGCTGGCCGAAGCCGATGTACTTCCCGAGACTGCTGTTGGCTTTGAAATATTTGAAAAGGGGGGGATCGGGATTACCAATTTTGAACGACAGATGCGTTATAAGCGTGCTCTGCAGGGGAGTCTGGAACGTTCGATTGTTACCAACCCCGACATAAGAGACGCTACCATAAACATAGCTCTTCCCCAGGAGGAAGCACTTTTTAAAGAGGATGAAGAGCCGGTAACTGCGTCAGTTCAGCTTCGACTTGCTCCTTACACTGAACTTGACGACGCCTCAGTAGATGGAATTGTTAATCTTGTTTCTTACGGGGTTGTGGGGTTAGAGCGTGAAAACGTTACTATCATGGACCAGCACAATCGAGTTCTGACTGATTTTGATATTGACGACACCGAAGCGACGAAGCAGGCCCAACAGCTTGAGGTCAAGCGGCAGATAGAGAATCGATTGGAGAGAAAATTGCAGTCTTCGCTCGGTCGAGTGTTAACACGTGATAGAATGGCGGTTGCCGTCACCGTAGACATGGATTTTGATGAGATTGAACGGCAGATAAAGGAATATCGGATGCCCGAGGGAGCCTTTGAACAGTTACGACGGCGCGAGCAGGAAGAAAGCCGGGAGTTAGAAGGAAGAGATTTACAACCGGGAGGACCGGCTGGAACTGAATCCAATATTCCAGGTTACGAGATGGAAGACGATTATCTTACTCGTTACGACGAGGACCGGCGAATGGTTGAATATTACGCTGATGAAAATCTTGAACGAATTGTAAAAGACCCGGCGGTGACCCGGTTGTCGGCACTGGTAAGTGTTGACGGCCGTTATAGCACAGAAGTTGACGAAGAGACCGGGGAAATAGTTCAGGAGTATGAAGAACCGACAGAAGACGAAATAGAAACAATTCAAAGGATGGCGAGCGCGGCAATTGGTTTTGATGAGGATCGCGGCGACCAGATAGAAGTCTCTTACCTCAGATTTGATCGAGAAGAGGAGATGCGTCAGAGACTGGAAGAAGAAAGACGTGAGGCATTCCGTCGCCGAGTAATCTATTTCGCAGCAATTGCCCTTGGAATAACATTTTTTATCTCCGGGCTCCTATTGCTATGGCAGCGCCGGCGTAAACAGATGGCTGAGGAAGAGCTCGCTGCTCCTCCCGAGGAAGAACCTGAATTACCGGCTCGTGACTTGATGGCCGAGGTGTCGGTTGAACAGCAGGAAAAAGAACAGATGGCTCAAAAACTCCAGCAGACAGTCGGTGAAAATCCTGAAACCGCTGCCCAGGTCCTCCGTAGTTGGTTTGTTGAGGAAATGTAGTTTACTTGAAAAAGTGATTATTTTTTGGCATATTATTTAATGGGAGTAACAGGGTTTGGTTACAATGAGAAAGCTGTTATGTTTTGATTAGGAGGATTATTAATGGCGGCTAATACTGAGGCAATGGGTGGACTTCGAAAAACGGCTATTTTACTGGTCAGCCTGGGTTCAGAGGCCTCCGCAGAAATTTTTAAACATCTGAGCGATCAGGAAGTTGAAAAAATTAGTCTTGAAATTGCTCGTCTTGATACCGTTGAACCCGAGGTTCGCCAGGCTGTTCTTGAGGAATACAGCGAAATGCTCAGGGCCCAGGAATATATCAGCCAGGGTGGGATGGAAGCCGCCAAAAATATACTCACCAAGGCTCTTGGCGAGGATAAAGCGGGCAGCATAATGGACCGTCTTACTTCGGCCCATGAAGTTCGTCCCTTTGAATTCATCCGAAATGCCGACCCTGATCATATTTTAAATTTTATCCAGGGGGAGCACCCACAAACGATTGCTTTAGTTCTCGCCTACCTTGACAGCGAAACTGCCTCCGAAATAGTTCAGGAACTTCCTCCGGATCTCCAGGCCGATGTTTCCAAGCGGATAGCTCTTATGGACCGGACCTCGCCGGAAATGATTCGGGAGGTGGAACGTGTTCTGGAACGTAAACTTTCTTCACTCGTTAACGAGGAATATGCTTCTACCGGTGGTATTGAAGCTATAGTTCAAATGCTTAACGACGCGGATCGCTCGACTGAAAAGAGCATACTTGAAAAATTGGAGGACGAAGATCCTGAGTTGGCCGAAGAAATTCGGCGCAAGCTCTTCGTCTTTGAAGATATTACTCAGCTTGACGATTCCTCTGTTCAGCGTGTTTTGCGGGAAGTTGACCAGGACGAACTGGCCCTGGCTTTGAAGGCGGTTGACGCAAACGTCCAGGACAAAATATTTGACAACATGAGTAAACGTGCTGCCGGAATGATAAAAGAAGAGCTGGAGTATATGGGGCCTGTGCGAGTGCGGGACGTCGAAGAAGCCCAGCAGCAGATTGTTAACGTTATCCGCCGTCTTGAAGAAGAAGGCGAAGTTGTGGTCGCCCGTGGAGGAGACGAGGAAATAATTGCCTGATAAAGTTTTTAAATCCAATCAGATCAAGGCGGACGAGACTCGGCTTGTCCTGACCAATTTGGGGCCGGAGGAAAAATTTGCCGGTAACGTTCTTAAAAGTTTAAAACAGAAAATTAGTGAGGCACGGACCGAGCTGCAGAAAATCCAGACAAAAATAGAACAAAAAAGAGGTCAGGCAAAGACTGAAGCAGAAGAAATTATTAAAAAAGCCCGTCAGGAAGCTGAACAGATAGTGGAGCAGGCTGAAGAGGAAGCACGGGAAATCATTAACAGTCAGGAGGCTGAGGTTGACCAAGCCCGGGAAGAGGGATATGACGACGGTTATGAAGAAGGGTGGGAGAAAGCCCGCCAGGAGACGGCAACAATGCTGGAACATAGTGAAGATATTCTTAACGAGGCCCGACGGGAAAGGCAGGCTTTTATTGAAAAACATGAAGAGGCGCTAATAAGTTTGGCGGCCAGTTTTGCTGAAAAAGTCGTTCGTCATAGCATTGAACTGGACGAGGACGTCGCTTCCAGAACAATCAGGGCGATGCTGGAAGAGGTCCGTGACGTCAAAGAGATTACGCTGATTCTTAATCCGGAAGATTGTCGTCGAATTCGTGAGATTATTGACGATTATGTCGAGGAACACCCCAGTATCGAAGAAATCACTATTTCACCTAACGAAAACATGGACCGGGGCGGTTGTCGGATTAAGACGGAGTTTGGTGATTTTGACGGAAGTATTCGAGGTCAGTTAGACCACCTGGTTGAACAGTTAGTAAAGTCTCTCTAACCTGATTAATTTATCGTAACTAATAAGCTATCCTCTCTCTCCTGGAGGGAGAGGGTTAGGGTGAGGGGGGAGCTAAGGTGAGTAGTTACAATTTATCACCCGAAGGGTTGTCTGTTTGTTGGAATTGACAGGATTGTCCCCCCGATCCTTCACCCGGTAATAACCTGACGCTCCGTGGGTAATTTTAGCTGAGATAACGGGAATGAGTCCATGGTAAAAAATACGTTTGATAATTTAGCAGCTCAGGCTACTCAAGTCTGGAAAAACTCCCCTGATTTTCGAGTTATTGGTCGAGTAAAAGAGGTCGAGGGAGTTATAGTAAAATCGGTTGGTCCCCCCGCTTCAATGGGAGACTTATGCTGGATAGAACGGGATGACGGCTCAAAAATTCAGGCTGAGGTAGTCGGTATTCAGGAAGAAGAGCTTTCATTGATGCCGGTTGGCGAGATGCAGGGTATATCCAGCCGTAGTGTTGTTATTTCCACCGGTGAATCCTTTCAGATAAACGCTGGTGAACACATGCTCGGTCGGGTGGTTGACGGCCGTGGTCAACCTATGGATGCCGGACCACCCTTTACCGGTGGTGAACGTTTACCCATCTACCGTGATCCCCCTTCAAGTTTACATCGTCAGCGAGTAACTGAACCTCTACCTACGGGAATAAGAGCGATTGATGGTTGTTTAACTCTGGGTCGTGGTCAACGGGTTGGTATATTCAGTGGCAGCGGTGTTGGTAAAAGTACCCTGCTTGGCATGATTGCGCGATATACGGAGGCTGACATTAATGTTGTCGCCCTGGTTGGAGAACGGCGTCGAGAAGTTAGAGATTTTATCGTGAAAAACCTCGATCGAGAAACACGCCAAAAAACTGTTCTCGTAGTTGCAACCAGTGACGAGCCGCCTCTACTGCGTAAACGCTGCGCTTTTATTGCCACTACTATCGCTGAGTATTTTCGCGACCAGGGAAAAGATGTCATGCTAATGATGGACTCGGTAACTCGTGTTGCCTGGGCCCAGCGATCTATTGGGCTGGCTCGCGAGGAACCACCCGCCAATCGTGCCTTTCCGCCCTCTGTTTTTACCCTGCTTCCCCGTCTGCTGGAACGCAGCGGTGCCGGTAAGGAGGGGACTATCACCGGAATATATTCAGTGCTTGTCGAGGGAGACGATATGAATGAACCAATTTCAGATGCCGTTCGGGGGATTCTTGACGGTCATATTAGTTTAACCCGAGATTTAGCGACCCAGAATCACTACCCCGCCGTCGATGTTCTGGAGAGCGTCAGCCGGGTTATGGTTGATGTGACTTCCGATGAACATCAACAGGCTTCTAACAAGCTGAAAGAAACAGTTTCCACTTATCGTGATGCTGAGGATTTAATTAATATTGGCGCTTATGAGAGGGGAAGCAACCCTAAAATTGATTATGCGCTTGACCACATAGGTCCAATAGATGACTTTCTGCAGCAGGGAATATGGGAAACAACTGAGTATGATGAGTCCGTAGAAAAACTGCGGTCTATTTTTGAAGATATTTCGGCTGAAGAGGCCGAAGAAACGGAATGATTCGTAAGTCAGGGGCGCTATAAATGTCTTTCCAATTTCGGTATCAAAGGATTTTGGACGTCAGAGAGATGGAGGAGGACCGGGAAAAGGCTGAGTTTGGTAGAATACAGCAGCGGCTAATTCAGGAGAAACGAAAACTGGAGGAGCTGCAGTCAAGGATGCAGCAAATGTTTTCTTCTTTCCGTGAACGACAAAAAAAGAGCCAGTCTGTGCAAGATTTTTTACAGACTCGCGAGTATGCCGCAATGCTAGAAAATAAAATGTCTGCCCAACAGCAGGAGATTAAAAAGTGGGAAAAGAAGCTTGAAAAACAACGCGAGAGGCTGATAGAAGCCTCTCAGAATCGTCAGGTAATGGAAAATTTAAAAGAGCGAGATATTAAAGAATTTAAAGAAGATATGCGGCGTCAGGAATTAAAGGAAAATAATGAAATAGCCAACAGGCAGCATCATCGTAAATATAGAGAAGGGCAGAGATAAAAGTGATTGACGGGATAAACAGTATTTTACAGCGATTTTCCCGGCTGCAGGAAGAAATTACGCAAATTAAAAATATGTCACGAGATATGGTGCGTCCCACTGCTACCGGCGGTGATGAGTCTGCCGCTTCTGAAGCCGGCGAAGATTTTTCCGAAACCCTTGCCCGGAAAATACCGGGAGCGGATGACGTTGATTCCTTGATCGGTCAGTATAGTTCCCACAAGGGGATAGATGAGGAACTGATCCGTGCTGTTATTGATGTCGAATCCGGTTTTGACAAAAATGCAGTTAGTGATGCCGGTGCACGCGGTCTGATGCAGCTTATGCCTGACACGGCGGCTGAGTTGGGAGTGAATCCTGACGATCCTTCTGAAAATATCGCTGGTGGAGTTCAATACCTGGGAATGATGATTGATCGTTTTGATGACCTCGAGGAGGCACTGGCAGCTTATAACGCCGGTCCTCGGGCAGTCCGGGATTACGGTGGTGTTCCGCCTTTCCGGGAGACGCAAAATTATGTTAAACAGGTCATGGATAAATACCGACAATTAAAGAAGAACTAAAAAATAATTTCTTCAGATATTTCCAGGGATGATCTAAATGAAAATTTTTCGCCGCCAGGCTGGCCAGTCTTCGGTCGCAATTCTCTTGTTTATTGTTCTCTGCTCACTGGTTGGCGGAGGGATTTATATGCTTGACCGTATGGAGCTAATTGACGCGGAGATTATGTTTTACGGTCTTATTGAGGATATTCCCATTATTCGTGATTTTTTAATTCCTGACCCGATTACTGAACAGGAACGCCGTGAGGAACAACTGCGCCGCCGTGAAGCCAGTATTGAACAACGGCTGGCCGAACTCGAGCAACGACGCCAGGTTCTGGAAGAAGAGCGGACGGAACTTCAAGACCGCCAGGAAGCCGTTAGCGCCCTGGAAGAGGAAATGGAAGAAAGAGAACGTGCTCTGGCCCAGCGCCAGGAGCGTTTTGAGACTGACGAGGATCGCGCTGTTTACCTGGCTGATCTCTACCAGGGGATGCCGCCTGCTGAGGCTGCCGCAAGACTTGAAGAAGTTGAAGAGGATACCGTCTTGATCGCGGTCATACAGGAAATGGAACAGATGAACGCCAGCGTTATCCTCTCCGAGATGGACCCTGAACGTGTCGCTGTTGTTACTCGAAAGCTTGCCAACTTTCCCTGACATTCGCTTTTTTCCCTCACAACTAATTATGTGAAGAGAATCAACCTCATTACTCTATTGACTCGACTCCTTAACCATTCTAAACGTTATCTTTTCACCCCCCTTTGTCTTTCCTCCCTTCAAGGGGGGAAAAAGAAAGGGGGGATGGTCTTGAACTAAAGATTGTCATTGCGGACTCCGCCCCGCAATCCATTTTTACGGGTTTAAGGTATACCCATTTAAATTCAAACTGGATTCCGGCTCAGAGGCCGGAATGACGTCAAATTCAACTTGTAGTTAAAGCTTAATTAATTTTCCGTCGACACTTCTAACAGACGACCACACGAATACACTATTTTAATGCACCAGGAGTTATTAAATTGAACGTTGTTGACATGATATTAAACCCCGCTGCAGCTAAGGCGGAAAACAGCCTCGAAAATCTATCGGATGGTTTCGCCAGCTCCCAATCAACGGGAGCGGACTCTACCAGCTTTTTGAATATTTTTGCCTCCAAACTGCCCTCGCGTTTCAGCAATCTCTCCCAGGACGACCCTTTCGCTGAATTTTTCCAACCTGAACAAATTGAAGAGAGACGGGAACGTATTCGTGCGGTTGCGGAGCGTAGAAACCAAAATCGTCAAAGTTATGACAATGATAGTGATGAAACTGACTCCGCTGAAAAAACGGGTGAGTTTGATTTCTTTTTTGCGCAGTCAGAATCAGTAGAGATAAATTCAGGAGGTGATTCGTCCGACGAGGTTATATCGGAAATTACCGTGGAGGACTTAGAGTCTTTAGACGAGGAAGATTACGGGGAATTAAAGCAACAGCTCTCGGAGGAAAGCAGGGAGACACTGAAGAAAATCCGTGAAGACGAAATTAATCTGGAAGAACTTGAGGACAGGGAAGAGGTGGTCCGGTTAATAGAAGAGCTTCAAGAACTGGATATGTTAAACCTCCAGCCGGCATTTTTGTTTGAGTTTCTTGGCGATCTTTTCCAGGAAATATCAGAACTGGATGCTGAATCTTTAGAAGATAACCCCGAACTGCTTGCAGACCTGGAGGAGAGCCTCGGTGATTTGACAGAAGAAATGAAAGAATTTGCCGCCGAAGCGCGCGAATTTTTGGAGGAGAGAATCGGCGAGGTGCTTGAGGAACTGGGGATAGATGAGGAACAGGTCGAGGAGTTTTTTGAAAAATTTGACGAAGAACAGCAGCAGACCCAGGTCCGGCTGGAAGAGCTACGAGAAAATATAAACCGCTTGCAGGAATTACTTGCCAAAGACGGATATGATTCTGACGAAGTTGCTAAGAAGTTAGAGCAAATTCAGACCGGGTTTGAAGAACTTGCCGAGAAAATATCAGAATCACACGACGAAGCTGAACAAATGACAGTGTCGGAGCTTCAGATGGAGGAGCTGCTAACCGACATCGCTGAGAAGCTCGAGGACTCTGAAGTGGCGCACCTCGTTGCTGAAAAAATGTCGGCCGCCGAGGAGCTCAAGGCTGACGAAGATCAAACTGGCGAGGAAATGAAGGATATTAACAGCGCGGAGACGAAGAAGCCGGAGGGAGAGGAAGCAGAGGCCCACGAAGAGTCGACAGGCGAAGATGATAAAAAAGCTGCTCCAGGTGAGCAGGCAGCGGAAAAAGCGGAAGAAGAAAAAGATAAAAATGTAGATAAACAGGAAAAGAATGAATCTGCCTCGGATAGTGAAGAAAAACAAATAAGGCCAGCAGAGGATGAAAGTAAAAAGTCCGAAAATGAAAGTGAAAATGCTGAGGACAAAACTGGCGAGACAACCCGTAAAAATGATGCAGAGGGAGAGGAAAAAAAGGCGGAAGAATCTGAAAAAAAAGACGAGGAGAGTGACTCAGCTCAAAATGCTTCAGAAAATAGCAAGAAGACGGATGACTCGGAAGAGCATTCTGAACAATTTAAACCTGAGCCGGTCCAGCAGGAAAATCAGAGTAACGCCGCTTCATCAGCCTCTGATTCTTCGGGTGAGGAAGCTACGCCTGTAGATGCTGAGAACCAAATTGGCGCCGCCCGAGCGCCGACGAATACGATTAATGAAAACTCCTCTGAAGTTGTGCAAAATTTGGTCGAACAAATTAGCGATAACATATCTGTTGATCGAGTTGAGTCGTCATTCAGCGCTGGTGTTGGGGCTGGAATTGAACCGGCGTCGTCAGCCGTAACAGAGGTAACAACCGCGGAAGTCAAAGCCGAGGCCGCTGGTGAGCAAAGCAAACAACAGGGGCAAAATAATGTCGAGTTGGAAGCTCCGGAAGCGGAGAACCATTTTGAAGAGCTGCTGGAATACGAGTCTAACGCAGCTCAATCGGATCAGTTTGGCGGTGGTGAACAGGGTGAAGCGCACGCGGGAAACGGCAGTGAAATGACGTTTGAATACAGGGGGCAGAACGAGGGCAGGGCTGACCAAACCGTTACCTCTTATGTCGATCAGGCAGCCAATCAGGAAAGAATTATTGAAGCAGAGGAATTAATTGATCAGCTGACGGATAAGGCCAAAACGTTGCTTGAAGACGGTAAGCAGTCGATGCGTCTGCAGCTTGAACCCGAAGAACTGGGTGAGGTCAAGCTTGAGGTTGCCCTGGAGGGTGAAAAAGTTGGTGCCCGATTTCAGGTAGAAAACGAAAAAGTTGAAGAAAAATTACTCAACAACATGCGTGATCTTCAGCGCTCACTCCAAAATATAGGTCTGAAAGTTGACGACCTGAACATAACTAACATGGAGACGGACGATAATTCTGACTTTGAAGACTGGTTTCTAAACGAAGAGCTATCAGAAAGTCTCCGTGGTGGAGTAGGGTCTTCTGAGGATGAAGCTGAAGAGGGCGAAGTTGTGGACAACAGGCGCCAGCAGGTGCTGCCAGACTACAGCACAATAGAGCTGCTGGCCTGATTGTTACTGCAGAAAAATATTATTTAAAAAATCATTCGTATCTTTACCTTATTTTGTTAAATGTTTTGCTTGCTGCAGCCGATAATTTCAGTAGAGTTTACGGTTGATAGACTTGAGCCAAGGATGGCTTGAGAAAAATTTCCAGGGAGGACTGATAGCGTGAGGAGTGTTTAGAATGCCTTTAGGTGGAATTGGAGACGCAGCAGCCGCAGCCGGTGAACAGGATTCAGCCGAGCAAAGACTGGCGGCTGTAACAGATGAAGAAGGCCCGAGCGAATTTATGAACTTGTTGCTTGAACAGTTGAAACACCAGGACCCCATGGATCCCATGGACCAGTCTGAATTTATGAGTCAGACTGCTGAACTTACCTCAGTTGAAAAACTTACCTCAATTGCCGCTAATATTGAAGACATGGCCAACAATCAATCAACAGATGAATATCTCAGTCTGCTTGGCTCAACAGTTGATGTATACAAAATAGGGGAAAGCGACCCCGCCTCAGGTATGGTGGAAAGCGTTGAGTTCACAGAAGACGGAGCACTGATTAATGTGGGCGGCCAGTCGATAGAAACCGATGAAATTATGGAAATTGCTGTTCCGGACGATCATGCCGCCGAACCGCCCCCCGAAGAGGAGACATCCTGGGAGGATTTACTTGACCAGTTAGATAACGACGAAGTAGTTGAGTTGCTTGAAGGATATGATGAAGAAGTGCTTCATCAGGCCTTTGGAACTGAAGATGCAGAGGCAATAGTAGAAAGTTATGATGATTCAGAGATAGCCGCTGTATTGGAGGAACTTGGCGCTGAATTTTAGCAGGTGATCTTTATACACGGTAGGGCCTCAGAGATATAGCTTTTAATACACCAGTAGATGACAAGTTGACATAGATTAAGATACAACACCAAACATACTAATGGAGGTAGCACAAAATGGTCACACGTTCTCTCTTTACGGGAGTTAGCGGTTTACAGGCGCACATGGAACGAACGGATGTTATAGCCAATAACATTTCCAACATCAATACCCCCGGTTTCAAGAAATCCAACGTACAATTCTCTTCCTTTTTATCCCAGCGCGTCACCGCCGGTTCAACGCCGGACGATGATCGCGGAGGAACCAATCCCGAGGAAATAGGTCTTGGGGTGCAGGTGGGGAGTATTAACAAAAACATGACTCAGGGTCAGCTTGAGCGCACCGGTGTGGGTACTGATCTTGCTATACAGGGCGAGGGTTTCTTTGCCACCCAGGAGGCAGGTTCAGGACGACAACTATACACAAGAGCCGGAGGTTTTGAGTTTGACCGCGATCAAAACCTGGTTGACCCGGCAACCGGTAATCTGGTTCTTGGCGACATGGTCAACGAGGATTTTGAGCTGGCAGATATTGGCGATTCGCCTATGAAGATAGAGGCTTTTATGCGTTCCATGGACGCCGAAGCGACCACACAGATGGAATTTGCAGGTAATTTAAACGCTGACCAGGAAATCGGTATGGAATCCATTAGGGTTCGAAATTTTTCTCCTGGCGGATCAGAACAGTCCTCCGACATTCGCTTTGACTTTGAACGTTATCACCCGGAGGAAAGAATATACAAATTTGAAGCGGTCTGGGCCTCTAATCCGCCGGCAGGTCGTCAGGTTGGTAGTAAAGTTCGGGACCAAATAACCGGCGAAAATATGGAAGGTTTGGTTCGGCTGAATGAGGACGACTCAGTGGAAGGGGTCTACATGAACTCTGATAAAAGCGGTATGAATGGTGTCGGTAAAGTTGAAGTCTCCGCCGACAATTCGGCTGAATTTGAAATAAACGCCAATCAGATATATGCGCGTAACCAGTCGAGTATTTTTAACGATCTACCGGATCGAGCCGACGAGCCACCGCAGTTACGTATTCGCCGGATAAGTGACGAAGAACTGGATGAGATTGAGGAGCTAATAGACGATGCGGATGATATTGATGATCCGTCGGACATCCATCCTTCCTTACCAGCCGATATAGAAGACCTGGAAAATCCATTCACAGTAGAATGGTACGATGTTGAGGCGAGCTGGAATGAATTTACAGTGCGTGGTGAAGATGCCGATGAAGATGATGTCTTCATCCCAGTTCTTGGAGAATTTGAAGATCTAACTGAAGACGGGAACGGTTGGGACATGCACCGGACTGACGACAATGGTAACTGGCGGACCGGTGAGTTCCGGATAGAAGAGGGTTTTGCCCGCGGCGTTGATTTTGATGAGCTGGCCGCTGACGACCAGATTTATTTTCAGATTAACCCGGGGACGGAACAGGGCATACTTGAGTGGGATGGTCAGATGGTTGGTGAGGAACCTCGCGACGACTTCCGCTGGGGGGGGAGAGAAGACGGCAATTATATAGCTCGTACTCCCCGGACCACGGAGGGGGACGGGACGCTGGACAGCGTCTATGTATATGACGAGAATGTGCTTGAGGATATCTCGAATACTACCCGGGGTATCAACGGTATTGAGAATAAAGAGTTTAGGATTGTATTTGATGAAGATGAAATAGAGGGTGATTTTGACGGCGATGAAGAATTTGAAGTTCAATTTTATCTGGAAGATGAAGATGATCCAGACGATGATCAGTGGGTCGGTTTCTTCCGTGGTAATACTAATAATGACCAGCGTTTGGTTATTGATGAAGATGTAATTGAAGGTGAGTATAATTTTGATGTAGATGATGATTTCCCATTTGATGCCGGAGCTGAAGTCGGTATTGAAATCGCCTCCGAAAACTGGTCGGGAACCGATGACGACGACATAATGACGTTCACAGTCACCCGCGGACGTTCTACCGGTGAGGAGGAGAGAGCCTATTCCCTTATCAGGGATCGGGACGGTGAATACGGGTCAATGTTTTTGCCCAATGAAGGTGCTACCGCACCGACTTTCGAGCCGGATACGGTTGGATTGACTGATTATGAAGCCGATGGTGACACTGAAGATGTCACGATAAATAGTGATGAGCGTATACAGGTGACGGCCTCCGCCGAAGCTTACGACTCGCAGGGGGCTCAACATACGCTAACTTATCGTTTTGAACGCCAGGATTCTAACCGCTGGATGTGGCACGTGATGGATCCGGCACCCGAGGATAGCGATAACCCCCGTATGGCTGGATTCGGTATTCTTTCCTTCGATTCCCAGGGGGGAATGGAGACGGCCCGTTCGAGTAATTTCAACTCGCAGGTTGCCTTTCATCAGCCCCCGCCCGGTCCGGAAAACCAGGAACGTACTCCCAATGTCTTTTTCAATCCGCCCGAGGGAGAGCTGCAGCCGGACGAAGATGGCGAAATGGTTGGGGCCGACCCTGTCGTAGTCAGACCTGACATGACCGGGCTAACCCAGTATTCTGGAGAATCGGACGCTGAGATCGACGACCAGGACGGTCACGCCTCTGGTTCTCTTGAAGAGAAAAGCTTTGACGAAGATGGGTTCCTCAATGCCGCTTATGACAACGGCGAGGACCGTATACTCGGGCGTATTTCACTGGCCCGATTCCGCAACCCCGAGGGACTTCAGTCCGAGGGAGGGACTTACTTTTCTACCAGCCCTAACAGCGGTGAGGCAAGTCTTCGCTATCCCGGTCAGGGTGGACGGGGCACTCTCGCTCCCGGAACTCTTGAACGTTCTAACGTTGATATGTCCGAGGAATTTACCATGCTTATCGCCACTCAGCGTGGATATCAGGCTAACTCAAGAACAATCTCCACAACTGACGAAATGATTATGGAACTACTGCAGTTGAGGTAATAATACAATCTTATCTTGACCGCACCAGGGCACCCGGCGTTCGGACTTGACAGATCCCTCAACTGCTCCGGCCGGCCGCCGGTTGCCCATTTTTTTCACTCCCCGCCTTGATCTTAATCTTACTCATATCTTTGCGCCTTTGCGTTTCAGATTAAAATTTCAATACCAATCTGCCGATGCTATATAAAGGAGCCAACTTACTGTCGGCCCGGTAAAAGAGTGGAAATAAACTTATAGCAGTTTTAAGTTATAATATATGAGTGTGGGCAATCTTAACAAGCAAGAGGGTAATAAATTGATCACTACCACCCGGCTGGACGGCTCTAAACTTTACATCTCGCCCCATCAGATTGAATATATGGAAGAGACTCCTGACACTGTGATATATCTTGTGTCCGGGAAAAGGATAATAGTCAGGGAAAACAGCACCGAGATTATCGAAAAACTGATAAAATACTGGCAGGAAATTAATAGTCAAGTAACCTTAAAAACAGAAAAAACTGGAGAGGATAACCGATGGACTTAAGTAGTATAATTTCCATCATTGCCACACTTGCGGTAATTCTTATTGGAATGTGGATCGCCTCCGAAGGGGCGTTGATAATGTTTGTTGACGCTGCCTCCTTTTTTATTGTAATTGGTGGCGGTCTCGGTGCCTTTTTTATCTCATATCCGTTAAATAAATGTCGTAAATTTCTATCTGTTCTGGGCGTGGTTGCAACCAGCCAGGATCTTGAGGTTAATGAAGTCAGACCGGTAATGGTTAGTTTCGCAGAAAAAGCCCGTCGTGAGGGGCTGCTTGCTCTGGAAGACGATCTGCAGGAGCTGGATGATGAGTTTTTGCGCAAGGGAATTCAGCTCGTAGTTGATGGAACTGACCCGGAGCTGGTCGAGCAGATCATGCGTACGGAGCTCGAGCAGATTGATCAGCGTCACGGCTTTGGCAACGGTGCTATGCTTCACATGGCCGGTTTGTTTCCGTCGCTGGGAATGATCGGGACATTGATCGGTCTGATTGTGGCACTGGCGCACCTGGATGACCCGGACGCCCTGGGACCAGCTATGGCTGTTGCTCTGCTTACTACTTTCTACGGCGCTGTTATGGCTAACGCTCTCTGTGCACCAATCGGGGAGCGGCTGAGCATAAAAAACGAAGAAGAAATTTTACAGAAAGAGCTTATGATTGAAGGTGTGCTTGCTATTCAGGCCGGTGAGAACCCGCGAATTGTTGAAGAAAAACTCAAGGCATTCCTTCCTGCCAGTCAGGTAATGAGTGAGGAAGCTGAAGAGGAGGAGGGTTAAAACAAGATGGCCGACGACGATGCAAAAGCACAGGCGGCGATGGGAGAGGCGCGCTGGCTTACAACCTATGGCGACGCCATGACGCTTCTTCTAACCTTTTTTGTGCTCCTATTTGCCATGTCGACTATTGACGAGGAGACCTTTCAAATCGTCATAAGCTCTTTTCAGGGGGCTGTTGGTATAATGGAACGTGGTCGCACGTTGTCCCCTGCTGAGATGCTCGAGATGGGTGTTGATATAGAGGATTTGGCGGAGGAGGACGTGATCACCGAGGAGCAGGTGCCGGTTGAGCTGGCGGAGCAACTTCAAGCTGATGAAGAAGAGATGGTTGAAATAGAGCACCGCGAAAGGGGACTGGTCATACAGGTCACTGACCGCTTGCTTTTTGATTCCGGCCAGGCCGATTTACTACCTGAAGGGGTTGAATTTCTGCATCGCGTTGCCGTCCTTCTAAACGCTCCCGACTATCGCGACCGACAGATACGTGTTGAAGGTCATACAGACGATGTTCCGCCGACACGCTTTACCAGCAACTGGGAGCTTTCGGTTCTACGAGCAAAAAACGTTGTAGAAGCTTTTGTTGATGAAGTTGAGATAACTCCGGAGCGCCTTTCTGCTGTTGGTTTCGGGGAAACTCGACCGGTTGCTCCAAATGAAACAGAGGAGGGGCGAGCTGAGAACAGGCGTGTATCTATTGTCCTTCTCCGCGATGACCTTGACTCCTGACTCAAAACGTCCCTTTACTTTTGAACATGAAAAGATGTTAACTTTTACACTTTCACACTTTCACACTTTTTTACTTGTTAACTTTAAACTGAACTTCTGGGGGTTTACCAATGGCTGAAGAAGAAGAAGTTCTCGGCGAAGAAGAAGCGACTGCTACCGAAGACGAGGATAGTGGTGGAGGGGGTGGGCTCTCTGGATTATTTGATTTTTCCGGGGGGCTTTTGGATTCCTTTGTTATAAAGATTCTCGTCGGTGCTATAGCGGTAGTTGCCGTGGTTTTAATTGTTGTATTTGTTACCAACTGGACGTTAGAAAATATTATGATGGGTACGGATCCGGAAGCAACAGCGGCCGAGGCGGATGAAGATATAGACGACGAAGTCGCCGCCGGCCCACTTGAAACGATGGCCCTGGATGAATTTATACTCACGCGGCGAGATCCACGCAGCGGCCGTATGCATACCTTCCAGATCGAGATGTATCTTGCCTTTAATCCCGAGGGGGAGCGGGCTCTGCGGGAGGAACTCGACAAACGCCGTGCTCAGGTTCGCGATAGAATTTATAGCGTTCTTGGAGCGCGAGAAGTAGAAGAACTGGATTACGCCTACCAGGACCAGATTAAGGATGACCTGATTGTTGAGTTAAACAGAATCCTGCAGACCCGTCACCGTATTCAGGAGATTTACTTTACTCAGTTTGTAATCCAGTAACGTTACTGCTTTTCCTGTGTCGATTGGTTGAAGGAATCTTCAGCTCGCCCTTAAAACTTTGTTAAACTGCCGGCGTCCGAATTACGATAATCATAGTAGAAGTTTGATTAACTTATTCGGCCTCACTGAAGCGCCGGGTGCTTCGCTTACGAATTATTGGCGACAATTGCGCTGTAATAGAGAGTTAAGCTAAAAAAATGAAATGCACGTAGGTGGTGTGACTTTTGGCAGAAGATGAAGTTTTAGGTCAGGATGAGATAGATTCATTACTGGGAGCCCTTTCCGATGAGGAAGAGGTGGATGTAAGTGCGGAACCCGAGCCGGCGGCTGCTCAGCCAGCGGAAACGGCCTCGGCCGGTGGTGGTGCTCCGGCAGATTCTAAACAGGATAAGTTCGCCGGCCGCGACATCAAAGAATATAATTTCAAACGGCCGGATAAATTCAGCAAGGATCAAATTCGTACCCTACAGATGATTCACGAGTCTTTTGCTCGAACCACTACTACTGATCTTTCCGCGCAGCTCCGTTCTCTGGCAAGCCTTACTGTCGCTTCGGTTGATCAGCTAAGTTACGAGGAATTCATGAAGGTGGTTCCCAGCCCCACAACTCTGGGTATAATTGACATGGACCCCCTTGACGGCAAGGCAATTTTTGAAATGGATCCCGTGCTTGTCTTTGAAATAGTTGATCGCCTTTTTGGCGGTGGTGAAGGGACCCGGCAGCCGGATATTGATCGTGAGCTTACCGATATTGAACACAGCGTTATTGAACGCATTTATATGAGCATTTTAAATAACTTGCGTGAATCCTGGGAAGATGTGCTTGACCTTCATCCCCGGCTTGAACAGATTGAATCCAACCCGCAATTTGTTCAGATTATTCCGCCCAACGACATGGTTGTTTTAATTACCTTTGACACTAAGATCGGGGATACCGAGGGTATGACTAACTTTTGTATCCCCTACGTTATTCTGGGCCCGGTAATTAATAAGCTATCCGCTACTTTCTGGTATGGCTCCTCGGCTCACGAGTTGAGCGATAGCCAGGTCAAGATGCTGGAGGGAAAAATTGACTATGTTCAGGTCCCGGTCAGTGTTGAAATCGGACGCACGGAGATAGAGGTGCAGGATTTTGTTAACCTGCAGGAAGGCGACGTTATTAAGCTGGATACCGGGATGGAGGAGCCGTTTACTTTTAATATTAATGGTAAACCAAAATACAACTGTAAACCCGGCTATCGGGGCAAAAAACTGGCTGTCCAAATCATTGAACCCAAAACAGAAGATGAGTTTGTAGCAACAATGATGAGCGACCTGAAGGAACATATATTAGAAGAAGAATCAACATTGGAAGAGAGGCGATGATCCGTGGCTGACGACGACGTTTTATCCGATGACGAAATAGAAGCTTTACTTGCAGATGAAGGTGAAGGCGACGAAGCTCCCGCTCCCTCTGAGGACATTGATCCCCTGGAGTCTGTGCGCTCATTTTACAATCAGGTGGCCGGTACCGTTGAGAATATCCTCTCAACTGTTATTGACCGCGAGGTGGAAAGTAAACTTATAGAGTGTAATCTGCTTGAAAAGTCTGAGCTTGAGGGTAACCTCGACGGGAATGAGTGGGTTGTTGTCACCTCAGAACTGGGCGGTGCTATCTCGGGCACGGCACGTTATGTTATGCCGTTCGATGTAGCCCATGGCATAGCCCGGGTGATGATGGGCGAAGAGGAGGACGATGCTCCTGAGGAATTTACTGAGGCTTATGAGAGTGCTGTTGTTGAGATTTTTAACCAGCTCGTCAACTCTCTGGCGACTGAATTAAATAACGTTACCGGTGAGGAAATATCTCTTGAACCTCCGGAAAGCAGTGTCATAGAAACTAACGAGTTGCTGGAAAGAGTTGAAGAAGACGAGTTTCTCTGGGTTGAATATACCCTTTCAATTGAGGATCTCTTTGATTCGGGAGCATTTTTTGAGATACAGCCTTCATCAATTGTCGATCTAATTGGTGAGGAGGCTGAAGAGCCGGAGACAGAAGCTGCCGCCGAACCGGCGGCGACGTCCGCCCCTGAACCAGAGCCTGCAGAACCTCAGGCTGCTCCAGCGTCTGGCGGCGGCGACCAGAAAGAGGCAAAAGCTGTTGATTTTCCTCAGTTTGAGGCAACTGAAGGCGAAGAGCCGGCCGGTGATATAAACCTTCTGATGGATGTACCCATGGAGGTTTCAGTTGAACTGGGCCGGACCAAGCTTCGGGTTAAGGAAATTCTGGATCTCGGCGCCGGCTCTATTATTGAACTTGATCGTCTCGCCGGTGAGCCGGTTGACCTGCTTATCAACGGTAGATTAGTTGCCCGCGGTGAGGTTGTAGTTATTGATGAAAACTTTGGTGTTCGCGTGACTGCAGTAGTTTCCGCAATGGAGAGACTGCGCCCGGAGTAATATCAGTTCTCACTACTTTTCAAAAATTTTATTTGAAATATCTCCCCTCTTGTATTATCATTACTATGTGATATAGTTAAAAAGGCTCGAATGGGAATCGTGCCTGCGGTATTGTGCTATAAATGATTGTGAATGGAAAGGGGAGTCCTGAATGTGTTCCGGGCCTCGTGCCACTGTACTATCCCTGTCTCTTGTTTTATTGCTTCTATTTTTTATCCCCCTCCCCTTAGCAGCGGAAGATTATACCTCCGACCAATTTCTATCCGAATCATTAGAAGATCTGGATGAAGATCCCGACCCCGCTGCTGATTTAGGTAGTGATGATTACGAAGTCACAACCGCCAACGATGGTATGTACTGGTTTTTGCTGAAGCTGGTCGGCGGGCTGGGAGTTGTTATACTGACAATATGGGGAATTGGAAAATTATTACAGAAGTCGGGCATCGGGAATAATTCCAACCAGTTTATGAGAGTTCATTCCACTTTACCTTTGAGCCGCGATCAATTTCTCCGAATAACTCAAATTGGCAAAAAATTTATAGTGATTGGTGTTACCGGAGAGTCTATAAACAAAATCTGTGAAATTACGGACCCGGATGTAATTCAGGAGTTAAATTTTCAGAGCGAGGAAGCGGAAGAGGAGCCGGAGCAGGATTTCAGTAACCTGTTGAAGCGTTTTCTGGGCGGAGCCGACCACTCTTTCAGGCAGCAGCAAGAAAACCAGAATATAGACACACTCAAACAGAAATTACAGGAACTTCAGGGGCAGGGGGAAGTAGGGGGATGAGGCCGACAGCGTTCCTGCTCGTATTTATCATCTTGGTCTCATTCTTAGCTGCACCGGCTCAGCAACTTTATGCGCAGGAGATCGACGACCTGGGATTTGATTTGCCCAGCCTTGAAATTGGGTTAGAGGGTGGCGAGGAAGACGGCGATCTTAGTCTCGCCATGCAGCTTATCTTCCTTATTACCATACTTGCTCTTGCGCCGGGGATAATGCTGATGGTTACCAGTTTTACCCGGATTATTGTTGTGCTTACCTTTGTGGGTCGGGCCCTATCTCTCCAGGAAATGCCCCCCCGCCAGGTAATGGTAAGTCTTGCAATTTTTATGACTTTTTTCATAATGGCTCCAACTATATCCGAGATGAATGAGCGAGCTTTCCAGCCTTATCTTGCCGGGGAACTGGGGCAGATGGAAGCTCTAAGTGAGGCGGCGGTTCCTCTGCGGGCTTTTATGTTACAGAATACACAAGAAAAAGACCTGGCTTTTTTTATGAGTGCCAGTGACCTTCCCCGGCCAGAGACCCGCGACGACGTGCCCATCTGGGTGATTATCCCCGCTTTTATGCTTTCAGAACTCTCTCGAGGGTTTGTGATGGGGGTCCTGTTGTTTATTCCTTTTGTTGTTATAGACATGGTTACTGCCAGTGTTCTTATGTCAATGGGCATGATGATGCTGCCGCCGGTTATGATTTCGCTCCCCTTTAAGATAATGCTTTTTGTCCTGGTCGATGGCTGGACTATTGTCGCTGATTCCGTTATTCAGACTTATGGGGTCTGAGGGTGATTATTGTTGGAACCTGAGCTTGCGGTACAAATCGGTCAAATAGCTTTATACAACGCCTTGACCATCTCGCTCCCTCTGTTAGGTGCGGGGATGGTTGTCGGACTAATAATAAGTATATTTCAGACTGCAACTCAGATTCAGGAGCAGACGCTAACCTTTGCGCCCAAAGTTGCTGCTCTCATTATGGTCCTCTTTTTTGGCGGTCACTGGCTGATTGAAAGGTTGATGACTTTTACGCTTGAATTATGGGAATTTTTAGTTCACGTGGGGGCTCCCTGACTAATGGACGGTATTCAATTTTTATTTAATCACTTTGGAGAATTTCTCGCAGTTTTAATGAGAATATCCGGAATATTTGTAGTGACCCCCGTACTTAGCGCTGGTATAATCACCGGTAAAATTAAAGCTATTATGATTTTCTTGATTTCTTTAATTACTTTTCCCAATCTTGCAGCGAGTGGAGTTGTCCCCGCTCCGGGTAGTTTGCCTGAGTTAGTGGTGATTGGAGCCGGAGAATTTTTTGTTGGTTTTACAATCGGTTTTCTTATTCTGATGGTGGTTACGCTTTTTCAGGTTTCCGGCCAATTCTATAGCATACAGATGGGTTTTGGAATTATTAATGTTTTTGACCCGCTGGCCGAAGCCAGTATTCCAATTATCTCGCAGCTAAAAGATTTACTCGTTTCCGGTGTCTTCCTCTATTTAAACGGCCATCATTTTGTGCTTGAAGCTGTTTTTCGGAGCTACGAGATGGTTCCCGTGGTCTATTCGATTGATATGCAGCCGGTCAAGACAGCAATTGTTCAGACATTTGAGCGAGCTTTCCACCATGGATTTTTGATTGGGTTGCCGTTAATTGGCATTGTTTTTTTGATGACTATGTCGCTTGGTTTATTGTCCCGGCTTGTTCCTCAAATGAACGTTATGGTCATGGGTTTTGGACTAAAAGTCCTGGTTGGTGAATTTACCTTTATAATGCTTATGCCCATATTTATGCACGTCGCCGTGGGGCTTTTTGAAGAAACCTTCCGAAGTGTAACCCCGTTTCTTCAGGCAATGGGAGGCGGTTAAAATCTATCCTCTCACAAAGGTTGAACGGGAGAAAAAATTTCGGTCAATAGTTGATCATTCACTTGACCTGCAGTTTTTTGCTTCCGCCGAGGACGAAGGCCGAACTGAGGAACCCACTGAAAAACGTCGTGACGAAGCTCGTGACGAGGGACAGATACCACGAACGGAGGAGTTCCCGGGGGCTCTGGTGATGGGAGCCGGCTTTCTGATGGTCTGGCTTTTTGGGACCTATATGCTCTGGGAGACGCTGCATTTTGCTGAAGAGATGATTGGAATGGAAAAATTTAGCGATATTAACCCGGGAAATATCACAGATATTTTCCGCACAATTATGTGGACTGTAATCCGTATAGTTGCACCGGTGACCTCGGCAGCATTTTTTGCCGGTCTTGTGGGACACCTTTCTCAGGTTGGTTTTTTATTCACCGCTGAACCGCTGAAACTGGATCTTTCCAATTTAAAATTCTCCGGTTCTCAAATGCTTGAGAAACTGACACTTTCCAAGGAGATCGCCTGGGATCTGATGATGTCTGTTGTCAAGTTGCTTGCGGTCGGGGTTGTCGCAGTTGAAGTTATTTATTCTGAATTTCATGGAATTATTCTCCTCGTCGATGTCGAACTTTTTGATGGGATTTTATTTGTTCTGAGCCTGGCTTTTGAAATCATTTATAAAACTATTATCATCCTTTTGATTTTATCCCCAATTGACTGGGCCTTTCAAAAATACCAGCACGAAGAAGACTTAAAAATGACTCCGCAGCAAAAAGACGACGAGCGTAAACAACAGGAGGGAGACCCTGAAGTCAAGAAGAAACAAAAACAAAAAATGCGAGAAAATGCCCAGCGCCGTATTGAAGAGGAAGTTCCTGAGGCCGATGTGGTTATCACCAACCCGACCCATTACGCTGTCGCTCTGGTATACGACGAAAACTCCCTGGAAGCGCCTCAGATAGTTGCCAAAGGGACGGACTTACTGGCTCAGCGGATAAAACAGCTGGCTCGGGAAAACGGGGTTCCGGTTTACGAGATACCGCTTCTGGCCCGAACTCTTTATCAACTTGATATTGACCAGTTGATTCCACCGGCGCTATATGACGCTGTTGCTACGGTTTTGGCCTGGGTGGAGACCAATCGTGACAATGTTAGCAAACAGGAACGTGCAAATCTGGAACAGAAAGTGAAGGGATTGGAAATTGCCTGATAGAAAAAGTATAGTAGACGTTATCCCGCAGACGGAGTATTTGCTGCCCGTAGGTATCGTCGCTGTAGTCACCATGATTGTTGTGCCGGTGCCCCCCTTCCTGATGAACCTGCTCATGGTCCTGAATATTAGTTTTGGTGTCATAGTTATTTTAACAGTTGCCTATATGCAGGACGCTCTTGACTTTTCGGTATTCCCCAGCCTGCTTCTCGTTCAGACCGTCTTTGGCCTGGCTTTAAACGTTACAACTACTCGAAATATATTGCTGGGGGGAGCTCCTTATGTTGAAGGAGTTATTACTGCTTTCGGAGATTTCGTTATTGGGGATAACGTCATTGTCGGTATCATAATTTTTGCCATAATCATGCTTATTCAATACCTGGTTATCGTCAGCGGAACCACCAGAATTTCTGAGGTTGCCGCCCGTTTTACCCTGGACGCTATGCCCGGTAAACAAATGGCTATTGATGCCGATTTAAACGCCGGTATTATTGATAAACGAGAGGCTGAAGAGCGCCGGCAGGCGCTTCGTGACGAGGCTGATTTTTACGGAGCCATGGATGGTGCCAGTAAATTTGTAAAGGGAAACGTTATCGCCGGTATTATTATTCTGATTGTTAATAGTCTTGGCGGCTGGGCTATTGGTGTCTTCCAGCAGGGACTTGATCCTGTCGATGCTATAACAACTTACGTGTTGTTGACCGTTGGTGACGGCCTCGCCGCCCAGATTCCCGCCCTCATGATTGCCACTTCTGCCGGTATGATAGTGACCCACGCCACTGAAGACGAGGACCTTGGGGTACAGCTTGCCGGACAATTAACTCAATTCCCCCAGGCTCTATATATTACAGGTGGTACGATCATAACCTTTGGCACTCTCACTCCGCTGCCATTTGTGCCCATGACTATTATTGGCGGCTGCTTGATCGGGCTTGGCCGTCTTGTTGATAATATGAAGCAGGTGGCAAAAGAAACTGAAGAACAAGAACGTCAAGAAGCTGAAGCGGAAGCTGAGGAAGAGGAACCGGAGGACGTTTCACAAATTTTACGGGTTGATCCGATGGAATTAGAAGCTGGCTATGGATTGATTCCTCTTATTGACCCCGACCAGGGTGGGGATTTGTTAGAAAGAATCACTGTTATTCGACGTCGTATGGCACTTGATATGGGATTGATTGTTCCTCCGATTCGAATTCGGGACAACATGCAGCTTGAACCTAACGAATATGTCGTAAAAATACGCAATGTTGAAGTGGCCCGGGATGTCGTCTACCCCGATATGTATCTGGCCATGAATCCCGGTGACGTCTCAGAGGAGCTTAGTGGAGAAAAAACTATTGAGCCCGCTTTTGGTTTCCCCGCCACCTGGATTGGCGAGGACCAGCGGGAGAAAGCGGAACACTCGGGTTATACAGTAGTTGATCCCTCTTCTGTTATAGCTACTCACATCACCGAAGTAATAAAAGACAACGCTCCAGAAATACTGGGCCGTGATCAGGTTCAGACAATGATTGATCAACTGGAACGGGATTATCCGGCTCTTGTTCAGGAGGTAATACCGGATCCGGTTGATCCCGGTATGCTCCAAAAAGTACTTAAACTTCTGCTGGAAGAGCGTGTTTCGATTCGTAATCTTGTTTCTATTGTTGAAACGATGGAAGAGTATATACGAGAGGGAGTCCGTGACCCGGAAATGCTGGCGGAATACTGCCGCATAGCACTGAGGCGTGAAATAACCCAATCTCACATTGGTGATGATGAAAAGCTGAATGTTATTGCGCTAGATCCGCAATTTGAACAGATGCTACAGCAAAACATGGACGATGCCGTCGAGGGGCTGCCGCTTGAGCCCGATCTCGCCCAGGCCCTCGCCGAACAGATTGAAAATGAAGTTGAAAGGTTAACTGAACGCGGTGTAGAACCGGTAATGATGGTCTCGGCTGTCTTACGCCGCCCCTTCTATAAATATGTTTCAAGACAGGTTAAGGACCTGGCGGTGCTCTCTTACAACGAGGTTACCGACGACGCTAATATTGAAGTTATGGCCCAGGTTGGGTCGCAGTTTTTAGCGCAAACAGAGTAAATCAGAATTACAATCTAAGTAACCACTTATCTATACCCTTCTCCCTGGGGGGAGAGGACCAGTTTTCCCCCTCAAGGTGGGGGGATAAGATGAGTAGTTACCAATCTAATTTTTTGAGGTGAATGGCTATGAAAAAGTGTAAAACTTATCGCGCCGACAATTTAAAAGAAGCCTTTTTACAGGTTAAATTAGACCTGGGTGAAGACGCAAAAATAGCCGATACGAGGGAGGTAAAAGAGGGTTTCTTTGGTTTGTTCGGCAGCACAAAAGTGGAAGTCGACGCCTGGGTCCCCGAAAACGGTTCGACTCCAAATGGTTTTTCTAATAACAATACGGCCCCCCGCCGGACCCAAACCGCATCCACCCGAGTAAGAGGTGACAGGCACGAGTGGCTTTTGAATGAGGATAATAAACCGGAGTTTTCCGCTCGCGATCACGCTATCAGGATGATTAACAAAAAAGCCGGGGCTGAAAAGTCCGACGGCACTTATACAAAAAACATTCCCCCAAAAAGTAAACCCGATCCGCAACCAGCACAAAAATCTGATCTGGCGGAGAATAAAATGAACAGTGATATTTTAGGCTTGGTGGAGAAAACTGATTTACTACAGGAAAAAATTGACGCTCTTACTGAGAAAATTGACACTGGTTCTGAAGAAATTGAGTCTATCCCGGATTATCCGGGGTATTTATCAGAACTTTACACCAATCTGGTTGAACAGGGGGTACAGGACAAATTAGCCCGGCGATTGATTGGTCGCTTGCGTAGAATACTGGAGCCTCATGAAATTGATCAGGTCGAGGTGATCAAAGAGCGAGTTCGCGAAGTAATTGAGGATGATTTTGCAATGGCAACTTCTATTCGGCCGGAAGATAGTCCACTTGTCCTCCCGTTTATTGGCCCTACTGGAGTTGGTAAAACAACCACTCTGGCTAAGCTGGCTGCTCAGAAATTACTGGAGGATAAGAAAGTTGGGTTTATTTCACTGGATATTTATAGACTTGCCGCTGTTGATCAGTTGCGCTGCTATGCTGATATACTCGACGTGCCCATGCTTGATATTGAAAATTACAACGAGTTCCCAAGTGCTGTAAACGAATTGGAACGCCAGGGAGTTGAGTTGATTTTTGTTGATACAGCCGGCCACAGCCAGTTTGATGATGACAAACTCCAGAAACTGGAAGGACTTTTTGACGATGACTTCGACAGTATAAGTCACCTTGTTTTATCTGCAACTTCGCGTCAGAAAGAGTTGGAGAGTGTGCTGGAAGGATTTGACAGGGTAGGCTATGACCGTCTGATTGTTACTAAATTAGATGAAACCCGTAATTATGGCCTGCTTTTCAATCTTGTGAAAAAGACGGACAAACCTATATCCCATCTTACTGATGGCCAGGATGTTCCTAACGATCTTTTGATTGCCGAACCTGAGATCGTAACCGATTTTTTATTGGAAGGTGAAGTCTGATGGCTGACCAGGCTGCAGAATTACGTAAAATGATGGATCAGCGCCACTCCGGGGACGCGGCGACAGCCATCGCCGAAAAAGAAGAGTCCGGCAGTTATGGGCTTACGTCGTCTGTTGATACCGCTACTTCAAAGGATAACCGTCTCAGCTACACGCCGGCCGAAGTAATTGCGGTAACCAGCGGCAAGGGAGGAGTTGGCAAGAGCAACGTTTCCGTTAATCTTGGCATAGCTCTGGCTGAGGAGGGTAAGAAGGTTGCAGTTGTTGATATGGATCTTGGTCTGGCCAACGTAAATGTTATTACGGACGTTACCCCTCCCCACAATCTACTTCATGTCTTTGAAGGCAAAAAAGAAATATCTGATATAATTGTAGATGGTCCGGGGGGGATACAGGTGATTGCCGGTGCTTCAGGTGAGGAGGATCTGGCCAACCTGTCGCGCCATGAATGTAATCTTTTCCTTGAAAAATTAGAACAACTCGATAAACTTGTCGACGTTATTATCGTTGACACGGCCGCCGGGATTTCGGAGATTGTCATGCAGTTTGTCTGTGCCTCTGACCAGAACCTGTTGGTTACTACCCCGGAACCGACAGCTATAACCGATGCCTATGCCGTTGTAAAGGCGGCTTTACGGCGTGAATACAAGCCCGGGTTCAATCTGGTTGTTAACCGTGCTCACAGTATTAAAGAAGGACGCGAAGTAGGGGAAAAAATGAAACGTGTTAGTGGTGATTTTTTGAATTTTCCCCTGGAAGTTCTCGGGTATGTGCTTGAGGACCGGGCGGTCTCTAACGCTGTTTGCAGTCGTGCGCCTTTTTATCTCGAATATCCGGATAGTCGTGCAACTGGCTGTATAAATCATATTGCTGGTCGTCTGCTGGGCAGTAAACAGCGACAGCAACCCCGGGGAATTAAAGGGTTCTTTTCTCGGATTTTAAACTTTACTTCAGATATTTAAACCGTCTCCGAAAAGCTTTCCCCCCTTGACGGGGGGAAATACAAAGGGGGTGAAAAAATGGATTGCGGATCGGGGCCCGCAATGACGAGCGTTAGGTCAAGCCCTGGGACGTCATACGTTCCCGCAGTGACGCTGGGGACGCCAAACACTTGCATCCGGACAATACGTGACAGTATTACTGTCGTGAATTGCCCGGGCGTTAATGGGAGTTGTTAGAAATTGTCGTCAAAAATGAAAAATAAAGTCATATCATGGATTGACGCTCCGAAACTGCCGACGGCGCAAGAAGTTAAAAATCTGCGTCAGCAGGTTATGACGGGCGCCGAACAGCCAGATTTTGCACGGGCACTTGTGCAAACTGAAAAGGCTTTGAAAAATGATGCACCCGATCCACTCAAACCACTGCGACTTTATTTAAGACGTGGCGAGCAGAAGCAGAACCGGGTTATAGAGTTAAAAATGGGTGACTTCGAACCCTTCCCGGAGCAGCGTTTAAGCGTTCTGAAAAAAACATTTGAGAATATTGAGGGGCAATTGATAGAAATTGATAACTGTCGAGTAAAAGTGGAGGTTCAAACGTCACTGGCCGAAGCTCGCTTGAAATCTCTCTATAACTGGCACTGTCTTGAAAAATAATGGATTTTAAAATTATTCTCGTTGGTATACTGACCGCAGTGTTCATACTGGTCTATAACGCTCGCTGGCTGCTTCGGCATCCTCTGCCTTATCTCTGGCGTGCTTTACTGGTTGGAGCTGGAGTGTCGGTGGCAATTACCTTTGCTCAAAAATCGATTCAGATTTTTCTGGAATCTGAACCGGCTCCCACTAAAACAAATGAAAACGCGACGGCTAAAAAAGCCCTCACTCAAGAAAAAATAATTGATGGTAAACTGCCAGAAAGCGAGGAAGAAGAGCTCTCTGATAGCGAGAAAACCGGGGATGACCCCGATCAGGCCCCGATGGCCTCCATTGATGAAGGGGAAGATATTGATGAAGAAGGGGCCGAGCAGCTCGCAGACGTAATTAAGGGAACTATTGCGGAGGAATAATTTTTTAACAGGCATGGTAATTTGTGACAGAGTAGATACATTTGTATATAATACAAGTGGGTAAATTCCTGTGGGAGTTTCTGTAACTTTATGTAAGCGGAGGTAAAATCGTGGTTGAAAAGCTTGAAAATGAGCAGGAATACTGGCGTCGTTATAAAGAAGAGGGTGACATGCAGGCTCGCGACGATTTAATCGTCCAGTATTCACCCCTGGTTAAACATGTTGTGGGGAAGGTTTGCAAAAAGATGCCTCCAAACGTTGAATTCGATGATTTGATCGGTTACGGGACACTTGGACTGATTGATGCAATAGAAAAATTTGATTATGAACGCGGGATTAAGTTCAAGACCTATGCTATCCCAAGAGTGCGAGGAGCTGTACTTGATGAACTTCGCGCTCGCGATTGGATACCCCGTTCAATACGTCGGAAAGCGCGTCGCGTCCAGAATGCGATACGTGAGCTGGAAAATCGGCACGCGCGAGCCGTTGATAAAGATGAAATAGCAGAACATATGGGGATGACAACGGAGGAACTGGACGAGCTTCTGGTTGAAATTAGTGGCACCAGCCTTCTCTCGCTTGACGAAATGTGGAATGTAGATGACGACGAGGACGAGGTCGCTCTTCAGGAAGTCATTGAAGGTGATCAAAAATATGAGCCCGGGAATGTAGTTGATAAAGAAGAGCTCAAACAGCTTCTTGCCGATGAAATCAGGGAGTTACCTGAAACTGAACAGACTGTTGTGACCCTTTATTACTATGAGGATTTAACTCTGCGCGAAATAGGTGAAGTACTTGATGTGACTGAATCTCGTGTTTCTCAAATTCACAGCAAGGCAATGACGACGATGCGTAGCCGTCTTGCACATTACGAAGAGGCTTGTTCGGAAACCTTGTGAACTTTTGGGAAGGATAGGTAACAGTGCCGTTTTCCCCGATCGACCTGCAGGTCACTTTTCAGCAGGCGGGCAGAGTGGCGGATGAGTCTGCGGCAGCCAATGAAAAAAAAGAGCGCGCTCAGGAAGATCAGGCTCGAAAAGAGATTGAAGAAAAAAAGCTGGAGGAAAATATATCGGACGAAGCCGCCGAGGGGGACGAGATAGACGATGAAACTACTGGCCACGCTGGTGGGTATCATAGCTCCGGCGGCGGGGCCGAAGAGGAAGAAGATGCTGAAGATGAGGGGCAAACAACTTCAGCCCCGGAAGATCCTGAAAGAGGCAGTTTCCTCGACGTAAGAACTTAGTAGTTCCGAATAAACTCCTGTTTCTTTGCTTTCGTTTACCTATTTTCTTCCCCGTTGTAAAATTATCTCCGCCGTGAGTAATTTTTTCTGGAACGGAAGAGTAATTTTGACGAAAGCATCATTTTCCTTGGGCATATATTTAGAGCCACTCCGAGAAGTCCCCTTCCCCTTGGGGGGAGAGGAATAAGGTGAGGGGGAAAGCTTTTCAGAGATGGTTTATTTATATACAGCTTCTTCCTCAGGTAGGTGAAGGTCTGTGCTGGCTTTTTTCTCTATAATTCTCTCTCTGCTTGCAATTGTTATTGTTCTGCTGTTTTTTCGGCGAGTGCGCAAGGAAAGAGAGATGAGTGTAGATAATCTCTCCAATCGGGTCAGTGGCCTTTTATCTGAGTTTAACGCGGTTTCTTCAAACAACATTGAGATGCTGGAGGAGAAGACCGAGGAGTTACGTCGTGTGATCGAGCTTGCTGATCTGAAAATTGATAAGTTGAATAAATTGATTGATAGAGTTCAGGGGACAAGAAAAAAATTAAAACATGAAACAGAGCAGGCTGAAAAACAGAGTTATAACTCTGCACGCCGTTCCTGTCGGGAAAAAGTTCTTGAAATGTCGGAGATGGGATATACCGTGGATGAAATTGCTGAGGAACTTGGATTAAAACAGGGCGAGGTTGATGTCATTATCAGATTTAATCGCTCCCGGACGAGTAACTGATGAAAATACCACTGGGAATCCAGGTTGACGATCACACGCAGGCGAATTTTTTAAAGGAAATTCTGACTTCCAGTTGGCCAGGCAGCATTATGAGTTTTAATTCTTTTGGAAGCTTACGTGAGGTTTCAAAAAAACAGCGGTTTGGACTGGTTTACCTTGAACTTAAACCGGATGATGAGTTGAAGAAATGGATTTCTGCCCAGGATGATCCTGTGGTTGGAATTTTAAGTCCCCGCTGGACTGAAAGAGACCTTGTCTCCTATCTGGATTGTGGGCTAAAAGATTACGTTTTGAAACCGTTTCAACCGCAAAAATTGATTGAGCAGACTAAAACCTATGCTGAATTGACCTTTGATTTCTAAAGAGTGATTATCAAATGCAGAGTATGACTGGTTACGGTGAAGCGATTGCTGAGGAAGGGGAGGCTTTTGTTCGCGTTGAAATTACCTCTGTAAATCGGAGACATAAAAAAGTTAAATGTAACCTTGAACAGGCAAGGTTCAAGAAAAAAATTATCGAGCGGATTGCCGGCGATATTCACCGGGGCACAATTTATGTTAAGGTAGAAAGTAATGTACTGGGTCGAGAACGTCACCAGCCAAACTTAAATCGTGAGGCGGTTACCAGATATTTGGAAATTATTTCTGAGTTGTCTGCGGAGCAGGAGCTGGTAGCTGCTGAGGTTAGCGCTACAGAGCTACTTGCACTGCCGGGAGTTGTAGAGGTAAAAACTGTTTCTGAAAATGATGACCGGGCTGAAGTTTTGCTGGAATCAGCGCTCGACGAAGCAATTGAAAATTTTATTACCTCGCGGCGTGAAGAAGGGCGGACTATTGCCGGTGATCTGCTCGATTGGATCGGAAATATTCGTGATTATACCGATAAAATTGAAGAGCGGGTTCCGGAAGCTCTTGCCCGTTACCGGGAAGATATACTACAATCTGTGGAATCAATTCTGGGATTAGTCGGAGAAGAAAAAGAAAATCGTCTGAAAAAAGAGCTTGAAAATTATGCTGAGAAATGTGATATTAGCGAGGAGTTATCCCGGCTTCGCAGTCACCTTAATCAATTTAAGGAAAACCTTAATAATTCCGATCCCGTGGGCCGAAACCTTGAGTTTTTGCTTCAGGAAATTCAGCGTGAGGTTAATACAATTGGTGCTAAAGGAAATGACGCGCAGATCAGTCAACTTGCTGTTGATATTAAAACCGAACTTGAAAAATGTCGTGAACAGGTGAAGAATTTGGAATGAACACAAAAAATGGATTTTCTGCTGAGGATATATTTTCACAACCCCAACCGCCGCTGCTGCTGGTTATTTCTGCTCCCTCCGGGGCCGGTAAATCGACCATCTGTCGGCAGCTTCTAAAAAATAATCCCGACCTTGTTTTCTCTGTTTCTACCACCACTCGCCCGCCACGAGCGCATGAAGAGGAGGGGGTAGACTATCATTTTGTTGATGAGGGTAAATTTGAAGCGATGATTGAATCAGATGAGTTTCTCGAGTGGGCACGGGTCCACGACGAGTATTACGGCACCTCGCGATCGGCTGTGCTGAATGAACTGGAACGGGATAATGATGTCATGCTTGATATTGATGTGCAGGGGGGGGACCAAATTCGTAAGCTGTATCCCGCCGCTGTAATGATCTTTATTGTCCCGCCTAATATGGAGGAACTGGAGAGACGTTTGCGAGCCCGCGCTACAGAATCTGAAGAAGAAATTGAGCGCCGTCTTACCAATGCTCGTGATGAATTGCAGGCCATTCACAATTATGATTATGTCGTCGTCAATGATACAGTCGATGATGCTGTTGCCGAAATAGAATCCATTCGGTGCGCTGAAAAGTTGCGTTTGCATCGAATCAAAAAAGGTCTGCCAGAGTTATAATGACCGCCGCTCTCTCCGCCTCGTTACCGCTCAAAAATAAAAAGATAATTCTTGGTGTTAGCGGCAGTATAGCTGCCTGTAAAGCTGATCGGATAATCCGTCATCTACAGGATAGGGGAGCCGATGTGCAGGTTCTTTTCACGGCCGAGGGAGCTGATTATTTTGCCCCGCGCACTGCCGCTGTCTTGACCGGCAATGAGGTTCTGAATGATAAACTCCAGCAGCGACAGTTAAATCGTATTGTGCACATAGAAGCTCTCGATGAAGCTGATTGTATTCTTGTCGCTCCGGCGACCGCGAACCGGCTGTTGCAACTTGAAAATCCAACCGCGGATGACCTTTTTAACACAGTTCTTTATACTTTTGACGGCCCCGTTTATTATGCGCCCGCAATGCATGAAACAATGTGGAAAAATTCTCGTCTGCAGAGTCTTGTCGTTGAAAATCAAGATAAAATAATTACACCGTCATCCGGACGTCTCGCCTGTGGTGGCCAGGGGGAAGGACGGCTGCCGGAACCGGAACATATTGTTGAAATGCTCACAGCTCGTCTCTGGCCGCAGCTTCTTAAAAATTTTTCCGTACTGATTAGCGGCGGTCCGACGCTTGAAGCCTGGGATGATATACGCTACCTTACCAACCGCTCCAGCGGTCGCATGGGTGAGGCGCTGGCCCGCGTCGCTGCAATGCTTGGAGCTGAAATAAATTATATTTCTTCAAAACTACCCCGCCATTATCCCGCCTGTTTGTATAATACGATAAAAGTTGAAACCGCCCGTGACATGTTGAACAGCTCCCGTGAACTTCTGGCCGAGATGGATGGGTTTGTTGGCGCGGCCGCCGTCGCTGATTACCGGCCTCAAGAAGTAGACGGCAAAATATCTTCCGGCACTGAAAATTTATCGCTTGAACTTGAGAAAAATCCCGATGTTATCTCGGCACTTAAAACCGAGTTTCCTGACAAATTTTTTCTGGGCTTCGCCGCTCAACAGGAATTGGATCCCAACGCGGCTCGCCAAAAATTACGTGCTAAAAAACTGAACGCTATCGTCTTGAACGCTATCTCGAAGGACGCATTTGGCTCCACCGACAATCACCTGCAGCTATTGACAGGCACCGGCAAATCGTACGACTTCGGTTGCCGCAGTAAACTTGATTTGGCTCTGCAGATCTGGCTCGCGCTCGACAGCCTTAACGCCACCCAAATAAACAATTAAAATACTTATATTTAGCTTTTTCGGCTCTGTTGAAAACCTTTTTGCCATCTTAGAGTGCAATTAATTAGTGCTACCGGTAAATAGCTATAAGCTTTAATTGGGCTACTCAAAGGTGTTTGACGGATTTATAGCTGGCAATAGATCCTGGATGATCTGATTATTGCCAGATATACCTC